>Ga0209160_1004155_pt1 | contig 11648 bp, 9 predicted proteins | sample GraSoiAngelo_153_FD_186167 | JGI IMG/M metagenome (GOLD analysis project Ga0209160, IMG submission 186167) | Grasslands soil microbial communities from the Angelo Coastal Reserve, California, USA - 14_1009_12_40cm (SPAdes) (version 2) | ecosystem: Environmental > Terrestrial > Soil > Grasslands ...
CGGCCGCAGTACCTGTGGCGGCAATCACCGCCCTTCAGGGCCTTCGTGACAAAGGACACATTCGGCCGGGGCAGAAGGTCCTGATCAACGGTGCGTCGGGAGGCGTGGGTACGTTTGCCGTGCAGATCGCCAAGTCGTTCGGAGCGGACGTGACTGCGGTGTGCAGCCCGAGGAACGTGGACATGGTCCGGTCGCTTGGCGCCGACCGGGTCATCGATTACACCCGAGAGGACTTCACGCGAGATGGTGCGCGTTATGACCTGATCTTCGACGTCGCCGGGAACCATTCATTCTCCGAGTGCCGGCGCGTATTGAGCCCGAACGGGACCCTCGTAATGGTTGGACAATCGGGCCGCAAGAAAATATCGATTCTCCCCCTTCTCACGGCGCCCCTGGTGTCGCGCCTCCGGAGGAAGCAGAAGCTGGTTTCGTTCATCGCGAAGCGCAACAAGGAGGACCTGACTCTTCTGAAGGAGCTCATGGAAGCCGGGAAGGTCACGCCGGTCATTGACCGATCCTATTCGTTGCGTGAGGTCCCGGAGGCGTTACGTTACCTGGGAGAGGGACACGCTCGAGGGAAGCTCGTCATCACCATGTGATATCGGGAAGAGGCCAAACGAGGCAGGCGAAGGAGCGCCGATCCACTCGTATCGGCCGTGGGGAGCAACGCACGCAGGGAGTGCGCCCGACGGGATCTGAACCAGAGCGGTTTTCTCCAGCCGTGCACCAATCGGGCGGTTTGAACGGCTTCGTGGTTCGAGCGGAACTCGGCGACACGCCTCGGTCCCATGAATCGTCTTATAGCTTGCGGCCGTTCGCGCATTCAACGGGTTACGGTGAGAGCATGAGCGAACGGATCACAACGCGGCGGTTCCACGAATCCGATGGCGTCGAGGATTGGCGTGTGGTGGGCGAAGGAGCGTGCGCGCACTTCCGGACCGGGTCGTTCGCGGCCGGCGCCCGGCTCGTGAACGCAATCAGCGAGCTGGGCGGCCTCGAGGACCACCACCACCCGGACATTGACCTGCGGCACGAGGGCGTGACCGTGAGGCTGATCACGGTCGCGGCCGACTACTATGGGCTGAGCGAGCGCGACCTCGAGTGGGCTCGGAAGATCTCGGCGATCGCGCGCAAGCTCGGCGTCCCCGCCGACCCCGCGATGGTGGAGACGGTCCTCATCACGATCGACGCATTTGACATCCCCAAGGTGAAGCCGTTCTGGCGCGCCGTGCTTGGATACCAGGACCGCGAGGACAGCCCCGAGGACCTGGTCGATCCACGCGGCCGCGGGCCGTCAATCTGGTTCCAGAAGATCGACACGCCCGACCCGCAGGTCACCCGGATCCACCTCGACATCTGGGTGCCGCAGGACCAGGCCAAGGCGCGGATCGCCGCCGCGATCGCCGCAGGCGGCCGCCTCGTCACCGACAAGTACGCGCCCGCCTGGTGGACACTGGCCGATGCCGAGGGCAACCTCGCCGACGTCGCCACGACGATGAGCCGCGATTGACCGGTCGCTCTGCTACGGCCTGAGAGCGCATGTCGGTCGGGGGTCTGGAAACGTGAGCCCCGAATCAGGTGAGCAGTCGATGAGGATCCATATCGCGACCCTCTTCAAATGCGACGCGGACGGACGTATCCTGTCCCTAGGTCGACCGTGGAGCCGCCCGGGCGGTCCGCCCCGATTCTTCATGGGGCGAAGGCAGGATGGCAACGTCTGGCTCTTTCGTCACGACATTCCAGATGACCTCGCACGGAAGCTCGAGGTGCTCTGCCGATCCGAGCCATCGGCCAAGGACCTGATTCGTCCGCCACGCGTTGCCTCGGCGATTCGAGCCGCGCTCGAAGGGCATCGCCCAATCACCCAGGAGTACCGCGGGCCGGCATATCTGATTCCGGAACGTACACAAGCGCCCACAGACGGCGTGCTGATTACGAAGGAAAAGGGCCGCATGCTCGAGGCCGGATTTTCGTGGATGATCCCGCATCTGATGGCCGGCGTCGATATCGGACCGATCACCGCCGCGGTGGTGAACGGAAGCGCCGTGTCGATTTGCTACTGCGCCCGCCTTTCTCCCTTGGGTGCCGAGGCGGGCGTTGAGACCCTGGATTCGATGCGCGGCAGGGGCCATGCCACGGCAGCGGTCGCCGCCTGGGCTACCGCGGTCCGCCGCCGGGGACTTCTGCCTCTTTACAGTACGTCATGGGAGAATGTTGCCTCGCAACGGGTCGCCGAGAAGGTCGGGGCCGTGTGCTACGGGGAGGATTGGGAGATCGAGTGAGTCGCAAGGAGATTCCCGCACAGCTTACAGAACGTCGGATTAGACTCGTATGGGTTCACATCCGGAGGGCTGCACAAGAGACTTACCCGAGCACCGGTTCTCGCCTGGCCATGACCAAGAAGACTCCTGCCTACGGCGCCCGCGCGGCCAAGGCGCCGCTTGCGCCCATGACAATCGAGCGGCGCGATCCGGGATCGCACGACGTCGAGATTGAGATTCTGTATTGCGGCATCTGCCACAGCGACGTGCACAAGGTGAACGACGACTGGGGGACCACGCATTTTCCGGTCGTTCCAGGCCACGAGATCGTCGGCCGCGTCCTATCCCTAGGGGCGAGCGCATCCCGATTCCGCGAGGGCGACCTCGTCGGCGTGGGCTGCATCGTCGATTCGTGTCGCACATGCCCGGAGTGCCGCGCGGGCCGCGAAATGTTCTGCGTGGAGGGCGTGACGTTTTCGTTCGACAGCCTCGAGCGGGACGGGCAGAACTGGACATACGGAGGGTACACGGCGAACATGGTCGTCGACGAGCGCTACGTGGTGCGCGTCCCGAAGGGACTGGACCCAGCGCGTGCCGCACCGCTCATGTGCGCCGGCATTACCACGTACTCGCCTATACGGCGATTCGGGTGCAAGCGAGGCGACCAGGTCGCCGTCGTGGGCCTGGGTGGTCTGGGCCACATGGTGGTGAAGTTTGGTGCGTCGATGGGTGCGGACGTCACGGTGCTCAGCGGGTCGCGCGACAAGGAGAAAGACGCGGCTCGGCTGGGCGCCAAGCGATTCGTCGCCACGAAGGAACCTGGCGCGCTCGAGGCCCTTGAAGGGACGTTCGACCTCATCGTGGATACGGTGAGCGCGCCGCACGATCTCAACATGCAGTTGACGCTCCTGCGGAATTTCGGGACCATGGTCCTCGTGGGATTGCCGCCCGCCTCCACCCCTCTCGACGCGGCCATGCTCATCCACGGCAACAGACGGCTCGCGGGCTCCAACATCGGCGGGATTCCTGAGACGCAGGAGATGCTCGACTACTGCGGGAAACATGGAGTCGTCGCGGACGTCGAACTCATCACGGCGAAGCAGATCAACGACGCCTATGCACGCATGGAGCGCGGCGACGTGCACTACCGGTTTGTGATCGACGGCGCCAGCTTTGGCGCGTGAGTCGAGCGAGAGAAGGAGTGAAGCATATGGACATCAAGAGAAGCGGTTCTCGATCGTCGAGCGAGGGACCTATGGAATCGTTCACCGGTAAAGTGCGACTCGAACCGCTGTTCCGATCAACCGCGCCCGGACGCGTGCAAGGGGCGAGCGTTACGTTCGAACCCGCCGCTCGCTCAGCGTGGCATTCCCATCCAGTCGGTCAGACGCTCATCGTAACGGCAGGTCGCGGCTTCGTGCAAAGCTGGGAAGGTCCTGTCGTAGAAATTCATCCCGGGGATGTGGTCTCGTGTCCGCCAGGAGAGAAGCACTGGCACGGTGCCACGCATGACAGCGCGATGACGCACATCGCGATCCAAGAGGAACTCGACGGCAAGGTCGTCACGTGGATGGAGAAGGTCAGCGACGACATCTACCGGCGAATTCCGTCCGCGAGGGAGCTCAACCGATCATGAGCGTATTCGATGGATGGGAGAACTTCTACGTCATCGTCGGCTCGTCGGCCGGCGCCCTGATCGGGTTGCAGTTCGTCGTCATCACCCTCATTGCCTCCAAGCCGCTCGGCCGAGGGGAGGCGCAAGCCGGGGGCGCGTTCGCAACCCCAAGCGTCGTTCACTTCGGAGTCGTGCTGGTGCTCTCGGCCATCGTGAGCGCACCGTGGGACGAACCGCTCATTGTCGCCGCTCTCTGGGGAGTTGTTGGTCTCCTTGGTGTCGCCTATGTCGTCATCGTGACCCGGCGCATGCGCATGCAACGCGTTTACGAACCGGTGTTCGAGGACTGGTTGTTCCATGTTCTGCTTCCGGTTGCGGCATACGCGATTCTTGCGATCTCGGCATACGTCGCTCTGTACTCCGTGCGCCCCGCGCTTTTCCTCGTCGGCGGGGCCGCGCTCATGCTGCTTGTGATCGGAATTCACAACGCCTGGGACGCCGTCACGTACCAAGTCTTCGTCCGGTTGCGGCGGGACGGATAGCATGCGAATTGGGACTTTGGGCTCGGGGTTAATGGGATGCAAGCTCGAGACGCTCTTCGCGCGCGCCGGGCATGAGAGAGCGGTCAACGCTTTCCTCGTGGAACCTTCCCGGACAACGCGGATGCCGGCTGCGTTTCGGGGTCGTACCCTTCTTCGGCGAATTCGTCCTGGATCTTCTGCAAGAGCCAATTCTCACGCGTTCCGTTTCCCATTCTGGTTTTTACGATTGACCATTCTCCCCGAAGTTTCGTGCCATACAGGGCGAATCGCATGATGCCGTCGCTGAGCGCGGCCGCCGCGTCGGGTCCTTCCGGTCCGACCATCGAATACTCGCCGAAGTCCCATACGATGACTTCGCCCGCCCCGTATTGACCTTCAGGAAGGGTTTCCTCGAACAGAAGGTAGTCGAGCGGGTGGTCCTCCACATGGACTGCGAGGCGCTTTACCTTCGGATCTTTGCTTGGCCCCTTCGGCACCGCCCAGGAGACGAGGGCCGTCCCAATTTCCAGTCGGAAGTCATAGTGGAGATTCCTTGCCCAGTGTTTCTGGACTCCGAACCGGAGTCGAGGAGCTGCTTCGGGGACGGTTGGCGAATCCATTTCGACGTACCGGAGGGCCTTCAGGTTTCTGCGTTACTAGACTCTTTCCATTGCAACGCAAGAGGGTCTCAATCTCTTCGGTCTTCAGACCGCTCGGTGGGGGTCTTGTCGCTTTCGTTCGCCTGTTCAGACTGACGGCGCCGACGTCTCCAGACCGCAAGGATGAGGATGAACACAATCGCGGCCACGACGCCGACGAGGAGGACGTTCGTGCCGATTCCGAAGATTGTATCCGGCAACCAGCCCGGCGGGGTCCCCCGAGGCGAGCCCGCAGTCCCAAAGCACGCGGCGGGGTCGAAGAAGCGCACGTTGCTGCCGCCATATGCGGGATCGATCGACGCACTCTCGTAGCAGCGACGCGCCGGGATCGTGTAGGCGTGCCCCGCGTAGCCCGAGATGTCCCCGCCGGCGACGTCGGGGCCGATGGCGGGCCACGGCATCGTGCCCCACCAACTCGGCTTGCCGGACAGATAGAAGGAGGGCGGAAGCACTTGGCTCGTCGGGACGGCACTCGAGAAGTTCGTCAAGCCGGACGGGACCTCCGCGACGTCGAAGCGGGACGTGGCGCTCACGGTGTCGTAGTTCCCCCATCGCATGGCGGTTTCCCGCGTCCGCGAATCGCCGGACCCACCCGAGTCCGGCTGTCCAAACGAATAGATGTCGACGTCATCCGTGCCGAGGTCGGTCTCGTACGTCGTGTAGTATCCCGTCCGCCCGAGCACGTTGCCGACCAGGTTGAAGAACCGGGAGTACCGCCACAGGTGCATCGTCGCCGTGTTCGCCGTCTTGTTCGGGTCGCCGTGGAAGTGGTTGCGGAAGAAGGTCAGGAAGTGATGCGTCCCGTGAATGTTGTCGGTCCCCGCGCCCAGTCCGTCGTTGCCCTCGATCAACAGCATCGCGTCGCCGCCGTTGTGGGAGGCGTAGGTGGGCTGCATCCACCCGCCGCCGCCCGGATTGTAGAGATTGTCGATCGAGAAGTTGTAGGCAATCACGTCGCCACTCCCGGTGCCGACTAGGAACGGCGACGTCACGTGCTGGAAGATGTTGTTCTCGACGAGGTTGTCCGAGCCCGGATACCATTCGATTCCATAGCTCTGGGACTGGCCGCCGGATCCGTAGAAGTAATTGTTCCGGATCTCGTTGCCGCGCGTCATCGTCAACCACACGTGATTGCGACCGCCGCCCGGTCCGCCCGCAGGCGCCACCTTGACGGAGCGCACGCCCGTGATCCAACATTCCATCGCATTCTGAATGTTAATGCCGCCCCCGCCGTCGACGGGCTGGATCGTCATGTTCTCGATGCCCGCCCGTCGCAGGACCGTCGTCGGCCACCAGGCCTGCGGCGCTTGGGACGCGCGCCAGTTCGGCATGTAGATGCCGGGCGTGATCGTCACCTGGTTGCCGTTAATCGCCGTCACTTTGACGACCTGTCGTTGGTTGCGATAACCGCCCGGTCCCGTCCGCATCCCATCGCTGCCTTGCGACACGCACCCACCCGCGACCCCGCAGTTGAAGATGTCTCCGCCATCGGTGGCGTCATCGACTTGGTCGAGGATCAGGAAGTTCTCCCGCGCCCGCAGGTTCGCGGTGTTGCTCAGGGTGATGACCGTGCTGCCCTTCGCGTAGCCGGCGGTCCAGTCGGCGGAGTTCTCCACGCCTCCCGACCAGCTGAAACTGCCCTTGAGGCAGACGACGGGGTACGGCGGGGGACCGCGGTCGCACGGCGTGGTGCCGGAGAACACCAGCTTCGTCCGGTTCGCGCCGGAGCCCCGGAGTGTCACGTCGCTCTTCATGTTGATTCCTACGGAGAGGGCGAACGTTCCGGCGGTGAGGAAGACCACCTGACCCGCGGGACACGCTGCGATCGCAGCCTCGATTTGCGCGGCGGTCGCGCCGGGGTCGAGGGACGCACAAATCGTCGTGCGGTTCGGGATGCCGCCAGGGATGCCTGCGTGGCTCCAGTCGACCGCCCGCGAGGGGTCCAAGATCCCGGACCACGGTTCCGCGGCGGCGACGGCGCCGACGCTCAAATCCCCGCCGACGGTAAGGCACATGCACAGGGCGAGTGCGATACCGAGTGGCCGTGTAGCCCAAGCGTTTCCGACCGCGCGGGTGCTCACCGTCACCACTACCGAACCGTCCGCGACATTCGGTTTCCGGTCGTCCATCGAGGACCGTCGCGAGACTCCCTTCAACGCATAGACTTGGCGGCCTGAATTCGCTGGGCGAAATGCGTCTGCCTACTCGACGCCGCGCATCGCTACGATCTTGAGGTCGGGTCGCCCTCAGCTCACCGCTTTCTTCACGAGCGCGCTGATCCTTGCCTCTTCGGTGGCAGTCAACTCCTTCAGAGCGAAGACGACCGACCACATGGCGCCTTCGTCGAGGTTCGCCGCGTCGCTGAAGCCGAGCGTCGCGTACCTCGTCTTGAACTTCTGCGCGGGTTGGAAGAAGCAGACGACCTCGCCCTCCTCGGCATACGCGGGCATCCCGTACCAGGTTCTGGGCGAGAGGGTTGGCGCGGTGGCTTTGATGATCTCGTGGAGCCGCTTGGCCATGGCGCGATCCGGTTCCCGCATCTCGGCGATCTTCGCGAGCAGGGCGCTTTCCCCATCCGCCTTGTCCGCGCGCGGGCCGCGGCCCGCGGATGCCTTCCGCTCTTGGAGGTACTCCTTCATCGCGGCTCGTTCCTCGTCCGTGAATGCCTTGAACTTCTTGTTGGTCGCGGTGGCGCTCTTGGCGGACTTTTGCGTGTCCTTCGTTGGGCTCATAGACACCTCCTCAATTAGTGATTAATCGTGGTTGAAAATAAAGTTTTCACCACCCAAGCTGGGTGCTACGCGAGATGGGCAGAGTGCCCTAGCTTGTCTGCTTGTTTCCGTTTTCATGCAAACGGTAGCGCAACCGGTGCAAGTGCTCCCGACGGGGAGCAGGGGTGCACACGGGCAAACCCAGGTCCTCCATCGTCAATGTACCGAAGGCCGGCGTCGCTCCAATTGTGGCATTTTCGTGACGGGCCTGAAAGCTCTGGGAAACAGAATGCCACAAATCAGGGCTATAGACGAGCAGCTTGTCGGCACCGGTTTGGAATCGCGGCTAACTTAATCGCCCATTCCGCACTTGCTCGGGCGATCGAGAAACATGGTGACGCGGCAACCTCTATCGTCCGGGGAAAGTTGGGGGGACCCGCCTCTTCCGTCTAACCCGACCTAAGCCAAACAGGACACCAACGGCGACCACCGCGATCACAACTCCTGCCAGCAATGCATATGCCACAATGACGGGGAGGCCGAGTAGCGTTGAGGAAGCCAGCCGGAAGGAGATGTATTGGTTCGCAGCCCTCCAGCTCACGGTGAGATTCCCTGACCGGGGAGAGACCATATACCCGGACACGGAGGCAACCCCGAATGAAAACTCGCCATTGGGCACCGCGAAGGTAATCGTGTCGGTCGTGGAATTCTGGGTGGCTCCACCCAGCGTCACCGACCACGTCGTCCCCATTGGGAGCCCTCTCTCCCTGAACGTCACTGCGTACCTGATCGCCGTGAAGGAGATTGTGACGTGCACGGGCGTCCCGTTTACCGTGACCGACCCCGAGGACGGGGATAAGGTGTAGTCGGGAACCATCCACATCTCAAAGGAGTACGTCCCATTCGGCGCTGAGAACGTAATCGCGGTCGTGGTGGATTTGGTGGGCGAGCCGCCGAGGGTGACGAACCAGCATGTGCCCGCGGGCAGCCCCGTTTCCGTGAACGTCACAAGTGGTGGCGTGATTGTGGAGAACACGCTGACGCTGCTCGAGCCGAAGTTCGCAACGTACACGTAGCCGTTCCCGCTGTCATACGCGATGTAAACGGGATTGCTCGCAACCGGAAGACTAAAAATGGGATTGGGTCCGACCGGAATCGTCGCCACGACCTTCGTGCCGTCGATGACGCTGACGTTGTCCGAGCCGGAGTTCGCCACGTAAACGTAACCGTTCCCGCTGTTATATGACACGGCACTCGGACCAGTCCCGACCGAAAGCGTCGCCACGACCGTCGTCCCGTTGATCACGCTGACGCTGCCCGAGGCACTATTCGTCACGTAGATGTACCCGTTCCCGCTGGCATACGCCACGCCAAAGGGCTCATTCCCGACGGGAATCGTCGCCACAACCTTCGTCCCGTCGATCACGCCGACATCGTTCGAGTTGAAGTTAGTCTCGTACACGTACCCGTTCCCGCTGTCGTATGCCATGCCAAAGAAATAATCCCCGACCGGAATCGAGGCCACCACCTTCGTCCCCTCGATCACAGTTACGGAGTTCGAGCGGTCGTTCCCTACGTAGATGTACCCGTTCCCGCTGTCATACGTCATAGCAGCGGGACCGTTCCCGACCGGGACCGTCGCGACGACCGTCTTCCCGGAGATCACGCTGACGTTATACGAGTTAAGGTTGGCCACGTAGATGTACCCGTTTCCGCTGTCATACGTCACGTAGTCGGGATTGGCCTGTACGGGGATCGTCGCCACCACCGCCGTCCCGTCGATCACGCTGACGTTGTTCGAGTTAATGTTCGCCACATAGACGTACCCGTTCCCGCTGTCGTAAGCCACGGCAAGGGGATAATCCCCGACCGGAACCGTCGCCACGACCGTCGTCTCATCGATTACGCTAACGGCGTTATTCGAGGTCACCACATAGACGTACCCATTCCCGCTGTCGTAAGCCATGGCCGGGGGATGTGTCCCGACCGGAACCGTGACCACGACGGTGCCGCCCCCTGAGTCCGGTGTCGGCGCCGGGGTTGCTAGACCTCTGGTCGATTGGCGGGGTAGCGAGGTCGTGGAAATCACTGTGAGGTAGTCCTCCGCGCCGTTCGCCACATAGACGTACCCGTTCCTGCTGTCGTACGCCAGGTCGATAGGACCGCCCCCGACACGAATCCACCCCACGACCGTCGTCCCGTTGATGACGCTGACGCTGCCCGAGGCACCATTCGTCACGAAGATGTACCCGTTCCCACTGTCATAGGCCACGCCCCATGGACCGCTCCCGTCCGGAAGCGTCACCGTCGCCACGACCGTCGTCCCGTTGATCACAGTGACTTTGTCCACGCCGAAGTTCGTCACGTAGACGTACCCGTTCCGGCCGTCGTACGCCACGCCACGGGGGACTGCCGCGACCTGAATCCACCCCACGACCGTCGTCCCGTTGATGACGCTGACGCTGCTCGAACGATCGTTCGCCACGTAGACGTACCCGTTACTGCTATCATACGCCAAGTCGATGGGACCACTCTCGACCGCGACCGTCGCCACCACGGTCGTCCCGTCGATCACACTCACGGTGTTCGAGCGATGGTTCGCCACGTAGATGTAGTGGTTATCGCTATCATACGTAACGCCCTGAGGACCGTTCCCGACCGGGACCGTCGCCACCACGGTCGTCCCGTCGATCACACTCACGGTGTTCGAGCCATCGTTCGCCACGTAGATGTATCCATTTGCGCTGTCGTATGCCACGCCAAAGGGACCGAACTCGACCGTATGGGGACCGCAGTCGAGTGGGACCGTCGCAACGATCTTCGTTCCGCTGATCACGCGCACGGTGTTCGAGTCACCGCCGGTCACGTAGACGTACCCATTCCCGCTGTCATACCCGACGCCGACGGGATAGAACCCGACTGTGACATTTGTCACGACGGTGCCGCTCGCTGAGTCCGGTGTCGGAACCGACGATGCGAGACCTTGGGTCGGCAAGTTCTCAGCTCCCTTCACATCGCCCAGGAACCCGAACGAATTCGATACAACTACCCCACCGGCCAAGCCGCCAAGCACGATCAGCCCCACCACGACGAACGCCGGTGGGCTTCTTTCCGCCATCGATCCTCCACATCAAATCGAGAACTAGAAACAGCGTTTGGATGCGTTCACGCAATAATGAAGCTATCCTTGCAGGAGGGAGGCATCGGGCTCTAACCACAAATTCGTCTACCGTGTTCGCCGTTCAGAAGGACGAGTCGGACTTGCTGTGCTCGCTCGGGTTTCTCCAGCGATCGCTAGTGTGAGCGTAGCAAGAAATAGGATGCTCCCGACGGGGAGTAGCCTCATGTGAGGTCACTCCCGGCATTTCCCAATCTCGATGAAGCCGACCAGGACGGAACGCGCCCCTATGGTGTCCCGTCCAAAAGGCTTTGGGTGGGCTTGCTCATGGGGGGCGTCTCGCTCGGGTCCAGACGTTACGCCGCCTGGTAGGCCGACATTACCAGCGAAATAGGGAAGAGTGGGCGTCGCAGGCCGAGATGCTCAAGCAACGTCGCTAGCCAGACCTCGAGCGATGTTTACGGATTCCGCGCCTCGGGGCCGAGTCCGCGTGGTACATTGGATTTGGTTCGGATTCTCCAATCCCCTTTGGAGGAACCACGTCAGCTGATTTCACAGGTTCTAAAGCTTGCCGAGAGGAATGGTTTTCGGGTACGGTCTTGGGCGGGCTGCCGGACGCCGACGTCATCGGCGCGCTAGCTCTCGGACCGCGTTCCTCAAGCGATCGAGCTGGTAGGGATGCATCTCGGCGATGCCCGTTCGAAGCACTTGTTCCAACCGATCCGAATCGAGGTGCACAAACCATCCCTCGCGTCGCCTCTCG
>Ga0209160_1004156_pt1 | contig 11647 bp, 8 predicted proteins | sample GraSoiAngelo_153_FD_186167 | JGI IMG/M metagenome (GOLD analysis project Ga0209160, IMG submission 186167) | Grasslands soil microbial communities from the Angelo Coastal Reserve, California, USA - 14_1009_12_40cm (SPAdes) (version 2) | ecosystem: Environmental > Terrestrial > Soil > Grasslands ...
GCTGGCCGGCACGCGGTCGACGACCGACTCTTCGCTGCCCGCCTTGCGAGACTCGTGCATCTTCTGGTGCTCCCAGTTGCGCAGCACCTCGTCGGCGTTGGCGACCGACACATCGCCGAAGACGTGTGGGTGGCGCTTGACCATCTTCGCCGCCACGGCCTCGGACACTTTCGTCGCGTCGAACCGCCCTTCCTCAGCCGCGATCTCCGCATGCATCGCAACCTGAAGGAGCAGGTCGCCGAGCTCTTCCATCATCTTGTCGTCGTCGCGCGAATCGATCGCCTCGAGCAGCTCATACGTCTCTTCGAGCAAGTACGGCCGCAGCGATTCGTGCGTCTGCTCCCGGTCCCATGGGCATCCGCCGGGCGCGCGCAGCCGGCGCACGACCTCGAAGATCGCGGCGATCCCGTCGGAGTAAGGCTTTTCCATCACCGTGTCGATTCTATGAAGGCGACGGAACCGCCGCCGGCTGACCCGATTGGTAGAGCTGCGCCATCTCGTCCAGCAGCATCGTGAGATCCTGCTCCCAGCCCTCGCCCTGCCGCCGCATCTTGATTCGGTTCGGGCCAAGCGAGATGCGCCCGGCGAGCCGCCGTGACAGCTCCTCGACGTCGAGAAAACGCTGCGGGTCGACGCGAATCACGATGTCGTGGCCCTCCGCGATCACCCCGCGCAAGCCCATGCGCTGCCCCTTCAGCTTCACGCGCAGCGAGTACGCCAGGTTGTCGAGCTGCGGGGGCGCGTTGCCGTAGCGGTCCTTGAGCGAGCGCAGGATCGACTCGAGCTCGCCCTCCTCCTCGGCGCCGGCAAGCTGCCGGTAGGCGCCCAGGCGCAGCTTCTCGTCGCGGATGTAGGAGCGCGGGATGAAGTGGTCGAGCGGGAGGTCGAGGTTCATCTCGGCAGTCGAAAGGACGTCCGCGACGGCCGTCTCCTCTGAGCCGCTGCGCAGCTGGTTGACCGCGCCCTGCAGCATCTGCAGGTACATCTCGAAGCCCACCGCGGCGATGGCGCCGTGCTGCTCCGTGCCGAGCAGGTTCCCAGCACCGCGGATCTCGAGGTCGCGGAGGGCGATCTTGAACCCCTGCCCGAGCTCGTGCAGGCCGGAGATCACGTCGAGCCGCTTGTCCGCCTGTTCGGTCAGCGAGCGCCCCGAGTCGTAGAGGAAATACGCGTAGGCGCGCCTGCCGGAGCGACCGACGCGTCCGCGCAGCTGGTAGAGCTGGGCCAGCCCGAATCGGTCGGAGCGCTCGACCAGGATCGTGTTCACGTTCGGGATGTCGAGGCCGGACTCGATGATCGTCGTGCATACGAGCACGTCGAACTTGCCGGACTCGAAGTCCACCATCACCGTCGCGAGCTCGTCTTCCGACATCTGGCCGTGACCGATGGCGATGCGCGCTTCGGGGACCAGCTTGCGCACGCGCTCGGCGGCTTTCTGGATCGTCCTCACGCGGTTGTGCACGAAGTACACCTGCCCCTGCCGGTGCAGCTCGCGCCCGATCGCCTCCGTGATCAGCTCGTCCTCATCGGCGGTCACGTAAGTCTTGATCGGCTGGCGCTCTTCGGGCGGAGTCTGGATGACGCTCATGTCGCGGATGCCGCCGACCGCCATGTGCAGAGTGCGCGGGATGGGCGTCGCCGAAAGCGAGAGGACGTCGAGCTGCGTCCGCAGCTTCTTCAAGCGCTCTTTCTGCATCACGCCGAAACGGTGCTCCTCGTCGACGACGAGCAGGCCGAGTCGCTTGAAACGAACATCGCGCTGGAGGAGGCGGTGCGTGCCGACCACGATGTCGACATGTCCGCTCTTCAATCCCTCGACAGTGCGCGCCGCCGCCTCGTCGTCGACGAATCGCGACAGCATCTCGACCACGACCGGGAAGTTCTTGAGTCGGCCGCTGAAAACGTGGAAGTGCTGCTGTGCCAGCACAGTCGTCGGCGCGAGCACCGCGACCTGCTTCCCGCTCATCGCTGCCTTGAACGCTGCGCGCAGCGCAAGCTCGGTCTTGCCGAAGCCGACGTCGCCGCACAGGAGCCTGTCCATCGGGCGGTCCGACTCCATGTCCGCCTTGATCTCGGCCAGCGCCGCGACCTGGTCCGGCGTCTCTTCATAAGGAAAGGAAGACTCGAGCTCCTGCTGCCATGCGGTGTCCGGCGCGAACGCGATGCCAGGTCGGGCCTCGCGCATCGAGTAGATCTTCAGCAGGTCCTCCGCCACGTCCTGGACGACCTTGCGGGCGCGTCCCCGCGCGCGCGTCCAGTCGGAGGTGCCGAGCCGGTGCAGCGCGGGGGTCCCCTCCGCCCCACCCAGGTACTTCTGCACCCGGTCGAGGTTTTCGACCGGCACGAAGAGGCGGTCTCCCTCAGCGTATTCGAGCTCGAGGTACTCGCGATGCGCGCCATCCGACTCGATCAGCCGCATCCCCTTGAAGCGCGCGACCCCATGGTCGACGTGGACCACGAGCTCGTCCGGCGCAAAGTCGAGCGTGAATTCGCGGGTCAGGTCCTCGGCCCGCGTGCGCGCGGCGCGGCTGCCCCGGGATGGCCGCCGGACGCGGCCGAAGAGCTCGGCGTCGGTGGCCAGGTGAAAACCGATCGCCGGCTGGGCGCAGCCCGCAACGAGGTCGACCGACGCGTGGTGAATCGCGGTCTCGAGATCGAGGTCCAGGTCCAGGTCGATCTCCTGAAGGGCTCTCTTGACGCCGGCCTCGTCCAGCAGCGCGCGCAGCCGCTCGGCCTGCTCGGTGGCGAAGACGACGTCCGCGCCTTCGCCTCGGCCCGCAAACCCAGCCAGGGCGCGCGACTGGCCGACCAGTGGCTCGCCCTCGAACCAGCCCAGGTCGAGCGCGTCAGGTGCACCCTCGCCGGCGGTCAGGACCAGTCGTGGCCTCTCGCCGAGCTCCTCGAGCCGGTGCACGGTCGGCAGCGTGAACTCACGCGGCAGCTCCCCGCCCCCCGACTCGGCCGCCGCCAGCATCGCGGTCTCGTCGAGCACCGTCCGGGCTTCCGCCAGCTGGCGGCCCGGCTCGAAATCCAGCACGACCGTGCCTTCGGGCAGGTGGTCGAACAGCGACGCCCGGGAGGGGTCCAGGTAGGCGGCGTAGAACTCCACACCGGCGAAGGCGGCGCCTTCCGCCAGCCGCCCAAGCTCGTCCTCCCACTCCGACCGGACATCTCCGCGGAGCTCCCTCAGCGAGACCGTCTTGCGCAGACGTTCGACGGCGGCACGGCCGCGCTCGGGTCCGATGAGCAGCTCGCGACCAGTGCGGATGACCGCCTCCTCGATCGCCATCACGGAGCGCTGGTTCTCCGGGTCGAAGAGGCGCAGCGTGTCGACCACGTCTCCCGACCATTCGGCCCTGACCGGAGCGTCCTCGGCGGAGCCGAACACGTCGAGGATTCCGCCCCGAAGCGAAAACTGTCCGCGCTGCTCGACCAACGCCTCGCGGGTGTAACCGAGCTCGACGAGCCGTCCTGCGACGGTAACGGGGTCCGGTCCCTGACCTGGCTTCAGGACCACCGTGCTCCGGACGAGATCGTCGCGCGAGATCGTCTGCCGCGTGGCGGCGCGGCGCGAGGACACGACGACGATTGGTTCGTCGTGCGCGTTGGCGAGGGATGTCAATGCTTCGAGCCGGCGGTTGACCGCTTCATCGAAGGCGGGTGGACGGTCGAGAAACGAAACGCCGACCTCGGCGAAGACGTAGGTCTTGGGGTTGCCCGCCAGCCACATCCGGAGCTCGTCGGCGAATCGTTCTGGATTCTGGACCAGCACCAGGACTGGCTTTCCGCGTTCCACGGACGCTCGAGCCACCGCGCCGGCCACGATCGGCCATGCGGGGCGGGGTAGTCGCGCCACGTGCACCTCGGACGAGCCTCGCCCGACCCATCCTTCGAGCCGCGGCGACGCGCCGATCGTGGCCTGCCACAGCTTCATTTAAGGCAACTCCTCGCAGCCCAACGCGCCGGCGCGGTTGTAGCGGTCCATCGCGCGCTCGATCCCGGTGTCGAGCGCCAGCTCCAGCGCGTCCGCCACGCCCTTGATCACCATGGGCACGCGCTCCGCCTCGGCCTTGGTGAAACGGCCAAGGACGTAGTGCACGCCCGACGCGGAACCCTTGCGCGCGGGCTTACCGATGCCGACGCGAAAGCGCATGAAGCCGTCGGTCCCGAGTGAGTCGATGATGGAGAGCACGCCGTTGTGCCCCGCGCCCGATCCGCCGCGCCGGATCCGCATGCGGCACATCGGCAGGTCGAGCTCGTCGTAGACCACCCAGGTCTGCTCCGGTGTCAGGCCCGTGTCTTTCAGCGCCTTCGCCACCGCCTGGCCGGAGAGGTTCATGTACGTCTGGGGCAGGACGAACCAGACACCGCGCGCGTCCGACCTTCCGACCAGCGACTGCCAGCGCTTCTTCTCGATCGGGGTGCCGAGCCTGCGAGCGAGCTCGCGCACGCAGGCAAAACCGAGGTTGTGGCGCGTATCGGCAAACTCCGACTCGGGGTTGCCGAGCCCAACGATCAAGATTTCTCGTTTCTCTTGTTCCATGCAGACGCAATAAGGCCCGCGGCGAGCGCCGCAGACCTGTCGTTGAGTCTAGAGGCGCCGAGGAGCGAGCTTGATCCGAGACGCCTGCAGTGCAGCGACCGTGAGGCGGGTCATCTCCGTGCGCTCGGTCGCCGTCGCGTGGTCCCACCCCAAGAGATGGAGCAGGCCGTGCACGGACAGAAGGGCGAGCTCGGTCTTCTCCTGCTGGCGGAACCCCGCCGCCTGGCGAACCGTGGCCGGCCACGAAATCGCGATGTCTCCAAGATGCTCGCCCTGGCCGGCGAACGAGAGCACGTCGGTGGCACGGTCTTCCCCCGCGAACGTAAGGTTGAGATGGCGCAGCTCCTCATCGCTGGTCAACCTGACCGCCACGGTCGGATGCCCTTCAGGCAGGCGCGCCGCGATCTCAGGCAGTTTTGCCGCGCGGGCAAGCACGCCGCGGATGAACGCAGGGGGCACGTCGGCCGGCACCACCTTCACGACTTCCGCTTCGATTACAGTCACGGTCGGTGAAGATTCTCGTCACTGGCGGCGCCGGTTTCATCGGCTCGCACGTGGTGGACGCTTACGTGACCGCCGGGCACGAGGTCGCGGTGATCGACAACCTCACGACGGGGCGCGAAGAAAACGTCAACCCAGACGCGCGATTGCATCGCGTGGACATCAGAGATCTCGCCCAGGTGCAGCAAGTCTTCGCCTCCTTCCAGCCAGAGGTCGTCAACCACCACGCGGCGCAGTCCGAGGTGCCGAAATCGGTGGCCGATCCTGGCTATGACGCGCATGTGAACGTCGTAGGCGGGCTCAACGTGCTGCGCGCGTCCGCGGACAGCTCGGTGCGGAAGGTGATCTTCAGCTCCACCGGCGGTGCCCTCTACGGCGAGCCCGACCTGGTTCCGGCCGACGAGGACCATCCGATCCGGCCGCTGTCCCCCTATGGCACGAGCAAGTTCGCGTTCGAGCAGTATCTCGCGACCTTCGACCGAACCTTCGGCCTGCGGTTCACCACCCTTCGCTACGCGAACGTCTATGGCGCCCGCCAGGACTTCGCCGCTGAGGAAGGACGAGTCGTGGCGATCTTCGCGAGCCGGATGATCGAGAACAAGCCCGTGACCATCGACGGAGACGGGAACCAGTCGCGCGACATGCTGCACGTGGGCGATATCGCCATGGCCAACGTGGCGGCCCTCGAACGAGGAGACGGAGGGACGTTCCACATCAGCACGGGGATCCCGGTCACCGTCAACGACATCTTTCGCAAGCTGGCGATCCTCACCGAGTACAGGCTGGAGCCCCGATTTGGTCCATCGCGCAAGGGCGACGTGTACCGCATCGCGCTCGACAACACGCGCGCGAAGATGCAGCTCGGGTGGGAGCCGCGCATCCAGCTCGAAGAAGGGCTGCGCCTGACGGTGGACTACTTCCGGGACCAGATCTCACGCCTCAGTGCTTAACACCCTCAACTTCTCCCACGCGCTCGGTGCGCGGGCCTTGCTCACGTTCGCCGTGGTGCTCGGTCTTTGGGGCACCTACACCTACTTCCGCAATCAGCGGCTGAGCGGTGGCTTTCGCTCGAGCTACCTGATCATGGCCGGGTTGACTGCGGTGCAGGGCTTGCTTGGCGTGGCTGCCCTGATTGCCGGCGGGAGCGCACGTGAAGGGCTCCTGCACATGGTGTACGGAGTCTTCGCGGTGCTGGCGCTGCCAGGTGCGTACCTCTACTCGCGAGGCGGAAATGACGACCGGCGCGAGACGCTGATCCTGGCCGGCGCGTGCTGGATCGTCAGCATCGCGTACCTGAGAGGGATCTTCACAGGCTAAGGTAAGCGCCGCTGATGGACCCCTCCGCACGGAACAGCAAGACCAAATCGCGACCGCCGATGCCAGCCGAGCCCGATCGGAGAATCTTGATCACCGGAGGGGCCGGTTTTCTCGGGGTCAACGCGGCCATCCACCTAGTAAAGGAAGGATGGAACGCGACGGTGCTCGACAACCTGAGCCGGCCTGGTACCGAGCGCAACCTCAAGTGGCTCCTCACGCGCTACCCCAACCGCATCACCTTCGTCAAAGAGGACGTGAGGAACGCCGCCGCCCTCCCGGAGCACGTGAGGGACCAGGACGCGATCCTCCATCTCGCCGGTCAGGTCGCGGTCACCACGTCGCTCGCCGACCCCAACACTGACTTCGACGTCAACGCGCGCGGCACGCTCAACATGCTCGAGGCGGTGCGTCTGCACAACCACGACGCGCCGCTGGTCTTCGCCTCGACGAACAAGGTCTACGGAAAGCTAGACCACAACAATGGCCCCTGCGGTGAAAGCCAACCGATCGACTTCCACAGCCCGTACGGCTGCAGCAAGGGCGCGGCCGACCAGTATGTACGCGACTACGCGCGCTGCTTCCAGATGAACACGGTCGTGCTGCGCCAGAGCTGCATCTATGGGTCGCACCAGTACGGCACCGAAGACCAGGGATGGGTGGCGCATTTCGTGCACTCGATCCTCAAGGACAGGCCGTTGACGATTTACGGCGACGGCACGCAGGTCCGCGACCTCCTCGATGCTCGCGACCTGAGCGCGCTCTACGCGACCGTCATCGACAAGATCGGGATCACGCGCGGAGAGATCTACAACGTCGGCGGAGGCCCCGAAAACCAGCGCAACCTGCTTGAGGTGATCGACCAGATCGGGGAGCTGACCGGGAAAAAACCGCAGTTCACCTTCGCCGGCTGGCGCGAAGGCGACCAGAAGTTCTACGTCAGCGACGTCACCAAGGCAAAACGCGACCTCGGTTGGGAGCCACGGGTCGCATTCGATCGAGGGCTGCGCGACCTCATCTCCTGGGCTGAGTCGGTCAACTAGCCCGAGCGCTTGCACGTGAAGTGACCGCATCCGCCCGGTAGCCGGCGCAACAGTCGAGCCTCGCCCCACGCCGTCGTGGCGACCGCCCTGCTGACGCCGCGCATGAGGCTGCCGCCGACGCCGCGCCGCGCGACGGACATGTCCTCCACCGAACCACCGACCGGCCCTCGCAGGTCGAGCCAAGAGAAGTAGAGAAGGTCGAGGACCTGCAGCGTCACGTGATAGCTCCACCGCGTCCGCGTCAATGGCAGGCCGCACGTGGCTGCCATGTCACTGAATCGCTTCGCGGAAAAGATCTGGATGTGTCCGCCGTGCCTGACCTTTGCCGTCCAGCGTTTGCCGCACCCGACCAGCCGGTATAGGGTGCCCGGCTGGCCCTCCAGCGGCAGGACGATGTGGAATCCTCCGCCGGGTTTCAAGATGCGCGCGACCTCACGAAGCACTCGCTCGGGTTCGTCGACATGCTCGAGCACGTCGAAGATCCAGACGAAGTCCAGCTCGCCATTCGCGAATGGAAGTCGCTCCGCCGTGGCGAGGCGGAAGTCGACACCTGCTGGCGAGGCTTCGGCAGCTGCCAATGCCGAGCGGCTGACGTCGCAGCCGGAAACGACGAGGTCCGGACGCTCGCGCTTGACCGCTTTGGCGACCGATCCCCCGCCGCATCCAACGTCGAGCACGTGGCCGTGAACGCCGGCAAGGTCCTCGAGCAGGTAGCGCAGCTTGAGACCGTTCATGTACCAGGGCCTGGGCCGCAGCGGCGCGGCGCCCCAGCGCTTGGCCTCGTAATCGAACGAGGCGGCGGGCGCTACCGGCTCGCTGATCTCGCGGCCTTGCATTCTGCTTGGGTGGGGCTCGGAGCATTCACCGCGACGAGGCTCCAGCCGTTCGGAAGCTTCGCGCCCGAGTCCTCGAACCACTGGGGGTGGTCCCCGAAGTACGCCTTGTAGTCGGGGACGGATCGGCTGAGCGGACCTGGGGGCGAGACCAGGAACAGACGGGTTTTGCTGTCGGTTAGCCAGCACTGGAGTAGCGGCCCGACGACGTTCGGATGGTCGGCATAGTGATAACCGGCCGGAAGGTAGTAGAAGGGATCGTAGAACTGGCTCGTCACATTGCTTCCCTTCAAGCCTTCGTCGCGGACCATCACATACAGAAGCGTGGGCTCGTCGCCTGGCATGTTGAGAACTCCACCGCGATATTGGGGCTGGTTGTAGACGGCGCCGATCTGGTGGGCGAGACTCACCTCATAGGCGAACAAGGGCTCCGTCGACGCATATGTCGTTTGGACCGGAACCCACAGCAGCTGAACCGCGAGCAAGCCCGCGGCGGCTGCCGACCACGACACCGCGCGCGGAAGTGCCTTTCGTTCTGGAAGCAATTTGACCAGGGCGATGGCTACGAGGATCGCGGCGAAATCGAGTGGAAACTCGAAGCGGCGCTCCTTCCACTCCGTCGCGTAACGAAGAAAGGTCGCGAGGCTGAGGGCTGAGTAGCCGAAGCCAAGCGTGAGCAGCAGGTAGGATGCCGGCCGCTTCCACAGCGACCACGCGACGACCGCCATGCATGCTGTCGACGCGAGGCCGAACATCAACCACAACACAGTTCCCCCAGCCGCCTGACCACCCGTTCCCCCGGCCGAAAGGCCAACGAACTGGAAGTTGATGTAGAGCGGGTAGATAGGGTTTCCGGTCTGGTCGAGCAGGAATTTCGCGTAAACGCCCATGCCGAGCAGCCATCCAATCACTAGCGGCGCGCGCGACCCCCGCAGCTTTCTGGCTCCGACGAGCCAGGCCACCACCAGGCCAAGCCCGAAGAGCCACGCCTCGACCCTGGCCATCGCGGCCACAGCCCACACGAGTCCGGCCCAGAAGCCCCAGCGCGGCAAAAGCCAGATGCCGAAGAGGAGTAGCGCGATGGCGATCGGTTCCGCCATACCAGCGGTGTCGTTGAAGATCGCCACCGGTGATAGCGCGGCGAACGCACCCGCGAAGACTGCCACGCCGAGTCCCCAGTACCGCCTGCAGAGCAGAAAGATCAATGCCACCCCAAAGGTGCCGAACGCGAGGCTGAGCAACCGTGCGAGCACGATGGAGGTCGACCCGGTCGCGAAAAACAGCAAGCTCATCAACAGCGGGTGGACAGGTCCCCAGAAGTACTCCCAGCCGCGCATGTCCCACAGCCTCGGGCCATGGGAAAGCCCTACCTCCTTGGTCAGGTAAGCGATCTGCCAGTGGTGATAAGCGTCGGTGAAACCGTCGCCTGCGTTCTGCGGATCGGCGAACAAAAACAGGTAACCAAGCCGAGTGACCAGCGCCGCCGCGATAACCAGGCCCATCCAACCCCACGGCAGTGGCGAAGGTTGCGGATGTTCCTCCTGCCCGGCTCCCGAGATGGCAGCACTCGGCCGGTCCTCCTCCTCGTCCTCATCTTCGCTGGCGAGGATGCGCGGCAAGCGCAGCTTCAAGCGGTTGCTGCTTCCAGTGCGACCTGCTCGTGCGCTCGGGCAACGTCCAGCACGGCTTCCTCGAGGACATCGATGTGCCGCTCCCAGTCGAAGCGCCGCGCCCATGCAAACGCGCGCTCGCCAGTCGCCTGGTTTTCGGCCGGGCTGTCGAGCAGCCGGATGATTCCGGCGGCGTAATCGCTTACGTCGAGCGGTTCGGCGAGGTGCCCGGTCCCCGTGGCCACCGTGACCGTCGGGCCGGCCTGGTTCCACGCGACCACCGGCACGCCCTTGGCCATCGATTCGATCACGCCCATTCCGAAGTCTTCCTCAGGCGCGGGGTAGACGTACACCGCGGCTCCCTCGTACAGCGACTGAAGCTCGTCCTCGCTGATCGGACCTAGGAAAAGAACAGCGTCGTCCATGCCGAGCTCGGCCAGGAGCGTCTTCAGCGAAGCGGTGTGCGAGGTGGCTGGACCCGGGATGACGAGCTGCGCGCGGGGATGCTTCTTTCGGACCTCGGCCATGGCGCGGATCGCCAGGTCGAATCGCTTCTGCGGGTAATGCCGGTTGGTCAGGAGAACGTAGGGGCGCCGGATGGGATACCCGTTGATGGTCAGCCCTCCGCTGAAACGCGATTCGACCGGCAGCGGAAAACCAGAGCTTGCGACGTGGCAACCCGCCGGACAATCCAGCGCTTCCTTGCGGTACGTCTTGCGAATGATGTCGCCGATGTACTTGCCGTTGACGAGCAGCAGGTCCGCCTCCTGGATCGAGCGCCTGTCCGCCCACGCGACAAAGCGCGTCGCCCGCAGCACGATCGCGGCGAGCAGCCGGTAGTCCGCGTTGGAGATCCATCCAGTCTGGCGGTCGATGTTGCGCGGGTAGACCAGCCGGTTGGGCTGGTTGAGATAGACGACGTAGGGCACGTCCATCAGCCGTGCCGCCCACCAGGCGATCCATGCGCTCGGCTGGTTGCAGCCGACGATTGCGTCCACTCCCCTGAAGCGCCAGGCATACAGAGGCATGAGCAGAGAGGTCGCCGCCATCTGGACCGCCTCTCGGTAAGGAAACCAGCGGGGCAGCTGGGGCAGGAAGGTTTTGACCCGCACCTCACCAATGATGTCGGGATAGCAGCGAGACGCGTCGATCGTGGGCGCGTAACACTCGACGTCATAGCCGCGACGCCGCAGGCCGAGCACCTCCTCGATCACCAATCGCTCGCCACCGCCCGCGTAGGTGAAACCGCAGTGAAACACGGCGACTCGCCGCGGTCCTCCGGCCTTCGTCCTTCGCTTGCCGCCGACCAGGAGCAGGCCCAACAGTCCCAGCCCGAGCGAGTACCCCGCTGTGATCGCGTGGTAGAGCACGATCGCGCCGGCCGCGATCGACGAGCTGAGGCCGAGTCCACCGCCGAGCACCAGCGCTCCCGCGACCTCGAGGCTGCCCACGTAACCAGGTCCTGCGGGCACGGCGAACGCCAGCAGCAGCGCCGGGTAGGCGGCCATCGCCTTCAGCGTCGGCACCGAGACGCCGAGCGCCCAGAAGAGCAGGCTGAAGTTGAAGGCGTCGATCACGAGGGCGATCCCGGTGAGCGCCGCAAGGCGACCGACGACGGCAGGTGTCCACAGCCCCCGGGCCACGGCCCGAAAAGCGAACGCCTGGCCCGACATGCCGGCGGCCACGGACAGCGGCAAACGGCGCCGGATTCGTGCCGAGCCGGCGATGCGCGGACCCAGGACGGCAGTGCCGAACACAGCCGCCAGCAGCAGGATGGCGAGCGCCGCCGCGCCGAACAGACCG
>Ga0209160_1004157_pt1 | contig 11646 bp, 14 predicted proteins | sample GraSoiAngelo_153_FD_186167 | JGI IMG/M metagenome (GOLD analysis project Ga0209160, IMG submission 186167) | Grasslands soil microbial communities from the Angelo Coastal Reserve, California, USA - 14_1009_12_40cm (SPAdes) (version 2) | ecosystem: Environmental > Terrestrial > Soil > Grasslands ...
CTCAAGGACGTCGAAGAGCTGTCCAGCGACGAGGTCGCAGAGATCGTGGGCGACAGCGTGGCCGCAGTGAAGACGCGCTTGCATCGCGCGCGGATGGCGCTGCGCGAGCAGCTCACCCGTCGCCTCGGAGCCGGCGCATGACCTGCCGCGAAGCGATCGACGTCCTCGCCGACTACGTCGACGGCACGATGCCGGCGGACCTCGCGGCCGAGCTGGAGCGTCATCTCGCCGGCTGCGACCCGTGCCGCGCCTACCTCGCCACGTATCGCACGACGCGAGCGCTGGTCTCGGCCGCCGCCGCCGTCGAGATGCCGGACGAGATGAAGACGCGCCTGCGCCGGTTTCTCGCGGCGCAGCTTCGCACCTCCTGACCTCTCTTATATAATCGCCGACGACGTGGACCAGGCGGAGCGGTATCGCGCGCTGCTCGAGATCAACAACGCCGTCGTCTCGAACCTCGACCGGGACGCGCTGTTCCACGCCATCGCCGAGGTGTTACGGCAGGTGGTGCCGTTCGACCGGACGGCCATTTTTCTCCACGACCCGGACAAGGATGTCCTCCGGATCTCCATCCTCGAGTCCTCCGCCGCCGCCGCCCACATGCTGCCCCTCGGCACGGAGGTCTCGGCGACGGACAGCCATGCCGGCTGGGTGTTCCAGCAACGGGAGCCGCTCGTGCGCCAGGACCTGGCCGAGGGCCTGCGCTTTCCCATCGAGGAGCGCGTGCTCGCCGCCGGCTTCCGCTCGTACGTCATGCTGCCGCTGGTGGCGCGGGGGAAGAGCCTCGGCACCCTCGGCGTCGCGAGCGTCAAGCCCCACCAATACGGGGACACCGACGTCAGCTTCCTGAGAGAGGTGGCGACGCAGATCGCGATGGCCGTGGAGAACATGAAGGCCTACGCGAGCATCAGCGCGCTCAACGCCCAGGTGACGGAGGCCGCCGAACGCTCGCGCGCGCTGCTCGAGATCAACAACCTGATGATCGGCAACCTCACGCAGGACGCGCTGTTTCGCGCCATCGCCCACGCGGTTCGCCGCGTCATTCCGTTCGATCGCACGGCCGTCTGTCTCCACGACCCGACGCGCGACGTCCTCCGGGTCGCCATCGTCGAGTCGTCGCTGCCGTTCAACCGCTTCACGGTCGGCATGGAGCTCGCGGTGGCCGGGACGCACATCGGGCACGTGTTTCGCTCGCAGAAGCCCCTGCTCCGCGGAGACGTCGAGGCCGAGCAGGAGTACGCATCGGGGCAGCCCAACGTCACGGACGGCGTGCACTCGCAGCTCGTCGTGCCGCTCATCGGTCGCGGCACGAGCATCGGCACCCTGAGCGTGTCGAGCACCGCCCGGCGCCAGTACACGACATCCGACGCGATCTTCCTGCAGGAAGTGGCCAACCAGGTCGCCATGGCGATCCAGAACATGAAGGCCTACGAAGAGATCTCGATGCTGAAGGCCCGGCTCGAGCGCGAGAACGTCTACCTGCAGGAAGAGATCGGAACGGAGCACAACTTCGGCGAGATGATCGGCTCGAGCCCGGCCCTGCTCGAGGTGATGCGGAAGGTCGAGCGCGTGGCGCCGACGGACGCCACGGTGCTGATCTCCGGCGAGACGGGAACCGGCAAGGAGCTGGTCGCGCACGCCGTCCACGCGCGGAGCCCGCGCCGCGGCCGGCCGCTGGTCAAGGTGAATTGCGGCGCGATCTCGGCGGGGCTCGTCGAGAGCGAGCTCTTCGGGCACGTGAAGGGCGCGTTCACCGGCGCGCTGGAGCGGCGAATCGGGCGCTTCGGGGTCGCCGACGGCGGCACCATCTTCCTCGACGAGATCGGCGAGCTGCCGCTCGACACGCAGGTGAAGCTGCTGCGCGTCCTCCAGGACGGCGAGTTCGAGCCCGTGGGCAGCAGCACGACCCAGCGCACCGACGTGCGGGTCATCGCGGCGACCAACCGCGATCTGGAGGAGGCGGTGCGGAGCGGCCGCTTCCGCGCCGACCTCTTCTATCGGCTGAACGTGTTTCCGATCCATACGCCGCCGCTGCGCGAGCGCGTCGAGGAGATCCCGCAGCTCGTGACGTTCTTCGTCGGCCGCTTCGCCAGGCGATTCGCCAACGCGGCCGAGCGCGTCTCCTCCGAGACGATGGACCGGCTCGTCAACTACTCCTGGCCCGGCAACGTCCGCGAGCTGCAGAACGTCGTCGAGCGCGCGGTCGTGCTCGCGACGGGCCCGACGCTCGAGATCGGCCCCGAGCTGCTCGGGACGGGGAAGGGCGCCGGGCGCGAGGCCGTCATCGCCTCGCCGCCACCCGAGCCGGGCGGCCGCGGCCTCGATGACGTCCTCAAGGACGTCGAGACGCGCCACGTGCGCGCCGCGCTCGAGCAGGCCGGGTGGGTCATCGAGGGCGCGCGGGGGGCTGCCCGGATCCTGGGCCTCCATCCGAATACCCTCCGAAGCCGCATCGAAAAGCTCGGTATCCGGCGCTCCGACCCCCGAGTCTCGTAGTTCGCCCACCAGCGCTCGGAGGCGGCCACGAAGATTCGTGGCCCGCCAACCCGTCGCGTAACCCGCCGCCTCGGTTTTCAGCGACTTCCGGATCGTTTCGCTCTGTCGCGCGCGCGGCACGCGGCTTGCGATGTCCGACCTGGCGAACCGACATGCTGAAGATCGAACGCCACGACGCGAACGACGGCACGCTCGCCCTCAGGCTGGAGGGCGAGATCAGGGGCGCCTGGGTCGAGGAGCTACGGCGCGTGGCCGAGAGCGCGCTCGAGTCCGGGGCCGCGGTGAGCCTCGATCTCTCCGACGTGTCGTTCGTCGATCTTCCTGGCGTCGCCCTGCTCAGCCGCTTCGCGGACCGGCACGTCGCCCTCGTGAACTGCTCGGCCTTCGTGACCGAGCTGCTGAAGGTACGGCCGTGATCGCCGAGTCCGTCCGGGCGCTCGAGCAGTTGATGGAGGAGCACTCGGGCCGCGTGTTCCGCCTCGCGTACGGAATCACGCGCAATCACGCCGACGCCGAGGAAGTCGTGCAGGACGTTTTCGTGACCATCCTCCAGAAGGGCGACACGTTCGAGGGGCGCTCGGCCCTGTCGACCTGGATCTACCGCGTCACCACCAACGCGGCGCTCAACAAGCGGCGGGGTAAGCGCCGCGAAGTCGAGGTGTCGATCGAGGAGCACCTTCCCACGTTCGAGGCCGACGGCCATCGCAGCGGCGATCGTACCTATCTGCTGGCGGACTGGTCGCAGGATCCTGAGCGCACGGCGCTCGCCGGCGAGACCCGCCGCGTCCTCGAGCAGGGCCTCGATGCCCTGCCGCCACACTATCGCGCGATCCTCGTCCTCCGCGACGTCGAAGACCTCTCGAACGAGCAGGTGGCCGAAGTCATCGGCGACTCGGTGGCCTCGGTGAAATCGCGACTGCACCGGGCACGCATGGCGCTGCGCGAGCAGCTGACCCGCCACATGGCCCAGCCGTAGACCGCCCCCGAATCTCGCCGCCGCCATTTTGTTTCCAACCGAGCGGCAGGTGCCTCACCCGCGCTGACGCGGACACGGCGCGCCCGCCCCGACCCCCTCGGACAGGGGTACCTACGCAAGGAGACTGGATATGCGTCGTGTGGTGTTCCTGCTCGCAATCGCCATCGCGCTGCTGAACGCGACCGTCGGCTTCGCCGCCGACATCACCACGGCGTTCACCGGCAAGGCCGTGACCGGCGGCACGGTGACTCACGAGCACCGTGGCGGCAAGCACGTCCTCAGCCTGTCGTCGGACTTCACGGTGCCAGGCTCGCCGGATCCGCACTGGCAGATCATCGACTCGAAGGGCACGGTGTACCTGCTCGACCGGCTGAAGCTGAAGGACGACAAGATCAACACGTCGATCACGCTGCCGGCGTACATCCCGGACATCGCCAAGGTACAAATGTGGTGCGCGTGGGCCGAGGTCGTTCTCGGCGAGGCGTCGTTCACCGCTCCGATCGCGATGACCCGGTAGTCGGGCCAACACATACGTCACGGATGAGCCGCCGACCCGCCGCGCCGGCAGCGCGGGGGCGGCTGGCGGCGGCCAGTCCGTACAGAGGGAGCGCCATGAAAAAGCTCATCGGTTTCGCAGTCGCCGCGCTCATCGTCGCGATGACCGGCGCGGTGGACGCGCAGGTGGCAGAGAAAAAGGCACTGACGCTCGAGGGCGCCCGGCAGGTGGTCGCCACGGCTATCGGCGAGGCGCGCCGGCTCAACGCGCCGGGCGGCGCCATCGCCGTCGTCGACGACGGCGGCAACCTCATGGTGCTGGAGCGACTCGACGGGACGTTCGCCGCGGGAGCCACCATCTCCGTCGGCAAGGCGCGGACGGCCGCGCTCTTCAAGAAGCCGACGCGGACGTTCGAAGAGATCATCAGGAACGGCCGCACCGCCATGGTCGCGCTGCCCGACTTCACGCCGCTGCAGGGTGGAATTCCGCTCATGGTCGGCGAGGAGGTCGTCGGCGCCATCGGCGTGAGCGGCGCGGCCACCGCCGCTCAGGACGAGGAGATCGCCATGGCCGGCGCGGCCGCCGCCAGGACGCTCACGCTCGCCGCCACGGGCGGCGCCCTGTCGAGAAAGGTCACCGTCATCAACAGCGCGATGGTGGCCGCCGGGTTCGAGAAGGGCGCCGTCCTCGTCAACACGAACAACTACATGGTGCACGCCAGCCACCGCGAGATGGACGGCATCGCCGAGATCCACACGCTCGACACCGACCTCATCTACGTCCTCGAGGGCTCCGCAACGTTCACAACGGGCGGCCGCGTGCCCGACGCGAAGGTCCTCGAGCCGAACGAGCTGCGCGGCTCGGCCATCGTGGACGGCGAACGCCGCCGGATCGGGAAGGGCGACGTCGTCGTCGTGCCCGCCGGCGTGCCGCACATGTTCACGGACGTCCACGGCGCGCTGAACTACTACGTCGTCAAGGTCCGCTGAGGAGATGCCCATGCGATCGCGAATGCTGCTCGGCGCCCTTCTCGCTCCTCTGCTCATCGCCGCCGCTTCCGTCGCAGTCACCGCGCAGATCACCGCGGATGCGCCGGCGACCCGGCCGACGGCGATCGTCGACCTCGCCACCGCGGAGGGCCTGCGGCTCGTGCAGGGCCAATGGCGGTACAGCGACGTCAGGATCGTCGACGTCGAGCACCGGGCGCCGGGACCGGACCTGCGACCGTCGGGACCGCCGAATCGGACGTACGACATCACGCCGCACGCCGGCGCGGCCGACTTCGACGACTCGGGATGGCCGGTGCTGCGCGCGGCCGAGCTCCAGGCGCGCAAGGGGCATGGGCGTCTGAGCTTCAACTGGTATCGGACGAAGGTCACCATCCCGGATCGCGTCGGCTCGTTCGATCCGACCGGCGCCACGGTCGTGCTCGAGATCGTGGTGGACGACTACGCCGAGGTCTGGGTGAACGGGCGGCTGCCCGTCGTGCTCGGACAAACCGGGGGCCAGCTGATCAAGGGCTTCAACGCGCCGAACCGCGTCGTCCTCGGGCGCGACGTCCGGCCGGGCCAGCGGTTCCAGCTGGCGGTGTTCGGCATCAACGGTCCGGTCTCGAATCCGCCGGGGAACTTCATCTGGGTGCGGTCGGCCACGCTGGACTTCTATCGGCCCGGCGACGTCGGCGGATCGCGACGGGTCCGCACCGACATCGTCCGCAACGATCCGGCGCTCGACGACATCGTGTCCCCGGCGGCGACGATCGAGAAGCTCGCCGGCGGGTTCCTGTTCACGGAAGGGCCGGTGTGGGTGCCTCGAACGGCAGACTCGGATGGCCACCTGCTGTTCAGCGATCCCAACGCCAACACGATCTACCGGTGGTCGACGGACGGGCAGATTTCGGTCTTCCGCACGAAGAGCGGCTACACCGGCCCCGACGTCGGCGACTATGGTCAGCCCGGCTCCAACGGGCTGGCGCTGGATCGTGAGGGGCGCCTGACCATCAACGAACACGGCAACCGCCGGGTCACCCGGCTCGAGAAGACGGGCGCCATCACCGTGCTCGCCGATCGGTACCAGGGCCGGCGCCTCAACAGCCCGAACGATCTCGTCTACCGATCGGACGGCGTCCTCTACTTCACGGATCCCCCCTTCGGTCTGCCCAGGGGCCATGCCGATCCTCGGAAGGAGCTCGCGTTCAGCGGGGTGTTCGCGCTCGCCAACGGCGAACTCAGCGTGATCAGCACCGATCTTGCCGGGCCGAACGGCCTGGCGTTGTCGCCGGACGAGAAATATCTCTACGTCGGCAACTGGGACCCGAAGCGGAAGGTCGTGATGCGTTACGAGGTGAAGGCGGATGGCGGCCTCGTGAACGGCCGCGTCTTCTTCGACATGACGAGCGCTCCTGGTGAGGACGCCATCGATGGAATCAAGGTGGACCGGCGCGGCAACCTGTACGTGTCCGGTCCCGGGGGCCTCTGGATCATCTCGGCCGAGGGAACTCACCTCGGCACCGTGGCGGGACCGGAGCACCCTCACAACATGGCGTGGGGCGACGACGACGGGCGCACCCTCTACCTGACGGCGCAAACGGGACTCTATCGGCTCCGCGTGAACGTCCCCGGGGCCCAGGCCGGGCGCTGAGTGCGACGCGCCCGACCTGCTGCAGTCGGTCGGAGCCTGGGAACGGTGTCGCTCGCGGCGCTCGATCTGCTGCGGTAGGGCAGCCACGAGTCTCGTGCCCCGGACGCTGTGTCCAAGACCCATGGCCCATGACGGTTCCGCGGCCTCGAAGCCGCCTGCATGACCTGCCGGGAGGCGATCGACAGGCTCGCCGAATACCTGGACGCCGAGCTCACCCCCGCGACCCTGGCCGAGCTCGAGACGCACCTCGCCGCGTGCGCGCCCTGCCTCGCCTATCTCGCGACGTACCGCGAGACGAGAGAGCTCGCGGCGAAGGCCCACCGCGTCGAGATCCCCGAGGCGCTGCGGGCGCGGCTGGGCCAGCTCCTCATGGCTCGGCGCCGGCCGACGTAAACGCGCTCGCTCCTCGACATCGCGGACTCGATGCTGTACGTCTCGGCGCTGCCGGGCGATGAGACGCGCCCGATCCACCGCGTGATCGACTACTTCGGCGCGGCGGCCGCCGCGGCGCCCATTGCCAGGTGGCGAAAGGCCGTCGTCCGCGCGGAGACGGCGCCGCGCGCCGTGTCCATCACGTAGAGCAGGGGATGGTGCACGAGGCGCTCGAGCCGCGAGCCGAGCCACTCGACGGCGGCGATGCGCAGGCCACGCGCCTCGAACAGTGCGCGCCACTGCTCCGGTCGCCTGAAGCCGAGCGGCACGTTCATGGCGCCGGCGTGGCGACGGCGGTTCAGGCGGCCGTCGAGCAACTCCAGCCACAAGCGCTCGCGCCGGTTGCGATACACCGATTCGACGACGAGCAGGCGCTCGCCGGTCACGCGGACCGCTTCGTCCAGCACGCGCTCCGGGTCGGCGCAGTGGTGGAGCGCCAGCGAGATCACGCTCGTGTCGAACGCGCCGTCGCCGAACGGGAGCCGGGCGCCGTCGTACACCACGTACGGCTGGCGCGCCAACCCGAAGGCCCCGACGTCCACGGAGCAGGCCCACGCGCTCGTGCACGCGCGCAGCGCTTCGCCCACCCAGGCCTCGCCAGCGCCGAGATCGAGCACCCGGCGCCCGCGTACGTACGGCGCGAGACGGTGTGCCTCCCTGCGCGCGTAGCGTCTGAGCAGCCGCTGCAGCATCACGTGCGCTTGTCGCCGAGCCGAGCGCGCCGCGCGCGCGCCTCCGGGGCGTCTTTCAGCGTCCAGTCCACGGGATTCGTCGGCGCGCTCTCGTCGCCGGCATCGATGTCCTCGCAGGCGGTGAGGTGGTCGAGCGTGCGCGCGAGCGCCGCGGCGTCGTTTCGGGCCGGGATGACGATGGTGATAGGCATCCGAGGTGCCCGCTCAGTCTGACACGGCGAGCAGCCCCACCGGTGCGAACGCGCAGAGCCATCTGGCAACGTCGTGAACAGTCAGCGCACCCGGGTAGACTCGCATCGATGATCGGAGAGCCGAGGGCCGGGCGGAGGGAGGAACGCGCCATGCCGTTCAGAGGCCGAGCGATCCGCTGGTTGATGATCGTCGGGACGTTGCTGGGTGGCATCGGCATCGGCGCGACCGGCCACCGTCTCGTCGCGGCGCCACCTTCGTTTACCGAGACCCCGCTTCTCCGCACCGACCTGTCGGGAATCGACAACTACGAGCTGATCGTCTCCCGGCTGGAGACCGCCCCGGGCTGGTCGCATGGTCGGCACTATCACGCCGGCCACGAGATCGTATACGTGCTGGAGGGCAACGGCGCGCTGGTCGCCGAGGGAAAGCCAGAGCAACGCCTGCAAGCGGGTACGGTATCGTACGTGCCTTCGGGACGGATTCACGCCGGGCGCAACACGAGCCGGACGGAGGCGTTCAAGTTCCTCCTGTTCCGGATCCATGTGAAGAGCCAGCCGATCTCCATCGAGCTGAACTGACCAGGACTGCCCACGCGGCAGGCAGGTTGGACACCGTCGAGGCGTCGTTCGATTCGCGCACCGCCGCGTGCCTTCCGCGTGTCCTAGAGCAATCGAGGGAGGCTCGCCTAAGAATTCACAACTAACCCTCCCGCCCGGGGGGATACTCGCGGGCACGTGGAGGCGGACTTGCGGATCAGCGTCGTGATTCCGGCCTTGAACGAGGAGACAGCCATCGGCGGCGTCGTCCGCGAGGTACCGCGCGACCTCGTCGATGAGATCATCGTCGTGGACAACGGCAGCACTGATCGCACTGCGGAGATCGCCGCCGACGCCGGTGCCCGAGTGGTCAGAGAGCCGGCCCGTGGCTATGGGGCCGCCTGCCTGGCCGGAGCGTCCGCCGCCGGTGACGCCGACATCCTCGTTTTCCTCGACGGCGATCGCAACGACGATCCGACCGAGTTGCGGCTGGTCCTGGCTCCGGTGCTGGCGGGCGAGGCCGATCTGGTCCTCGGCTCGCGCAGGGCGGGCACCACTCGAGGCGCGCTCACGCTCCAGCAGCGGGTGGGCAACCGGATAGTGACGGCGCTCGTGCGCGTGCTCTACGGCCTCACGCTCACCGACATCGGCCCGTTCCGAGCAATCCGCGCCGGCGTTCTCCGCGACCTCGGCATGGAGCACAAGACGTACGGCTGGCCCGCGGAGATGGTGGTCAAGGCGGCGCGGCGTGGGTACCGGATCGTCGAGGTGCCGGTGAGCTGTCGGCGGCGCCTCGGCCGCTCGAAGGTCGGCGGGACGCTCAGAGGGAGCCTGCTCGCGGGCTATCACCTGCTCCTCACGACCGTGCGGTACGCCTGGAGACGCTAGCGCCATGACCTTTTCCCTCGGACTCGGCCTTACCAACGAATGCAATCTCAGATGCCCGCACTGCTATCGGCCGGACATGGTCGTGCAGCGGCTCACCCTCCGAGACGTCCAGCAGGTCTGCGAGAGCATCCCGGTGCGCTCGGTCAACCTCGGCGTCGGCGAGAACGGGCTCCACACCGAGTACGCGGCGATCCTCGACTACCTGGGCTCGCGAGCGCTCAGGACGAGCATCACCTCCAACGGTCTCAGCATCCAGGCCCTCGACGACGCTGCGATCAAACGCTTCCACAGTGTCGAGTTCTCGCTCGACTTTCCCACCCAGCGCGACCATGACGCCTTTCGGGGCGCCGGCAACTGGCGGACGGTCATGGACGCGCTGGAGCGCTGCGTCGGGCTCGGCGTGCCGGTCACGGTGACGTCAGTCATGATGAGCATCAACTACGACCGTCTGGCCGACCTGGCGGGCTTGGCCGCCGGCTTCGGCGCCAACCTCCGCGTCAACGTCTATCAGCCTGCGAAGACCGACCGCTTCACGCTGACGTACGAGCAATTCTGGCGGGGCCTCCGGCTGCTCTCGGGGGCAACGCGCCTCGTCGCCACGACCGAGCCGGTGCTGGCGGCGGTCCTGGAGATCCCAGACTTCGCCGGACCTGGTTGCGGACGGTCGACCGTCCGTGTGGCACCCGACGGCCGCGTGCTGCCGTGTACGTACTGGGCCGAGAGCCGACTCACGCTCGCGGATCTAGCCCGCCTTGGTGGGGCTATCGTCGAGACCGCGGAGTTCATCGCGGCGCGAGCGGTGCCCACGGCCTGCGGGGACTGCGCCTGCCGCGGTGGCTGTGCCGGTCGACGCGCGTTAGTGGGCCGGCTCGACGCGGCCGACCCCTACTGCCCGTTCGCCCGTGGCGAGCGGATCGCGCTCGACTGGGAGCGGGCGAAGCGCGAGGATCTCCCGAAGATGGCGAGCGCCTGCACCACGGTCGTCACGGCACGCTGAGCCACCGGACCATGGACACCGGCCGCCGCCCGCCTGTGGTCGCCGCGCTGCCTCGCTCGCTCTATCTGGAGACGACCAATCGCTGCGATTCGAAATGCCAGACGTGCATCCGAACCTTCCAGAGCCTGGAGCCGCCGGCTGACCTCACGCTCAGACAGGTCACCGCCATCGCGGAGCAGTTCCCGGTCCTCGAGCGTGTGGTGCTACACGGTATCGGCGAGCCGCTCCTGAACCGCGAGATTTTCGAGATCGTCGCCTACCTGAAGACTCGCGCCACGACCGTGCTCTTCAACTCGGACGCGATCAGCCTCACGGCCGGGCGCGCACTCAGGTTGATCGAGAGCGGGCTCGACGAGTACCGGGTCTCGATGGACGCGGCGACGAGACAGACGTATCAGAAGCTCCGCGGCGTCGACCGGTTCGACCGTGTGGTGGCCAATGTGCGACAGCTCATCGAGCTCGAGCCCAAGGGGAGCCGCACGGCGCCGCGGGTCTCGCTGTGGTTCACGGCCTCTCGCGTAAACCTCCACGAGCTGTCGGCGTTCGTCCGACTCGCCGCTGACCTCCGCGTCGATGAGGCGTACGTGCAGCGGCTCGTCTTCAACGGGCTCGGACTCGCCACGGCCGGGAACGCGCTGCACGGCTCAGGGTTGACGACGCCCCTGGCAAGCTTCAGAGGGGCGGCGCCGGGCTTGCGGCCCTGGGCCGGGTGCCAGCGACCGTGGACCCTGAGCTACGTGACCGCCAACGGCAACGTCCTGCCGTGCTGCATCTCGCCGTGGGTGGCCCGGGATTATCAGGCCCTGATTCTGGGTAACGCGCTCGCCGAACCCTTCGCCGACATCTGGAACGGCGAGCGGTATCGCCGGTTCCGGATCAACTTCGAGAGCGCGAGTCCGCCGGACCCGTGCCGGGGCTGCGGGCTCATGTGGAGTATCTGACAATGTCGACTGACACCCTCGGCTTGAGAACGCGCCTGCCCGGTTGGCCGCTCGCCCTGTTCCGAATCGCCTACGGCCTGCTCTTCCTCGACATGGCGTTGCAGAAGGCGCCGTGGGTCAACTACGGATGGCTCGAGGGCTTCATCCAGAAGGAGATCGCCAACCCGACGTTCGGCTGGTACGCCGCATTCCTCGAGCACGTCGTCTTGCCTCACTTCTCCCTCTTCGGCCTGCAGACCTTCGTGATCGAGTTCGCGCTGGGCGTGGCTCTGCTCTTCGGTATCCTCACGCGTCTGGCCGGTGTCGGCGGCTTCCTCTGGCAGGTGAACATCGCGCTCGGGGCATTCAATGTACCCGGCG
>Ga0209160_1004162_pt1 | contig 11640 bp, 9 predicted proteins | sample GraSoiAngelo_153_FD_186167 | JGI IMG/M metagenome (GOLD analysis project Ga0209160, IMG submission 186167) | Grasslands soil microbial communities from the Angelo Coastal Reserve, California, USA - 14_1009_12_40cm (SPAdes) (version 2) | ecosystem: Environmental > Terrestrial > Soil > Grasslands ...
GCGGCTACCGCGACGGCGCCGATCAGGAGCAGACCGAACTGGAGATCGGTCATGTCGTCAGGCGGCCAGCTCCTCCCGGATGCGCAGCGCCTCATCGATGTCGACGGCCACCACGCGCGACACGCCCGACTCCGGCATCGTCACGCCGATCAGCTGCTCGGCCATTTCCATCGAGATCTTGTTGTGGCTGATGAACAGGAACTGCGTCTGCGCCGCCATGCGCTTGACCAGGTCGCAGAAGCGCAGCGTGTTGCTGTCGTCGAGAGGGGCATCGACCTCGTCGAGCAGGCAGAACGGCGCCGGGTTGAGCTGGAACAGGGAAAACACCAGCGCGATCGCGGTGAGCGCCTTTTCCCCGCCCGAGAGCAGGTGAATGCTGGTGTTGCGCTTGCCGGGCGGCTGCGCCATGACCTGGACGCCGGCGTCCAGAATCTCCTCGCCGGTCATGATCAGCTTGGCCTCGCCCCCGCCGAACAGCGTCGGGAACAGCGACCCGAAGTGCCGGTTTACGCTGTCGAAGGTCTCGCGCAGCAGCTCGCGCGTCTCCCGGTCGATGCGCCGGATGGCGTCCTCGAGCGTGTGCACCGCCTCCTCCAGGTCGGCGGCCTGCGAGTCGAGGAAGCTTTTTCGCTCCTGGCTGCTGCGCAGCTCCTCGAGCGCCGCCAGGTTCACGGCGCCGAGGTCGTTGATGGCCTGCGCCAGCCGGGTGATCTCGCCTTGCAGCGCGGCCGGGCGCGGGGCTCTCTCGGCCTCCCTCGACAGCCGCTCCTCGTCCGCGTTCGCCTCGCGCAATTGGGCGGCGAACTGGTCGAAATTGATCTGCGCGGCCTGCTCCTTCAGCCTGAGCTCTCCGAGCCGCTCGCGCAGCGGGGCGAGCTTCGCCTCGATCTGCAGGCGTGCCTCCTCCAGCTCGCGCAGCGCTCCGGCCGCCCCTTCGACCGCGTTGCGCGCCGCGGCGAGCGTGGTTTCGCAGCCCAGGCGCGACTCGACCGCCGCGTCCAGGCCGTGCCGCACTGCCGGGATCGGGTCGGCCGCGAGCTCCTCGGTCAGCTTCGCGAGCTCCAGGTCGGCGCGCTCGATCTGCTGATCGATCACGCGCACGGAGTTGTCGATCTCGGCGATCTTGGAGCCGCATTCGCGTTCGCCGAACAGCGCGTCCTGCGCGCCGCGCTCGGCTTGCTGCACGGCGCGCCGCTGCTCGGCGAGCGCGGTCTCGGCGGCGAGATGCCCGCCGCGCACCGCCTCGAGCTTCTCGCGCAGCGTCGCGATTTCCGCCGCAATGCGCTCGGCAGCCTGGCGGCCGTCCTGCAGCGCCTGGCGGCCGCGCGACGCTTCCTGCTCGATTTCGGACAGCTCGGCGCGCACCTGCTCGCTGCGCTCGCGGTAACGCTCCTGCGCCTGCGCCAGCTTGAGCTGGTCGATCTGGGCGTCGTGCTGCTCCTTCTGCGTCTCGGCGATGATGCGGCGTGCCTGCTCGAGGGCCTCGCTGCGCCCTGCGGCCTCGCTCTCCAGCTGGCGATGGGCATCCTGCGCGGCGCCGACCTTCTGCTGCAGGTCGCGGCAGCCTGCATCGAGCGCCTCGATCGCCGATTGTCTTGCGAGCAGGCCCGCGTCCGCCTGATCCGGCGCGTGAAAGCTGACGGTGTGCCGCGTGAACTGGTGGCCATCGCGGTCGACGAGCATTGCGCCAGGCGGCAAAGCCGCCCGCCGCGCCGCGTCGGGGCTCTCTTCTGCTGCATAGGCGCCGGCCAGCCAGTCCGCGAGGGCGCCTGAAACCGCCGGGTCCACGGCGCGGATCTTGGAGGCGAGCGGCTCGTAGCCTGGCGCCGCGGGAGTGCCAGTGCTGTTGCCGCGCGCGAACAAGCTCGCTTTCGCCGGTGGCCGATCGGCAAGAACCGACTGCAGCCGGGCAGCCTCGGAAAGCTCGAGCGCGTGCAGGCGTTCGCGCAGCACCGATTCCACGGCGGTCTCCCAGCCCCGGTCGATGCGCAGCTTCTGCCACAAGCGCGGCAGCGCGCCCAGGCCGTGCCGCTCGAGCCATTCGCGCAAGGGCGCGTTGTCTTCGGCCGCGGCCTGGATCTGGCGCAGGGTCGCAAGCTGCGCCTCGGCGGCCGCGTGCTCGCGCTGCGCCGCGCCGAGCGCCTCGCCGGCTGCGGCGCTGCGCTCTTCGAGCGCCGCGCACTCGGCTTGCAACGATTCATGCCCGGCCTGCGCTGCTTGCACGGCCGCTTCGAGCGCGGCGACTCGCTCCCGCAGGGCGTTCGCCGCCGCCGCATCCGGCTCGGCGAGCGTCTGCAGCTCGCTTTCGAGGCGCTCGCGGCGTTGCTGGAGCGCCTGAGCGCCGCGCTCCAGGTGCGACAGATTGGCCTGCTCGAGCTGCAGGCGGCTTTCCGCCTGCAGCAGCTGGCTGCGAGTCTCGCTCAGCCGCTCCTGGCCGGCGCGGAACGCCTGCTCGGCCTGCGGCAGGCGCGCATTCTCCTCCCCGAGCTTTGTCTGCGCCTCGGTGCTGCGCTCCCTGGCCGTACCGGCGCGGGCCGCCCACATGTGAAGCGCCTGCGTAAGCTGCGCGCGCTGCTCGCGCCAGGAGCCCAGCTGCGCGAGCCGCTCCGTATGCTGGCCCTCCAGCCGCTGGCGCGTCTCCTCGACATGGCGCAGCTCGGACTCGAAGCGGGCCACCTCGGCGTTGGCGGCGTAGAGGGCCGCTTGCGCGGCGTTCAGGCCGTCCCCGGCGCCGTAATGCGCGGCGCGCGCCGTTTCCACGCGCGACTCGAGATGCCGCAGCTGGGCATTCTCCGCCTCGAGCTCGTTGCCGACCCGGGACATCTCGAGCGCGTGCCGCTCGCGCTCCGCCGCGGCGTCGCGGCGGCGCGCATACCAGAGCAGCTGCTGCCTGAGCTGCAGCTCCGAGTGGTACTCCTTGTAGCGCGTCGCCACAGTGGCCTGCGCCTGGAGCTTCTCCAGCTGCGTGGCAAGCTCGGTGCGGATGTCGGTGATGCGCGCGAGATTGCCGCGCGTGTCCGCGAGGCGGCTCTCGGTCTCGCGGCGCCGCTCCTTGTATTTCGAGATGCCGGCCGCTTCCTCGAGGAACACGCGCAGCTCCTCGGGCTTCGCCTCGATGACGCGCGAGATGATCCCCTGCTCCATGATCGCGTAGGCGCGCGGGCCAAGGCCGGTGCCGAGGAACATGTCGGTGATGTCGCGGCGCCGGACGTGCGCGCCGTTGATGTAGTAGCTCGACTCGCCGTCGCGCTGCAGGATGCGCTTCACGGAGATCTCCGCGTACTGCGACCACTGTCCGCCCGCGCGCCCCTGGGCGTTGTCGAAGATCAGCTCGACCGAGGCGCGCGCGAGCGGCGCACGGTTCACCGAGCCGTTGAAGATGACGTCCTGCATCGAGTCGCCGCGCAACGCCGCCGCGCGCGACTCGCCTAGAACCCAGCGCACGGCGTCGATCACGTTGGACTTGCCGCAGCCGTTCGGCCCGACGACGCCCACCAGCTGCCCCGGCACGTGAATCGAGGTGGGATCGACGAAGGACTTGAAGCCGGCGAGCTTGATTTGAACGAGCCGCACGCAAAAAATGATACCATCGCTCGCCGTTCACCTCGTGATGCGCTCGCGCCCCAGCAAGCGGCTGCAAACGTTTCCCAATCCTGCGCCCGGGCGCGATTACCGCATCCGCATGGAAATTCCCGAGTTCACGTGCGTCTGCCCGATCACCGGGCAGCCGGATTTCGGCACGCTGCTGCTCGAGTACGTGCCCGATCGCACGTGCGTGGAGCTGAAATCGCTGAAGCTCTACATCTGGTCGTACCGCGACCAGGGGGCATTCCACGAAGCGGTGACCAACAGGATTCTCGATGACCTGGTCGCCGCGACCAAGCCGCGCTACCTGCGGCTCGAAGCGCGCTTCAACGTGCGCGGGGGCATCCATACCAGCGTGGTCGCCGAGCACCGCAAGCGGGGATGGAAAGCCTGAATCCGCTTCTCGACAGGCTCCAGCCCTACCCGTTCGAGAAACTTCGCCGCCTGCTCGCCGGCGCGGCGCCGAACCCCGCGCTGCTGCCGATCGATCTTTCGATCGGCGAGCCGAAGCACCCGACGCCGGCCCTGGTGAAAGACGCGCTGGCGGCAGGGCTCGAGGGCCTCGCCGCCTATCCGGCGACCGCCGGCACGCCCGCGCTGCGCGAAGCGATCGCGGCCTGGCTCGCGCGCCGCTACGGCATCCCGCTGCCGGATGCTGAGCGCCAGGTGCTGCCGGTCAACGGCTCGCGCGAAGCGCTGTTCGCTTTTGCGCAGACCGTGGTCGATGCGGGCCGCAAGGCAGCCGTGCTCTGCCCCAACCCGTTCTACCAGATCTACGAAGGCGCCGCGCTGCTTGCCGGCGCCACGCCGCTGTACGCGTCAAATCCTCTGGAGAATGCGCGCTGGCAGGACGTTCAGCTGGTCTATGCGTGCTCGCCGGCGAACCCCACCGGCAAGGTCATGACGCTCGCCGAGTGGAAGGCGCTGTTCGAGCTGTCGGACCGCCACGGCTTCCTCATCGCGTCCGACGAATGCTATTCCGAGCTCTACTACGGCGAGCCGCCGCTGGGCGCATTGCAGGCCGCCCACCGGCTCGGGCGGCAAGGCTACCCGCGGCTGGTCGTGTTTTCGAGCCTGTCCAAGCGCTCGAACGCTCCCGGCATGCGCTCGGGCTTCGTCGCCGGCGACGCCGGCGCGCTGCAGAGCTTCCTGCTCTATCGCACCTATCACGGCTCGGCGATGAGCCTCCCGGTGCAGCGCGCGTCCATCGCCGCCTGGAACGACGAGGCGCACGTGCTGGAGAACCGTCGCCTGTATCAGGAAAAATTTCGCGCCGTGCTGCCGCTCGTCCGGGCGCCCCTCGCGGCCGGCATGCCCGACGGCGGTTTCTACCTCTGGCTGCGCACGCCGATCGACGACTGCGAGTTCGCCCGGCGCCTGCACCATGAATATAATGTCCTCGCGCTGCCCGGCAGCTATCTGGCGCGCGATGCGGGCGGCGAAAACCCCGGACGAAATCATGTGCGGATCGCGCTGGTTGCGCCGCTCGCGGAATGCGTCGAGGCCGCCGGCCGCATGATGCAGTTCAGCAGGGCCTTATGACCGCCGAAAAGAAGATCATCGAAGACGCCTGGGAGAGGCGCGCCGCGCTCAGCCCGGCGAACGCGCCGCGTCCGCTGCGCGAGGCCGTCGAGCACGTCATCGCCGGGCTCGACGCCGGGCGCATCAGGGTGGCCGAGAAGTCCGGCGGCGAGTGGATCACGCACCAGTGGGTGAAGAAGGCCGTGCTGCTCTCCTTCAGGCTCGAGGACAACCGCCTGATTGAAGGCGGCGCGACGCGCTATTACGACAAGGTCGCGGCCAAGTTCGCCGCCTTTGACGAGAGCGCTTTTTCAAAAGGCGGCTTCCGGGTCGTTCCTCCAGCCATGGCGCGGCGCGGCGCCTACATCGCCCGCAACGTGGTGCTCATGCCCTCGTACGTGAACATCGGCGCCTACGTCGACGAGGGGACCATGGTCGACACCTGGGCGACCGTCGGCTCGTGCGCCCAGATCGGCAAGAACGTGCACCTGTCCGGCGGCGTGGGCATCGGCGGGGTCCTCGAGCCGCTGCAGGCCAATCCGGTCATCATCGAAGACAATTGTTTCATCGGCGCCCGGTCCGAGGTCGTGGAAGGCGTAATCGTCGAGGAAAACAGCGTCATATCGATGGGGGTCTACCTGGGACAGAGCACGCGCATCTTCGACCGCGCCAGCGGCGAGATCCTCTACGGGCGCGTGCCGGCCGGGTCGGTGGTGGTTTCCGGCAATCTTCCCTCCCCCGACCGCAGCTGCGGGCTGTACTGTGCGGTGATTGTGAAGAAGGTGGACGCCAGGACCCGCGCCAAGACCAGCCTGAACGAATTGTTGCGCGGGGATTAAACTAGTACAGTCCTGCTCAGGAGGACGACATGTCCGCGATGAAACGGCTGTTCCAGGTCATGGCCGACAAGAAGGCGTCGGACATCTTCCTTTCGGTCGGCGCGCCGATCAACATCAAGATCAACGGCGTCGCCGTGCCGGTCAACCAGACCATCATGACTTCGGATATGGTCAGGCAGCTGCTGTACGAGATGCTGACCGAGCGCCAGGCGCGCGAGTACGAGGAGGAGATGGAGCTGAACACCGCCGTCGCACTCGAGGGCATCGGCGCCTTTCGCATCAGCGCCTTCCGCCAGAAGGGCTCGCCGGCCGTGGTGGTGCGCTATATCCCCGGGTCGATTCCTCCGCTCGACTCGCTGGGCCTGCCCGAGGTGCTGAAGGAAGTGATCATGCAGAAGCGCGGGCTGATCCTGATGGTCGGCGCCACCGGCGCGGGTAAATCCACTTCGCTCGCCGCGATGCTCGATTTCCGCAACGAGCGCAGGTCGGGCCACATTCTCACGCTCGAGGACCCGGTCGAATACATCTTCGTGAACAAGAAGTCGATCGTCAACCAGCGCGAGGTCGGCACCGACACCAAGGCCTTCGAGATAGCGCTGAGGAACGCGCTGCGGCAGGCACCCGACTGCATCATGATCGGCGAGATCCGCGACAAGCCGACGATGTCGATGGCCCTCGCCTACGCCCAGTCGGGTCACCTGTGCCTCGCCACGCTGCACGCGAACAACAGCTATCACGCGATGAACCGCATCATCAACTTCTACTCGCTCGAGAACCGGCCGAGCCTGCTGCTCGACCTCGCCGCCGCGCTCCAGGCGGTGGTCTCGCAGCGGCTGGTGCGCACGAAGGCCGGCACCCGGGTAGTCGCCGCCGAGGTGCTGCTCAACACGCGTCACATCGCCGAGCTGATCGAAAAAGGCGAGATCAGCGACGTCAAGGAAGCGCTGGAGAAGAGCATGGCGCCCGGCTCCCAGACCTTCGAGCAGTCGCTGTTCAAGCTGTTCATAGATGGCAAGATCACCCAGGACGAGGCGATGGCGAACGCTGACTCTGCCACCAACATGCTGTGGCTGATCAACCAGGCGACGGCAGGCGAGATCACCGGCCAAGCCACCGGCGCGCCGCCCGCCGGTAAGGGCGCCGCGCTCGGCAACTTGAAGATCGACGCGAATGCCTGAGGCGGGGGCGCTGGAACTCGCCAAGGAGCTCATCGCGCGCCGGTCAGTGACTCCCGAGGACGGGGGCTGCCAGAACCTCCTCCGCGCGCGCCTTGCCAAATCCGGCTTTCGCTGCGAGCCGATGCGCTTCGGCGCGGTAGACAACCTCTGGGCGCGCCGCGGCGACGCCCAGCCGCTGGTCTGCTTCGCCGGCCATACCGACGTAGTGCCGCCCGGCCCGCTCGGCGAATGGCACTCCGATCCGTTCATCCCGTCCGTGCGCGAGGGCCGGCTCTACGGCCGGGGCGCCGCTGACATGAAGTCCTCCATCGCGGCATTCGTGGTGGCCTGCGAGGCCTTCGTTGCCGAGCGGCCCGGGCATTCGGGGTCGATCGCGCTGCTGCTCACCTCCGACGAGGAAGGGCCGGCGCTCGACGGCACGGTGCGCGTGGTCGAGGGCCTGAAGCAGCGCGGGGAAGCCCTGGATTACTGCATCGTCGGCGAGCCGACTTCGGTGAACGCCCTGGGCGACATGATCAAGAATGGCCGGCGCGGCTCGCTTTCCGGCAGGCTGACCGTGCGCGGCATCCAGGGGCACATCGCCTACCCGCAGCTGGGCCGCAACCCGATTCACCAGCTCGCGCCGGCGCTCGCCGAGTTGACGGCGCTGCAGTGGGACGCGGGGAACGAGCACTTCCAGCCGACGACCTGGCAGGTCTCCAACGTTCACGGCGGCACCGGGGCGCTGAACGTCATCCCCGGTTCGCTGCAGCTCGATTTCAACTTCCGCTTCTCCACCGCTAGTACTGAGCGCTCCCTCAAGGAACGGCTGGAAGCGGTCCTGAAGAAGCATGGCGTGCACTACGCCATCGAGTGGACCCTTGGCGCGAAACCGTTCATCACGTCGCGCGGCAGGCTGGTAGAGGTCGTTTCCACGGTCATCAAGAAGCACACCGGTCGCGCACCCGAGCTCTCCACCGCCGGCGGCACTTCGGACGCCCGTTTCATCGCCGAGGTCTGCCCGCAGGTGGTTGAACTGGGGCCGGTCAATTCCAGCATCCACAAGCTCGACGAGCACATCGAGCTCGGCGCGCTGGAGCAGTTGCCCAAGATCTACCTGGATACACTGCGCGCCCTGCTGCCTTGACGCTCGGCGAGCTGCTGGAACAGACCGAGCGGCGCCTGCGCCGGGCGCGCCTGCAATACGGCCACGGCACGAGCAACCCGCGCGACGAGGCCGCCTACCTGGTTCTGCGTGGCTTGGGTTTGCCGTTCGAGGCTCCCCCGCAACGTCAGGTGGGCGCTGACGGGCAAGAACGAGTCGAATTGCTGATTCGAAAACGCATCCGCGACCGGATGCCGGCCGCCTATCTGCTGCACGAGGCTTGGCTCGCTGGAGTCGCGTTCTACGTCGACCGTCGCGTCGTCGTGCCGCGCTCGCACATCGCCGAGCTTCTCGGCGATCGCCTGCGGCCGTGGCTGCGCCGGCCGACGCGGCACGTGCTCGACTTGTGCACCGGCTCCGGCTGCCTCGCCATTCTCGCCGCGCGCGCATTTCGGCGCGCCGACGTCGATGCCACGGATATTTCGGCCGCTGCGCTGGTCGTCGCCAGGAGAAACGTTCTCAAGCACCGTCTGCGAAGCAGGATTCGCCTGCTCCGCTCCGATCTGTTCGCCGCGCTGGAAGGCGGGCATTACGACCTGATCGTGACCAATCCCCCTTACGTCGCCACATCAGCGATGCGGCGCCTGCCGCCGGAGTATCGCCACGAGCCGAGGCTGGCGCTGGCTGCGGGACGCGACGGACTCGACCTCGTGCGGCGGATCGTCGCGGCAGCGCGCGCCTACCTGACGCCCGATGGGGTGCTCGCCTGCGAGGTGGGCGCGGCGCGGCCTGCGCTCGAGCGCGCGTATCCGCGGCTGCCTTTCACCTGGCCCGCAGTCGGCCATCCGGCGGGTGACGTCTTCCTGATCGAGCGCGCGCAGCTACCTGCCGATCTCGAATAGCCAGCCCTCGGGCGAAGCGGCCTGCAGCACGGTGCGGGGGCTGGCCGTCAGCTGCTCGGCAAGCTTGGCGTGCTGGCGGGCAACCACGACCAAACGCGCGCCGAATACCGGCTCGATCACCGCCGCGGGGTCCTCGGTCGCTCCGGCGCTGACGGCGAGCCATACGGCGAAACGGGCTGGATCGCGGTAAGCGAGATAGTGCCCGTCCAGCCCGTTGATGTAGCGAAAGCCGTCGGCCCACCAGACGAGCGCCATGAAGTCGCTCCACGAGCTGTTGAAGACGACATCGCCGGGCTTGCCCAGCTGGTTCAAGCGTGCCCCAACGCGCGCGAGATGATCGGCCGGCATCAGCTGAATGCGGTCAAGGTTCGCCACACCGACGCTCGCCGCTGCCAGCGTCCACGCGACCAACGCGGCGGCGCGCAGCTTTGCGAAACGCACCGCGACCCAGCTATCCCTCGCCGCAAGTCCCGCCGCCAGCGCCGCAAACGGGACGTAGTACTCGGCGAAGCGCGCCGCCTGGTGATATAGAGCCAACGACAGCACGGCAACGCCGAGGGCGAGAAGCGTATCGACGGGCGGACGGAACGCGCGATCGCGGTATCGGCGCCAGGCCAGCGCGGCTAGCCCGGCACCGAGGCTGAGGTGCGCGGGCCAGCATTGCAGCCAGATGTTCTTCCAGCCGGGCGGATACCACTCCGTTCCGATCAGTGAGGACAGCTGTGCGCCGTAGACCGGTGCCGCAGGCTTGAAGAGGACGTGGAACATCAGGTATTCGATATTCCTCGGGAACCACGGGCTCAACACCAGCGCCAGCGTCATGCCGCCGGCGACGGCGACAAGCGGCGCCACGACCAGGCGTCGCTCCGCAATGGAGCGGACCCCGCAGCCGATGAGCGCCATCGGCCCGAGGATCACCGCGGCGTGATAGCTCTGCAGAAACAGGAACGCGAGCGCCGCGAGCGTCTTGTAACGGCCCCGCGCCATGGCCCAGACCGACAGAACCATGAAGACGATGGCGATGTTCTGCGCGCGCAGCATCATCAATCGATAGGGCATGCTGGCGCCCGCGGCGATGGCAAGCAGCGCGAACAGCGGCGCGGCCGGCACGCCGAGCCGGCGCATGACGAACGCGAGCACCGCGGCCGTGGCGGCGCCGTTCAAGGCTGCGCCCCAGGCGAGCGCCTGCGCCGGGTCGTCGATGAGGGTGAGCGGCAGGAGCATCACGTGCCAGAGCCAGTGGTGGTCGGGCCCCCTCTCGCCGAGGACGGTGAACGGCAGCCACGGAATATCGGTCCACAACCCGTAATGCGCGATCCAGTGCGCCACGCGCAGGTGATAGTGGCCGTCGAAATCGAGAAAGCCGTTCCACTGGCCGAGCTTCCAGCGGAAAAAGCACAGCGCAAGCGCGAAGATCAGCGCCGCTTCGGCCAGGGCTTGCCTGAGGCGCGTTTCATCGCTCAGCCCCAGAAAGTGCGGCTCCTCTCGAAGGCGGCCCACGCTGGGCCGAGAGCGCAGATCAGGCGCGCTTCGCGGCGCTGCAGCGGCTTGGGGGGTTCGGCCTTCATTTCCTTCAGGAGCTTGCGCGCCACGGCGATGTCGTTCAGCTCGCCGAGCAGGTCCTGCAGCGCCTTCACACGCTTCAGGTAGGCAGCGTAGTGCCTGCCCGCAAAGAAGGGGGCAAAGAATTCACAGGCGTAGCGCAGGCGCCTGATGCGGATGCGCAGCGCATGGCGGCGCTTCTCGTTCCGCCACTCAACACCCCGCGCAGCTTCAAGGGCCTTGCGATGGAACCGTTGCAAGGCGCTTGCGGCGATGTCCGTAGAAACCGAATCCTTGCAAGGCGTCGCCCGCGCCCAGTGCCGAGCGCGCAACCTGAATTCCGCAAACGCGCGCTTGGACAAGGCGGCGCGAGCTTTGCGCCACGCGGCGGCGCGCTTGCGCCGGGCGACAGGGACTATTTCGCGCGGCACAGCGGAGTTGGCAAGAAACACATCCCAGTCGCGCGCCGTGCCAAGCGCGGGCTTGAATTCCCGCAGCGCTCGCCGGAGCGGTTTGGTGGAGCGGCGCGGAATGACGTCGCGGAAGGCGCGTTGCACGGTACGCAGGCGCCGCAGGCCGACACGCAGCTGGTGCAGGAACTCCGGGGCCTCAGACTGGGCCACGCCGCGCGCGTTGACTTCCACCTGCGCCAGCGCCGCCGAGAACAGCGGCGCGAAGCTGGGGTGACCGATGGGATTCGAACCCACAACAACCGGAATCACAATCCGGGACTCTACCTTTGAGCTACGGTCACCGTCGTAATCAGCGATCTGGCCTGCCCGGCGGGACTCGAACCCACAACCCCCAGCTTAGAAGGCTGGTGCTCTATCCGGTTGAGCTACGGGCAGCCGCCGGGACGCTAGATCCATGGTCGGGGTGGCGTGATTTGAACACGCGACATCTTGCTCCCAAAGCAAGCGCGCTACCAGGCTGCGCTACACCCCGAAAAAGGCGGCAAATGATACTCTCGGACTATCAAGAGGGCAATT
>Ga0209160_1004167_pt1 | contig 11636 bp, 7 predicted proteins | sample GraSoiAngelo_153_FD_186167 | JGI IMG/M metagenome (GOLD analysis project Ga0209160, IMG submission 186167) | Grasslands soil microbial communities from the Angelo Coastal Reserve, California, USA - 14_1009_12_40cm (SPAdes) (version 2) | ecosystem: Environmental > Terrestrial > Soil > Grasslands ...
AGGCGGGTCGTTCCCGCTGGGCAAGGGCTTCACGAGCGAGGTCATTCGAACGGGCCGACCGAAGCTCATTCGCCGCTGGTCCGCCGAAGGACCACCCGTCCGCCTGCTGTACGGGACCGAGTCGGCAGAGCTCGTCGCGCCGCAATCCGGCCTCGTGGTCCCGATCCTCTCTGCCGATCGGGTCCTCGGCGTGCTTTCGGTCCAGAGCTACCAACCCGAGGCGTACGACGATCCCGATGTCCTCAGTCTCAGCGCCATCGCCGCGCAGGCCGCTGTCGCGATCAAGCGGTTACGGGCGACGGAGCAGCTTGCGCTGGAGCACGAACGTCACGCTCTACAGCTCGAGGCCGTCCTCGCGAACATCAACGATGCGCTTCTGATCATCGACGGACGCGGCGCGATCGTCCGGCTGAACCGCGCGGCCCGAGAGCTCCTCTGTTTGGACAGCCTGAGTCTCGTCTTGGGCCAGCCACTCGAGCGTCAGCGGCTCGAGCAGTGGCCGGAAGCCGCGCGTGAGATCACCGAAGCGCTGCTCCCCGTCGTTGATGCCCTGCGCTCGGGCGCCGGCATGGAAAGCCTCGAGATCGAGCTGCGGTCCGGGGAACGGCGCGTCCTCACGGTAAGCGCGTCGACCCTGCGTTCGTCAAAGGGTCAACTGCAGGGTGGCGTCATCGCGCTCCGCGACATCACCGGCGAGCGCGAGCTCGAGCGGCTGCGAGAGGACATCTTCGCCATGGCCTGGCACGACATGCGGACGCCGCTCACGCTCATCAAGGGTCATGCGGAGATCCTGCTCCACCATCTCTCTTCCGGGGGCGGCGACGCCGAGGCGTCCACGACCGCCGCCGCGACGATCGTCAAACACACCGAGCGTCTTGCGGACCTTCTGACGACGCTCTTCGACGTCCACTGTCTCGAAACGGGACTGCTCTCGATCTCACGGTGGCCGACCGATCTCGCCGTTCTCATCCGCGAGGTGGCCGAAGGTGTCCGGGCGACAACGCGACACGAGATCAACGTGTCTGCCGAGGGTGGCGTGATAGGCGATTGGGACGAGCGACGGATCCGTCAGGTGATCCTGAATCTCCTGTCCAACGCTCTGAAGTACTCGCCTGAAGGTTCGACGATACGCGTGTCGCTGGTCACCGACGGACAAAGCGCGACGGTCTCGGTGAGCGATGAAGGGATCGGCCTCGATCGCGACGAACTCGGTCAGATGTTCCGCCGCGGATACCGCGCCGCGCCGGCGCGACGGGTGAAAGGGGACGGACTCGGACTCTACCTTGCCCGAGGTCTCGTTCAGAAGCACGGAGGGCGCCTGTGGGCCGAGTCGCCCGGCCGCGGTCAGGGAAGCACCTTCAGTTTCACGCTGCCGCTGGCCGACGAGCAGATCATTGATCGCGCCGTGGAGCGATCCGCATGAGGATGCGGCTGATCGGCTTCAGCTGCGCACTCGCCCTGATCGCCCTCGCCCTCGTCCCGATGCTGCCACCCTCGCGGGCGCTGACGAACGCACCCGAGAAGATCGACCCGGCGCTCCAGACCATGATGACCGCCCGCCCGCTCGCGCTGTTGCCGGTCATCGTCGAGATGCAGCCGCCCACCGCGAGTGTCGGGAATGTCGATCGGGCCAACCAGGCGCTCGATCTGCTTCGACTGAACGGCGCGGCGGCGGTCGGGCTTCCGCTCCTCGGCAGCGCCGCCGGATTCGCGAACGCCGCGGGGATCGATGCGATGAGCCTCGTGCCCACGGTCGCGTACATCCATTACGACGCGACGGTGGTGCCGGATGTCGTTGTCCCTGATGCGGCATCAAATCGCGCGCTCGATCCGGTGCCCACGCCGCTGCCGAGCATCAGTCCGCTCGCGACTCCGACGCCGACACCGACGCCAGCGCCGCCGGATCCGACGCCGCTTCCAACTCCGACGCCAACGGCTGCCCCGACTGCGACGACGCCTCCGCCAACGCCGACGCCCACGCCCACGCCGACGCCGAGCCCGGATCCGACGCCGCTGCCAACCGCGAGCCCGACGCCTGCCCCGACCGCGACGCCTGCTCCGACGGACACACCGATGCCTGTGGCGCCGACAGCAGCGCCTGCAGCGACCGCACCCCCGAGCCCGGCTCCAGACCCCACGCCAACGCCGACCACGAGCGCGAGCCCCAGTCCCGTAGCGACTCCGAGCTCGGCGCCGGCCCCGAGTCCGACCCCGACCGCCAGCCCGACGCCAACACCAACGCCGACCGCATCACCGCTTACCCAGGGCACGACGGTCTATCCGCAGAGCGTTAATGCGGATCAGGTGGTCGCGAGCGGGACGACCGGAAGAGGCGTGACCGTCGCTGTCCTCGATTCAGGAGTCGCGGCGGATCCCGATCTGACGCAACCGTCCAATCGGATCCTCGCATCGGTCAACTTCGCGGACACGCGCACGACGAGCGATCCGGGAGGTCACGGGACCCACGTCGCCGGGATCGTCGCCGGCAATGGCACCCGCTCCGGCGGACAATTCGTCGGCATCGCGCCGCAGGCGAACATCGTCGACGTGAGAGTGCTCGGCAGAACGGGGAGCGGCCGGATCTCTTCGGTGGTGGCGGGGATCCAGTGGGTCATCGGTCATCGTGCGGCCTACAACATCCGGGTCATCAACATGTCCTTCGGCGCGCCCGTCACGGTGTCTTACCGAACGGACCCCCTCTCGGCTGCGGTTGAGATCGCTTGGCGAGAAGGGCTCGTGGTGGTGGCCGCAGCCGGGAATGGCGGACCGACACGCAACAGCGTCCTGAGCCCGGGGATCGACCCGTACGCGGTCACGGTCGGCGCGACCGACGATCAGGGGACGACCAGCCCGCGGGATGACGCGCTCGCCGTCTTCTCGTCCTGGGGCAATGCGGATTCGAACGCGAAGCCCGATCTCGTCGCACCCGGGCGGCACATCGTCTCGCTTCGCGTCCCCGGAAGCGCCCTCGATTCGATGCTCCCGACAAGTGTTGTGGCGGCCCGGAACGGGGCGACCTATTTCCGTCTGAGCGGAACATCGATGGCGACTCCGGTGGTCTCCGGGGCCGTCGCGCTCCTCCTGCAGCGCCAGCCCAGCCTGACCCCGGATCAGGTGAAGGCGCTCCTTGTCGGGACCGCTCAGCAGTTCGGACAAGACAGCACCGCGACGCTCCCCGATCCCACCGCGCGCGGCGCCGGGCTGCTCGATGCGCTCGCGGCCGTCTCCAGCAGCGGGTTCAGCGCGACTACCTCAGGCGGAGCTCTACCGACTGCGCCTCTGTCCGAGCCGGCTATCGCTAACCGCGGCCATCGGCCTGCGGATGGGTTCGCCCGCACTCTCCTTCCGGTCCTTCGCCAGTTGCCGCTTCGCTGGAAGGACCTGACGCTTGATGGCATCGCGTGGCAAACGCTCACCTGGGACAGCGTTGCCTGGGACAGCGTGGCCTGGGACAACTTCGACTGGGACAGCATCGCGTGGGACAGCATCGCCTGGGATAGCGTGGCCTGGGACAGCATCGCGTGGGACAGCATCGCCTGGGATAGCGTGGCCTGGGACAGCATCGCGTGGGACAGCATTGCGTGGGACGCGTCGAGCCACGACTGAGATTGAGATCGCGGTCAAAGCTTAGAAACGCTCGAGGAGCGGAAAGCGCGGCGCGAGGACGTAATTCAGCTGGATCAAGACGATCAGCGTGACGCTCACCCAGATCCGACCCCGAACGAGATGAGCAAGCTCACGCTCCATGGCGTCCTGGAAGAGATGCGCTCGTAGGCCGTACTCGAGTCCCGCGAGCAGCGTCATGCCGAGCAGAACGATGTTGAGCCAGTACTCGACGAGCGCGAGCGTGAGCGTGGGATAGTGCGCCAGGAGCGCGGTCGAGAACGGCACAAGCGTGACCGCGAAAAGGAAGACGAGCTGGATCCACGAGAAGTGCCGGTTGCTGCGAGCCAGCTGGCCGAGTTGGGTTCCCTGTCCGACCCAGAAGATGCCGAGCGTCGGCCAGGTTGAGCACCAGGAGCGTCATGCCGACCGCGAAGATCCCGTCGGAAATGCCGGCCAGCCGATCGAGGTTCGTCCCCGCCAACTCGTTGTACCGGTGCCTGCCGCCCGGCCGGAGACTCACGAGAGAAGGTTCTTGTGAAATCGCCCGCGCTGCATGATCACCGAGAGGTGTGCGCCCTGATCGAGCAAAAACGCGAGGTCTCTCACTGGATCGCCGTCGACGACGAGCACGTCCGCGCGAGCGCCTGGCTCGAACACGCCCAGCCGATTCTCCTCGCGCACGATCTCCGCGCCGACGAGGGTCGCCTGGCGAATGATCTCGATAGGAGAGAGGACTTCGGAGCGCACGACGAATTCGCGGCTTTGCTCCTGCTGCAGCGATCCGAGCAAGTCGCTTCCGTATCCCACGGGGACACCCGCGCGCTTGCAGATCTCGAGCGAGCGTAGGCCCGCCTCGAGAACGCGGTCATTCTTCGCGAGCATCTCCGCGGTCATGCCGAGCGCCGCACCGCGCTCCTTCATTGCCACGTACGTGACGAGGTTCGCGACGAGGAAGCGCTTCTTCGTGGCGATGAGCGTGGCGGTGGCATCGTCGATGAAGTTGCCATGCTCGATCGTTCGGACGCCGTTCTCGACCGCTCGCCGCATCGCTTCCGGTGTGTAGGCATGGGCGAGCACGTACCGGCCGAAGCTGTGCGCCTCGGACGTCGCGGCGCTGATCTCTTCGGGCGTGAGCTGCAGCGACTCCAGCGGGTCGTATGGCGACGCGACGCCGCCTGAGCACATGATCTTCACCTGGTCAGCCCCCTGCCGGAGCTGTTCCCTCGCGGCCGCGCGGACCGCATCCGGTCCGTCGGCGATCCGCGACACGTAGCGCAAGGCGTTCGACGTCGGGGGCGATGATTCGGCGTCGGTGCGCCTTCGGAAGTCGCCGTGGCCACCGGTCACGCTGATCGGCTGGCCGGAGATGAACAGCCGCGGACCGGCGAGAAGCCCGTCTTCGATGGCTTGCTTCATCCCCCAATCGGCACCGCCGGCGTCGCGTACGGTGGTGAACCCACGGTCCAGCATCGCCCGCGCGAGGACCGCGGCGCGCGCGGTCATGAGCGTCAACGGGACCGACTCGAGCGCACGAAGGGAGACCTCGCTCAGGAAGACATGTGCGTGACAGTCGATGAGGCCGGGCATGAGGGTGCGACCACCACAGTCCAGGATCTCGGCTGATCGGCTTCTGATCGGTGTATCGGCGACCTCTTTGATCTCGCTGCCGTCGATGAGCACCTCATAGCCGTCGCGCGGCTCATCCCAGCGCGGATCGAGGAGGCGCATTCCTCGGAACAGCACCTGCGACATCAGCCGCGCATCCTAGCCGCGGCGCCGCTTCGGCTCGAAAGGCGCCGCGGGAGAGCGGGGTACAGGTCCTGCAGCGCGAGAGAGCATGCACGGCCGGTCGCGAGCGGGTGAGGGATCCCGATGAGCTTCCGCGGAGGAGCGCGCCTTGACCCGTCGCAGGTGGAGGATGTTCGCGGCCGCGGCTACGGCGGGCCGATCCTCGTCGGTGGCGGCGGTCTCGGCATCTTGTTACTGATCGCGGCGATGCTGCTCGGCATCAATCCACTTGCCGACTACGCCGGCTCGCCTTCCGCGATCGACAACGCACCCTCGACTCAGGATTGCCAGACCGGCGCCGACGCGAACCGGCGCACCGACTGCCGCGCGGTCGGGTTCGTCGACAGCATCCAGAAGTTTTGGTCCGATGAGTTCGCGCGGCGCGGAAAGAGCTATCGGTCAGCGAGGACGGTCCTGTTCAGCTATGCCACTTCGTCGGCCTGCGGGACGGCGACCGAGGCGATGGGTCCGTTTTATTGCCCTGACGATGGCAAGGTCTATCTCGACATCAGCTTCTTCGACGACCTGGTGACGCAGCTCGGCGCGCAGGGCGGGCCGTTCGCGCAGGGCTACGTGATCGCGCACGAGTACGGCCATCACGTTCAGGACGAGCTCGGGCTCCTTCAGGACCAGAGCACGGGCACCGGAGCCCACAGTCAATCCGTGCGCATCGAGCTTCAAGCGGATTGCCTTGCCGGCGTATGGGCGAAACACGCCGCGGACACCGCCTACCTCGATCCGCCGAGCGCTGCGGACATCGCGCAAGCGCTCGATGCGGCGGCGGCGGTCGGCGACGATCGTGTCCAGCAAGAAACCCAGGGACGCGTCGCACCCGAACGCTGGACACACGGCTCGTCTTCGCAGCGCCAACACTGGTTCAGCTCGGGCTATCAGACCGGCGATCTCGATGCTTGCGATACGAGCGGTGCGCTTTAGTCCCGCGAGCTAGCCAGAAGCGTCGCTCCTCGTTAGCGTGTCGCGAGCGGCATCCGTTCCTCGGGCGGCGCGAAGGACTCATCGAGCTCGTCGAGGTCGCGAGCCGTGAGTTTCAGGTCGACCGCGCCGCGGTTCTGTTTGACGTGCGCCACGGTCGCCGCTTTCGGGATCGCGATGACGTCACCGTCACGGACGACCCAGGCGAGTGACACCTGCGCCGCCGTCGCGTCGTGACGCTCGGCGATCGATGCCAGCGCGCGATGCGTCCCGCCGGCAAGGAGCCCCTCCTCGACCGGCGAGTACGCGATCACCGGACGGTGGCGCTTACGCATCCACGGAAGAAGGTCGTATTCGATGCCGCGCTTCTCCAGGTTGTAGAGCACCTCATTGGCGACGATGATGTCGAGGCCGTCCTTCAAACGCGCCAGCTCATCCATGTCCTGAACGTCGAAGTTGCTGACGCCGGCGTAGGCGATCCTCTCATCGGCGAGCAGCTGGCCGAATCCGTCGAGCATCCTCCGCAGGGCGACGTCGCCGCGCCAGTGCAGGAGGTACAGGTCGATGCGCTCGGTCCCAAGGCGCTTCAAGCTGCGCTCGCACGCCTTACGCATTCGCTCCGGCGTCGCGTTCTGCGGATAGAGCTTGCTCACGATGAAGACGTCGTCGCGACGGCCCCGGATCGCCTCGCCGACGACGCGCTCGGCGCCGCCGTCGGCGTACATCTCGGCGGTGTCGATGAGGGTCATCCCGAGCTCCATGCCGGTGCGCAGCGCGCTGACCTCGCGACGTCGGTGTTCGCGATCCTCACCCATGCGCCAGGTACCCTGACCGAGCAGCGGGACCGCCGTACCACCGGGAAGCGTCGTCGTGCGCATCGGGTTCATTTCGCGCAGCCGAGCACGACCGGTGCCGTTCTAGGCGAACTTCACCGTGGCCCGTGCCGCGCCGATCGACTCGGCGAGCGAATCGGCGCGAAGTCCGATCGCGGACCTGACCTTCGGCGAGAGGGGGCCGAAGCGCTCGACCAGGATCCGCAGGATTCCGTTCGCAACTACGTGCGTCCACGTTCCGGACACGCGGCCGTCCGCGAGCACGACCGCGGAGATCCATCCCGCGATCCGGCTCACCTTCCGCGTGTGGACGCGTTCGAAGAGGTGGTCGCGGCTCTTGTGGCCCATCACGTACGGATCGAACGCCGGGAGGAGCTGGACGGACGGTTCGCTCTTGATCCTTGCGAGCACGTCGAGATCGTGAGCGAGGACGTCGGCGCGAACGCCGTCGACCGAGACCGGCGCCAGCTCTGACGCAAGGCCCGACCAGGCTGCAGCACCCGCGCCCGGGAAGCTCGGCCCCCACCAGCGAGCGAAGTCCGACTTCGTCGCCGGACCGTACGCGCGCAGATAGCGGCGGGCCACCTCGAGGAGAGCCTCATCGGGATCGAGCTCGCGCCACGAAGGGAGCCACTTCGCCGGACGGACGAACGTCACGCTCGCCCCGCGGCTCGGGCCAAAGCACAGCTGACCACGCCGGGCCGCCGGTTTCAGCAGCCCGCCCCATCCCGACCGGAGCCACTCGCGCAACCGTCTGGACCTGCCTTTGCTCACCGCGGCGATGAGCTCCTCCCTGCTCATGGGCGTCGCGGTCAGTGCAGACCCGATGGCGTCGGCGAACTCGATCGCATCCTGCTCGGTCATGCCGAAGAACTTCAGCCAGGCATTGCGCGGTTTCATCCACTTCGTCCGCATGGCGGCCGTGAACAGTGGCAGGTCAGCGGAGGGGACCAGGTGCAGCGTGCCGCGCATCAGCCACGTCTTGACGAGGGTCCGGTCCTTCCACAGCGCGGTTCGCACGTCGCTCACGGCACAGTCGACGCGCACCGCGATCTGCAGCTCGGCCGCGGACATGAGCTGCGCCTGGGCTCCGCCCATCGCGCCGACGACTTTGGCGAGATCCTTCTTCGGCGCGCGCCGAGCGAGGTGATGACGCTGGACGCGGAACGCGTGGACCTGCGACCAGGTCAGGTCCACGACCGCGGATGTTCTTGCTCTCACGCGGCCGAATGATGGGCCGCGCGCCGCCCGCTTGATCGGGGAGCGCGCACACTGCGATTGGATCAGGTTCGAATCGACTCGCGCGCTCGCCGTTGCCGCGACCGTGCGGCGGCTGGAAGGCTACGCGAAGGTAGTGGGATCTCGGTCCGCGGTCGTGGCCGCGCTTCTCGGCGGCGCGCTCTCGATCGCCGCGCCGATCCAAACGACATTCGCTCCCGCTTCGCTTCCCCTCGCCGCAGAGCGGCCGCCGCGCGCCGCGGCACTCGCTCGCGGTCAGATCCAACGTCTCGACGATCCGCCTCGCTCGCTCAGCGGTGATCCCGCAGCGCTCACCAGCGCTTACATCGCCCAGCCCGACGGTCCGTTGCTGCCGGCCGCCCCAGGTGAGACCCGTTCGGTCGACGTGGTGGTCAACAACGAGAGCGATGCGATCTGGAACGCCGGCGGGCCGAACCCGGTGAAGCTTTCTTATCACCTCTACGACGCGACGGGGAAGCTGCTCGCCTGGGATGGACTGCGGACCGCGCTGCCGCACGACGTCGTGCCCGGCTTCGGCGGTCCGCTTCTGCTGCAGGTCGCTCTCCCGACCTGGACGGGCAGCTACACCGTGAAACCGGATCTCATCCGCGAGGGCAAGACGTGGTTCTCCGCGACCGCACCGGTCTCGGCTGGTTTCCCGCTACGCGTGACGACCGACCTCGATGCGGGATACGGCCGGACGAACGCGCCCACGTCCATCGTTCCGGGCGGCGAGGTGAACATCGATGTCCCTCTCACCAACACCGGGCTCAGGACCTGGCCCGCTGGCGGTGACCATCCGATCCGCCTTGGGTACCACTGGTTCGACATGAGCTCTCGCGCGGTGGTCTGGGACGGCGCGCGGACGCGGTTGCAGCACGACGTCCCGCCCGGCGAGACGGTGCGCGTGACGGTCGACATGCGGGCGCCTGCGGCGGAGGGGGCGTACGCGCTCGCGTGGGACATGGTCGAGGAAGGCGCGCACTGGTTCTCCACCGCGGCCGTACCCATGCGCGAGGACCTCGTCGTCGTGCGGCCCGACGGCGTGGTGCTCTATGGAAAGGGCTGGGGCCACGGCATCGGCCTCTCGCAGTGGGGCGCTCAGGGCTGGGCCGAGGGCGTCACCGGCGCGCGGCTCAGCGGTGAGCAGATCGTCGCAAAGTACTTTCCCGGAGCGCAGCTCACCACGCAGCCCTTGTCGCTGCCGTTCCGCGTGCTGCTCTCGGCGCCATCGACCGGCTGCGTCGGACGGACCATCCGGGACGTCGCCCACACATCTTCGGCGGGCGGGATGCGGTTGGTGAACGATGCGGACCCAAGCGTCGTCTACTTCGAGGCGGCGCCGGACGAGCCCGTGCTCTTCACGACTTCGGGGTCGACGCTCATCGCGACCGACAGCTGGTCCGGCCGTCACGTCTACGTCGGCGAGGACATCGTCACCCTCGTCCCGACGCAGTGGTGGGACCCCATCGCCATCGGCGAGAAGGGCCTCGCGTACCGCGGCAACATCCAGGTTCAGACGCGTGACGAGGGCTACCTGCGCGTTGTGAATTACGTTTCGTCCGACGACTACATGCGCGGCGCGCTTCCCGGCGAGATGCCGGGCGATTGGCAGTACGAGGCGCTCAGAGCCCAGGCGATCACGGCGCGGACGTATGCGGCGTGGCGCCAGGCGACGGCGGGCGATCGAACGTGGGACGTCCGCGACGACACCGCCGACCAGTGCTACGGCGGCCGCTCATTCGAGAGTCCACGTGCGTCGGCTGCCGTGGCGTCGACCGCGTCGCTGATCCTCACCTACGGAGGGCAGCCGATACGCGCCCTGTATGCGTCATCGAGCGGCGGGGTGAGCGAGAACGTCGGCTGCGTCCTTGATGCCGAGCGCGTCGGCGGCACCTGGCGGTGCGCGAAGGGCTGGCCGTACCTTGCGGTCGTCGACGATCCCGCCGAGGCGCTCGCGTACGACCCGCGCGGCCAGAATCCGCACGACGAGCTCTGGGTGCGGACGTTCTCCGGCGCGGTCATCCGCGAGCAGATCATCGAGGACTACGGGATCGACATCGGCGACTTCGTCGCGATGCAGTTCAACCTGAGCCCCGGCGGGCGGCCGGTCTCGGTGGTCGTTCGGGGGACGGCGGACGCCGTCGACCTCAAGGGGGATCGCTTCCTGCGGACGACCCTCGGGCTCAAGAGCACGCTGGTCCGCGCGATCCCCTTCTAATCGAGGCGCGCCGACTCCGCGATCCGTGGCCGCGAAAGGACGATCCGTCCACCGAGCTTGCTGTTCACGAGCGCGACGCCGCAGATGATGAGCGCCGTGCCGGCGATCGTGCGGAGATCGATGACCTCGCCCAGCACGAGGGACCCGAGCGCGATCCCGACCACGGGGAGCACGTACGCGACCGCGGCGGTGCGCGTGGCGCCCCAGCGGCTCAGGAGCCTGAAGAAGGCCAGGTACGCCAAACCCGATCCCAGTACGCCGAGCCAGACGATCGCGCCGGCCCCGACGAGGCTTGGACGCAGCGTCCACGGATGCTCGACGGCCACGGCGATGACCGCGGTCATGAGCATCGCGAAGCTGACCTGGAAGACCGCCGGGATCATCGGGGCGAGGCCGCGGATGTTGCGGCGGGCGTACACCGCGCCGGCCGCGTAGCTGAGCGACGCGCCAAGGAGCGCGAGCTCGCTGAGCGTGTCTGACCCGACGCTTCCGAGGCTGCGGCCCGTGAGGACGACCACACCGACGAAGCCGATCACGAGGCCCACGATCCCGTTCGCGCGCATCGGCTCATCCTCGATGAAGAGCGGCGCGAGCACGACGACGAAGAGCGGCACGACCGAGGTGAGGATCGCGGCGAGGCTCGATTCGACGCTGCGCTCGGCCCAGGTGATGAGGACAAAGGGCAAGGCGATGTTCACGATGGCCATCACCATGAGGTGGCCGTAGGTGCGTGGTGACCGCGGCAGGCTCTGTCCGGCAAGCTTGACGACGGCCCAGAGGAGCGCGGCGCCGATCGCGAGCCGGAGCGCCACGAGGGTGAACGTCCCGAAGTCGCTCACGCCGATCTTGATGAACAGGTAGCTCGAGCCCCACATCAGACCGAGCGCGAGGAAGATCAGCCAGTCGGCGCGCGACGTGCCCGAGGTCACTCCGACTATTTTCCGGATTCCGCGAGCGGCGATGGGCGGCGCGTGTCGAACGTCGTCGTGGCCGGGCGCTGCGCCGGCTGGCGTTCC
>Ga0209160_1004169_pt1 | contig 11632 bp, 11 predicted proteins | sample GraSoiAngelo_153_FD_186167 | JGI IMG/M metagenome (GOLD analysis project Ga0209160, IMG submission 186167) | Grasslands soil microbial communities from the Angelo Coastal Reserve, California, USA - 14_1009_12_40cm (SPAdes) (version 2) | ecosystem: Environmental > Terrestrial > Soil > Grasslands ...
TTCCTGCAGGAGCTGACCGGGACGGGCGCGGACGACCATCCCTTCAGCGACGTCCGCGCCGGCGAGGCGATGATGAACGGCATCTATACGGCGGTGACGCAGAGCCCCGCGTGGAGCAGCACCGTCCTCGTCATCAACTTCGACGAATGGGGCGGCTTCTTCGACCACGTGCCGCCGCCCGTGGCGCCGATTCCCCCGGCCGATCAGGCGGCGGGAAACGCGGATGGCCGGCGCGGCTTCCGCACCCCCACCCTGCTCGTCTCACCCTTCGCGCGCCGCCAGCACACATCGCATGTCCTGTACGACCACACCTCCGTGCTGCGGATGATCGAGTGGCGCTGGGGCCTGGAGCCGCTCACGGTGCGCGACGCGACGGCGAACAACCTGGCGCAGGAGCTGGATTTCAAACACGTCCATCCCCGGGCCCCGGAGTATTCCGTCCCCGACGTCGCCGCGGCGCCCTGCCCCGCCCGGCCCGCGGCCGCCACCGCGCCGGCGCCGCGCCGGTCCAGCGCGCGAGCCCATTGGACGGAGCTTCGCGAGGTCGGGCAGCGGCACGGGTGGAGGGTGGGAGGATGATGGCCGACTCGATCGGTTGGCTCGCGACCGCGGTGTTCGTCACGTCGTACTTCGCCAAGCAGGGGGTAACGCTGCGGCGGATTCAGGGGCTGGCCGCCTGTTTCTGGGCCGCCTATGGCGCCGCCATCCACGCCACCCCCGTGATCGTGGCCAATGTGATCGTCGCCGCCGTCGCCGTCGCATCGTCGTTTCGCACGACGCGCTGAACTTCGACGACCGACACCGGCGGGACCTCCGCCCCCTCACCCTTGAGGGCGGCTGGACTGAGTGCTTCGACAAACTCGCCGGGTACCTTTCGGCAGCCTGACGTGGGCGTGTCGATTTCGGGGGGCCTCGCTCGACGCATCAGTGGACCCGAACCCGAAGGAGTTTCCGACCATGCGATTCATGATGCTGGTGATCCCGAAAGCGTACGAGAAGGCGGGGGCGGATTTCGTCCCCCCGGCCGACCTCGTCGCCCGGATGACGAAGTTCAACGAGTCTCTGACCAAAGCGGGCGTGCTGCTCGGGCTCGACGGGCTGACCCCACCCGCGAAAGGCACCCGCGTCAAGTTCTCCGGCGGGAAGCCAAAGGTCACCGACGGGCCTTTCACCGAGTCCAAGGAGCTGGTCGGTGGCTACTGGATGATCCAGGTGAAGTCCCAGGAAGAGGCGGTCGAGTGGGCGAAGCGCGCCCCCATGCTGGACGGCGACATCATCGAAGTGCGCCAGGTGCAGGAGATCGAGGACTTCCCGCCCGACGTCCGCAAAGCGGCGGGGAGGTAGCGATGGTCGCCTTCATGCGCCTGCACCAGCAGCACTGGCCGGGGTGGGAAGGCGAGTGCGAGGTCCGCCCCATCACATTCCTGGCGCCGTGACGTCGGAGGCCCATCGCGCGATCGAGGCGGTGTGGCGGATCGAGTCGCCGCGGCTCATCGCCGGTCTCACCCGCATCGTGCGCGACGTCGGCGTCGCCGAGGACCTGGCGCAGGATGCCCTCGTCGCCGCCCTCGAGCAGTGGCCGGCGTCCGGCGTCCCGGACAACCCGGGCGCCTGGCTCATGGCCACGGCCAAGCACCGGGCGATTGACGGGCTGCGCCGCGGCAAGATGCTCGAGCGCAAGCACGAGGAACTTGGGGCGGAGTTGGAGGCTCGGCAGGAGACGGTGGCCGATTTCGACGCCGCCATCGACGATCACGTGGGTGACGACCTGCTGCGCCTCATGTTCATTTCCTGCCATCCGGTCCTCTCGACCGAGGCGCGGACAGCCCTCACGCTGCGCCTGCTCGGCGGGTTGACGACCGAGGAGATCGCGCGAGCCTTCCTCGTCCCCGTGGCGACGATCGCCCAGCGGATCGTGCGCGCCAAGCGGACGTTGGCCGAGGCGCGCGTCCCCTTCGAGGTCCCGCGCGGCGCCGAGCTGGCCGCCCGACTGGCGTCGGTGCTCGAGGTGATCTACCTCGTCTTCAACGAGGGCTACTCCGCGACCGCGGGCGACGACTGGGTGCGACCGGCGCTGTGCGAGGACGCGTTGCGGCTCGGCCGCATTCTGGCGGAGCTGATGAACGAGCCCGAGGTCCACGGGCTCGTCGCGCTGATGGAGATCCAGGCGTCGCGGTTACGGGCCCGCGTCGGTCCGTCCGGAGCTCCCATCCTGTTGCTCGACCAGGATCGCGCGCGCTGGGACCACCTGCTGATCCGGCGTGGCCTCGCGGCGCTGGAGCGCGCCGAGGCGTTCGGCGGTTCACTTGGCCCGTACGCGCTGCAGGCGGCGATCGCGGCCTGTCACGCGCGCGCGCCGAGAGCGGAAGAAACGGACTGGACCCGGATTACCGCGCTCTACGACGCGCTCGCCCAGCTGGCACCGTCCCCCGTCGTCGAGCTCAACCGCGGGGTGGCGTACGGCATGGCCTTCGGGCCCGCCGCGGGTCTCGAGATCGTGGACCCCCTCATGTCCGAGCCGGCCCTCGAGCGCTACCATCTGCTCGCGAGCGTGCGCGGCGACCTGCTCGCCAGGCTCGGCCGTTTCGCCGAGGCCCGCGCGGAGTTCGAGCGTGCGGCGGCGCTCACTCGCAATGCCCGGGAGCGCGAGCTGCTGCTCGCCCGCGCTGCCGCCGCGCAACCAAAAGGAGAGGAACGCACATGACTGCACCGAACGTCGTCACGAAGTGGTCGAGCTGGGCGCCGCGGCTGCTGAGCGTGCTCCGCATCTTCACCGCCTTCATCTTCATCCAGGCCGGCACGATGAAGCTGTTCGCGTTCCCGATGGGGATGCCGCCGAACGGCGCCACCGCCCCGCTGGGGTCGGAGTTCTGGATCGCCGGCGTGCTCGAGACCGTCGGCGGCGCGTTCCTCCTGGTCGGGCTGTTCACCCGGCCCATCGCGTTTCTGCTGTCCGGCGAAATGGCGGTCGCCTATTTCCAGGTCTTCGGGCTGAAGTCGTTCTGGCCGATCGTGAACGGCGGACCGCTGCCCGCCATCTGCTGCTTCCTGTGGCTCTACATCTCGGCCGCCGGCGCGGGGCCGTGGAGCCTCGACGCCCGGCGCGGGAGGTAGATGAGTATACCGGCACGCCCGTCCCGGCCCCTCGACCGCTCCATCGTCGAGGGGCCGATCCCGCGCGCCGTCTGGATGCTCGCCTGGCCCACGGCGCTGCAGAACCTCATCGGCGGGGCCCAGGGCGTCGTGGATCACGCACTGGTCGGGCGCTTCGTAGGCTACGCCGGAAACGCGGCGATCGGCGTCGCGATCCAGATCTTCATCGTCGTCATCGCGTTCGTCATGTCGGTGTTCAGCGGGATGGGCGTGCTGGTAGCACGCTTCGCCGGTCAGAACGACCCTGAGAAGGTCAATCGCACGGTTTACCAGGCGTTCCTCGCGGCGGTGGCGCTGTGGGGTGGGGTGCTGGCCCCGCTCGGCTGGTTCCTCGCGCCTTCCCTGCTCGGCGTCGTGAACGCCACGCCGGCCGTGCGCGCCGAGGCGCTGCCGTTCCTGCGCATCATGTTCGTCGGCAGCATCGGCATGCTGCTGTTTTTCATGATCGGAGGCGCGCTGCGCGCGGCGGGCGACGCGCGCACGCCGTTGCGCCTGGGCGTGCTGCTGACGGCGCTGAACATCGCGTGCAACGTGACGTTCATCACCGGGCTCGGCCCCTTCCCGCGCTTGGGCACCGCGGGCGCCGCGGTCGGCACCACTGTGGCGGGGCTGACCGTGTGCGGCGTCGCCGCGTACCTGTTGTTCTCGGGACGGCTCCCCGTGCGGTGGCACCGGGGCATGGATTGGCGGCCCGACTGGAGCATCATCCGGGCGCTGTTCCGCTTCGGCTTGCCCACCGGCGTCCAGGGGATCGCGATGAACGTCGCGGGGGTGCTGCTGCTGCGCTTCATCGGCTCGCTCCCGCAGAGCGCCGAGGCGCAGGCCGCCTACGCGATCGGCTACACCGAGCTGTTCTCGTTCATCACCTGGACGTCGGTGGGGTTGATGGCCGCCGCGGCCACGGTCGCGGGACAGAACCTGGGGGCCCGTCGGCCGGACCGCTCGGTGCATGGCGTGCACGTCGCCGCTGCACTCGGCCTCGGCCTCGCGGCCGCGATCGGCGTCCTGTTCGTCACCATCCCCCGCGCCTTGCTCGCCCTGTTCGGCATGACCGACCCGGTCGTCGTCGGCCTCGGCGTGCAGCTGCTCAGCTTTCTCAGTGTGTCGGGGCTGTTCGTGACGGTCGCGCTCACCTACACCGGGGGTCTCCAGGGGACGGGCGACACCCGCTCACCGCTGTACATCTCGATCGTCTCCCAGATCGTCGTGCCGCTCGGCGTGTGCACCCTGTTCCAGGCGACGCGCGGCCTGCACCCCGCCGACATTTGGACGGCGATCCTGCTCGGCCATATGACGCGCTGCGCGCTGAGCGCCCTGCGGTTCCGCCAGGGGCGGTGGCGCGGTATCGAGGTGGGGGTGGAGCCGGCCCGCCCCTAGCTGATCGGCGCGGGAGCACCGGCACTGCGGGTGGATGCCCTGGCCCGGATTCGAACCGGGACGCCTTGCGGCACTGCCCCCTCAAGACAGCGTGTCTACCAGTTTCACCACCAGGGCGGGCGAAGAAACCTAGCGAGCCCGAGGCTGGCGCGTCCAGACCCGCGCCCCCCATCTTGAGAGCCATGGCGCTGTGGGTGCCGTTTCTGTTCGGGATCGCGGTGGGCGCGCTGCTCGGGTTCCTCGTCGGCCGACAGCGCCGGCCGACGCCGCTCAAGCCGCCGGCCCCCACGCCCCGACCGCCCGCCGCCGAAGCGCCGCCCGTCGCGCGCGTCGCCCTCGACGAGCGCTCCGCCAACGTACTGAACGCGCTCAACAACCGGCTGGCCGCCATCGGCGCGCTGACGGACCTGCTCTCGGGCAGCGCGCTCGATCCCGAGCGCGCGCGGGCGCTCTCGTCCCTGCACGGCGAGGTGCGCCGCGCGGCCGAAATCACCCAGCATTTCCTCGAGCTGGCCGAGCATCCCCAGGGCGCCGCCGAGCCCAGCGACCCGCGCGCGGTGCTCGACGCGGTCCTCGCCCTGCGCGATACCACGCTCAAGGAGCTGGGCGTCCGCGTGATGCGGACGATTCCCGAGGGGCTGCCCTTCGTGGCGTGCCCCGGCCCGCAGCTCCACGAAATGTTGCTCAAGCTGCTCGACTTCTCGCTGCGCCGGTTGCGCGAGGCCTCACCGCCCCGGACGCTCCAGGTGCACGTCGTGGAAACGGGGCCGTCGGTGGTCGTGTCGTTGTGGGACAGCGGCGCGCCGCTGCCGGTCGAGGCCGAGCAGCGCCTGGTGTCGCCGTTCCGCTTCACGCAGAGCGGCGGCGGCGGCGAGATCGAGTTCGCGCTGGCGCGCGCGCTGGCCCACTCCTCGTCGGGCACGCTGCGCCTGCGCGCGCGCGGCGGGGGGAGCGGCGCCGAAGTCGTCGTGACGCTGCCGCGCAGCGTCCTCGGCCCCACCCCCGAGCTGCGCCCGGAACCGCCGCTCCTCCCCCACCTGCGCATCCTCGTCGTGGACGACGACGCCATGAACCGGCAGGCGATGGAGTTGTTGCTCAAGCGCGAGGGCCACGACGTCGTGGCGGTGGACAACGGGCTGGCGGCGATCGAACGTCTCGCCGAAGGCCGCATCGGCTTCGACGTGGTGGTGACGGACCTGCAGATGCCCCGGCTGGGCGGCCGCGCCCTGTACGAGCAGCTTATCGAGCAGAAGCCCGACCTCGCCAAGCGCTTCGTGTTCGTGACCGGCGACCAGGCGCGCGACGAGACCCGTCGATTCCTCGAGGAGTGCGGCCAGCCGTCGGTGTTGAAGCCCTACGAGCTGAGCGAGCTGATCAGCGCGATCGGCAGCGTGGCCGGAACGTAGGGCCGTAACGCCGTACGACCTACGGCGTCACGCTCCCGAAAAAAATCTCCAAGTTCGTGTTCAGCCGCCCAGACGTCGGACCGACCCCGGTCCAGGCCAAGCCCGCGCGGTCGGCGAGCGACACGATGGCGTTGTAGTCCCCGATGAACGGCCGGATCGTGGATCCGAACGGCACCCCGTACAGCGACGGGTCGAACCCGGCCGTCGACACCCGCACGCTGCGCCACGTCGCGCCGCCGTCGTCGCTCGCCGCATAGGTCACGTCCACCAGGGTGTTGCCGCTGTAGCTGCGATCGTCGAACATCACGTCGAGCCGCCCGTCCGGGGCCACGCTCAACTCGGCGCCGAAGCGGTCCCCGGACCCGGGCGCGATCACCACCGGCGTGCTCCAGTGGGTCAAGTCACCCCCGGGGGCCGACGTGAAGAACACCTTCGCCCGGCCGTTCACGTCGATGTCGGCGTAGACGACGTCGAGCCGGTTGCGCAGCGGATCGTAGGCCGGCGCGGGATACGACCCCGGCGCGCGGAACTGGCCACCGGAGATGTTGAAGCAGAACGGCGGAAACAGGCAAACAGGGTTGTTGTACGGGGAGAACGCGAACGGCGGGCTCCACGTCTGGCCGCCGTCCTTCGACACCGTGACGTAATTGGCCGTGCCCTTCCCGCCCTGGATGCCGTTGTCGAACGTCAGGTACAGGGTGCCGTCCGGCGCGATCGCGATCCGTGCGTCCTGGTTGTTGCGGATCGGCCCCTTGGTGACCGAGATCGGCGTCGAGAACGTCCGCGCGCCGTCGCGCGAGAATGCGACCTGCACCGGCGAATGCCCGCCGAACCCGTTGAACTGGACCCACGTCACGTACACCGAACCGGCGAACGGGCTCGTGGGGCTCGCGTCCACGGCGATCGACTCGTGGTCGGGGAACTGTCCGTTGTCGCCCCGGGACTTACCGTTGCCGTTCCACTGGGACACCTGGACGGGCTTCTCGCGCACGCCGTCGAGCCAGGTCCGTCCCCCGTCGCTCGAGCGGCTCACGAACAACGCGATCGGAAACGGCGGCTGCGAAAAGATGAACGCCTGGCAGGCGAAGTAGGCGGTGCCGTCGGGGCCGAAGGCCACGGCGGGGTCGCCCGCCGCCTCGTAGATGCCGGTGCCCGCAACGGCCGGATCGTTCGTGAAGGCGGTCAGCCCCGGAATGAACCCGTTGGGCAGCGTCGGCGTCCAGGTGCGGCCGCCGTCGAAGCTCGCGTTCACCGCGCAGCCGTCGTTGAAGTTCCAGTCGTTCGCGCCGGTGATCCAGTTGTTGGGATTCAGCGGGTTCACGGCGAGCGGGGTCTCGTTCTGCGCGGTCGTGTCCTGGCTCACGTCCACGACGAGCTGCACCTGCGGCGTGGTGCTTCTCACCTTCGCGAAGCTGGGGGCGCCCGGCGCGGCCGGTGGCGTGGGCGGCTCGCTACACGCGACGAGGACGAGCGCGGTGACGGAGAGGGCAACGCGGACACTACTGGGCATGAGTCGCTCGGGATAGGGGAGGCGACGAATATGCCCGCGACGCCCCACCCCGGCTAGTCTGAAAGATTATGTCACGGGCTGCAACAAGATTCAGAATAACTTGAAGCTCAGAGGGTTGTCTTTGCGAGTAAAGCCCTCCGGAATCCGGAACAGCGACGTATCGAAGCTGGCGCGCTCGACGCGCGTGACCTCGAAGGTGCGGACTGCGTGCTCGCCGGCGGCGACACGCCCACTGTCGCCACGGTCCACGTCGAACGAGCGCGAGGTGATCACCATCTTGAGCGGCGTGCCCGAGAACAGGGCGGCCCGCGCGGCGGCGGAGCGGTGCACGAAGTCTTCGTTGCGCTGCGCGAGCGCCGTCTCGACCGTGGCGAGCAGCTCGAGCAAGGGGTTGGGCGGGAGGCGCAGGTCGGGGCTGACCCAGAAGTCCGTGACCACGACGTGATGCTGATTCGCGGCGGTGAACCCCATCGCCCCGATCTTCACGCTGTACTCCTGCAGCAGGCGGAAGCGCCGCGTCGCGTAGCCGGCGATCGAGTCCCCGGCGCCGAGGCTCTGCGTCTCAATTTTGACATCCGCAAGATGCAGCGTCACGAGGTTGCCCATCGCGTCGAGCGCCGCGCCGATGAGCCGCTGGAAGGTGGTGTCGTCCACCATCTCGTACTCGCGCCGGTCGGTGTGGACCGTGACCACCGTGTGGCCGCCGTTCAAGAGCAGGAAGTAGCCGTCGTCGTGGCGAGACCCGGGCGGGAAATCGATGCGCTCGCGGTCGCCGGACAGCCGCACCGTGCCCGTAACGTCTTCGCCGTCGCTCGAGGTCATCCGTAGCGAGTAGCGGTAGCCGGACACGTTTTGCGCCGCGAGCGGCGCCGCGCACATCACGGCGAGCAGGAGACTCTGGCGTCGGAGCATCAGGCTCCGTACGCCGGGACCCCGGCGGAGTTCCACACCGCGTGACCCGAAAGGCGCTCCCGGAGTCTATAACGGGCAACTGCGCCCCCGTTCCCAGTTGCGCCGTTTCTCCGGACCTCGACCCTGCGACCGGTGCAAAACGAAATGGCCGACAGAGACGATCGCGGCGCCCGGGGCGCCTCCAGCCTTTGACCGACTCGCCGACCGCACGCGCCACGCGCCACCCCCTGCCGGTGGATTGGTGGCTCAGCGCCTTCAACATCGCGATGGCCGTCCTCTGGGCGCCGCTCGCCCCGGCGCACCCCATGGCGCGCCTGCTGCTCGGCTGCCACCTCCTAGCCGCCACGCTGCCGATGCTGCTCGGCTGGGCGCCCCTGCCCCGCGCCCGGTCCCTGCGCCTCCTGTACGACGCGTATCCCCTCGTCTGGGCGTTCGCGTTCTGGATGGAGCTGGACTTGCACACGCGGCTCGTCAACACCCTGCGGGACGACCAGGTGCTGCTGTCGCTCGATCGCGCCGTGTTCGGGGTCCATTTGAATCAGGCCTGGCTCGCCACCATGCGGGCGGGTGCCCTTAGCGAGCTAATGTACCTGCTCTACCTCTCCTATTACCTGCTGATGGTAGGCGTCCCCCTGTACCTGCTGTTCCGCGGGACGGAGGCGCAGGTGCGCGAGGGCGTGCTCCGCATCGTGCTCGCGTATCTGGGCTGCATCCTCGTGCACGCCTGGTGGCCCACCATCGGTCCGGCCGTCCTGCCGCTGCAATTCCCGGCGCCGCTCAGCGCCAGGTGGTTCTTCCGCCTGAGCCACTGGATCGCGGACGGCGGAGACTCGCTCGGCACGGCATTCCCGAGCACCCACGTCGCCGGCGCCGTGACGTTCGCGTGGATCGCCTGGCGCTTCTGGAGTCGCGAGGTCGCGCTGGGCGTCACGCTGCTGGCCGTGGGCATCATGGCGGCGGCCGTCTACACCCAGAACCACTTCGCCGTGGATTCCCTGGCCGGCGCGCTGTTGGGGCTCGCCCTCCAGGGGCTCGTCGTGCCGCTATACACGAAGCCGGGCGTCCGCGCGGAAGACGCCGCCCCCGTCGTCATCGAGGAATCCAGCCCGTGACGGCCGGGCGCCGCCTCGTCATCAACGCCGACGACTTCGGCCTCTCCGAGGGCGTCAACCGCGGCATCCTGGAGGCGCACCGCGCCGGGAGCGTGACCTCGACCTCTCTGCTCGTCAACCTCCCGGCGTTCGAGGACGCGGTCCTCGGCGCCGGCCGCGCGACGCAGCTCGGCGTCGGTCTCCACTTCAATCTGACGGCGGGCGCGCCCGTGTCCCCCGGCGCCGCGGTCCCCAGTCTGTGCGATGCGGCGACCGGCTGCTTCCACCCGCTGCGGCGACTTCTCGCGCGTGCGCTCGCGGGGCGCATCGCGCCGGCCGAGGTGCGGCGCGAATGTACGGCGCAGGTCGATCGCTTCCGCGCGACCGGCCTGCCGCTCACGCACCTCGACTCGCACCGGCATGTCCACCTCCTGCCGGGGGTGTGGGGCCCGGTGGTGGAAGTCGCCCGGCAGGAGGGGATTCCAGCCGTCCGCGTGCCGTTCGACCGCCTGCGCCGCGTGGCCTCGACGCCGAGCGCCCTCGCCGAGCAGGTGCTGTTGCGCTGCTCCTATCACCTCGCGGGCGGGAACGGCATGCCGCGGCCGGTCGACCATTTCCGCGGCGGCGCCCTGTTCGCCCAGCGCGATTTTCGCGACCGGCTCCTCGCCATGCTCGACGGGCTCGACGCGGGCGTCACGGAGCTGATGGTGCACCCGGGATACGCCGATCCCGAGCTCGCCGAGTGGGATACCTACCGCGCGGAGCGCGAGCGCGAGCTGGCGGGCCTCTGCGACGCGGCGGTACGGGAGCGTCTCGCCGCGGGCGATATCGAGCTGCTGCACTTCGGGGCGCTGGCGCGACCGGTCCGCCGCCGCCCCGCGCCGGCCGGGCCGCGCTATTCCTTCATTATCCCTGCCTTCAACGAGGCGGCGCTGCTCCCAGGGCTGCTCGACTCCATCGCGATCGCGGGAGCCGCGTACAGTCCGGATCCCGAGGCAGTGGAAGTGATCGTCGCGAACAACATGTCCACCGACCAGACGGGGTGCATCGCCGAGCAGCGCGGCTGCCGGGTGCTGTGCGAGCCGCGGCGCATCATCTCGGCCGTTCGCAACACCGGGGCCGCCGCCGCCCGGGGCGAGGTGCTGCTGTTCGTGGACGCGGACTCGAAGATCCATCCGGAGACGCTGATCGCGATCGAGCGCGCGCTCGCCGCCGAGGACGTCATCGGCGGCGCGACGGGCGTGCGCATGGACCGCCGCAGCCCTGGGATCGCGGTGAGCTTCGCGCTCCAGGCGCTGTGGGCCTGGGTCACCGGATGGGACACCGGCGTGGTGTTCTGCCGCCGCGCCGACTTCGACGCCGTGGGCGGCTGGGACGAACTGGTGCTGTTCGGTGAGGACGTGGTGTTCTTCCGGGCGCTCTGCCGCCTCGCCCGGCGCCGCGGCCAGCGGTTCGTGCGGCTGCGCGGCGTCAAGACCGTCACGTCCGCCCGCAAGTTCGAGCAGTTCGGGCAGTGGGGATGGCCGCTCGCGAACGTGGGGGTGATCTGGCTCGCCATCTTCCGTTCTCCGCGGGCGCGCCGCCTGATCGAACGGTACTGGTACAAGTCGCGGGCCTGAGATGCCGCTGTGGTTGCTCCTGGCGGCGGGCCTCGCGGCCGACACGGCCCGCAGCGTCCAGATCCCGGTCGCGCGCGGCGAGTCGCTGCACGTCGTCACGTTCGGTCACGGCGGCGGTGAGCCGGTCGTCCTGATCCCCGGGTTCTTCGGGTCCGCGTTCAGCTTCCGCAAAGTGGTGCCCCTGCTCGCGCAGGCCGGCTACCAACCGATCGTCGTTGAGCCGCTGGGCACCGGTTTTTCCAGCCGCCCCGAGCACGGGGACTACTCTCTGTCCGCGCAGGCTCGCCGCATCGCGGCGACGCTCGACTCGCTCCACGTCCGGCACGCCTGGGTGATCGGCCATGCGGTGGGCGGCGCGATGGCGTTGCGCTTCGCCTATACGCGGCCGGATCTCGTGGCCGCCCTCGTGTCCCTCGAGGGCGGGCCCACCGAGGAGGTCGCGACCCCGGAGCTCCGCAGCGTCGCCCGATACATCCCGTGGATCAAGCTGCTGGGTGGCATCAAGGTGATCCGTCGGGTGCTGCGGGGGACGCTCAAGGCTTCCTCCGGCGACACGTCGTGGAT
>Ga0209160_1004172_pt1 | contig 11624 bp, 10 predicted proteins | sample GraSoiAngelo_153_FD_186167 | JGI IMG/M metagenome (GOLD analysis project Ga0209160, IMG submission 186167) | Grasslands soil microbial communities from the Angelo Coastal Reserve, California, USA - 14_1009_12_40cm (SPAdes) (version 2) | ecosystem: Environmental > Terrestrial > Soil > Grasslands ...
CACCGAACGTCTCCATCTGGCGCAGCACGCTCTCCAGGCTGATCACGTTCGTCGCCTTGGCGTAGCCCGCGGCGCTCAGGCTCGCCTTCATCAGCTCGTGCGCCGCGGCGCGCGGGGCCGCCGGCATGTCCTTGAACGGAAGGCCCTCGCGCCGGCGCGGGATGTAGTGCCAGTTCGATCGCTCCTTGTCGTCGAACGCAAACACCGCGCGCCGTCGGCCGTCGGCCGGGAGCACAGCCAGCAGGGCCGTCGCCGCGCCTGCCATGGCAATGCGCGCAGTGTCGGGCGCTTGCGCGAAGGCGGGAGCACCGATCGCCCAGGCCGCGGTCGTCGCGGCCGTCCCGTGCAGGAGCTGACGGCGGCTGATCTTCACGACGTCTCCTTCCGTTGTGGCGTTTCTCGCAGCCCGAGCGCGGTCTCCCACGCCTGCTGCGTGGCGATCTCCTGAGTCCACGGGCGCATGAGCGCGCCCGCCCGGGCATCGCGAGCGTAGCGCTCGAGCGGATAGCGCTTGAGCAGACCCCGCCCGCCGCAGATGCGGATCGCCTCCTGGGTCACCACGACCGCGGCGCGATGCACGGTGACGACGGCGGCGCGAGCGCGCTGGACGGCGGCGGCTGGCGTGTCGACGCGCGCCTCCGAGACCGCGCGATAGTACAGCGCGCGGGTGCCTTCGAGCGCGAAGAGCATCTCGGCCAGCGCGGGGCCCTTGGCCGCCGCCTCGGTGTGAAGCCCGGGCGAGCCAGGCATCGCACCGGTCAGGTAGGCGAGCGCGCCGTCGTAGGCCGCCTGCATCAGGCCGAGGAAGGTCGCGCAGAACGTCAGCGGCGAGAGCTGCGGAAACGCGTTGTACATCGCGCCGAACAGTCCCGGCGGCAGCACCTCGGCGTCGTCCGGAACGAAGACGTCCTGCAGCACCATGTCGCGGCTCACGGTGGCGCGCATGCCCATCGGATCCCAGTCACCCGGAAACGTGACGCCGCTCGCGTCCTTCGGCACTTGAAGATAGAGCGTGCGCTCGATCCACGGCTCGTCACCGGCCCGGAGGGCGGGCGTGGCGAAGTACGGAGCGGCGCCCGCGAGCGAGACGAAAAACTTCCGGCCATTGACGACGTAGCCGCCCGCGACCTTCCGTGCCACGGTGCCGAAGCGCCGGCCGCCCATCGAGAGCTTCGTGTCGGTCTCGCCCTGCTCCACCGGCTCGCTGTGGGGCTGCCCGTAGAAGACGCCCTGCTCGACGACCTCGCGGAACCTGGCGGCGCGCAGCTTCTCGTGACGCTCGCGGACCGGCGCGGGCATGGGCATGGCGTCGGCGACCTCGCCCATCATCAGCATGGTGAGACAGTGCATGTTGAACGTCAGCGACGTGGACGCATTGCCCTGCGCGAGCTGCTCGGCGACGAGGCAGTAGGTCTCGTAGTCGGCGCCGAGGCCGCCGTACCGCTCGGGGACACAGAGGCCGAGCAGCCCGTCCGCGCGCAGATCCGCGTAGTCGTCGAAGGGAAACGAGGCGTCCCGGTCGTGCGTGTCGGCGCGCGGCGCAAAGCGCTCGAGCGCCAACCGGCGGGCGCGGGCGATCAGTGCCTGCTGGCGGGCCGAGGGCCGGAGATCCATGCCCGAAGCATGATACCTGTCTCGTGATACCGTCCACTCGGAAACGGGAATCGATGAAGCCGCCTCCGTATTCCGCCATCGTCGATCGCCGACCGTTGCCGTGGCCCGACACCGACTGGATGAACGACGATCAGCCCTACTGGTACGAGCTGCCCCAGGGCAAGCTCCTCAACGTGCCGTACAACCTCGAGACGAACGACTTCACGCTGGCGCTGACGGCACGGCTTCCGGGGCCCGAGCTGGCGCGCGCGGTCGTCGATCACTTCGACCTGCTCTGGCAGGAAGGCAAGAAGCACGGCCGGTCCATGGCCATCGGCATTCACTCGTTCATCTCGGGCCAGCCGGTACGCACTCGCTATGTGCGCGAGTACATCCAGCACATGAAGGCCCGCGGCCAGACGTGGCTCACGACTTCGGACGCGATCTACGAGTGGATCGCGAGCCAGCCTGTCGGATAACGGCCGCGGGCACCGTAACGCGTCAGTCGAGGACGGCGATGCCCTCGATCTCGACCAGGAACTGAGGCTCGGCGAGGCCCTGCACGACGACCAGCGTGTTCGCAGGATATGGAGGAGCTGGGAACAGCTCGTCGCGGGCGGCGGCGACCAGCGGGCGATAGGCCCAGTGCGTGATGTAGGTGGTGGTCTTCACGAGATGGCCGACCTTCCCGCCGTAATGAGCGAGGATCGCGGTGAGGTTGGCGTAGCACTGGCGGGCCTGGGCGCGGGCGTCGCCGACGCCGACGACGGCGCCCGACGCGTCCATGGCGAGCTGGCCCGAGATGTAGAGCGTCTGGCCCGCGCGCGCGACGTGGGAGTAGTGCGCTTGCGGCGGATGGACGCCGGGTGGATTCGACAGCTCACGTCTCACGTCGCCCACCCGCGCGCTCCTTTCCCTAGAGCGACCCGAGCAGGTCGTCCAGCTCGCGATAGTCCGGCAGCCGTGTCTCGATCGCCCGGCCGTTGCGAATGACGACCCGGTTCGCCTGAGGCCGCGACAGCAGCTCACTCCACGTCCGTCCCTCGAACAGCACGAGATCCGCGGGCAGGCCCCGTCCGATGCGGCCGCTGGCGGCAAGACCCATCAGGTCGGCCGGCGTCGTGGTCACGGCGCGGGGCCAGTCGCCGTGCGGCCGGTCGAGATGGCAGATCCGCGTGGCCTCGCGAAACACCTCGAGCACGTCATGGTCGCCGAAGCCGTAGAACGCGTCGCGACAGTTGTCGCTCGCCACGGCGACGCGCACGCGACGCTCCGCGAATTCGTGCAGGAGCGTGACGCCGCGCCAGCGCGGCGTGCGGCCGGGGACTCGATCTTGCAGATAGAGGTTGCACATCGGCAGGCTCACCACGCTGATGCCGGCCTCGGCGGTGAGATCGAGCGTCTCGCTCACGACCTCGGGCGGCTGGACGGCGAGGCTGCAGCAGTGACCGCAGACGACCTGGCCCCGGAAGCGGCGCCGGAGCACCGCACGAGCGATGTGGGACAGGGCCCGCGCGCCGACGTCCCCGGTCTCGTCGCAGTGGAAGTCCACGTCGAGCCCGCGCTCGGCCGCCAGGTCGAGCAGGCGATTCACCAGCGTGTCGATCTCGGGCGACATGTAGGCGACCGCGCCGAGAATCCCGCCGGCGGCAGCGACACGGTCCGCGAGCTCGACGCCCTCGGGGCCACCGAACGCCGGAATGGGGATCAGCGAGACGGCCTGAAGGTCGATGCGTCCCGCCCACTCCTTGCGGACCTGCTCGAAGACGGGCCAGCTGATCGCGGCCTGCGGGCCCATGGAGTCGATGTGGGTGCGGATCGCGCGGGTCCCGTGGGCCCAGCTGCAGCGGAGTCCGAAGTCGATGCGCCGGCGCACGTCTTCGGCCGACCAGCGCGTGCTGCGGTCCGCCGCAACCGTGCGCAGCGCGCTGGCGAACGTGCCGTCGGCATTCGGCGCGCGCTCGCAGGTGTGGGCCTTGTCGAGGTGCGTGTGGACGTCGATCAGGCACGGCCAGAGCTGGCCGCGCGCGAGATCGACGCGCGGCTCGGGGCCATCGGCGCCGCCTGCCGGCACGACGGCAACGATCCGAGCGTCGCGGATCATCACGTCCACGCGCACGAGCCCGTCGGCGTCGACCGGCACGCCCGGCGGGAGATCGGCGAGGAGCGTCGCGGGAACGGAGGCGTTGGCGAGCCAGTACGCGTCCCGCTCGGGCACGGTGACGAAGCCGGGCGTCATACCTCACGCTCGACGGCGCTCTCGTGCCACTTGCGCAGGATCACGTACGACAGCCCGGTGAGGGCGAGGAAGATGAGGATCCCGCTGCAGGTGATCATGAGCAGCGCGGCGAACATCCTCGGGATCTGCATGGTGTAGCCCGCCTCCAGAATTCGGTACGCGAGCCCCGACTGCGAGCCGCCCGTGCCGGCCACGAACTCGGCCACGACCGCGCCGATCAGCGCGAGCCCCCCGCTGATGCGGAGGCCGCCCAGGAAGTACGGCATCGCGCTCGGCAGCCGGAGGTGCCAGAACACCTGGCGGCGCGAGGCGCCGTAGAGCTGGAAGAGGTTGACCAGGTTGTGGTCGGCGCTGTTGAGCCCGAGCGTGGTGTTGGACACGATGGGGAAGAAGGCGACGATCCACGCGCAGATGAGCAGCGCGAGCGGGATGTTCTTGACCCAGATGATGATGAGCGGCGCGATCGCCACCACCGGCGTCACCTGGAGGATCACCGCGTAGGGGAAGAGGCCGAGCTCGATCAGCTTGGACTGGGCGAAGAGGATCGAGATCAGCACGCCGGCCACCGTGGCGACGAGCAGCGCCGCGCCGGTGATCGCCAGCGTCACCAGCAGCGAAGGATAGAGCGTGCGCCAGTCGCTGATCAGCGTCTGGAGGACGAGCAGCGGCCCCGGCAGGATGTAGTAGGGGATCGCGTTCACCCGGACGACCAGCTCCCAGGCCACGAGGCCCGCGAGGCCGATGACGACCGGGGGGAGCGCGCGACGCAACGCACTCACGCGCGGGTCGCCTCGGCCAGCCGCGCGGAGACCTGCCGGCAGTACTCATGGTAGAGCGGCGAGGTCCGGAACGCCTCGTCCCGAGGTGCCGGCGCGTCGATCACGACCTCGCTCGCCGCGCGCCCCGGCCGCGCGGTCATCACGGCGATACGCGTGGAGAGGTAGACCGACTCGTACACGCTGTGGGTGACGAACACGACGGTCCAGCGCTGGCGGGCCCACAGCTGGAGCAGGTCATTATCGAGCTTGAAGCGCGTGATCTCGTCGAGTGACGCGAAGGGCTCGTCCATCAGCAGGAGCCGCGGTCGCGTGACCAGCGCCCGCGCGATCGACACCCGCATCTTCATGCCGCCCGAGAGCTGGCGTGGATACGCGCGCTCGAAGCCGTCGAGCCCCACCAGGCCGATGGCCTCCCGCGCCCGCGCCTCCCCCTCGTCGCCGGGGACGCCGCGCAGCTTCAGCGGGAGCAGGACGTTCGCGGACACCGTCGCCCACGGCATCAGCGTCGGGTCCTGGAACACGAAGCCGATGTCGCCCCGCGCCCGCCCGTTTCCGTTCGGCCACTCGATGCGCCCGCCGGAGACTTCGCCGAGCCCTGCGACCAGGCGCAGCACCGTGCTCTTGCCGCATCCCGAGGGGCCGAGCAGGCTGAGGAACTCGCCCTCGCCCACGTCGAGGTCGAGATGCCGGAGGGCGACAACGCCGTTGGCGTAGACCTTGTCAACCTGCTGCAGCCGAGCGATCACGTCTTCTTGAGCTGGATCCCGTGCTTCTTGTTGACGAATCCGAGCGTGTAGGCGCGCTTGAGGTCGAGGTCGGGCGCGTAGAGGCCGGCCTCCACCATCGTCGCGTGGAAGTCCTTCCAACGCGCGTCGGACATCGCGCCAATGCCGAGCGTCGCGGCGTCACCCGAATCCACGAGCCCGTACTTCTTCATGGCCCCGAGGCTGTACGTGATCTGATCGTCGCCCATGTCGGGGTTCTCCTTCTTGATGAGCGTGTTCGCGGGCCCCGGATCGCCGTAGAGGTAGCTGTACCAGCCCTCGATGGTCGCATTCACGAACCGCTGCACGACGTCCGGCTTCTCGTTGACGAGCTTCCACGACGTCTCGATCGTGGTCGCGTAGCTCGAGTAGCCCGCGTCGGCGAGCAGGTGGACGACGATCTTGGCGCCCGCGCTCCCGATCTTGTACGGCTCGCTGGTCACGAAGCCCTGCTGGATCGCCGTCTTGTCGGCGAGGAACGGCGCCATGTTGAAGGTGTAGGTCCGGACCTGGTCGTCGGTGTAGCCGAACTTGACCCGCAGGAACTGCCAGTAGGTCGCCCGCGCCGTCGGCGAGATCATGATCGGCTTGCCCTTCATCGCCGCCAGCGAGTCGTTGCCCTGGCCGGCGTGGGCGATGAGCACTTGAGGATCCTTCTGGAAGACCGTCCCGACGCACACCATCGGGATGTTGCTCTTGACGTAGTTGAGCGCGTTGAAGCAGCTGCTGCCCATGTTGAAGTCGATCGCCCCGGCGGCGAGGAGCTGGGGATGGTTGACCTGCGGGCCGCCCATCCGGATTGTCACGTCGAGGCCGGCCTTCCGGTAGAGGCCCGTGGCCACCGCCTGGTAGTAGCCGCCGTGCTCGGCCTGCGCCTTCCAGTTGGTGCCGAACGTCAGCTTGTCGAGGCGATCCGCCCGCGCCGGCGCCACGCCGAAGCGCTCGAGCGACCCGGCCAGGGCGAGAGACGACGTCGCGAGGAACGAGCGGCGCGTGATCATGTCCTTCTCCTAGGCGTCCCTGGGCGCGACGCGGATCTCCCGCCGCGGGCTCCGATAGACGGCTTCCAGGAGCGTGGCCAGGCGCGAGGCTTTCGCCTCGCACATCTGCTGGCCCTTCGCGGCGGACGAGCGGTGCGGGTTGCCGATGGCGCCGGACTTCGAGAGATCGGACGCCACCCACGCCTCGACCACATCGCTGCCCTTGAACGAGTACCCGATCTCCGGCGTCGGGTCGAACACGTAGCCCTCGGCGCGGTCCATGTGGACGAGCTCGGGCGCGAGATGCCGGACCATCGACGTCTCCGAGTCGCCGGAGTGCATCGCGATGGCCGCTTCCTCCGGCGCGACCAGGCCCGGCACCTGACCGATGGCGCCGAGGAAGATCTTGAAGATCCGGATGTCGGTCTCGATGCGCAGATCGCGGAAGACGTCGTCGAGGGTGCCGACGTTGCCGCCGTGACTGCCCAGCAGCACGAGCTTGCCGAACCCGCTGCGCGCGACCGACATCGCCAGATCGCGGAGCACCATGCGCAGGGTCTCGCCGCTCCAGGTCAGCGTCCCGGGAAACGTCGTGTGCTCGGTGCTCTTGCCGAAGTTGGTGGGCGGCAGCGCCAGGACCATCACGTCGTCGGGCAGTCGGGCCAGCGCCGCGCCGAGCATGTCCATGCCGACCAGCGTGTCGGTGATGAGCGGCAGGTGCGGGCCGTGTTGCTCGACGGCGCCGACGTTGATCACCGCCGTCGCGTTGGGGTCGCGCTTGCCGATGGCGTCGATCTCCTGCCACGTGTAGTACGCCCAGTACCGGCGCGGCGGGATCGCTCCGTGCAGGCCGCTGCCGAGCTTGTCCGGCAGGCTCTTCAACATGCTCGTCTCCTCGGTCACGCGCCCGCCACCATCTTCGTGGGGACGCGGGCGGTGAGCGCGGGTCGCACCTCGTTCCAGAAACGCCCGAGCTGCTCGAGGGTGTCGGCGCGCCGCATGCCCGGCAGGTGAGGGAAGATCAGCAGCGCCTCGAAGCCGAGCTCCTCCTGCATCGCCAGCAGGGTGTCGCGCGCCTGCTCGGGCGTGCCGACGATCCAGGACTTGCCGGCCATGCGCTCCTCGAGCGCAAAGGGTTTGCGGTTCGCGAGCGCCGGAGTGCGGCGGATGATGTTCGGCCAGAGGAGCTTGGTCAGCTCGTCGTGGCCGCGCCGCGCGGTGCGAACGGCGGCCTCCGCCGAGTCGGCCATGTGGAGCTGCACCTGGAGAATCCGGTCTTCGCCCGGTCGGAGTCTCACGCCGTGAGCTTTCTCGACCAGCGCGGCATACTGCCGCCACCACTCGACCAGACGCTCCCAGGGATGGTTGGCGAGCACGCCCACGTGGCGCTGGCGGGCGGCGTAGCGCAGCGTGTCCTCGGTGCTGATCGGCTGGTAGATGCGCACCGGTGTGTCGAGCGGCCGCGGTACGAGCGGAAACTCGGTGACGGGCTCACCGCGGAACGTCAGGCCCTCGGGCGGGATCGTGTAATGCCGGCCACGGTGGGCGAACCGCTCGCTCGCGGTGGCCGCTTTGAAGATCGCCACCTGCTCCTCGAACACCTCGCGGTTGTGAAGGTCGTCGGCATTGTTGTTGTAGCCGACGTTGACGCCGAACACGTTCGACTCGCGCTCCTCGGTGCCACGGCCGAGTCCGCAGAGCAGCCGCCCGCCGGCGAGCACGTCGGCCAGCGCGTAGTCCTCGGCGAAGTGGATCGGATGCCAGGCGGTGAGGACGTGGATCAGCGCGCCGAGGCGGATGCGGCGCGTGTGCTGGGCGAGGACCGCGTTGAGCAGGACGACATTCGGCACCACCTCGAAGCCGTGGTCGTGGAAGTGGTGCTCGGCCGTCCACATCGAGTCGTAGCCGAGCTGGTCGCACGCTTCCGCGTACGCGATGAGATCGGCGTAGACGCGACGGTAGTCCTCCTGGCCGTAGCGCCGCCGGTGAGCCGGCGGGCCGTCCGCGCCGGCATCCGGCATGTCCACGGTCCCGTAGAAGAACGCGCCGAAGTGCATGTGGTGCCCGCAGATATACCAGGATGCTGGATCAACGCAACATGCCGATTCGGGCGTCAGCGTGATGCTCGCGATCTGAGCACCGCAGTCCGAGGGTTCGACTTACTTCAACTTGATCTCGACCCCTTTGGGAGCCAGCGTGAACTGGATGCCTGTTGCGGTGCTGGTCAGCTCCATGACGACCCCGTTCTGGTTCCTCATCGCCACGGCACTCTTGCCCGCGCCTAAGGCCGCCCCCGCCTCGGCCGCGGCATAGTTGCCCGCGAAGTCCGACAGCTTCTTGAGGTGGTACACATTGCCGGTCGTCGACACCTTCGAGACGCCGACGTCCACGACGCTGAGCCCGTTGACGGTGAACGAATGGTCCTTGCCCTGGTACGTGAGCTTTCCGTCCCCCCAGCTCACGCCGATGCCGACCGCGATCGACTTGGTCTCGATGGCGACCTTTCCCGAGGGCGTCTCCTGCGCTCCCGCGGTCACCGCCGCCAGCATCACGCCCAGCATGAGCACGCGCACAGCCCAGATCTTCATGGCGTCTCCTTTCAGCGCACGGTAGGGCGTCCGGGCTGAGGAAAGCCATGGGACGTTGGTCCTATTCGCAGGGGCGATGGCGGACCCCAGGGTGGCACGCTACACTCCGGCCGGTCGATGAGAAACGAGCTGCTGCGCCGAGCGTCTGGGATGGTGCCCGTGCTCAAGGAACGCGCGGCGCGGACCGAGCAGCTCCGTCAGATTCCGCCCGAGACCGTGAAGGACCTGATCGGCTCCGGCCTCATCCGGATCGGCAACCCGTCGCGCTACGGCGGCCTGGGCGTCGATCTGGACACGGCCCACGCCGTGGCCTGGGAGCTCAGCCGTGGGTGCGGGTCGACCGGCTGGTGCTATTCGCTCTGGACCGTGCACAACTGGTGGCTCGGCCATTTCCCCGAGCGAGCTCAGGAGGAATTCTTCGCGACCGGACCGGACACGCTCTTCTCCTCGGGCCTCAACCCGGCGCGTGGGAAGGGCGAGCCGGTGGAGGGCGGCTTTCGAGTGTCAGGTCGGTGGAGTTTCTCGAGCGGCTGCGACGCCGCGAGCTGGGCGATGGTCGCCATTCCCGGCGCCGGGCCCGACGGACTGATCTGGCTGCTGCTCCCGCGTTCTGATTACGAGATCGTCGATACGTGGTTCGCCGCTGGCATGCGGGGGACGGGCAGCAAGGACATCGTGATCACGGACGTCTTCGTCCCCGCGCATCGCGCCCTCGATCCGAACCGCGCCGGCGATGGCGACTGGACGGGCTGGGAGCTTCACCGGCGCCCGAGCTATCGCGCGCCGCTCCGGTGCCTCACGGGCTGGGACCTGGCGGCGCCGCTCATCGGCATCGCCCAGGGCGCGGTGGACGAGCTCACGTCTCGTCTCCGAGGCACGACAGGAGCGGGACGATCCGCCGAGTCTGTTCCGCTGCAGATGCGGCTGGCCGAAGCCTCGGCCGAGGTGGACGCCGCGCGCACGATCCACCAGCAGGACATCCGCGAGATCATCGACAAGGCCGGGCGCGGCGAGGCGTTCACCGAGCTCGATCGGGCTCGCTATCGCCGGGACAAGGCCTTCCTCAGTCGGCTCTGCGTCCAGGCGGTGAACCGGCTGTTCGAGGCGAGCGGCGCCGGCGCCGTGCTCGAGTCCGACGCGATCCAGCGCTTCCATCGCGACGCCCACGGCGCGTCACATCACGTCGCGCTCGTCTGGGACGCTGCCGCCGAGAACTTCGGCCGTGTGGCCCTGGGGCTCGTGCCCTTACCAGTTACTCCACGGAGGTGACACGATCATGAAGCGTAGCAGCGAGCGCATTCTCACCACGCACACGGGCAGCTTGCCCCGTCCGGCGGATCTGGCGGTGATGCTCGAGGCGCTGGACTCCGGCACGCCTCCGGAAGCCCTGGCGTTCGAGACGCGCGTGCGCCGTGCCGTCGCCGAGATCGTGCGGAGGCAGGTCGACGCCGGCATCGACGTCGTCAGCGACGGTGAGCAAGGCAAGGTCGGCTACTCCACCTATGTGAGGCATCGCCTCACCGGGTTCGGCGGACAGAGCGGAGCGGCGAAGCGAGCGGACTGGGCGGACTTTCCCGAGGCCGCGGCGCGCGCCGAGCGGCGCTCTCTGGTGTCACGCCCGGCGTGCAACGGCCCGATCGACTGGAAGGACCGGACGGCGGTGCAGAAGGACGTCGAGAACCTCAGGCTCGCGTTGAAAGAAGCGCAGCCGACCGAGGCCTTCATGACCGCCGCCTCGCCCGGCGTCATCGCCCACTTCCTCAAGAACGAGCACTATCCAAGTCGCGAGGCCTACCTGGCGCGGCTGGCCGACGTGATGAAGGACGAGTACGACGCGATCCACCGCGCGGGCTTCGTGCTCCAGATCGATTGTCCCGACCTGGCCATGGGCCGCCACCTGGCGTTTCCCGACCTGAGCAACGCGGAGTTCCTGAAGATCGCCGCGGCCAACGTGGAGGCGCTCAATCACGCGCTCCGCGATATCCCGGCCGATCGACTTCGCCTGCACCTGTGCTGGGGCAACTATGAAGGGCCGCATCACCGCGACATCCCGCTCCGCGAGATCTTGCCCGTCGCGCTCAGGGCCCGTCCGCAAGCGCTCTCCTTCGAGGGCGCCAATCCGCGTCACGAGCACGAGTGGATCGTGTTTCGCGAGGTGAAGTTGCCCGACGACAAGCTCATCATCCCCGGCGTGCTCGACTCGACGACCAACTTCATCGAGCATCCGGAGCTGGTCGCCCAGCGCCTGGTGCGCTACGCCGAGGTGGTGGGGCGTGAGCGTGTGCTGGCCGGCTCCGATTGCGGCTTCGCGACCTTCGCGCGATCGCAGAGCCTGGTCGAGCCCGACATCACGTGGGCGAAGCTCGAAGCGATGGCGGAGGGGGCCAGGCTCGCGTCGAAGCAGCTCTGGCGGTGAGGCTCGTCACGCCTCGCCGACGCCGGTGAGTCCCTGGACGAACCGGTCGAGCACCACGTTGAAGGCGATGGCCGTCGGCACGCCGACCAGCAGCGCCCCCGCCATCAGCGAGCCCCAGAAGTAGATGTCGCCCCGGATGAGCATGGTCGGCAGGCCGACGGTGACGACCTTCTGGTCCACGGGCGCGGCGAAGACCACCGCGTAGAGATACTCCTGCATCGAGAGCGTGAACGCGAAGATCGCGATCGTGGCGATGCCGGGCACG
>Ga0209160_1004173_pt1 | contig 11623 bp, 7 predicted proteins | sample GraSoiAngelo_153_FD_186167 | JGI IMG/M metagenome (GOLD analysis project Ga0209160, IMG submission 186167) | Grasslands soil microbial communities from the Angelo Coastal Reserve, California, USA - 14_1009_12_40cm (SPAdes) (version 2) | ecosystem: Environmental > Terrestrial > Soil > Grasslands ...
TCGTTGATATCTGCCCAGCACGGACTTGGCGTGGGTGAGCTGCTCGACCGGATCCTCGACGCCCTTCCCCCGGCCGAGGCGGAGCCGGCCGAGGAGACGAAGGCGGACCGCCTCGCCATCATGGGCCGCCCCAACGTCGGCAAGTCGTCGCTGCTCAACGCGCTGCTGGGCGACGAGCGCGCGCTGGTCAGCCCGACGCCAGGCACGACACGCGATCCCATCGATACCGAGCTCGTGTTTGACGGCGTGCCGGTGGTCCTCATCGACACCGCGGGCATCCGGCGCAAGTCGTCGAGCCGCGACCGACTCGAGCGCTACAGCCTTCTGCGCGGCATCCACGCCATGGAGCGCGCCGATGTGGTGCTGCTGGTGGTCGACGCGTCGGCCGGCGTCCTGGCGCAGGACCAGCACGTGGCGGGTTACGCGCTGGAGGCAGGCAAGGGTTTGGTCATCGTCGTCAACAAGATCGACCTGGTCGAGCCTGCGGCTCGCAAGCCGGCGTACTGGCGCAAGACGCTCGCCGGCAAGTTCAAGTTCGCCACCTTCGCCCCAATCGCCACGGTTTCGGCGAAGACGAAAGAAGGAATCGGGACATTGCTGCCCACCGCATTCGAAGTGGTCGGCCAGCGCCGGATCAAGATGCCGCCCAACGAGCTGAATCGGGTTCTCCGCGAGGCGTTCCTCGACCACCCGCCGCCCGGCTTCAAGGGGCGCCGGCTGAAGCTCGGCTACGCGACCCAGGCCTCAGGCGAGACGCCGACCGTGGTGATGTTCGTCAACGACACCAACCTCCTCCATTTCTCATACCGCCGCTACCTGGAAAAAAAGGTGCGCGACCGGTTCGGCCTCATGGGCAACCCGCTGAAGTTGGTGCTGCGTTCGGATGAAGGCAGCCGGAACCGGCCTCGAGCCTCAGACCGAGATCAGGTCACGGATACCAGAGCGGAAAGTCCGAGACCATCAGGTCGTGGTCCACGTCGGGCGTCGACCCGGCGCTGAGCATGTATTGCCACACGGTGCCGTGCTCGGGGCATTGGGTGTTGTAGGCCAGGCCCCAGTCCGGAGCGTTGCCCTTCGAGTAACCGCCCCAGAGCGACGGCTCGAATGTCCACAGGTGCGAATTGTTGGCGACCTCGGGACGAGCGGTGACTGCCGCGCAGTACGCGCTCGCAAACTCGCTTCCCGCGCCACCGTTGCCGTAGAAGGCAGGCACATACCGCGCACCGGTCAGGGCGTCGTACCAACCTTCGACAAAAGCACCGTCAACGTTGACCGCGCCTGGGCAAGCCGCACCGGGAGGCTCGATATCGATCGCCAATGCAACGCCTTCGGGGATTCCGATGTTGCGGGCTGCAGCGACTGCCTCGGCGCCATAGCCCCAGCCGGTGTCATAGCCGACGACGTTCGAGCAGTTGTAGTCGTTGTAGATGGGCAGGATGCCCATGCTCTTGTTGTGCGCGGCCGCAACCTCTGCGCCGCTGATTCCCGGGCAAACGGTGTTGGTCAGATACCGTCCCCAGAAGTCCGGCACACCGAGCTGGGAAGCCACCTGCGGATAGAGGCCGCTGCCGGCATTGGCGTCGCCGGTGAACGACTTGCAGGAATCGACGCCCCAGAGGGTTCGCGAGGTGTGGACGGTGGGCGTCACGAGGCCTGAGTCGGCCTGGATGTCGACCAGCTTGGGTGGCGCCGCGGCCCGCTGCAGCAGTCGGCTCAGAACGCTGCTGTCGGCGAGGTGCACCGAACCAACGGCGGCCCGGAACGACGGCATCGCACCCGTGATCGTCACATCTGCGGCGCACGTGTTCCCGCTTTTGCAGAACGGCGCAACCAGCTGCCCGTGGTTGTCGAAGATGCCGATGCTCCACGGGCTGTCGGTCATGTCCGCATTGGCCATGGCGACCACGTGCACAACCGCGCCAGGCTGCGTGCTGTTCGTCACCGCATGCACGCTGAGCGATAGCCAGTGCACCAGGAAAATATCGGTCTGCGCCACGACAAGCTCGGACGGCGGGGCGGTCGGCGTCGGAGGGGCGAGGACCGCGACCACGGCGCGAGTGCCTCCGACTGGCAACGTGATGGTGACCCGGCAGGTATTCCCGCTCGCGCAGTAGGTGAGTCGGGTATGCGTCGGTGCGTCATAAATCTGGAGCAGCCAACCAGTCTTGTCCACGGCCACGGTCGAGGTGGCAGTCAACGTGACCTGGCGACCAGGACCGACGATCGCGCGATCGGCAACCATAGTGACGCCGATCCAGCTGACCGCGATGGGGTTGGAAGAGAGGGCCTGTGTCCCGGTCGGCAGCGTCGAAGTCGGGGGGATGACGAATGCCGCAAAAGAGTGCCTGCCCGCATGCGCCGTGTATGCGACCGAGCACTGATTGCCCTGGCTGCACATGCCGGCCAGCGTGCCGGTGCTCGTGTCGAAAATCTCGATCGCGCGGTTGGTGCCGGTCACGGATGACTCGGCCGATGCCGTGAGGACGACACTGTGCCCTGGCATGGCCGTGGCCGTATCGGAGGTGAGCTGCAACCGGGCGGCTTTCGCCCCACCTTGCACGGAGGCGACGGGAACCATCGGCGCGTCGGCGCACGCCGCCCGAGTGTTTCCGGCCGCGGATGCGCCGGCGCAAGCTGTCGTCCCGGCCGGTGTGGACGCTACTCCTGGATCTGGGTTCAGCCGATCAGAGCGGCCACAGGCAGCCCCTTCTCCAGAGTTGGCGCAGGCCGGAGCGCCGGCGGGGAGTGACAGGCGCAGGTCGTCACCAGCCTGTGCGCTGATGCACCGTGCGAGCGCCAGCGGGGAGAGATGAGAGCAGGCCGTGGTCGTCACGCCAGGGGCCGCGCTGACGACCACGCTCGACGCAACCGAGAATGCGAGGAGGGCGAGCGTCAGAAAGACTGCCTGCCGGCCACGGACACCAGAACGAAGTCGTCGAATTGAGTTCACAAGGTCCCCCCGTTAGGCGCACCGCTCGAGGCGCGCGAGTTGAGAGGGAAGCTAGCGGAGCGCTGACGAGGTCCCCGCGGCGGTTGGGTTAAGTTCCTTCAAGCGTTGTCAATTCGCCTCAAACGAGGCTGAACATCACGATTTCCATCGTTCGACGCGACCGGGACTTGCGCCGGCCAGGCCGTTCTACTCCTGGAGGGAACGCCATGGCGACGGCGCTTGGAACTGGACTCGCAATTCTGCTGCTCGGCCTCGTGGCGGCCGGCCTCTGGCTGATCTGGCGCCGTCCGTTCATCGGGATCGGCGTGCTGGTCGCGGGCATGGCCTTCCACAGCTTTGCCCTGATGTGGCTCCTGCATCTGGGCACGCCGCACCTGCTCGTCCGCGCTTTCCAGGCCTGGAAAGAGATCGTCCTGCTGGTGCTCACGGTGGTGGCAGTCAGCCGGATCTGGCAGTCGCGGCACAATGCCCGGTTCGGACAGCTGATCGTCACCGACTGGATTGCGATCGCTCTTGCGTTGGTCGCGATCGCCTACTTTCTCGTACCCGCATCGGTCTTCCACTCAGGCGTCAACCAGTCGCAGCGGCTGGTTGGCTTCCGCATCGTGTTTCTGATTCCGCTCGTCTACTTTCTCGGCCGCACCGTAGGCGCCGGCAGCGACCGAGAAAGACTCGCCGTGGTCTGGCTGGGCCTCGGCGCCGCGGCCGTGGCCACGGTTTTTGGAATCTACGAGCTGTTTTTCATACCGACGCGAGTCTGGCTCGACTGGGGCGTCAACCAATACACATCATTTCTCGGCTTTACCTATCACGGGCCGGCCGGGCTGCCGGAGAACTTCTTCCTCACGCTCTCGAACGGAACCCTCGTGAGACGCATGGTTTCCACCTACATAAGCCCGCTCGGCATCGCGTACACGAGTCTCGTCCTCTTTCCTTTAGCGGTCGCAGTCATGGATCGACGCGTCACGCAGAAGACCGCTCGGTGGATCGCGATGCTCACGACGCTGCTGATCCTCGGCGTTGTTTTGTCAATCACGCGCCTCGCGCTGCTGGCTCTCGTCGGAGAGGCCGTCCTGCTCTGGATCGTTCTGCGCCAGGCCTGGATCGCCGGTCTCGTGCCGGTTCTGGTGGTGGCAGCGCTGCTCGCGGTCTTCCCTTACACGACGATCGCCCCCGCGGTCGACCGTAACCTCGGGTCGGTCCACCGTCTCGGGCTGCAATGGGGATTCACCAACGACAGCTCGACGCGAGAGCACTACGGCTACCTCGTGCAGGACCTGAGATTCGACCTCGAGCATCCCCTCGGTCTTGGCGTCGGAGCATCGAGCGCGCGTTACGGCACTCTGGTCGGCACGGGCGAAAGCGCGGTGCTCGGCATGTTCGGCGACATGGGAATGCTCGGCGGCGGGCTGTACCTCTCCCTCTATTTGCTTGCCATCTGGCTTGGGTGGCGCACGCTGCGAATGACACGCAAGGCATCGCTGGAGGAGGTCATGCCGCTGATCGCCTTCGTGGGGGGCTTGGGCCTGTTGCCGATCACCATGACCAGCGATGTATGGGGGGACCTTTCGGTCACCTTCCTCTTCTGGTGGGCGGCAGGCGCGACTGCCACTTTGTCGACGAGGGCGGTCCGGGTTGCCCCCCGCGAGGTCTGGGAGAAGCCGCCAGTCCAAAAAGCGGCCTAACCTCGTCGCGCCCGTTTACATTTCCCTCACATGTGTAAAACACACGCCTGATCTCGTAATGATCAATTGATGCTGTGGGCGCACCGATGACTTCCAGGATCCTCGTCGTCGATGACGAGAAGCACATCCTGGAGCTCGCACGCCTCTACCTGACGCGCGAGGGCTACGAGGTCGAGGGAGTGGGGGACGGTGCGCAGGCGGTGGCCCGTTTCAGCCAGGTCAAGCCCGACCTCGTGATCCTGGACATCATGCTTCCTGGCGTTGACGGCCTCACGATCTGCAAGGAGATCCGCAAGCAGAGCCAGGTGCCGATCATCATGCTCACGGCTCGCGACGAGGTGACCGACAAAGTCGTCGGACTGGAAGTCGGAGCAGACGACTACCTCACCAAGCCGTTCCACCCGCAGGAGCTGGTGGCGCGAGCCAAGGCGCTGCTGCGGCGTGCGAGGACAGAGCCGGACCAGCCGCGGCTGGTACGCGCCGGCAAGCTCGAGGTGGACATCGAGCGGCACGAGGTGCGCCATGGCGCCGACCGGATCCAGCTGCGACCGAAGGAGTTCGACCTGCTGGCGCTCCTGGCGCGGCACCCCGGTCGTGTCTTCCAGCGCAGCGAGCTGCTCGACCTGGTGTGGGGGTACGACTTTCCCGGTTACACACGCACGGTCGACGTCCATGTCCAGCAGGTGCGCGAAAAGCTTGCGGCCGCGAAGGTCACCGACCCCAGCATCCAGACGGTCTGGGGCGTCGGCTACCGGCTGGAGCTGGCGGGGGTCTGACCCTGCGGCTTCGCCTTCTAGCCGCCGCCGCGGGCATCGTCGCCGTCAGCCTCCTCCTCGCAGGCGCGCTCACCTGGGTCTTCGTCCGCGACCTGGAGTTTCAGAGCACACAGGACCAGCTCGACCGGCAGGTCCCATTCGCTGCGGCGGCGGTCAAGCATCAGGAATGTTTCGTCCGGCCGATAGTTGCCGCGCAGCCAGGTGGCGCGGCATGCCGGCTGGACACCGCCACCGACTACAGCGATCGTCTCAACACGGCCGTCGTCCCCGGCCTTGGCGCCAACCGCCTGCTGCTCCTCGACTCGGAGCGACGCGTGGTTTACGACGGCGGCGCGGACCAGAGCGCGGTGGGCGTCCAGCTGCCGATCGTGCAGTCGAAACGCGTGGCCAACATCGGCGAGGCGCGTCTGTCGCTCGACGGGCAGGACTATTTTGCGGCGGCGATCAAGATCACGCCCGGGCGCAACCCGCTGTTTGCAAGTTTCGTGGTGATCGCGCAGCCACAATCACTCGCCGCGTCGGCGGCCGCGGGTGACCTCGCGAAACGTCTGCTCGAAGCCGGTGGCGCTGCGCTCGTTGTGGCGATGCTGCTGATCCTTCTCGTCAGTCGATCGATGACCAGGCCGCTGACGCAGCTCGCATCGGCGGCGGAGGACATCGCCGCGGGAAACTACGCGCGGCGGGTCAGCATCAAAGGCCAGGATGAGCTCGGCTTGCTCGGCTCGGCTTTCAACCGGATGGCTGAGGCCGTGGAGCGGGCTCGCAAGGCGCAGCGAGATTTCCTCGCCAACGTCTCGCACGAGCTGAAGACGCCACTGACCAGCCTCATCGGCTTCAGCCAGGCGCTTGTCGACGGGAGCTTGCTCAGCGATGTAGAGCGGACGCGCGCGGCGTCCATCGTCCACGAGGAGTCGGAGCGCGTGCTGCGCATGGCCCAGGAGCTCCTCGACCTCGCCCGTGTCGAAGCTGGATCGATATCGATGCACATAACCGCCGTTGATCTTCGCGGCCAGCTCGAGCAAGAGCTGGAGATGGTCCGGCCGCGCGGCAGTGCACGCAGGCTCACCCTCGAGCTCAACGCTCCCGACGATATACCTCCGGTCGCGGCTGACCCCGAGCGTCTGCACCAGGTGCTCGACAACCTGCTCGACAACGCGGTGAAGTACGCGCCCGAGGGCGCCATCGTTAACGCGGTCGCGCGACTCGGCGGCGGGTCGGTGGAGGCGGTGGTGTCGAACGCGGTCGGTTCGCACCGGCCCGACCCCGATCGCATGTTTGACCGCTTCTATCGCGCCGACCCATCGCGCTCCGCAGCCGCGGGAGGTGTCGGATTGGGTCTTGCCATCTCACGCGAGCTCGTGGCCGCGATGAAGGGGCGTCTCTGGGCAGACTTCGACGAGACGGGCAACCTACGCGTGCACCTGACGCTGCCGGCAGCTCGACAAATGGAGAAGAAGGCGGAGCCGGCCGCGCCGGCCGCTGTGGCCTAAGCTCCGCGGTCTGAGACCAGGTCTTCAGCCAGCCGTCCGCCTCAAGCTTGCCGCCCTCACTCTGGCGGCGATATTGCTGGGAGTCACGTTCGTCCTGGTTGTCCGTTCGTTCAGGCCACTAGACGAGCCCCAGACGGTAGGAGCCTATTTCGACCGACCTCCGGCGTGGCCGGGCGAGCCATGGGTCATCGATGGCCGAACGGTCGATTCGAAGGTTATGGAGGCCAACGCAGGCCCCTCGCACTGCGGCTGGGAGCTGGCGACCATGCTGACTCTCGGGTGGCCGCCAGGCACGGCGGCAACAAACGCATCGCAGGCTCGTCAGTACATTCGCGATCCCAGAGGGCAGATAGCCGGCACTTACCTCCTGGGGACCTGGGCACACAATCCGACCTTGCCTTCTGACGCGCTCGACACAGGCTATCGGTACGGAGCCATCAAGCTGTACTTCGCAGCGTCAGACCAGGACCACTACGCGTACCTGGTTGCGCCGGCCGATAGCGAGCGCTGGCCGCGCAGCGACCCGCCGCTGGCGTGCCTCTAACCGGTCGGCGATTCGGTGCGTTAGGCGCCTAACGCATTCTTTGGAGGGGCGCACCGAATGCCTCAGGCGCTGGAGAAGCGCTGGGCGTTGCCCATGTCCGGCCACACGTAGGCCTGGACGTTCGCGTAGGCCTGACGCAGGTGGTTGCCGTCGTGGTGCACCCACTCGTGGAGAAGGTCTTTGACCGTCAGGCGGGCGACCTTGGGATGCATGCCTCCTCGATCGAGCTGCCCGGGTTTCAACGAACGGATCAGGTCCAGGCTTGCGCGGCGTGTTGGCTCGAACTCCTTCAGCAGCTCGTCCGGATGCCGTTCGCAATCACGCCGGCTGCGCGAAATACCGACCTGGTCCCAGCTCTGCAGCTGCGGCTCGTCCTCGTGCAAGATGGCCCGGATCCGACCAGCGAAGCCGCGCTTCTCGGCCTCGATGACGTGGCCGACGACCTCGTTCACGCACCACTCAGTCGGCGCGGGTTGCCAGGACGCGAGCTGCGGCGGCAGGCTGCGAAGAAGGCTGGAGTAGGCCTGGCCTGAAATCTCGAGTACGCCGGCGATTTCGGCCGGCGTCACGCCTGCGGAACGAGCAGCGTCACAGGGTTCTCGACCAGGCGCTTGACCTCGGCCATGAACTGGGCCGCGGTTGCGCCGTAGAAGACGCGGTGATCGACGGACAGCGTCATGCGCATCACCTTGCCGGGGACGATCCTGCCGTCCTCGACCACGGGCACATCCTTGATAGCGCCGACGGCGAGGATCGCGGCTTCAGGCGGATTGATGATGGCGACGAACTCGTCGACGCCGTACATGCCGAGGTTCGAGATCGAGAAGGTTGCGCCGCTGAGGTCGCCCTCGCCGGGGCGCCCCGACCGGGCGCGCTCGATGACCTGGCGCGACTCGATCGAGATCTGGATCAGGTCCTTGAGGTCTGCGTCGTGCACGACCGGGACCAGGAGTCCCATGCCCTGGCTCGGCGCGACCGCCAGGCCGATGTTGACCGCCCGCTTGCGCTGGAACCGCCCGTCCACCCACGAGGAGTTGACCTCGGGAAATTTGCGCAGTGCGAGTGCACACGCGCGGACGAGAAAGTCGGTCATCGTCACTTTCTCGGCACCCGGAACGGAGTCCTTGAGCTGCTGGCGCATGCTGACCGCGAGGTCGACTCGCGCTTCGACGGTGACCTGGAACTCAGGGACGGTCGACTTTGCCTCGGCCATTCGGCGCGCGATCGTGGCCTGCATGCGCGACGGCTCCATGACCTCGACGTCAGGCCCCGACGATCGCTCCGTCGCCGGCTGTGGGCGCCGCCGCTCGGACCTGGTTCGGGTGCCGCCCGCGGCGAGCACGTCCTCCTTGACGATGCGGCCTTCCGGTCCGCTGCCCCGAAGCGAGGCCAGGTCGACGCCCATCTCTTCTGCCAGGCGGCGGGCGAGAGGGGAGGCCCTGACCTCGCGACCATCCTGCTGCCCGTCGGAAGCTTCTCCTCCTGGTTCTCCTCCCCGTCCTCCTCCCCCTTCCGGGGGAGGTGGCGGCGAAGCCGCCGGAGGGGCTGGTGGCACTGCCTCAGCGGCGGACTCGGCCTTCTGGGCCTTTTCTGGCTCCTTCCCTTTTGGCGCGGACGCCGGAGCTTTCTGTGTTTGTGGGAGCCCCTCCGGCGCCTTCGGCGCCACCTCCCCATGAATGGGGAGGACACCTTCACCGATGCGGGCGATGGGGGCGCCGATCTTGGCCGGCACACCCTGGTCGACCAGGATCTGCAGCACGCCGTCGGACTCAGCCTCGAGGTCGAATGTCGCCTTGTCCGACTCGACCTCGGCCAGGACCTCGCCCGTCTTCACCTGGTCGCCGCTCTTCTTCTTCCACTCGACGATCGTGCCCTCCTCCATCGTGTCGGAGAGCTTCGGCATGTTGATATCAGGCATCGGGTTTACGACCAAGTGTGTAGCGGACCAGCCGCTTGATGTCCTCGCTCGTCGGGATGGATGCCTTCTCGAGCGGCAGGCTGTAAGGCATCGGGACTTCCGCCCCGCCGAGCCGGCGGACCGGCGCGTCGAGATAGTCGAAGCACCGCTCCTGCACGCCGGCCGCGATCTCCGCGGTCACGCCATATGTCGACCAGCCTTCTTCCACCACGATGCACCGGCTCGTTTTGCGGACCGAATCCACGATGGGCGGCCAGTCGACGGGGCGGATCGAGCGCAGGTCGATGACCTCAGCGTCGATGTCCTCCTCCTCCAGCTGCTTCGCCGCCTCGTTGGCAAGCACCGCCATCCTGGAGACGCCGACGATCGTGATATCCGAGCCGGTGCGGCGCAGAGCCGCCTTGCCCAGGGGCGTCGTGTAATCGCCAGTCGGAACCTCCCCCTTGACGTTGTAAAGGCTCAACGACTCGAGGAACATCACGGGGTTGTCCGAGCGGATGGCGGACTTGAGCATTCCCTTCGCGTCGGCCGGCGTCGTCGGTGCGACGACGAGCAGGCCAGGGATTAGTCCATAGAGGACCTCGAAGCTGTGCGAGTGCTGCGCGGACAGCTGGTGGCCGGCGCCGCCTGGCATCCGGATCACCATCGGCACCTTGACTTCGCCGCCGAACATGTAGCGGATCTTGGCCGCGTTGTTGACGATCTGGTCGTACGCGATCAGCGAGAAGTTGATCGTCATCATCTCGACCACGGGCCGCAGGCCCAACATGGCTGAGCCGATGGCGGTGCCGACGATGACCTCTTCCGCGATGGGCGCATCGACCACGCGATGCGGACCGAACTTGTCGAGCAGCCCTTCGGTGACGCGGTAGGCGCCGCCGAACTTTCCGATGTCCTCGCCGATCAAGTAGATCGAGTCGTCCCGCTCCATCTCCTCGTTGAGCGCCTCGCGCAGGGCAACTCGCAAGAGCTTTTCTTCAGACGCCGCCGGCGCCTTGGCAGCCGCGGTGCTGGCCATCAGACGCGCTCCGTGCGCAGCTCGGGGCGGTTGTCCCACTGGCCTGCGTACGTGTACTTGTAGAGGTCGGCGACGTTGGGTTCGGGGCTCTGGTCGGCGAACTCGATGACGTCGCGCACCTGAGCGTCGATCTCCTGGCGCACGCTCTTGAAGTACTCCTCATCGGCCAGGCCGCTCTTCTCCAGCTCGTGCTCGAAGGCGACGATCGGGTCGGCCTTGCGGTACTTCTCCTTGTCCTCGGTGGTGCGGTACTTGTCCGGATCCACGACCGAGTGGCCGCGGAAGCGATAGCACAGCGACTCGATGAAGCGCGGCACGGAGTCCGCGCGCGTCTTCTCGACGATCTCGCTGGTGCGCAGCATCACCTCGCGCAGGTTCATGCCGTCGATCTGGATCGACTCCATGTCGTACGCGCACGCCTTCTTGTAGATGTCGGCCACCGCCGACGCGTTCTCCACCGGCGTGCCCATCCCGTAGCGGTTGTTGACGCAGAACCAGACCACGGGCAGGTCGAAGACCTTCGCCATGTTCAGCGACTCGTGGAACGCGCCGATGTTGGTGGCGCCGTCGCCGAACATGCAGAAGATCACATCCTTCTGCTTGCGGTACTTGACCGCCCACGCTCCGCCGACCGCGAGGGGCAGATGACCGCCGACGATTCCATAACCGCCCATGAAACGGCGGCTGTAGTCGACCAGGTGCATCGAGCCACCTCGGCCGTGCGACGTGCCGGTCTCCTTGCCGAAGAGCTCGGCCATCACCGTCTTCGGGTCCACGCCGCGGGCGATCGCGTGGCCGTGCTCGCGGTAGCTGGTAAAGATCCAGTCGTTGGGCTTCAGCGCCTCGATGCCCCCGACGACCGTCGCCTCCTCGCCGATGTTGAGGTGGCAGTAGCCGCCGATCTTCGCCTTGGTGTACTGCTCCTGGGCGCGCTCCTCGAATCGCCGGATGAGCTGCATCTCGCGGTGCAGCGCGAGGAGGCGGTCGCGATTGTCCTTGGTGACCTCGATCGATTTCGGGTCGATCGCACCAGGGGACGGAGACTTGACGGGCGCTGTCATCTGCTTCTCTCGATTTTGCATGTTTGTAGAGGTCTCCTCCCCACGCGTGGGGGCCGCGCCCCTCTGGGGCGCGGAGGGGGAGGGGCTGGTGGACTTTCTATTGGCGATGTGTATGGCGCGTCCCTGCGCAGCCAGCGCGGCTTCCATCAGCGACTCAGGCAGCGTCGGGTGCGCGTGGATC
>Ga0209160_1004176_pt1 | contig 11616 bp, 10 predicted proteins | sample GraSoiAngelo_153_FD_186167 | JGI IMG/M metagenome (GOLD analysis project Ga0209160, IMG submission 186167) | Grasslands soil microbial communities from the Angelo Coastal Reserve, California, USA - 14_1009_12_40cm (SPAdes) (version 2) | ecosystem: Environmental > Terrestrial > Soil > Grasslands ...
GGTTTTGGAAGTGGGGGTCAAACTCGCCCCGGATCGACCTGTACGACACGGTGTTTCTGATGGACGGCCCCACCATCGAGAATGACGTCATCATGCCGCCTCCCGACAAGCTGCGGAACTGCGTGGGCAACGTGATGATTTGGCTGGGGGGTGGCCCGTTTCCCGAGCCGCTGCCGACCAGGCCGGGGTGTTTCACACTGCTGATCGGCGCCGCCGGACTGCAGTACTGGGACCGGGCGGTGGCGCAGTGGAAGGCCGATCACCCTTGGCCGGCGCAGGACGTGGCGCCGCCGATTGTCTCACTGTGGTCGCCCGCGGCACCCACGACCCTCCGTGGTGTCGTGCAGCTGACCGCGACCGCCGTCGACGACGAGGGCGTTACTGGTGTACAGTTCCGGCTGAATGGGCGCACGCTCGGCGAGGTGACGACCGAGTCCCCGGTCACGAAGTTCGTCTTGTCGTGGAATTCGCGCGGCACGGCCAACGGCCTGTACACCCTCACGGCGATCGCGCGCGACGCTGCTGGCAACACGACTGAGTCGGCAGGGATTCAGGTGACGATCAGCAACTGACTGAATCGGTCCGTTGTCGTGAGCGACGGACCGGGTGAGACGGCTGCAGCCCTCGTGTGCTGCGGCTGCGCCACAGTGTCGCGAGGAATCGGCGCCGACGCGCGAGCTCCGCGGGGTCCCCCCCAGCCAGCCCGACCATATTTCCACGCGGCCGGCCGCCCCCCTTCCGGGGGTCAAATGGCGCGATCCATGCAATACCTCGACCCGTCTGCGCCGCTAGCCGGCATGCGTCAGCCAACTCCGACCACGTGCTATCGATGACTCGGCTCCGTTCGCATCCGTGTGCTGTCCGTTTCCTCGGGCTTCTCGTCCTCGTCTCGGCGTGTGAAAGCGAGCGAGAGCTGCGGCCCGTCATCCATACCCAGGTCACCGCGGCCGGGTCATGCCTGGCGCAGGCGGGGACGGTGCAGACGGTGAGCGGGGTGCAGACGGCGGCGTTCACGAACACCAGTCTGGCGGACAACACGGGGATCGACGCGTCGGCGGCGCAGTGGCGGACGGCGGCGCACATCTCGATTCGCCTGGGCGGAGGCGCGAACGTGTGTTTCCACGGAGGTGAGACCGTCGGCAACCTGCCGCCGGCGACGACGTGGAGCACGGCGCTGAACTACTACGCCATGGTGCCCGACGGGCCCAACGTGACCGTCGAGGGGGTGCGCACGTTCAACCGGGGCGACGGGGTGGCATTCGGCAGCAACGCGCCGAACTGGACGCTGCGGGGGGCGTACGTCCACTATGCGCGGGACGGCTGCGTCGAGAATCATTTCGTGTTCGCGGGCACGGTGGACGATGCGCTGTTGGACGGCTGCTTCATCGGGTTCGCCTCGCGGCCGTACCAGGCGGTGGCGGACGGCAGCGGCAACGTCATGACGATCCAGAATACGCTGGTGCGGCTGCAGCCGATGGACGGGGTGTACACGGGCCCGGTGCCGGGACATGGCGCGTTCTTCGAGTGGAGCGCCACGTCGCCCCAGCTGGCGTTGTACAACGACGTGTTTCGGGCCGATCAGCCGTCCAACGATGGCGACGAGCACATGGCGCCGCCGCCCGGGAAGCTGGCCGGGTGTGCCAACAACGTGATGGTCTGGCTGGGGCCGGGGCCGTACCCGGAGCCGCTGCCGAGCTGCTTCACGCTGATGACGGGGGCGGCGGGGCTGGATTACTGGAATCAGGCGGTGGCGCAGTGGAAGGCGAATCATCCGCCGGCGACGGCGGATGTGGGGCCGCCGGTCGTGTCGCTGTTTGCGCCGGCGGCGAACGCGACGCTGACGGGCGTGGTGACGCTGACGGCGACGGCGGTGGATGATCGGGAGCTGGCCGAGGTGCGCTTTCAGCTGGACGGCCAGGACCTGGGCGCGGCCACGACGACGGACCTGACGCCGACGAAGTACACGCTGCCGTGGGACTCGCGCGGGAGCGCCAACGGCACCCATACGCTGACGGCCACCGCGCACGATGCCGCGGGGAACAGCGCCACCGCGGCCGGCATCCCCGTCACGATCAGCAACTGATCGATGCGACCGGCGCGCGCGTCCTGCGGAAACGAACGGTGAAGCTCGCGGTTGCGTGGTCTCCAACCGCGATCCTTGCCGTCCTTGCCGCTTGCGGCAAAGTCACGCAGCCGCCGCCCGTCGCAGTGCCGTGCACCCGGGCCAACCCGACAATCACTCTGAGCGGCATGCACACGGCGGCGTTCACCAACACGAGCCTGAACCAGAATACCACGATCGACGCGGCCGACGCACGATTCGTGACGGCCGCGAACATCGCGATCTCCGTCGGGGGGGGGCAGGGGATCTGCTTTCTGGGCGGCCACATCATGGGATCCGAGCCGCCGGCCACACCGTACAACACGATGCACCTCACGTACGGGTTGGTGGCGCGGGCGAGCTCGTTCCGGCTCGAGGACCTGCTCGTCTTCGACTATGGCGACGGGGCGAGCATGGATGCGCAGGGGGACGCCGACTGGACCGTGCGGAACGCGTACTTCAAGTTCATCCGCGATGACTGTGTCGAGAACGACTTCCTGAACAGCGGCACGATCGAGAATTCGCTGTTCGACGGCTGCTTCGAAGGCTTCAGCTCGAGGGCGTACACGACGACGCTCGACGGGAGCAACAATCTCGTGGTGGTGAAGAGCTCTCTGTTTCGACTGCCCCATCGTGGAAAACGACGTGCTGATTCCGCCGGCGAACAAGCTGAAGACGTGTTCCGGTAACGTGATGATCTGGCTGGGCGCAGGTCCTTTCCCGGAGACCCTGCCGTCGTGCTACACCTTGCTTACCGGTGACGTTGGGCTCGACTATTGGAACCGCGCCGTGGCGGCCTGGAAGGCCAGCCATCCGCAAGCCCTCGTCGATGCCGCGCCGCCCATCGTGTCGGTCTATGCTCCGGCGGACAGCGACACGGTCAGCGGCGTCGTCGCCCTGACCGCCACCGCCGTGGACGACCAGGCGGTGAACGGCGTGCAGTTCCGCTTGGACGGCCAGGATGTGGGAGCGGAGGTGCAGACGGAGGCACCGATCACGAAATTCACGCTGTCATGGGATTCCCACACCCTGCCGAACGGGAGCTACCGGCTCACCGCTACGGCGCGGGACGCGGCGGGCAACACCACGACATCCGAGGGGATCGTGGTCACGATCAACAACTGATTCCGCGTGTCCATGCCGATTCGCGTCCTCATGATCACCAGTGGCTACCCCGAGCCGGGGCGGCCGCACACCCAGCAGTTCGTCAAGCGCCAGGCGGAGTTTCTTCGGGCCGCGGGCGTGGAAGTCGATGTCTTCGATTTCCGCGGGCGCCAGAAGCTCAGGCACTACGTGACGGGATGGACGTGGGTGCGATCCCGCCTCGGGGCGGGCCGCTACGACCTGGTGCACGCCCAATTCGGGCAGAGCGGGCTGCTGGCGCTGCCGAAGCGTTTGCCGCTCGTCGTGACGCTGCGAGGCGACGATTTGCAGGGGATCATCGACGACGTCGACGGCCGCATCGGGCTCAAGGGAAGAATCCTGCAGCGCATCTCGCAGTGGGTCGCCTCACACGCCGACTCGGTCATCGTCGTGTCGGAGCACATGCGTGCCTTGCTCGGCCCGGTCGTCCCGGTCCACACTATCCCTTCGGGCCTCGACTTCGCCCTGTTTCGCCTGATCCCTCGAGCCGAGGCCCGGCGTCACCTGGGGCTGCCGCTCGACAAGCGGCTGGTGTTGTGGGTCGGGAGGCCCACCGAACCGCGCAAGCGCTTTCCCTTGGCGCAGCGGGCGATGGAGCTGTTGAACCAGTCGCTCCCCGCCGAGCTCATCGTCGGCTGGGGAGTGCTGCACGCGGACATGCCGTACTACATGAATGCGTGCGATGCGCTGGTCTTCACGTCCATGCAGGAGGGCTCGCCTAACGCCGTCAAGGAAGCGCTCGCCTGCAACCTCCCCGTCGTGTCGGTTGCGGTCGGCGACGTGTCGCTGCGGCTGCGGGGCGTGTCGGAGTGCGAGCTGTGCCCCGACGACCGGCCGGACACCATCGCGGCCGGGCTGGAGCGGGTGCTCCGCAGAACCCAACGCAGCAACGGACGGGACTCCCTGAAAGATCTGGACGAGGCGGCGCTCACAGCGAAGGTGATCGACGTCTATCGGTCGGTGCTCACGAATGGCTCGCGGCGCTAGCGCGCGCCGCTGATCGCAGCTGGCGCCACACCGTGGCGCCGAGCAGCGGGAGCGGATCGTCCCAGGCGACGACCGACTTGGCGTCGCAGGCCAGCGCCCAGGGGGCCCAGCGCCACAGCGGCAGGCCGGTGGCGCGCGCGGCGCGCCAATCGACCCAAGGCCGGCACCAGTGCGCGCCCGGGCGAGCGCGCGTGGGCGTGTGCCGCGCTCCGTCGGCACCGCTGCCGGTCAGGTCGGCGTACACCAGGGCGGGGAGGTTGACCCCCGCGACGGCGCCCAGGTGGTGCCACAGAGTGAAGCGAGGATTGATCTCGAGCAGCCACAATCGCCCCGCGAGGTCACGCTTGAAGTCGAGCTTCGCGACGCCCGCAAACTGCAGGCGCGCGAGGACGTCGCGCCCGAGCGCCGCGACGTCGGGCGCGTCGGTGAGCTCGAGGGCGGTGCTCTCGCCGCGTTCGAGCGGCCAAGTCCGGATCTTCCGGCCGGTGAACTCGCCCACCACCTCGCCACCGGGGCGGACGTACGCGTGGTAGCTCTCGATCCGCCGCTCCGATCCCGCGACGAGCTCCTGCGCGAGCAACGGCAGCCCGGCGGCGGCGAGACGCGGCCACAGCGCCGCCAGGTCGGGCGGCGTGTCCACGCGCAGGGCTTTCGCGCCGCCGGCCACCGGGTCCCATGACGCGGGGCGTCGGGTCAGCGGCTTCAGAACCAGCGGGAAGCGCAGCCCCAGCTCGCCCGGCCGCTCGGCCACGGGATCGACGCGGCGTGCCTGGGGGACGGGGAGGTTCGCGCGGGCCGCGAGCTGCTGGAACCGCTCCTTGTCCACCAGGTCTTCGACCAGGGTCGCGTCGGGCACGACGAACCTGAAGGCCCGCGCCAGGGCGGCGCGCCAGCGCGAAATGAACAGCAGGTCGCCGTCCTCCTCGTAGAACAGCACCGGCGACTCTGCCTGCGCCGCGCCGAAGGCGATCAGCGTGCCAGCGAGGACATCCGGATGACGCCACGGGTCGGTCCAGTCGAGCCGCCCGTCGGTGAACCGGGAATAGCGGGGTGGGGCGCCGGGCCGGGCGGCGACGACGCAGCGGATGTGGGCCAGCCCGAGTGGACGCACCAGATCCATGCTCCCCAGCACGCAGGCCAGTGGCCGCGGCGCGCTCACGCGCCGACCCCGTGGGCCGGCATCCCGCTACCCTCCCCGTTGCCCGCCAGCCGGTCGGCCAGGGCGAGGCGGAGCTGCCCCAGGCGGCCGCGCAGCGCCTGCTGCCAGCGATACCCGTGCGCGGCGGCCGAGCGGGCCGCCGTGAGCCAGCGGTACCGACTGCGGATCCAGCGCGATTTGGAGAGCTCGGGCTCGCCGCCGAGCTTGGCTTTGAAATCGCCGCCCCCCATGAAGTCGATGCTGGTGCAGCCGGCCGCCATCGCCCGCTGCATCACCGTCCAGGTCATCAGCTCGGTTGCCCGGTACCAGCGGTAGCGGGTGCGGTGGGTCCAGGTCCACAGCAGCAGCTCGCGCCCGTCCTGGAAGAACATGCCCGTCGCGATACACGTGGTCGTGCGCGGCAGCCGGACCGAGACGGCCAGGAGTTGCCCGGCGGCCCGCATGTGGCGGAAGCACTCCAGCACGCGCCGTTTCCCGAATGGGACGACGACGCCGTTGCGCGCGTATACCTCGCACAACTGGTCATAGTGCTCGTCCACGAACGATTCGTCCTCCTCGAACTGCACGACCAGGCCCAGCTTGGCGGCGCGGCGCACGTTGCGGCGCGCGCTTTCTTTGAATGCCCGGAGCGTCGCCTCGGGGTTGCCGGCGTGCAGCGGTACGCGGTACGTGACGACATGGGCCTCGCGGAAGCCGCCGGCCACCATATCTGCGGGGTCCAGGTCGCGCGACATCAGCTCCACGTGGTGCACGCCGTGCCGGTGCTCGAGGTAGGGGACGAGCGTCTCCATCATGCCGGCCGTGGTGAGGCGGGCCGGGTCGAACGCCGGGCCGAGGCTCACGGTCTGCCACCCCTCGAGCGGCGACCCGAACAGGCGGATCGGCCCCAGCCGGACGAGCAGACCGGGGAGGCAGCCCGCGACGTCGCCGTTGGACTCGAACACGAGCCAGAGTGGCCGGCCCAGCCCCGACATCTCGAGCGAGCGGATCCACGCGGCGCGGTGGACCAGACGGTGGTTGGTGAATTGGGTTACCAGCTCGTCCCAGGCGGCGAGTTCGCGGGGGGTGGCTTCGCGCACCAGCGCGCGTGCGGCGGCGGTCTGCGTCATCCCGGCATCGCTTCCCGCGTGGTATAACGCACGTAACTGCGGTACAGTCCGGGGAGATGGTCGCGCAGCAGATCCTTGAGGCGCCGCACCATCAGCGCGGTGCGCCACCCCTCGAAGCGCGCCAGCGCCGCGATCCGCTCGGGGGCCGTACCCACCTTCACGTGGTAGCGCCCCAGCACCCGGCAGCCGTCCACCATGCGCGGGACGAACGACGGCTCGGACGTGAAGAGGTAACGCACGCCGGCGACGGCGGCGGACTGGAGCACGGCCGGGGAGATGTCACCTCCCGGCACGGACGCGACGGTGCAGGGCTCACCTAGCAGGTCGGCGAGCCGGTCGCAGCTCGTCCGCCACTCGGCGACCATCTGTTCGCGCGTCTGCTCGCGGAAGATATTCGGATGCGTGTGGGAATGGCTGCCGATGATGTGCCCCGAGCGCCGCAGGTACCGGATGCCGGCGGCGTCGAGGAATGTCGCGTCGCCGATGCGACCGCTGACGATGAAGAAGTGGCCCAGCCAACCGCGACGCGACAGCTCGTCGCTCACGTCGAGCGCGCTCTTGCCTCCGTCGTCGAACGTCAGCAGCAGGTGCCGGCCCGGCGTCGCGACATCGGCTGCCGTGACGAGCTCGGGGCGGCGCGACACGGTCGCCATTGCGTCGAGGTGACTGCTGAAGACGGCCCGGCCGATGGTGTAGGGGGCGGCGCCGCGCCACTGGAACCCCGACGCGCGCGGCTCGTCCGTCACGTCGTGGTAGCCGAACGTGGCGACGGCCGTTGCCGGGACTGACCAAGGAGCGTGCCTGGACATGGCGGCCTCAGCGCGACAGTGGCATCTCGACCGGTGGGACCCGGCGTCCGGACCCCAGCATCAACTTCAGCGTGGACCGCAGAAAACCGAGCCCGTAGCTCACATGCACGATCGGAAACGCGAGCGCCAACGCCGCGACGGTGCGCAGCCCGGCGCGGTACCCGGCACCGATCGCGCACGCCATGACGGCCAGGAGATACGGGGCCGCGGCGGCGACGCACACCGCGCCGGCCGCGGGCACCCAGGGCGTCGCGAGCGTCGCCGCGGCCAGCGTGAGCACGAACCCCGCGGGCACGAGCTGCCGGACCGTGGTCACGCGTCCTAATTTCCTGGCGACCAGCGGTTTGGAATAGCCGTACTGGTGGTACATCCGAGCCAGCTGCCGCAGGGAATCCCTGGCGTAATACTGCGCCGTCACGTTCGGCACGAGCAGGATGCGTCCACCGGCCTGGATGAGACGGCCGTTGAACTCGCTGTCCTCGTCGCGTGCCAGGGCTTCGTCGAACAGGCCGATGCGATCGAACGTCTCACGGCGGCAGCAGAAGAACGCGATCGTATCGACCCAGCGGGGTTCGCGGACGCCGACTCGGAAATAGGAGTTGCCCACCCCGAACGGGTGCGACATCGCGATGGCGATCGCCTTCCCGAGCGCCGTCTGGTTGGCGGGGAGCGTGACGAGGACGCCGCCCACGCTGTCCGCGCCCGTCTGCTGGAGCGCCGCCGCGAGCCCGGGGATGTAGTTCGGAGGATACACCCCGTGCGCATCCATGCGTACGAGAATCTCGCCGCGGGCGGCCCGGATCCCTGTGTTGACGGCGGTCGGCGGAGTCCGTGCGGGATCGTCCAACAGGCGAATGAACGGGTAGCGCGTGACGTAGTCGGCGACGATCGCCCGCGTGCGATCCTCGCTCAAGCCGTCCACGACCAACACTTCGAGACGATCGCGCGGGTATTCCGCGGCCACGATCGAATCGAGGCAGCGGGCGATGTAGCGCTCCTCGTTACGGCACGGCACGATCACGGACACGGTCGCGACGCGTGGGGTGGTGGGGCTCATGGACGCATCACCTCCGGGGTCTGCGAGCCCGGGGTCGGGGTGGCGCGCTTGGGGACATCGGAGAGACTCGGCGGCGGGGCGCGCCGGAGCCGCCGTGCGAACGTCGCGCGGAACAACCCGCCCAAGCCGCCGATGCCCTGCATCCACTCCCCGACGCCAGGCCACCGGTCATCCGATCGCCACGTTTCACTCCGGGTGCCGACCGGCTGGGGACCCAGGACTTCCCGCAAGCCTTGCAGGACGCTCGGGTATGGCTCGGGGCATCCCGGCGGCGCTCCCGCGACGACATAGAGCAGCCGTTTGACGTCGCCCCACGCCCATCGCAGCGTCACGCCGGTCTCGTACGCGCTGGTCGCCGCGACCCGCTCGCCGCGGAGCAGCGCCACCCACAGCTTCGGGAAGTCGACACCGGACGCGATCGCCAGTTCGAGCGAGCCCCAAAACCGGCCGTTCACCTCGATGAGGCATGGCTCGCCGGAGCCGTCGTCGCGGAACTCGACCATGACCGGCCCGTGCCAGGCCATGGCGGCGAGCAGGCGAGCCGCCGGCTCCCGCAGCCGTGGATCGAGCGGGATCGAGCGCCGCAGACTGCTTCCCGATCCCGACGGTCGAACGTCGCGCAGGCGCTCGTGGCCGAACCAGGCGACGGGCTCGCCGTGGTCACACAGCGCGAACACCCCTTTCCCCCGCCCCGCGACGATCCCCTGGATCAGCGGCCAAGCCTCGCCCCGGCGACAGGCGGCCACGCCGGCCTCGAGCCCCGCGTGGTCGGGCACGTAGCGCGCGCCGTGCTCGGCCTGGAACCGGCCGCCGTCCCAGAAATCGCTGAACCGGGGTTTGAGGATGCAGGGGTATCCGATCGCCTCGGCGGCTGCGCGTGCCTCGGCGAGCGTGCGCGGAAACCGCGTCGGCGGAATCCGCACGCCGCAAGCGGCGGCGAGCTCGAGCGTCCGAGCCTTGTCGAAGGCGTGCAGCAGCATGTCCTGCGGGCCGCACCCGACGACGATCCCCGCCGCCTCCCATTGCGCGCGCTCGGCGTCGCACAAGAGGCACGACCGCTCCCGCTGCGGCAACACGACGCGCACGCCCTGCGTCTGGGCCCACGCGCGCAGCGCCGCGAATGCGGCGATCGTCTCGTCGCCCAAGCGGAAGTGGGCGCGGCAGTACCGCGACCAGGCCGCCAGCGGGCGGCGCAACGGACTCGCCACGAACACGGTATGTCCCGCCCGCCCGAGCGAGCGCACACAGGCGAGCCCCTGCGTGGTTTGACCGTCGAGCACCAGCACCCGCTCAAACGATGGCACGCGGCGCCTCCACGATCCGCGGGTGGCCGTTGCGACGTGCCAACACCGACCGGTAGATGGCGATGACCTCCTGCGTGAGTCGCCCCTCGTCCAGGTCCAGCACGGTGTCGCGCGCTGCGACACGGCGGTCCCGGCGCAACACGCGTTCCAGCGCTGCGGCGATGGTAACCGGCCGTTCGTCGGGACACAGCTCACAGCCCTCGATGCCCTGGAGACGCCGGGGCACGTCGCCCACCGGCACGGAGACCACGGGGAGATTGCAGGCGAGCGCTTCCTTGACCGTGTTGGGCGAGCCTTCCTGCACCGAGGTGAACACCAGCGCATCGGCCGCGCTCATGAGGAGCGGCATGTCCGAATGCGGCGTTCCCCAGGCGAGGAGCAGCTCGGCAGGGAGCGTGCGGCGCAGCAGATCCAGTGCGTCGCAGGCGAGGGGGTATCGCTTGCGCGGCTCCGCCGGGTTCCCGACGAACAACACGAGGCGCCGGTCGAGCGGCAGGCCGAGACGCCGCCGTGCGTCGTCTCGGGGAACGGGACGGAACAGGTTCAGATCGAGCCCCGACGGGATTACGCGGGGCCGCACGGACCGTGGGAGAAACGCCTTCATGTGTTCCGATACGACGATGGCCGCGTCAGCCCACAAGGCCACGGCCCGACACAACAGCTGCAGCAACCTCCCGGTCGGAGTGACCCGCCCGTTCCAGCCCACCACTCCCTGGACATCGTCTCCGCGGAACGTGACGACCAGGGGGAGCCGTTTCGGCAACGCCAGCAATCCACTCATCCCGAATTGAGCGTGTGCGAGGTCGTAGGGCCGCTGGGCGATGCGGCGCCGGACCGCGAGCCAGGCCTTGAAGTAGTTCCAGGGTCGCCTGGCGCCCTTGAAGTGGAACACGTCCACCGCCACACCGGCCGCCTGGAGAAACTCTGCCTGGCGCTTGATGAAGAACGTCGTGCGCGGGCGGCCGTCGGGGACCGGCCACTCGCTCGTGATCATCAGGACCCGGATCGGGGAGTCGTGCGACGTCATCGTCTACCCGCCGTCTCGATGAGCAGCGTTCGCGCGCCGGACCGGGCCGAGTGCGGCGGCCGCGGCGCCAGCCGTCGCCCGGCTCGGGCCAGTGCGACGAGCGGGAGCAGGCAGATCCGGCCGGCGCTCGCCCAGTCCCCGGCGGCGATCCGCGCGGCGAGCTGGCGCAGGTATAGCCTGGTATTGACGCGGAGCACGGGAAACCGGTACGCCCCCGTGCGAAACCGGGCTCGTCCCCATCCGCGCAGGTCGAGCCGCTCCCTCACCGCCGCCGACAGGAGGGGCCGCCCGAACGTGTCGCGGTGGATGTGATCCACGTAGCTCAGGTAGCAGCAGAGGCCGTCGAACCCCCCGTGCTGCCGCGCCGTGCGGATGACGTACTCCCAATCGAGATGGTGAAGACCACGTCGCACAGGAGGATCTGGAGGCGGCCCCAGACTCGCTGCAGGCCTTGCAATATGAGCTGATCCTCGACCGGAGGCTCGATGACCTCGGTTCCATCGAGGAGGCGGCGTCCCCGGTGCTGCATCAGCACCTGCGGGAACGTGCGGTGCTCGCCCACGACCCCGAGACGGCCGTGCTGCACGTCGAGGGGGGACGGGCAGCCGGCGACGGCGTACGTGGTCGTCCCGGCGATGCGGCCGCCGACATCGCGCCGCAGCGCCGCGGCGTCGAGCTCGGCGATGATGCGGTGGTCCGCGTCGGCGGAGGGCTCGAGCAGCAGCAGATCGACGTCGTCGCCCATGTCGGGATAGTCCTGGAACGCTTTCGGAAACACGAACGCGATCCCCGCCGCTTCACAGGCCTGGCGCACGCGCTGAATCAGCTCGAGGCTCGCGGCGACGCGGTCCTGCTCACGCGCCACGGCCTCGGCGAAGGGTTCCGGAACCGTGACATCGCGCAACGTCAGGCGCTCGGCG
>Ga0209160_1004178_pt1 | contig 11607 bp, 6 predicted proteins | sample GraSoiAngelo_153_FD_186167 | JGI IMG/M metagenome (GOLD analysis project Ga0209160, IMG submission 186167) | Grasslands soil microbial communities from the Angelo Coastal Reserve, California, USA - 14_1009_12_40cm (SPAdes) (version 2) | ecosystem: Environmental > Terrestrial > Soil > Grasslands ...
ACTGGGACGGGTAGCGGGACCATCAAGCTGGAGAATACTGATGACGTGCCTTCGGTATTGTGGAAGTGGGTCGACTTGAAGGCTAAAACAAGCATTACTGACTCGATCTTCTTCCTCGAATACACTCAGGAAAGGGCGGCCTTCAGGAAACGCCATCCCGAACAGTATAGTGTGGGTTTTCATTCGAATGGTGCGAGGAGGCTTGCGTCCGTTTGGACGATAGCGAAAGATCTGAAGGACGGAGCGGGACCGTATGAGATGATCGGGCTCCTTGCTAAACGACAAGTGAAGTATTGTTGCAGAACCTTCGTATGTTCCGATCCGTTAGGAAGTTGGAACCATGCTACGGCATAACGACTATCGTCACTTTCAGTCCGGATGTGGCGAGGTTTGTATAGTTTGATTGAACTGTTATCGAACCCTGATAGGTTCCGACACACTTGCTAGCGGGAGATACAAGGCACGACGCTTTGAGAAAGATCATGTTCGCACTACTACCACAGCTCGGGAAGCTCGATGGCATGGGTGAAAGTCCAATGGTGCCAGGCTGACTCGTCTTAGCCAACAAGACTACACCACTGGTTGTCGCGGGGCTGCACGTGAAAGAGATTGGACCGACTGGAATGCTGGAGCCTACGGTGGCAGAGAATGTGATCGTAACCGAACCCGGCGACCATGTAACCTTCGGAGTACTAGAACTGGACGGTGCAAAGACAGAGGTGCCATATGAAGCAGCTAGCATCGTACTCAACGCTAATGCTAGTACGATGTGGGGGGCGTACCGCCCTACCGGCAGCTTCAAAGTTACGCTTTACCCTCGCAAGAGGCCATATAACATTTCCCATCGTAGCTCAGCCCTTGTGAGAATTACTATATCCTCGGCTAGCGTCATATCCCTCACTATATCTCCCTAAATTCAATGACCGAACTTCCTAGTAAATGAGAATGCCTTCAAGGTCCGTTGCGAATTGAGAATGATCGCACCTTCTAGAGTTAGGTCGATAACCATTGTGGCTATGCTTGCATCGATGATTCTCATTCAATCAATCGCCCTCTTGGACCTAATTCTCTTTCCAAATTATCAAGTGACGTACGGCTCGTTCTTCTTACAGCTGACCAACGGTCTGTTTGCAGTCCTAGCACCATTCTGCCCTGCCCTTTTTCTGCTAGTGCTCTATACTTCGCCTACACGATATCTTCTCAGTATTGCAAGTCGTTATGCCCAACCTCTGAATAGATTTCTCAAATGGATGTCTCGAGGACTGACGTTGCAGAAGGAGTGGGTTTCATTCTGGAAGGAAAGCGGAAGATTCTCTTCACGCTGGTATGTCTTGTTGATCGCTGGGTTGTCTTTCTCAATGGTAATCGCTTACCTGCCCTACAGGCGCGACCTCAATCCTCAGGCCACACTAGTGGGAGTCGATGCACCGATCTACTCCGGATGGGTAAGTAACATGCTCGCGCGGCCAATCTATGACGCAATTGCATATGCCTTCATAAGTGCGGACAATGGATCCAGACCAATACCTCTGCTGATTCTTTACAGCCTCGCAGCGTTTTCTGGAGCCGATGCAGACGCAGTTGTCAGATTGGCACCAGTAATTCTAGCTCCCCTCTTGGCCGGCGCATCATTTCTCTTCGTTTGGTATGGGACTGGTGACACACGGGCAGCGTGCCTGACTGCCATTCTCTCAGCATGTTCTTACCAGCTTACCGTAGGAGTTTGGGCTGGATATTATGCGAACTGGCTGGCACTTGCCGAATCTTATACCCTGTTGACAGGTTTCTTACTGTTCTCAAAGAACCGGTCTCGTAAAGCATATCTGCTGATTTTCTCTGCTTCATTGATTCTTCTATTTACACATCCTTGGACCTGGACAATAGTTCTCGTTTTAGTTACTCTTGTTGCGGCTGAGAATTACCTCAACAATCGTAACATTTCGCTTTTGAAACCAATCTTACTGCTGGCCGCCTTTGATGCATCGGTAGACCTAGCTCGTATCTTGATAATAGGATCTTACGGAGGGGAAAAAGCCGCTTATGACATAGCGACACGAGCGTCTCCATTTGAAATAGCCAATGCTTGGCCAAATTCCGTGTCCACGTTCCAACACTACGATGGATACTTGGCCAATGCTGTTTACCTTGTTCTTGCGTTGGTTGCCATGATCAGCCTGTATCGAACGAGGAATGAATTTTCCCGCGTACTTGTGTTGTGGACTACACTCTCGGCCCTTCCATTTGTACTCTTCGATAGCATAGTGCAGTCGCGAGTGATCTATGTGACCCCAGTCCCCATCTTGGCAGTAATAGGACTTCTTAGAATTACGCAAAACTTGCAGGAAAAGATGCAAGTTCTATTGATTCTAACGATAGTGCTCCTCGAGGCAAACGTTGCGGTACTTTCAATGGTTCAACTCGTATCTATCCCCGGATAGAATTGGAGGCAGATTATCCCCCCATTGACGCGAAGATCGATGGTTTACACAAAAAGAGGAATGGATAAATTCGTGCCTGCTTGTCTTTCCATTGTTCTTGAAGGGAAAAAGGCTGGAAGAACCAATACTCATAGGTCCTAGGGAATCACCTGTCCAAGATCGAATGGTTCGGACTGCCGTTCTAATTCCCGCCTTCAATGAAGAGCGAACAATAGCCAAGGTAGTCTTGAAAGCCCAGAAGTACGTAGACCATGTAATAGTGTGTGATGATGGTTCCAAAGACATGACTGGGGAAATCGCGAGGTGTCTGGGAGCTGAGGTGATTAGGCACGATCATAATCAAGGATACGGAGCAGCCTTGTCTGCGCTTTTCGCAAGAGTTCGTCAGCTCGGTGTGGAAATTGCAGTCACCCTTGACGGAGACGATCAGCATGACCCTGCCTACATAAGCGACATGATTAGACCGATTGTCTTTAACGAAGCTGATGTCGTAGTCGGAACCAGATTCAAGGGTCGAACGACCTCCAGAGTACCGGTAATGCGGAAAGCTGCGATTCTAAGCATTAACCGTTTGACGCTGGCCGCCTCAGGAAAAAAGTTCAGCGATACTCAATCAGGGATGAGAGCTTACAGGACTAAGATACTCCCAACGATACTTCCGACAGAGACAGGCATGGGAGCAAGTACTGAAATCCTTGTGCGCGCCTCTGATGCCGGATTGAGAGTCAAAGAGGTCGGTATACCGATTTCGTATGCGGGGGCAAAGTCGACTCACAATCCTATTGTCCAAGGGCTGGACGTCGTCGGCGCAACCCTCAAGCATCTCTCAATAAAGAGCCCCTTGAAATTCTACGGTGTACCTTCTATCTTTTTCTTGGCCAACGGGATATTCTTCGGCATCTGGGCAGTTGACAGCTATATCGCCACGAGGAAACTCATTGTCAATCTCACCGTAATTTCTCTCGCTTCAGCTATAATGGGACTGATTCTCGGGACGACTGCCGTTATACTCTATTCTGTCAGGTCGATAGTCCGGGAACAAGTCCAGCAAAGCGTCGAGCTTCGAACTGGTACGTGAGGAGAGTCGATCATCACTTTTGTGCAATAAGCTATTTTCTAGGCTTAGAAAATCCCTGCTGCCCACGTCTGACTTCAAAAAGTACGTCCAGCTTCGTCCGACTGCTGCACATTCGCAATCGCCACGAATGACAGATCGCCGACCGATGAAATTTCATATCTTGACCGGGCGAACTCGTTGCCTGTTAGAAATGCAGGTTAGCCTAACATGTTTTCGTGCCGGGAACTCAAAGAGAACCGCGAAATCGGTTCTGAGAAAAATGACCAGTTTCTTGTCGGAGCTAGTCCCGGCGTTCAACAGTTATCGCACTCTATCATTAAGCCGCTTGTAGGGCAGTCTATTCTAATCCATGAAAATTCTCATACTTTCACAGCTATTTGCACCAGCAATATACGGAGGAGGAGAGGTTGTCTTCTCCTCGATTTGTCAAAATCTCGCTCGTCGAGGCCACTCAGTCACCGTCATCACCCAGAGGTTACTCGGAACACCTGAGTACGAAGAGAACAGTTTCGTCAGAATCTTCAGAGTTGGTAAGCCAATCGATTTCCGCGGGACGCTACCGTCGGACCTATCGACAAATCTATCCTTTCTAATTCACGCCACAACTAAAGCAACGAGAATACTGTCAGAAGAGAAGTTTGACATAATACATTCGAACACATATGTCCCCGCCCTAATTGGACAAGTATGTTCTTCGTTGTTTCGAATACCACACATAATCACGGTCCACGACGTATACTTCAACGAAGAGCAGGGGCACTTTTGGGAATCGTGGTCAAAGCAGGTTCAGCTCGGACCAATGGGAGGCCGTGTGGGCCAGATCATGGAGCAGATTGTTATCAGACTCAAGCCAACTCTGTTTCATGCGGTAAGTCACTCTACCCGTTCTGACATCCTTCGGGCAGTTCGACCTAAAATCCCAGTGGCTGTAGTGCCGAATGCAATCAATCTGGAAGAATACCCATTGTCGGTGAACAAGAAGAGCAAATCCGCCCAAGCGATTTACATCGGACGCCTTGTTTTCTACAAGAACTTGGGGACGCTTTTGCAAGCATTCCGTGATGTAGCTGCCACGGTAAAGGATGCCCAACTTGTAATCGTTGGGGATGGTCCCCTCAGACGTTGGCTTGCGGAGGAGGTTGATCGCCTTGGGCTTGCTAATCGGGTACGACTTGCAGGAGTGTTGAAGCAATCTGACAAGTTGGAGTTGTTAAAAGACTCGGATTTTCTCGTCCAACCAAGTCTTGTCGAAGGGTTCGGCATGGTTATCTTGGAAGCGTTCGCAACTGGAAGACCGGTCTTGGTAAGTCGTATCCCAGCGCTTGAAGAGATAGTAAATGACGGAGTAGAAGGTTTCACATTTAGTCCGTTCGATGCCGATGAGTTAGCTCTCAAGATGTGCCTCTTATTCGAAAACGAAACTCTTCGCTCGGAGATGGGCCGGTTGGGACGAGACAAGGTAGAGAGATTCTACTCCTCGCCGCTGATAATTTCAAAGATAGAAGATCTCTATCGTGACGCGAACTTTGGCTCCAGAGTCGCGCGATAAACTCATTTGCGAGGAACTGGCGCGTCTCCCTCTTGAGACTAATTCACCTAGTGCGTTCGTTGGAGGGTGGTGGAAAGGAAGTTGCAGTGAAGTGCCTAATCGATGAAATTTCTAGGCTCAAGCCTGACTGGGAACAGATACCCGTAACTACATTTCCCGCCCCTGCGCATTTAGGATTCTACACATTCTCGCCGAATGTAATTAGGAAGATTCGTTCGTTCTCGGTACAAGCTACAAAGGAACACCCCTTGGTCTTTAATGCGCATGGTTACGGAGAGTTCCATGCGGACATTGTAGCTCTTTTCAGGCGAATCTATCCATTACAATTCAAATCGGTCTTGACAACGCATGGCATGGCTGGGTTTCAGAAGGCACTGGGTATCGCTTCAAAGCGATTTGGCGGCTTCTATAGTCCAACAGAGACTATCAGGAGACTGTCACATCTATGGTACGATTACACTCTCGGGGCCTTCTCCGTACGTTCGTACGACTGTGTCATAGCCACTTCTGATGAGGAAAGCTTCCTGCTCTCCCGTCATCTTGGACTTGAAGAAAGCAAGTTGATCGTTCTTCCTCCGCCCGTGCCTCAAATTTTCTTCCAAGAGCATGCATCGGAGAACGACACAATCGAGATCAACGGGGAGCCTGTAATGTTATACGCAGGAAGAATTGACAAAGACAAGGGTCTTCGCCATCTTCTAGAAGTCCTCTCCCGTCTTAAGGGATCGTATCCACGAATCAAACTTGTACTCGTTGGTCCAGATTTCGGCTACAAGAAAACTCTTCTTCAGATGATATCCGAAACGCCCGAGATCCAACAATCAGTCATCTTGGTTAACCATGTTTCGAGGGAGGAGATGGTTACTTACTATCATACAGCGGATTGTCTTGTCTTGCCCTCACTTTCGGAGGGCTTCTCTTTGTCTGTTGCGGAGGCTTTTGCGTGCGGGCTACCTGTGATCTGCTCGGATGTCGGCGCGGCCCCGGAAATCATGGCAGAAAGCAAAGCGGGAATATTAGTTGCCCCTGGTGACGGAGAACAACTGCTCAGAGCATTAGATCTTGTATTGAGCGATTCTCATCTTAGAAAAGAGCTGGGCGCAAAAGGCAGAGTCTATGCAAAGGACAACTTGACCGCGGAATCGGTAGCCCAGCGTTATGTCAGATTATACGAGGGCCTCGTTAATCATAGGTGACCGGCATGAAAAATCAGCAACCCATTTCTAAGACCTTGGAAACGCTTCTTGCATTACTTGTCTTCGTGGTCGCAGCCTTACCCCTGCTCTTGCTTCTCAAGTCTGCGATCAAGTTCGAACTTTATTGCTACACTGTGCTCTTATGTGCCGTATTGTTTTTGGGCTCAGAAGGATACCTTCCAAGATACAATCTCGCAATACGTTCTCACGCTTTGACACTTCTGATGATAGGCTTATCGGGACTTTGTGTCGGGTTCCAAATTTTTCCTTCCGTTCAACCGATGGTGTTGTTGTTCCTTGTCGTACCTGTAGTTTTTTTTGTCCCAGGTTGGCTTCTTATCAGAGGGCTATTCAAAACCACTGCCCCTTGGCTTGACCTATTAGTTCTATCCTTTGCGACTAGCTTCCCGCTTAACGCCTTAATCCTAGTCTTTTCCGCTTGGCTTCCTTCGTGGATTAAAGGGCTAGGAGTAGCACTGGTTTACTTTTCGATGGTTGTAGTTGGATCGTTGCTGGCAAGAAGATACCCTTTGGCACATCCCATCAAAGGCGAGTGGGGAGCCGCGTTGATGTTGGGAGCAAGCTTCGCGCTTCCGATCATCTCCATTGTCTTGCTGTACCCTTCCATGGCGCTCGTTCCTGGACTAGATATTGTTCGACATTTTTCATCTGCTTCCGTTCTATTGAACTCTCCGCAATATTACGACGCGATATATCCTCTATTTCACACGCCTGAAGCCATAGTAATCAGTCTCGCTCCTAGTGATTTCCAGGATTTCCAGTTTGTGGCCTCCTTCATGACAATTATTCTGCCAGTTGCTTTTTTTGTAATGGTCCGACGGCTCACTTCATCACAAAATGCTATCATGGCAACAGTCTTCTTTACTGTGGCTTCGGGGTTTGGATGGTTTAGTTTCTTATCCGCTTGGTTGGGTGGAGTTCCCTACACCGGAAGCATAACTTCCTCAGTCGATAACTCGTACTGGGACACACTCTATGGGAACGGGCCATGGATGTGGTTGTGGTTCCGGCCCTTCACTGTCGGCCTAACCCTACTCTTTTCTCTGATTTTCCTACTTCGTGCTAGAGATGTGCCATTCCGAGGAATTCTCGTCCTGCTGTGTTCATTCAGTTTAGCCCTCACACACTTTTCGGAATTCTTTGTGTGGGTTGCACTGCTGATCAGCTACTCTATCGTCGGAAGGTGTAGAGGGGATATCTTCGCCGGGATTGCCACAGTTGGTTCGACAGTTAGTGCTGGCCTAGCATACCTAATACTTGGCTTGGTGACTCGAATACAAGGTCCCTCTCTCTTTACAATCGGCGTCCTTGCAAGCGTGGCATTGGCCTCATCTCTGCTTACGAGAACAAATGGCATGCCTCATCAAATTTCTATGCGAGTTCTTCGTCTGGTTGGCCTTCTCATCCTAGTTGGGTATGTAGGATACCTAGTCGCGTGGATGCTCGATCCTAACCAGTTCAGTGTTTCTTATGTTGGAACAATCTACTCAGTGCCGAACCTGCTCTACCCAGTACTACTGGGACTTCCAGGAATTGTCGCCATCGCATCAGCGACTAGGGGCAATTTCAGAAAACAAGGAACGATGTTCTTCGTATTCATTGGAGCAATAGCTTATTCTAGTGGAAAGCTAGTCGGTTTCGTCAATCAGTATCTGTTTACTCAGTACATCGAGCGACGAGTTGTACCCTTGGTTTATGCAGCTTGTTCAGTGATTGCGGCAGATTTTTTGGATTTGGGGCGAATATCCAGAATCCTTCGAGTCGCGTTCATCTCTATGTTAGTCCTAACCTCCACTTTCTCCACTTTGCTGGCCATCGATGGTTGGAGCGTCAGACTCGGGACACAAAATACTACCCTCAACAACGAACAGATTCGAGTTGTAGGTGAACTAACGCAATTAGCCAGGGAAAACAGCGGTTCAGTCCTTCTAACATATGGAGACAAGTCACGAGGGCTCGGGGAATTTGCACCTTTTGCATGGAACATTGACAAATATAGAACCCCAATATGGTCGTCGAATTATCCCGAGCTTCCGACTACGGTCCTTAGTTCCTTGGGTGGAAAAGCTTACGTCCTATTGCAACGATCAGAGATGCCTAGAATCGCCCTGGAACACCCGGACAGCTTCGTCCTTTGGATAATAGCAAGATTGCGGCCACTCTATGAGACTGGAAATTTTGTCATTTTCGAGCTTCCGAGAATGACTCCGCCAGTCGCCGAGAGTGCATCTGTTTTGATGCTTTCTACAACTCAGCTAGACTTGGGAGACACGTATGCTCCTCTTTTGTTAAGCGACTACACCTACACCACGGCACTCCAGAAAGATGTTTCGAGTCTCGAAAGGGCCAGAACTATATTCGTCCCGAGTGAGGATGATCTTTCTGAGGTTCAAGCTCATGCTAATCAAACCATCGTCGTGCTCAATACCGATGGATATGCAGGTCTTGCAGACCGTATTTTCAATGGACCTAGGCTGTCAGTAGATCTTACTCAATCTCCAACAGATTTGAGCATCGAAGGCCGGAACGGTCTTATTGCTAGCCGGAACCTCAACTGGCTGGCTTCTTCAGGAGAATTTGCGATTGTAAATTCTGCGCAGCAACGTAACGCCCTGTTTCTTCAAGCCGGAAGTATTCCAGAGTGGACACCTAGTGTATACGGGTCAGGATCAATAGGTCCACCGCTTTTCTCTTTTAGTAACCAAGGACCATTTGTGGGAAATGCCTCTCTTGAGACCTTTGTTCCCCAAGGAACCGGTGCTTACTGGAAAGCCACGAGATCGTTCACAACTCCTCTCGACTTGAGAGACTATGATTTTCTCAGCTTCTATTGGAACGGTAGAGCTGATGGAAAATCATACGTAGTCGAACTCTTGGGTCAATCTGGTAAAATCTGGTACTCATTCCAGGACTCTTGGGAGGCTTGGCACAGAGTACTCTTACCCCTTAAGATACAAGACGGAATTCATAGCGTAGGAGGAGTAAACATTCAAAAAGTCTCAACGCTCTCGACCCTTAACCCCATAGAGGCATTAACGATAGGAAACGAAGCATCCAATCCTAGCGCACACGGAGTTTTCCTCATTGATGGCATAAGTTTCGATTCAGCACCCGCAGTCGATGTTCGAATTCAAACAACACTGTCTTCATTCGATATATCTGATGGAAAGACGACGTACGTCGTTTCCGCTAATAATTCAACACTTGAAATGAGTGGCTTAAGAGTCAGCTCAGGAGAATCCTTAAGCAACTATTTTGGTAACATCTTGGCCAGGACCAATTATGATGCTGAGAACGGCTCTATCGTCCTCAATATCTCTTTGAGAATCCCTCCACCGGTCTATCCCTCCACTAATTCCAGCATAAGATTGAGATTAGATCCAATTTACTCGCAAACATCGAATGGGCTTTCGTTCCAGGGTGGTCAATTTTCATTTGACAAGCCGATTCCACTGCCTTCGTTGCAAGCTAGGAATAATTCCGCGGAGGTCTTGGCGTGGTATCAAGATGATATACCCTACGCACTGCACCTGAGCGAGCGCAATCTGAACATAGTGTACTTGAACGTCTATCCTCTCATCAGAGCGTTAGCCGACAAGAGTCTTTCTCAGACAGCTATCGAGGCAATTCATGCCTCTGCCTCTGAAATTAATCTCCCGGTTGGGCACAGATTGGGACTATATACAGATGTCCTAAACGGTGTAGCACTTTTTTCTTCACTAACGTTGAGCGGCAATCTGAATATCTTCGCACATTCCGGAGTTCTTGAAAATGTCAAGAATGGAGTAATCTATTTGGATGGCCTCAAATTTGGGCCATTATCAGGGGACTTCTCTCTCCCGCTTTCTGACTTTGAGGGATCATCTATCACTGGACGCCTATCAGGGAGCTCCAGCTTGTATGCACACTTAGAGCTAGACAATGGAGCAATAGAAATCACCGGAAATGATTTGAAGCTCAATCTATCGCAACCTCCTCTAGTTATCACAAACAAGAGTCCGCACAATATTACAATCACGTTCCAAAGGGCAGACGTAGTAGCAAAAAATCTGAGACTGCAATTCCACGGTCTTGGTAGTTTCTCAGATTTTTACCCTTTGGGTAATTTAGCTCCCTACTTCCAGTCTATTGGTCAACTAACAGAATCCAATGGTCAAACTAGTTTCGTCGTGAAAATGGGTGGAACGTACTTAGCAGCTTACAACTTCAACACCAGTAAGTTCTACGAGCCGCTTGACCAACTGCAAGTATGGAACGAAATGGGCAGTCTATTGATCAACGCCCGGCTGTTTGCTCTCGTGTATCTCGGTTTATTGGGGGTACAGCTTTCGATTACACTCTATAGGCGCAGAAGAAAAAGCTAGTGTAGCCAATACTGAAATCAGTTTGTATGATCGCCGATTTTGTCGAGCCCCCTTACGTTGACGGCGTAGTCAATACAGTGAAGGGATGGGCCGACGGGGTGGCTGGTGCTGGATGGAAGGTCACGGCATTTTCAAGCACCACAGGGAGAGTTCGAGAATACTCCGACACAACGTCGGTAGTCTATCAGTTCTTGCTTTCGCGACAAAAACGATTCCAACTCACCCCTTCTTACTATATGAAGTTCGGGAATCAGGTTGCTCGTCGAGTCTCAGGAGAAGATTTTGACATATTGCACTTCCATAGTCTGAAAGGTCTATCCTCTGTTCCCTTTCTGCTGCGAATCCAAAGGAAATTCAAGAAACCGAAAATTGTTTCCTGTTATAGCGATCGCGACTTAGGAGTCTTCGGGCTAAGGAATCAGTGCTTCTCGGCCTTCACAGTGCCTACAAGAGGTTTGAAAGATAGACTGGTCAGACGAGGTGTTGGTTCCGACAGGATTCACATAATTCCTCCTTGCCTTGACCTCCAGAGATTCCGAACTTATGATAAGTCTCATGCAAGAAAAATGCTGGGTTTACCTGAAACTGGAAGATATCTAGGATTTGCAGGTCATCTGAAAGTGGGTAGAGGAATCCTTGATTTATTAAGAGCTCACACTTCCTTAAGGCAAAAGTTTCCAGACTTAAGACTTGTTTTAGCTTCATCGGGCTACGGAGACAGCATACTGATTTCTGAGCTGAAGAAAATTCTTCGTTGCAGAGATGACATTCAAGAACTTGGGCAACTAACGGATCCAGCGCTATTCTACAATGCGCTGGACGCCTATGTGTTGCCCACGCACAGTTCAAAGTTCGTACTTCCGATTCCGCTAACAATCATTGAGGCGATGGCTTGCGGGACACCCGTGGTATGCTCGGACGCCTCAAGCTCCCCTGCCATAAAGGATCGCGAACACGGGTT
>Ga0209160_1004186_pt1 | contig 11595 bp, 7 predicted proteins | sample GraSoiAngelo_153_FD_186167 | JGI IMG/M metagenome (GOLD analysis project Ga0209160, IMG submission 186167) | Grasslands soil microbial communities from the Angelo Coastal Reserve, California, USA - 14_1009_12_40cm (SPAdes) (version 2) | ecosystem: Environmental > Terrestrial > Soil > Grasslands ...
AGCGTCTCAATAATGGCCTTGGGTGTCAGTGCGAAGAATTCGCGGATCAGCGCGGTGATTTTTTCTTCGGGAATGGCCGCAGTGCGGAAGGTTTCGGCCATGACGGAGACTGGCTCGGCGACTCCGATGGCGTAAGCCAATTGAACTTCCGTCTTCCGCGCCAGGCCCGCAGCCACGATGTTCTTCGCGATGTAGCGCGCCATGTAGCAAGCCGAGCGGTCTACCTTTGAGGGATCCTTGCCGGAGAAAGCGCCGCCGCCGTGACGGCTGTAACCGCCGTATGTATCGACGATAATTTTGCGGCCCGTCAAACCCGCGTCGCCCATCGGACCGCCGATAACGAAGCGGCCGGTCGGGTTGATGTGATATTTCGTTTTCGAATCCAGCATGGATGCAGGAATAATCGGCTTGATCACGTGCTCGGTAATGGCGTCGCGAAGGTCCGTGTTGGACACCTTCTCGCTGTGCTGCGTGGAGATCACCACGCAATCGACGCGCACCGGGCGATCATTGCGGTACTCAATCGTGACCTGAGACTTTCCGTCGGGCCGGAGAAAATCAACTTTGTTGGATTTGCGAATCTCGGAGTGGGCGAGCTGGATGGGCATGGGCATCAATTCTTCGGTTTCATCGCAAGCGAAGCCGAACATCAAGCCCTGGTCGCCTGCCCCGCCGGTATCCACGCCCATGGCGATATCTGGCGACTGGCGCTTCACCGTGCACATGACGGCGCAAGTACCGGCATCGTAGCCATACTTGGCACGGTCGTAACCGACGCCGTGAATGGTGCCGCGAACGAGTTCGTCGTAATCAACGTGCGCGGTGGTGGTGATTTCGCCGGCGATGACCGCCAGGCCGGTGGTAACGAGGGTTTCGCAGGCGACGCGCCCCTTGGGGTCGTGCTTCATTACCTCATCGAGGACGGCGTCAGAAATCTGGTCAGCAATCTTGTCAGGATGGCCTTCGGTGACGGACTCCGACGTAAATAGGAAATTGCGTAGGGCTTGGCTCAAAACAAATTCTCCTTGTTGGTTACGTTATTTGCGCTTTGTTGGCCTGCGTTTCGCGGCCTGTGTTTCATCAGAAGTACCGCAGCGGCTTCCCTAGTTCGAGGACTTCGTCTAGTCTTTACAAAAATACCATTCGGGGAGCAAAGAATCAACGCATTGATTTCAAAAAGCTTATTGGAGCATTAAACGGTCGAAATCAGGCCCTGAACGGATATTAGCCGCATTAAACGGTGAAGGCTAAGCCGCGTCCGCATCGTCGTCGGGCTGGATGTCGAGCCTTCCCTTCGTCTTCTTGGCCATCAAGTAGGAACGGATGAAGGGGTCCAGGTCACCGTCCATTACCCGGTCCACATCGCCTACTTCGAATTTAGTGCGGTGGTCCTTAATCAGGCGGTAAGGCTGCATAACGTAGGACCGGATTTGGCTGCCGAAGGAAATGTCCAATTTGCTTTCGTCGAGTTTGTCGGTGTGTGCCTGCCGTTTCTGGACTTCCAGATCGTAGAGGCGCGAGCGGAGCATCTTCATGGCTATCTCACGATTCTTGCCCTGACTACGCTGCGCCTGACACGCAACGACGATGTTCGTGGGGATGTGCGTGATGCGCACAGCGGTCTCCACCTTGTTGACGTTCTGGCCACCTTTGCCACCGGAACGGAACGTGTCCACGCGAAGATCCTCGGACCGGATATTGATTTCGATGCGGTCGTCGATCTCGGGAATCACGAAGACGGACGCAAACGAAGTATGGCGGCGCGCGGCTTGATCGAAGGGCGAAATCCGCACGAGACGATGAACGCCGGTTTCGCCCGCAAGGAGACCGTAAGCATTTTCACCGGAAAATTGGATCGTCGCCGACTTGATGCCGGCTTCTTCTCCGGGAGTCTCATCAAGAATCTCGGCCGTCATTCCCCGGCGTTCCGCCCATCGCAGGTACATACGGAGAAGGATGGAAGCCCAATCCTGCGATTCCGTCCCGCCCGCGCCGGGCTTGATGGTCATGATGGCGTTGAGGTGATCGGTTTCTCCAGAAAGCAGCGTCCTGGTTTCCAGTTCGGAGATGTACGCATCCGCGGCGTTGAGTTCGCGATCCAGTTCTTTCAGCAGATCGTTCTTTTGCTCGACGTTGGTTTCTTCTTGGGCAAGATGAATGTACGTCTCAATGTCGCCGGAGATGGAGGTGAGTTTCGCGTCCGCGGCAACCTGGTCTTCGGCATGTTTGCGCTCGCGGAGAACGCTTTGCGCGGTTTCCTGATTGTTCCAAAAATTGGGTTCGGCGACGCGTTCTTCGAGAACTTTCAGGCGCTCGCGATATTGCGGCGCGTCAAAGATAGCTCCGCACGAGCGTGATTCGCTGCTTGAGCCCTTCGTAGCGATGCTGGAGATCTTCGAGGATCATGCTTGTTTTGTTAAGACGTCCGCCATGGAACGGCCGTTACTTTGCCTTTCGAAAAGTTCCAGCAACTAGAATAACGGAAACAAGCACGCAGAGCCAAGCGAACCAATCGCCAAAACTTGTGTAAATCGTCTCATCGGTGCGAAAGTCATAGGGGAGATCGGCGGCGCTACGAACATCCGGAGGAATTGCCTCGAAGACGCGGCCGTAGGGATCGACCGAAACAGTGAACCCGTTGTTCGTTGCACGCACCAGCCAGCGGCGGTTTTCTACGGCCCGCACCCGGGCCATGCGCAGATGCTGCTCGGCAGCGGCGGAGCGTCCAAACCAGCCGTCATTCGAAATATTGATGAGCACCTGCGCGCCATTCGCCGCAAAGTGGCGCACTTCGCCGGGAAAGATAGCTTCGTAGCAGATGAAAACGCCGAATGTGTTCCCGCCAGGAAGCTGCCCCACGACGTACTTGTTTCCTTTGTGAAAGCCGCCCACCTGTCCGGAGACGCTCGCCACCAGACGATGAATCAACGGAAACGGCTCGTATTCGCCGAATGGCACAAGATGGACCTTGTCGTACACGAAGACGCGCCGGCCTTGCGCATCAAAAAGTAGCGCGCTGTTGTACGGCAAGAGAGTCCCGCGAGGCGCCGCGTCCGATGCGTCCACCGGTGGTTTCCATTCGACGGAACCGGCGAGGAACGGGTGGCCGAAACGAATCGCTAAAGACGAGGCAATCTTTGCGAATTGCGCATCTTGGTAGGAGAACGGGGCAGGCGCTTCAGGCCATACAAGAAGGTCGGGCTTGTCCACAGAAGGGGCCAGGCTGATGCGCACGATTTCCTCGAGATCCGGGGCATGCGCCTGGAACCAATCCGCCGGATACGATTCCACTTCCGGAAAATTGAGCTGCACGGCGTGCGCGAAATGATGAGCTTGAGGCTTTGGCACCAGGCGGGGGCCGCCCAGCGCGGCGATCCACAAAACTGCCGTCGCGGCAGCGCCGAGTCCGATGCGGGCGCGCGGCGTCAGCATGTTCGATGCGCCCGCCCACGTGAGCAACGCGTTGAAACTGGCCGCAAGAAAAGAGAGCCCGTAGATTCCCGTGATGGTCGCGAGCTGAACCAAGCCTAGATTTGCGGACGCGGGATAGCCGAGCAAATTCCAAGGAAAACCGATTTCAGGCAAATGCGCGCGCGCAAATTCGAATGTCACCCAGAGAAACGGCGCACCTAAACATGCGAGGTCGATACTTCGCAGGGACAGTCGGTAGGCGGACCAGGCAAAACCGCCGGCAAGTATTCCCCAGGCAATGGCAATCAGCAGCAGGAGACTCCATCCGCCTGCCAGCGAGATGCCACCGTGGACGGCGAGAACCGTCGCAATCCACGGCAGCGCCGTTATGACGAAGAGTAATCCGTGAAGAAATCCACACGCAAACGCCACACGGGGACGCGCGCCGAACAGCGAAAGAAGAAGAATGCCAACGCAGACCCAGGAATAGATGCCGAGGTAGAAACCGGTGTAGGAGAGCGAAAGTGCTGCGCCGGAAACGGCAGCGACAATAAGACGAAAGCTCGCCGGGATTTCCGTGCCAGCTTCCGGGCGAAGAAAGGTGAGCCAACCGCCCCGAAGCATCAGTGTTTCACGATGGCTTTAAAACCGGCGTCCTCGAGGCCTCTCCTGGCACCTTCGGCGGCCTTCGGATCAGCGTACGGGCCGACTTGCACGCGGTAATACTTGTCTGCTTGCGGAGAAAGAACGAACGCCGGGAATTTTTTCTTCTGTAAACGGCTCGCGAGTTCCATGGCATCCGCTTCCCTCGTTGTCGCCGCCACTTGCACAGTATATGAGCCACCTGGAATAAGCGGGGCATTGGGGCCTTTCGCTGAACTTCCACTGTTTCTCAGTGGCGGGGAGGATCTCACAGCTACCGGCGAGCTCTTCTTTGCCGGGGCCGCCGGAACTGCAACGGGCTTCAAATGGTCTTCGGTTTTCTTACTGTCGCCGGCGTGATAAAACTCCCAATCCGAATTCGGTGGAGCGGGCGTATCCGTGGGCGACGTGGCAGGCGCGGTATTATTCGTGCGCTTCGGATTCACATCTGCCTTGGGCGAGATAGTGGGCTTCCTGAAAAAATCCGTCGAGGCGCGCACTGGATTATCGTATTGATTGCGCCCCATGACGTAGCCAAGCGTGAAAAATACGCCCGAAAACAGCAGCATGAGCATGAACAGACCGATGACATGCCGGCTTTCGAGTACACGCTCTCCGGCGCCCCCTCGTTTTCCTCCAGAAGACATCCCTACTTTTGCGCTCCCAAATTCCTAGTCCACTGATTAATGATATCGATAGGCAGCGGAAACACAATCGTTGTGTTCTTCTCGACACCTATCTCGGTCAAAGTTTGCAGATAGCGAAGCTGAATCGCGGAGGGTTGTGTCTCCAGAACTTTTGCGGCGTCGGCGAGTTTCTGCGAGGCTTCGTACTCTCCTTCAGCATGAATAATCTTTGCGCGGCGTTCGCGTTCGGCCTCCGCCTGCTTGGCGATGGCGCGCTGCATCTGCTCTGGGATGTCCACCTGCTTTACCTCGACTTTGGAAACCTTGATGCCCCAAGGTTCAGTGTCCGTGTCCAGAATGACCTGGAGCTTGGCATTGACCTTATCGCGTTGGGAGAGGATTTCATCCAGTTCGAACTGGCCGACGACACTGCGGATGGTCGTCTGGGCAAGTTGCGAAGTCGCGTAGGTGTAGTTCTGCACTTGCGAAAGGGCCAGGTTGGCGTCCACCACGCGGAAATAACAAACGGCGTTTACTTTCACGGAGACGTTGTCGCGTGTGATGATGTCCTGCGGCGGAACGTCGAGCGTCTCAATCCGCATGTTGATGCGGTATAATGTTTCTATCGGCCAAAAAACAAGATTTATGCCGGCGCTCTTTGCTTCCGGTATCAATCGGCCGAGCCGCAGCACGACGCCGCGCTCCCACTCCTTGATGATGTACAGCGAATTCCAGAACCAGATGAGCCCGAGGCCGACGATCAACGCTATTCCGACAAAACCAATTTCCATGTCTTCCTCCTGAACGTGAGAATCCCTATTTCGACGCTGAAACAGCCACGTCGGCCGGCTCAACGTACAGCTTCAGTCCCTCGACACGCAGAATCCGGACGGGCTCCCCTTCCTGCACAGGCTTTGAAGATTCGGCGCGCCACAGCTCGCCATGCACGCGAATCATGCCTTCCTGGCCGGCGGGGAGAGGCTCAACAGCGACGCCATGTGATCCAATCAGCTCTTCCTTGCCGGTTGCCGTTTTCCATTGGCGCGACCGCAACACCAGGCGCATCAGGGCCACAGCCAGCACGGCGAAGGGCAGTGTTCCCGCCAGCGCGACGCCGATGCTGACTCCACCGGAAGTAAGCGGCGAGCGTATCAGGAAGATCGCGCCCAAAAACATCGACACGACTCCGCCGAAGGCCAGCACTCCGTGGCTCGGCGCTTTTGCTTCCAATATGAAAAACGCAAGCGAAAGCCCGATCAGAAACAGTCCTGCAAGATTCACCGGCAGAAAATGCATGGCATATAGCGAGAATCAGGCAAATTCCCCCGATGACTCCCGGAGCGATCACTCCCGGATGCGTAAATTCCGTGTAGAGGCCCAGGACGCCGAGAATCAGCAGCACAAAGAAAACATCCGGCTCGACAATCCGCGCAAGAAATCTCTGGCGCGCAGAAAGTTCGAAGGGCGCGCGCGTAGCATTTTTAAGTGAGAGCGTCACTTGCGTGCCGTCAAAGCGGGTAATGGTCCTGCCATCCAACTGCCGAAGAAGATCCTCTGTGGAGTTCACGACCAAATCGATCATCTTCGCGTCCAGCGCTTCTTTTTCGGTAAACGCCCTGGACTCCGTGATCGCCTTTTCCGCGAGCTCGGGGTTGCGTTTGCGTCGCACCGTGAAACTTCGCAGAAACGCCATGGCGTCCTGGTTGATTTTCCTCCGAAACACCTCATCGATTTGCTGCGGAAATCCACCGATTGCGATGATGGGAGAAGCTGCGCCAGCATGTGTGCCGGGAGCCATCGCAGCGATATCGGCCGAAAGTAGAATATAGAAACCCGCGGAAGCGCCGCGCGCGCCCGTGGGTGAAACGTACACGGCGACGGGCACGGGGGAAGCAAGGATGTGCTGAATCATGTCCTTCATCGAATCGCTCAACCCGCCGGGCGTGTCCATGGTGATTAGCGCCAGCGCCGCGTGACGCCGCGCCGCGTCCGCCAGCCCCTCATCTATATACGTAGCCAGGATGGGTTCCACTTCACCGTCCAGGCTCAATTCAAGGACGAATGGGCCGGCGGAGTGTTCGTCCGCGCGAACCGAAGGCAGCTGCCGGAGAATGGCGTCAGAGAGCAGCAGAAAAAGCGGGGAGAAGGCCAGCACGAACTTCCATTTCCTGAAAGATGGGAAGCGCCTGATCGGTCGGGACCAATCGCTCATGGCGCACCTCCTCCTGGCTTTTTCCCGGCGGGCTTGAAATTTTGCAAATGGTCGAGCAGTTGTTTGGCCTCGGCGTAGTTCGGCGCCAGCTTCAATGCTTTCTCGGCTTCCGCTCGCGAAAGATCGGGCTTCTTTTGCTCAAGGTAAATTCTTGCCAGCATCGTTCGAACAACCGCGGAATCCCGGGCTTGCAGAGATGCCTGAAATTCCTGCACGGCATCATCCAATTTGCCCTGGCGGTGGTCAATTTCGGCCAGCCCGCGATGCGCAGCAGGACTCGTGGAATCAGCGGCGAGCACGGCGCGAAACTCCTTCTCCGCGGCTTCGGCGTTTCCGGCGGAGAGTTCCTGACGGCCACGTCGAAGGTGTGCGACCGCCGCGTCAATCGAGGAAGCGGCGTCGCCAGACGGAACCGCAGCCGTTTCGATCTCGGTGCGAAGAGCGGTCACGTCAAGCTCGGTCTTGATGCGATTCAGCTTCGCCAGGGTCTCGTTCTTCGCGTCGAGATGAATCGCCGGCAGCCCGTTCGGACCAAAAGTTTCATTCGCGGTATCGCGCTCCTGGTCGGCTTCGGTTTTCTTATCCGCCTTTTCCAGGGACAGGATCAGCAGCGCCCGATCCTCCGCGTTATCCGGCGCACGCTCCGCAGCTTCGCGGAAATAATCCGCCGCTGCTGCGGGGTCATTATTCTGTAGTGCGAGCAGGCCCAGGTTGAATGGATAATCGTCTTCGTCGGGTTCCAGCTCAGCCGCGCGGCGGAGGTCGGCCTGTGCCGCGGCGGTCTTGCCTTGTCTGGCCCTCGCAACCGCCAGGTCATTCAGAATTTCGGGCAGGTCCCCTGCTGAGACAACGTTGTTCTTGAGGGCTTCCTGCAACGACGTAAACACTTCCTCCGCATGGTCTGGTTGACCCATCAGAATCCGGCAAACGCCCGTGGCGAAGACCGATTCCACGTAGTGGTTGTGAGTTTTTGGCACTCGCGCGTACCAGGGAAGCGCGGAATCGCAGTCGCGGCGCGCGAAATAGACTTCGCCCAGCGCGAAGGCGGGTTCCGGCCATTCTGGTTCGAGACGCGCCGCTTCCCGCAGCTCGCGCAAACGAGCGTCATCTTCATTGGCCAGAAGCCCGCGAATGTAATGTTCAAAGGCGTCGAGACGCAGCGGACGCTGGCGTTTCGAGAACTCCGCAAAGCTCTGGGAGTAGTTGTGATCGTTTCCGGAAAGCATTCGCCAGATCAGACGGGAATGCAAGTCCATGAGCGAATCCAGCGTGCCCGCTTCCCGCTGTGCCGGGAGCAGTCGCGCCGGACTCACCTTCAGGATGCGTGATTCAATGGTGAGCGAGTTCCCGCGAGCCGCAAACCGGCCAAAGACCACAAAATCCGCGTCGAGATCTTCCCCGATATGGAGCATGGTAGCGCGGCTGAGCTTCGACGAGCGCAACAGCCCGTTCCGCTCGAGCTCGGCGAGCCGGCCGGCGTGCGAATACACCTGCTCCCCGGCCGCCGAAAGCCTCTGGATGGTCAGTTCCTCGAGACCTTCGCTGAGCCACTCCAATCTTGGCGACGCTGCAGCGTTTTCAAAGGGAAAAACCAAATAGATTCCCTGCTGGTGAGCTGTGACGGAACCCGCGCGGGGAGGCGGAGCAGATTGCGGCGAAGCAACCGAAGCGGTTTCAAGAACGAAATAGACGGAGAGTAAGACCAGATAACGCGCGCTGAAGAAATGGCGCCCCATGTCTGTTGCATTGTAACAGACGCAGCGACTCGTTTCGCGCTGGACGTGCGGACCGAGTCTGAAATCGCCAAGCCGAAGCTGGTTCAGGGTTGCGGGCTGCTGGGAGGCCGCGGAGCAATAACCTCTTGTACGGCGGGATCCTTCAAAACCGCCGCAAAAGAGGGATCAGACTTCACGGCTGACAATTCTTTGTAGCCTTCGTCTTTGGCCTTTCGCAGATAAATCAGGCACCGTTCCAGGTTGCCTGCTTCCGCGAACGACTTCGCGAGCAGGAAATAGAATCGCCCTCGGTCGCCCACGGAGCGATCCTGCAGAATCGACCCGTTCCTCGAACTGTTGTGCTCGAAGAGCTGCGGATCCAACGCCAGCGCTTGCCGGAACGAGGAGATGGCCTCCTGGTACTTTTTGTCCCCAAAGTACGCATAAGCAAGATTGCTGTAAAGAACGGCCATGTCGCTGCGAATATTGATCGCTTTTTGGTACGCCTTGATGGCTTTGCCAAACTTCTTCCGCTGATACCAAATTGTTCCGATGTTGTTCTGCGCGTCGGCATAGGTAGGATCAACCTTTGACGCACGTTCGTAATACTTCAGGGCGGCGCTCAAAGCCGCCTGCTGGTGCAGGGCAATTCCTAGCTTATTCAGGTACACAGGATTCTGAGGGTTTCCGTCGGCAAGCCGCTTATAGGACATGGCCGCTTCTCGATACTCTTTGCGCGCCATGTACAGATCGGCAAGCTGCTCGTCGGTAAGGCCAGGCTTGACGACAATGACGGATGATTCCGCGGGCGATTGGGGCTGCGCCTGGTGTGCGCGCGGCACGACCGGAGCACTCGGGGTTTCAGTGAACGACTGACCTGCGGAGGGAATCGAAAGACTGAAGAGGAGAACGACTGCTGGAAACGCCAATCTGACTCTGATCATGGCGAATCTCCCTTCTCCGGCTTAGGCTTGGCCTTGTCGGGTTCCTTCTTCTTACCCCCAAAGATACCAAAAATCTTCGATAAAGGATTCTTTTTCTTTTCCCCAGATTCCGCTGAAGGGTCCGCAGGGCCCTGGCCGGTAGCATTGGGTGGCCGGTTCGGATCGTACGTTGTAATTGGCTGGCCATTTGCGTCTTTTTGCGGCGTCTTGGGATCGCCGCCACCACCAAAGACGCGTGAGAGGATGGAGCCCGTGGTGGTGAAAAGGTTGTGGCCTCCGTGGACCTCGCAGAATACGGTTGGCGCCGAGCCTGCGACGTAAACCTCTTCACGTGTCGTAGGGCAGTTAGGAGTCGCAAGCTCCAGCGTGTCCGGATCGATGACCACGGACTGCACGCCATCCGGCATCGTAAAATCCTTTACGTCCCGATACTGCGCGAGCGACGTCGCGCGGGTCATGAAATCCGCCCAGATGGGCGCCGCTACGGCGCCGCCCGTGAGACCGATGTCGCGATTGTCATCAAAACCAACCCAAATTACGCAAAGTAGATTCGAAGTGAATCCCGCGAACCATCCATCGCGCGAGGTCCCGGTCTTTCCGGCGGCGGGCAGGGTGAAGCCGCGCGCGCGAACTCCCGCGCCAGTGCCCTTGTTTAGGACATCTTTCAGCAGGCTATCAACAAGAAATGCCACCCGCGGATCCAGCGCCAGATGCGTCTGCGGCGTGAACTTCTCCAATGGCGTCCCATCGGCGTTGACAACGACGTGCAAAAACTGCGGCTCTGCGCGCGTGCCGATGGTGGCAAACGTCGTGTATGCGGCGGCGACATCGATTGGCGTCATCTCATACGCGCCAAGAGCAACTGCCGGTGTCGGCTGAATGTTCGTGCCGAGGCCCATTTTCCGCGCGACTTGCACGACCCGGCCGTAGCCGATGAGTTCCGCGACTTTGACGGTTGCGACGTTCAGGGAATTCGTAAGGGCATCCCGCACGGTGACGCGCCCCATGAATCTTTCGCCGTAGTTATTCGGCGTGTATTCCTTGCCGTCGAACTCAAACGTTGTCGGCTCGTCGTCGATAGTTGTGGCCGGCGTGACGATGGGTTGCACGCCATCAACGGCATTGTCGAAAGCCGCGGCGTACACAAATGGTTTGAATACCGAGCCTGGCTGGCGACGCGCCAGCGCATGATTGAGCTGGCTCTGCCCGTAGTCGCGTCCGCCAATGACCGCTTTGATCTCGCCGGTCCGCGGATCAAGCGCGACCAACGCGACTTGCGCCTGCGGGATAGCGTCGTTGCCGCCCTTCTTGGCCTGGTCGCGTTTCCACTTTTCGTATTTCTTCGCCAGGAGCACGTCCACATTCTTCATCCCGGCATCGATAGCGGCCACGGCTGCGCGCTGCAAAGCGGGGTCGAGCGTCGTATACACGCGGAAATTCTCGCTCAGAAGCTCGCTCTCAGAGTATTTGTCGAGCAGGTGATCTTTCACCATGTCGACAAAATAAGGCGCTTCGCTCCCTGAAGTTGACGTCCGGATAATCTTCAGCGGCGCGGTCTTCGCATCCTTGAGGTCTTCTTCGTTGATGTATTTGTTGTCGAGCATCTGCGTCAGCACTCGGTCGCGAGCCTGCACTCCGCGCTCGGGGTGACGGTCGGCCGACGAATAGTAATTTGGCGCGCGAATGATTCCCGCCAGATACGCGCATTCCGGCAGCGTCAATTGCCTCAGGTCCTTTCCGAAATAGGCGACGCTGGCCTCCGAAAATCCGCGAATCCCAAAGCTCCCGCGGTTGCCCAAATAAACTTCGTTGGCGTATAGCTCGAAAATCTGTTGCTTGTTGAAGCGCTGTTCGAGTTCGACGGAAATCATGGCTTCGGCCACCTTCCGCCGCCAATTGCGTTCAGTCGAGAGAAAGAACGTGCGCGCCACTTGCATGGTGATGGTGCTCGCGCCCTGGTAATGCTGGCTGGTGTGCCGCAAGTCGGCCCACGCCGCTCCCGCGATGCGGATGAAGTCAAAGCCCCCATGCTCGAAGAAACGCTT
>Ga0209160_1004190_pt1 | contig 11587 bp, 6 predicted proteins | sample GraSoiAngelo_153_FD_186167 | JGI IMG/M metagenome (GOLD analysis project Ga0209160, IMG submission 186167) | Grasslands soil microbial communities from the Angelo Coastal Reserve, California, USA - 14_1009_12_40cm (SPAdes) (version 2) | ecosystem: Environmental > Terrestrial > Soil > Grasslands ...
AGAACCCGCACCGGCTTGCCAGTTGTCGTGCTCACCAGTAATTCCTCACCATGAATCGTTCCAATTTACTTTGCTCCACTTCCATGACCTGTTGATTAGAATCCGGAATGCATTCAGCTCACGCAGGCTGGCGTCTCGACCGCATACGCGATGCGGCCGTTGTTTTCGCTTGCATACGCTATGCGGGCCCGCTCATTGCCGTCCCCTTCAATCCGCAACCCGTGCCTGTCCTCAACCAGCTTCATCTCCGCCCTTTGTCTCCACCAGCGGTTCACTTCACCGGGGGTCGTTATCCAAAGTGCTCTTTCCTGCCTGAGATGTGCCAGATGGTTTAGCAGAGCCTCGTAAACCTTTCGTTCCCGATCGCCCCCGATGTAATCGGGATGCACGATGAAACTGATCAACCCGTGCTTTTCCATGATGAGATCCATCTGCGTCTTCCACAGATTGATCGAATAGTCATTCAGAATGTGGAAGAGCGTGTAATCCTGGGTTGTGGTGACTGGTAATTCCAAAATCTTTCCTACGAAATATGGCATGACCGTGCAACAACCGCCGCGCTGCGGATCCAAATGAGCGACATTCGGCACTGACATGTCATAGTCAAAATTTAAATCGTTAAACCATGATTGTTTTCGATACAGAACCGCGGCTCGAAACCCAATCGACCCAAATTGCTCCTTGTAAGCATGGATGCTCGCAACGCGCTCGAGGAATTGCTCTCTGTTGCTGAACAGCCGTCCGTCATGATTCAGATCGTGCACAACGATTTCGAATCCACGCTGCCGAATGGACTTCAAGAAATCAGAAGTGACTTCGTAGCGCTGCTCGGGAACGATCTCAAAGGCCGCCTTGATTCCGGACGCGTCGTCCATGTCCATCAGATGAGCGCATGAGTCCCGCCCCATGGCGGTTTCCACATCGTGTGTCATGATTGCACAACTGTTCGCTCCATCCGGCCAAAACCAGATAAAAGGAACCCGATCCGCCGACTGGGACCTGAGCGACAACAACATCACCTGCTCGAATATTTGATCCACAGTTCGGTCGACGGGCCACTGGGGAAACGGAAGCTGATCCCACCCTCTGAGACGCCATTTCTGAATATGCTTTCGGACGCCCACCGGCAGGAGCGGCCGGATCAAGTAATATGCTTTGGTCAGCGCTTGAGCCTTCAGCCCGTTGCCGTTGGTGTGCTCCCCCGAATACAACTCGTAACGTAGATTCTCAACAACCTGCCTTAAATCGAATGGCAGGTGTATGGTGTTGCCGTCGATGGTTGTGTCTTGCAGCGCGTCGCGAAGGATGCCGTTTGGAGAATCAGCCGGGGAATGTCCACTACATTTGCCGTAGCACACCGTATCCGGCCCAAGCCGAAAGAACCCGTTCGTCTCAGAGAGCGGTCCTCGCAACGCCAGCCGGGCGTAATGCTCTGGACAACGATAGTACCGGATCAGACAGTCGTTCATTGACTGTTGCTTCTTTTCCCTTTTTGACTGACCGTAGTTAGCGAAGCAGGTCACCGCGAATCGCCTTATCGATCCTTGCTCGCAGAGCCGTCGCTAAGTGCTCGACAAATGGTTCTATCAGCATTCCCGCAGGATAAACAGGCAGCGTGACGATCTCGTATTCTTTGAGCGCGAATTGATCCCAATACATGTCAGTTCGGTTGAATATTGAATACTGCTTCTTAGGACGGAAGTCGGTGACAACTCCGGGGTACGGCTTGGGGACATAGCTCATCTTGGCTTCATCGTTCGTCTTCCAGATTTGCGCGTCAAGCCGTGACTTCGAGTCGAATGAGCCCCGCTCATTCACCAGCCGCCCCAGGATTATGCCACGCCAGAGCCGAGATCTCTCCCGTAGGATTTCAACCTTTTCCCTGAAAAATCTGCCTTTGTTTTTCCAGTCAAGCAGTAAGAAGTTACCGGCGTGAAAAAGCAGCCTTTGCGCCTGGGAGTAAGCGGCATTCCAGGAAGAAGTCGCGCCCATATTCGACCAGTTGAGCGTATCAAACAACGCGAGCAGCGCAACCTCCTTCCCCTGACTTGTAAGCTGTTGGGCGATTTCGTAAGCAATGGTGCCTCCAAGGCAATAGCCCCCGATGAGATAGGGCCCTTCAGGCTGCACGCGGCGGATTTCGCTTATGTATAGGGCTGCCATATCTTCCACTGTGGTGAGACATTCAGCCGTGCCGTCCAAACCCTGTGCCTGCAAGCCGTAGAAGGGCTGGTCGGGGCCAAGGTGACGGCTAAGATCACGGTAGATGAGCACATTGCCGCTAGCTCCGTGGACACAGAACAACGGTGGCCGTGATCCGTTTGGCTGCATTTCCACCAGTGGAGACCAGCTATGCCGGACGTTTTCGCTGAGAACTCCGGCAAGTTGTTCCACAGTTTGTGCTTCGATAAGCGTAGCGAGTGGAAGTTTAATGCCGAACGCTTTTTCCATCCGGGCAAACAGCCGAACTGCAAGCAGCGAATTCCCCCCGATATCAAAAAAATTGTCGTCTACACTGATGCTGGGAACTCCTAAGACTTCTTGCCAGATATTGACCAGCCTTCTTTCCGTGTCGTTGCGAGGCACAACCCGCTGGCGAAGTACCTCAAAGTTTCCTTTGCCCACCGACGGAAGAGCCTTCCGGTCCAGCTTTCCATTTAAAGTGACCGGCAGTGCAGTCAGGCTGATAAAGCTTGCGGGAAGCATATATTCAGGAAGCCGCTTTCGAAGAGTGTCTCGCAAGGCTGTGGCATTGAAACGCTGCCTGTCTTCAGGCACAACGTATGCAATGAGGCGCTTGTTACCGGGCCTGTCTTCGCTGGCCACCACAACCGTGTCTCGAATGCCCGGGTACTCGCGTATCAGCGACTCCAACTCGCCGAGTTCGATGCGGTAGCCGCGGATTTTTACTTGGTAATCCATGCGGCCAAGATACTCGATAGCCCCCGATGGCAGCATGCGGCCGAGATCGCCGGTTCTATACAGCCGGGGGCCAGGTTCGCCGCTGAATGGATCTGGGATAAATTTCTGTGCTGTCAGCTCCGGACGATTCAGGTATCTTCTCGCAACGCCCGCTCCTCCGATGTACAACTCGCCAGTCATGCCAAATGACACAGGCTGCAAATCTTCGTCGAGCACGTAAATCTGAGTCTCGGAAATTGGCGGCCCGATGAGCACGGGCCCAGAGCCGTGCTCAATGTGAGCGCAGGAAGACCATATCGTCGTCTCCGTTGGCCCATACATGTTCCAAACCGAGCTGCCACATCGCACCAAGTCGTTCGCCAGCTTTCGTGAAAAGGCTTCACCACCGCAGAGTACCTTTAGCCGAGGATCTCCGTCCCATCCGGCTTCGAGAAGAAGCTTCCAAGTCACCGGAGTCGCTTGCATGACGGTCGCGTTACATGTCCTCAACAATTCCAGCAGTTGATTTCCGTCGGCAGCAATCTCGCGGCTTGCAATCACGACCCGGGCACCAACGCAAAGAGGCAGAAAAATCTCCAGAGCGGCTATGTCAAACGAGATGGTTGTAACTGCTACCAACGTGTCGCTTGGGTCGAGTCCCGGTGTCACACGCATGGACGTCAGAAAATTCGCCACCGACCGGTGCTCAATTTCGACTCCTTTCGGTTTTCCGGTTGACCCAGAGGTGAAAATCACATAGGCGAGATCCTCTGGAGCCGTGATTTCTCCTGGCTTTTCTGTGCTTTCCGCGGCGATCTCGTCCGCGTCCCTGTCGAGTTGCACGATTCTGGCTGCTCCAAAACTTCGGTTCCCGGTCAGAGATCTCTGGGATAAGACCACCGGAACTTGCGCATCGTTCAACATGAACGCCAGCCGATCCTGGGGGAACATTGGATCCATGGGTAAGTAAGCCGCTCCAGACTTGAGCGTTGCCAGCAGCGCAACAACCATCGCCAGACCACGCTCAAGGAACACAGCCACACAAGTGCCACTCCCCACCCCCATGGAACGCAAATAACTAGCGAGCTGATTCGCTCTCCGGTCCAGTTCCTGGTAGGTGAGGAAGTCATTATCAAAACTAACTGCAACATTTTCAGGCGTGACGCGCACTTGCGCTTCGATCAATTCATGCACGCACATGCTCGGCGAGGACTCTCTGTCTGTAGTTTGCACTCGGTCTAGCGGGAGCGGCGTTGAAAAATGGCTTTCCCTCGCCCGGGAACCGAGGAAGCGCCCAGCCAGGCGCATGACGCTATCGGACAGAGACGATGGACTGCGATCAGATTGAGACACGGCACTCTCCCATACGAACCATATACATGGAAAGTTGTAGTCGTTAACGCCCGCTTACGGGCATGGTGATACTTGCTGTCTTTCCCAGTCGGACTTTACTTTTGCAGGGGGAAGTTGCTCTGAACTGAACCTATGCATCTCTTGCATTTGGGTTTTGATCGCAGGCTGATGAGCGTGCGTTCTCTGACGCTCCTAAGTGCCTGCCAAGGTTCGCCTAGAAAGTCTCCGCGCTTGACCCGGCTTGCTCGCGCCCTGCAGTGTACCACTCTCATCCCTTTGCGGGTGGGTAGCCGGCCCAATTGACCATTTTGTTCCCGGAGTGCAGCTATGCGTTTGTCGAACGCTTATCGGGTTTCTCTAGTCCGCAGAAAATGAAAAAATCAGTGTTCTAGACCAAGGAACCGGGTTCCAGTGCACTTTGGGACTCCCGGCCCATTATCATTCGAAGTTGCGCGCTGAATATACTCAACAAAGACGAGGAGGCGCGGCGAGTGTCTCATCCTCTGACGCAAGCAGACCTCACTGCACAATGGCGCTGAGGCCCGTCGGGGCTGCGGGAGCCTGACTCGTACCTCCGCCACCCGCATAACAGTTGTCCGCGTTGAACGCTAATAGGCCACTTGTACCACCAGCGAGGCCGTGTAAAACATTCAGATAACAATTCCCAGCAGGAATTAGATAAGCATGTCCAGCAAGATTATTGCCCCCGGAAACGTCCGGCCCAATCGGTGGCCAAGGCGTCGACCCCCACCAATTGGGCTTCGCTGATATATAGAAAGAGGGTGGAAGGGACTGGCTCGCGGGAACCGGATTGGCATGCTGGCCTAGGCCACTCGGCACTTCGGAGCTGACAAAACGGGCAGCCCCGTTCACCGTATCGTAGTTGCCCCAGCGCATCAGGGTGCTTGTAACGAGATTGTCATTGGACAACGAGCCACTGCCGCAGTTACCGCCCCAGCCCAAAGCGTAAATAGAAGTCTCGCAGTTCCCTGAACTCGTGGGCGACGAGGTATAGTTGGTATGATAGCCGGGGGTTCCCAGAACGTTGCCGATGACGTTGTAGTAACGATTGAAATCGTTCAGGATGACTGCATTCGTCTGTAGAGTTTTCCCTCCAACACTACCTCCTGCGGGATCTCTGCCGTTCCAGTAGTTGCGAAAAGCGGTGGCGAAGTTCGACGTGCCATGGACGTTGTCGCTCGTCATGCCAATTCCCTGATTGCCTTCCCACAAGACAAAGGCATTGCCCACCGAGTGTTGATAGGAACTAGCCTGCTGCCACTCGGGAGCACTCCCGACTGGTGTACCAGTATAATAATCGTCCACCGCGTAGTTGTAGGCTCCCACGCATCCAATACATCCTTCATTCATCATGGGGAAACCAATGTGCTGAAAAATGTTGTTTTCGATCAGATTATCCGCACCAACAAAAGTATCCGTCGCGTAATGATCTGATGTGGGCTTTGAACCATATAAATAGCTGTCTCGAACCGTGACGTGTGTGGTCTGATAGAGCCATATATGCTTCTGCGCAGCGTTAACGGAGCGAACGCCTTTAATCCAGTCATTGTAGCCATTTAGGATAAAAATCCCGTTAATGCAACAGGCTGAGTTGGGAGTGTTGTCCACTGTTAAGCTCTCAATGCCGTCCCCTTGGACCGGCAGGCCAGTGTCCCACCATGCCTGCGGGGACTTGCCGGAGCTAATGTTCGGCATGCGGATGCCAGGAGAGATGCCAACCGTCCACGGGCCATTGCCTGAAATCGAGGTCACCCTTACCGGCTCGACTTGGCCACGACCAGGGCGCCCGTTCGCCGAACTGCCTGACGTGCTGCAAACGCCCGAGGCGGAACAGACGTAAACCTGACCCGTGTCGCTGGAATCGTCCAACTGGTCAAGAAATATTTGGCTGCCCACCTGCACGTTCGAGATGCTGCCTTTGGTGACACTCCCTAATGTTATCGACCTTGTCCCGACGGAGTAGCCACCAGTCCAAGTCGCGGCGTTACTGTAGTTTTGATCGCCGGCGTCTCCAGTATCGGCCGTCATCAAGCATATGTCCGCACCACTCCACCCGGCGCAGCCACCGCCTGCCGAGAAAACCAGAAACGTTTGATTCGCCCCAGCGCCACGCAGGGTGACATTCGACTTGTTGTCGAAGACGATACCGGAGGAAAGATTGTACGTCCCTGCGTTCAGAAACACGACTTGCCCGCTCGGACACGACGCAATTGCCGAGTTGATCTGGGCGGCCGTCGCACCCGGATTCAGCGTGGCGCATATGCTGGTGCGGTTGGGGATGCCTCCGATGACGCCTGCTTGATTCCAATCGATCGCACGGCTCGTATCCAGAATGCCAGACCAGAGCTGAGCATAGGAACATAGCGAGAGGCTAAGCAAGATAAGGGGAAATAGAAACAAACTCTTGTGTCTCATTTTACCTCGCTAACGCCCTTCTCGTTACGGGATTCTGGCCTTACGCGACGCGAATGCGCCTGGTCGGCGACCCCAAGAGGATCACATTTGGGCGTCCTGTTCAGCACTCTAGGCGATCAAAGGTGGTAAACGCAAGACACGGAAGTACATATTGAGACACAGAAGTACGTCATCGCCTCGTTGACCCGCCAGAACAGAAATCTTTCGGCGATGCCCGTTCGGCACAACGCAGGGGCGTTGCAGGTCCAAGCACCTCTGGCTTCTATGCAGCAGCACTTTTAGTCACCTGTGCGACACACGCGCAGTTTACCGATGGATTCATTGCTTCTTTTGAGTGGCGCTCAGGGTCGATCAAAACTCCCAGACGCTTGCCCATCTAGGCGTTCCGCCGTGGGACGCGGGGCGACTGGGCTAACTGGCTGTTGAGCTTGCGCGGCGCCAAGGACTTCCAGAGCTCTGACAACCGGCAGAATTCGCGCACCTGAGTTGACGGCGTATTGCACGACCTCTTCGAAAAATTCTGACGTGCATCCGAAGGGGGTAGGAGTATCCGAAATGTCGTGGGTGGCAAAAATCAGCCAGCCTCGACGTTGGCGGTTCCGGTCTATGACCTCCTTAACTGCCTGAATTTTGTGCGGACTTTTCTCTAAAAAATACGCGAACAACTGACTCAGGTCTGCAGTTCCGACATTGAGGGTCTGGCCGGTATTCCCGCGACAACATAAGAAATACTTAGCGACTACGGCTTTTGTTAGCGGCCGAGGCGGGCAGATTGGGTAAGAGAAGGTCCTGAACGCAGCCCCAGCCACAAGCCTGCTGAGCGCTGTACGGTTTTGCAAGATCGACTCTTCAAACGCTCTCCTGTCTGTTTCCCAGGAGTGACAATGTGAAAATGTATGGCAACCCAATTCATGCCCCTGTTCCAAGAGCATCGTCAGGTCGCGTAAAACAAACATTTCACCGCTTGGCTCGCTCTTGCCCAAAAGTCCAAGCGAAACATAATAGGTTCCAGCGACGCCGAAGTGGTTCAGGATCGCACCTCCGGCCAGCAAAGCTGATCGCGGAAAATCATCAAAAGTAAATGAGATTAGAGGTCTCGTTGGGCTGATCACAAACGGTCTTCTGAATACCAGACTTGCAGCCTTTCGCTGGTAGTATTGCCGAAATCTGGATAAAATAGGCTTGGCCATTTAGCTAATCGAGCTTGCCGTGCGTGCCCGTCATCCCAAGTCCCTCGACAAGCATGCGGACCTCACGGACTCGCGAAATGAATCCTTTTGAGGTGGATCGAGGCTTGTTGGCGCCTGTGTATTCGCGCGCGAGGTTCGGAACCCGGCCCATGAAAGCATATCTGGCAACAACCTTGCGATCTGGTAAAGTGGTTCGCAGCCGCGGTGCAAGGAAACGACCACAGCAATGTACAGAGTTAGGAACAACAGGGACACCGTGCAGATGCGTGCTGAAGCTTCAACCGGCCCCGCCGCGACGGCCGAAGAATGGATTTGCTGGATGATTCTGGAACCGCACCCAGCAAATAGTGCTGCTAGAACATATTTCCAAACGGCGGCGAGTATGGGACTAATGCCAAGTTGTATTGGCCGTCCGGCATACCAGAGTGCGGGGAGCGTCAGGATCCAGAAGGATGCAGTCCAAGCTATAGCGATTCCCACAGGCCCCCAAGGCAGTGCTACGACAAACAACAGCAGTGTTACAGCAGCCTCTATGAACCCCCACCGCAACCAGCGGTCCGGCCTTCCGAGGGAAAGGTGAATCCAACCGTGGGTGTAATAGATCAGCATGATCCCAATGCCGGGCCCGAAGAAGGTGAAGATCCGGCCTGCCTCTTCCCACCGCGCTCCTAATAACAAACGAATCAGATCCTTGCCAACTAAGGTAAGGTCGGCGCTGATGGCCAAACCCACAAAGGCTATCACTGTCAGTGCATTCAAAAGATGCCGTTTGTACTGCGCAGGGTCCCGCTTTAAGCGGCTCAGGGCGGACACAGCAACCGAAGTCAGAGGTGACACAGATTGGCCTGCGGGAAGGGCAAAGAGATCATACGCCTTCTTGTAGAAGCCTAAAGAGTGCGCACCGAAGCGCCATCCCACAAGGAAGTTGTCCGTATTACGAGCGAAGTAGTCAAAGCTGAATCTTCCGTAGGTGTTTAACGCAAAGCAAACCATCGAGCCAGTTCCGTCTACCGGCCGTGGCCAATCCGGGATCCATTGACAACGGGCCCACGCTGCGATGGAAAGCGTGAGTGGCAGAACCACCGATCCCGAGACCAGTGCCCAGTATCCCAATCCCTGCCATGCTAGAACGATGGATACAGCTACCGAAACCGTGCGCGCTAGGATCTCGCAGGCGGCAACTGCCGGGAATTGCATGGCCCGCTTCAGCAGAGCGAGGTGGACAACTGACGCGCTGCTGATGAAGATCGTCACTGACATGCCGATCGCGATTGCGGCTACTTGAGGTTCGCCGTAAAATCTCGCAAGCAATGACCCTGCTAGCGCGAATCCTATCGTCAATAGGAAGCCGACACCTATATTGATCCAGAACAGGTTGCTCGCCAGGAAATGATCGATCTTTTCCCGCTGGAGAATGGCCTCGGTAAAGCCGTTCAGCCCGAAGTTCATAAGTAACAGGCTGAAGGTAGTAACCATTGCCACTAGACCAAAATCTGCAGGAGTCAGTAAACGCGCCAACGTCACAGTGGAGATGACCTGTATAGACAATCCCAATACGGAGGAAAATATCGTCACTCCAGCGCCTCGGATGGCAAGCCGAGGCACTTCGTCCGCAGCTATCCTAAACACGCCGTCTACATCGAAGGGCTTCAAGCTTCCTCCAGACAGGGAACCAGTTGTGAGCCCGCTTCACGCGATGCCAAAGCCCGCCCTTTTTTCTTGCTTCGTTCCCAGCCTCCCGGGACCGTTATCGTCGCCAACAGGAAAAAAATCCACACGGGGTGCATGATCCTAATCGATGACTCGGTGCAGTTGTAGGCTAGTGCAGTGACGAAATACGCCAGCCGGAGACCGCCCTCGTCCGGATCGCGTCGAAGTGCATTGAAGACTTTCTGGTAACCGGTTGTCACGAGGACGGCCAACAGGGCGATTCCTATCCACCCCAAATTCAAGAAGACCTCGATGTAGGCGTTGTGGGCCTCATTCGGGCGCCACCAATAAATACTCCATATCTTCTGAAGCCGCGGCCCCAGCCAGAAACTCTCGAACCCGGTTCCGAGCAGCGGGTTCGTAGTCATGCTCAGGACGAGATGCCAGATTTGAGTTCGACCGGTGAGCGTCGGATCTCTTCCCATCGTTTCCACGAGGCCGGTCCCAAGGCCTAGAAAGAGGGCACAGACGGAAACCGAAAGCATGGCCACCACCAGGAAGTGTAGACGCCACGGCTTTCGGGTGAGCGCAGGAATGTTCGTCACCATCACTAGCACACTTGCCATCAGAAAGCAGGAGATAGCTGTAACGGTATTTGCCATCCAAAAGAGCCATATCACCATAGCGAGAAGGGCGCCGTGAGCGATCAGGGAGCGCGGAATTGCCACGGCACGAGCTGGGAATTCAATCCAAATCTTGCTCCCCTTTCCGCGGAGGGCTTGCACAACGCGCCACGCGGACCCTAGTCCGAAGAGAAGACACACCCCCCCGAGCTCGTTCTTGCTGGATGCGACGCCCTTGTAAAATCCTCCGCCCCATTCACTCCACCCCCGCCCCAAGTCGGGGTAATACTTGATCAACAAGATCGACACAGGCACCAGAAGAAAACCCACGCGCGTCAGCAGCCGCTTAACTGCCACGAATGGATTGCGATCGGTCAAAACGATCAGAAGCATCGCAAGATCGCCTAAGGCCTTGACCCATCGCTTGAAAGACACATCCGTGTAGTCGGACCAGAGCGTACTTGCCCCGCAGTAGAGGAAAAAGATGAGGATCGGTACGTTGGCTCGGAGCAGAGCGCCCACACTTCGCCTCCTTCCGAGAAGCACGACGATGCCGAGCGCCAGAAGCATCGTAAGCAGGAAACGGTCGAGGGGACTGCCGTCAAGAAGCTGATCGGCAGAGTCGATGGGTGCGCCCCCATTCACGACTCCCATCGCCGCCAGCCACTCGCCCATCATTCGCGACGCGGCAACTGCCAGCCACACTACAGGAATCCAAAGAGCCTTAGAAGTATGGGCGTTCCCATTTCGATCGAGCACGAAAAGCCCCGCAATTCCGAGGGCGACGGTGACAGTGGCAGTGTGCGAAGTCATTTACTTTTCCAACACCAGGGGTTTCTGGCAGATGGCCACTGGTTTATCTCGAGTCCAGGAAAAGGCGGTGCAGGAGTTCCAGTGTAAGCACCTTGTGGATCGCCGTCGTGTAGTTCCGGTCTCCATTGAGATGGCCTCGCACGACAGCTTCGATCCCGTTCCCCTGGAGATACGGTCGCGATAGCGTTCTCTGGTCGAGGAGCATTTCCCGCACGTATCCGGAGAGGGTATCGCGGTACCAAATTCTGAAATGTGCGAATTTGTGCCTGCCAAGGAAAAAGCGCTCAAGATGCAAAGGGAAAAGACGATGGTCGATTCGCGCCATCCACTGGGGCATGCCGCCGTCGTAAGCGTATTCGGCTTTGAACAGGAACTCCAGTACATATCGCGATATCATCGTGGAGACTCGCCCGCCGTTTGCACTGATGCCGCGGTCAGTCCGAATCCGTCGAAGAAGCTGCTGTCCGTCCCCGATCAGCCGGAGGCAAACATCGTTGTTCGCACAGGCTGATTCCGGCGCACGGAATACCATCCGGACAAAGTCATTATCGAGATACGGCGTGCGGAGGGAAAGTTGTGTTTCTTCGAGCGTCAGCAGGCCAAAATGATGCCAAGGAGCCT
>Ga0209160_1004191_pt1 | contig 11586 bp, 9 predicted proteins | sample GraSoiAngelo_153_FD_186167 | JGI IMG/M metagenome (GOLD analysis project Ga0209160, IMG submission 186167) | Grasslands soil microbial communities from the Angelo Coastal Reserve, California, USA - 14_1009_12_40cm (SPAdes) (version 2) | ecosystem: Environmental > Terrestrial > Soil > Grasslands ...
GAAGCCCTGGATCAGGGCGTCATCGACGTGATCGCCACCGACCACGCCCCGCATGAGATCGCGGCCAAGGCGGCCGGCGTCAATGGATTCCATGGCTTCGAGACGGCGCTGGCGGTCTTGATCGGACTCGGACTCGATCCGGCTGTTCTCTACCGCGCCTGCGTCCAGCGGCCGCGGGAGATCATCGGCCAATCGGTCGAGGACGAGTGGATCCTGATCGATCCCGACCGTGAGTGGACGGTCGACTCGAGCTCATTCAAGAGCCGGGGCAAGAACACGCCGTTTGACGGCCGTCGGGTCCGCGGGCGGATCGTGATGACGGTGTGTCGCGGCCAGGTCATCGTCGAGCGGATGCTGCAGCGTGTCTGACGGGCTGGCGCTCGTCCTCGAAGACGGATTCACCCTGCTTGGTCAGCAGGGCGGACAGGCGACGCAGGCGAGCGGCGAGATCGTGATCAACACCTGCATGACCGGTTACCAGGAGGTGCTCTCCGACCCCTCGTACGCCGGCCAGATGGTGGTGATGACCTATCCCCTCGTCGGGAATTACGGCGCCACGGCAGATTTTCAGGAGTCGGCGCGACCATGGGCGCGGGCGTTGATCACCCGCCAGCTCAGTGCGTTCCAACAGCACTGGCGGACGCACCAGCCGCTGGCGGAATGGCTGGACGGCTACGGCATACCGATCATCACCGACTGTGACACCCGGCGGCTTGCCCGGCACCTGCGAGGCACTGGTGCTCAGCGAGCCATCATCGGGCCGCGCGAGGAACTCCCGATGTTGCACGAGCAGGTGCAGTTCGTCACGCCGCTCGAGGAACAAGACCTGGTCCGCCAGGTGTCCGAAGGATTCGTCGACAGCTTGGAGATCATGGATCCGGCGTTGGCCGGGCGGCCATTCCGTCAATGGCCCGGGCTCCGAATCACGGTGGTCGACTACGGCGTGAAGCGCAACATTCTGCGATCGCTCCGCGCGCGCGGGGTGGAGGTCGACGTCCTGCCCCACGACAGCAGCCTCGAAACGATTCTCGAGCGCCGCCCCCACGCCGTCGTGCTCTCGAACGGCCCGGGCGATCCGGCGCAGCTCCAATCCGCCGTTGTGGCGACCCGGCAGTTGATCGCACGCCTACCGGTGCTCGGTATCTGTCTCGGTCATCAACTGGTCGGCCAGGCAGCCGGGGCCCTCACGCGCCGACTTCCGTTTGGTCACCATGGCGGCAACCATCCGGTGCTCGACCTGCGAACCGGCAGGGTCACCATGACGTCGCAGAACCACGAGTTCGAAGTTGACGCGGAGAGCCTGCCCGCCGGCAGCGGCTTCCGCGTGAGTCACCGCAACCTCCACGACGGCTCGGTCGAAGGCCTGGTTCACGACCACCTGCCGGTCCGTTCCGTGCAGTTCCACCCGGAAGGCGCACCGGGTCCGCAGGACAACCAGGCGATCTTCGATGATTTCCTCGACCTGATCGCGGGTCGGGATCCCGCGCCGATCGCGGTGCGCCAGCCGACGCGCCGTCCCGCCAGCGTGCTCGTCATCGGATCCGGCCCGATCGTAATTGGCCAGGCCGCCGAGTTCGATTACGCGGGGACCCAGGCCTGCAAGGCGCTTCGCGAGGAAGGCGTGCGAACCATCCTGGTCAACTCGAACCCGGCGACCATCATGACGGATGAAGGGATCGCGGATCGGGTGTATATCGAGCCGCTTACGGTCGAGGCGGTCACGGCGATCATCGAACGCGAGCGACCCGATGGACTGCTGCCCACCCTGGGCGGACAGACCGGCCTCAACCTGGCGGTGGCGCTGGCCGACGCCGGTGTTCTCGAACGTTGCGAGGTGCGGATGCTCGGGACGCCGCTCGACGCGATCCGGGAGGCCGAGGACCGCGAGGCGTTCAAGTCGGCGCTGCTGCGAATCGGTGAGCCGGTACCGGACAGCCGGACGGTCTCAATCGTTGAGGACGCCCAGGAATTCGCGGCCTCGATCGGGTTTCCGCTCGTGGTGCGACCCGCCTATACCCTGGGCGGCACCGGCGGCGGGATGGCGGGAACCCCACTGGAGCTCGAAGCCGTGGTCCGCGAAGGACTGGCGGCGAGTCCCATCCGCCAGGTCCTGGTGGAGCGCGCCCTCACTGGCTGGAAAGAGATCGAGTACGAGGTGATGCGGGACGCCAATGACACCTGTATCGCCATTTGCAACATGGAGAACATCGACCCCATGGGGGTCCACACCGGTGACAGCATCGTCGTCGCGCCGAGCCAGACGCTCTCGGACCGGCAGTATCAGATGCTCCGCTCCGCGGCGTTGCGGATCATTCGGGCGCTGCGGATCGAGGGCGGGTGCAACGTCCAGTTCGCATTGGATCCCGCCTCCGATCGCTACTACGTGATCGAGGTGAACCCGCGGGTGAGTCGCTCCTCGGCGCTGGCATCGAAGGCGACGGGTTATCCCATCGCCCGGGTCGCCGCAAAGATCGCGGCGGGGCGTGGGCTGCACGAGATTTCGAACGCGGTCACCGGCAAGACCAGCGCGGCGTTCGAGCCGGCGCTCGATTACTGCGTGGTAAAGATTCCCCGCTGGCCATTCGACAAGTTCCCTGCCGCTGATCGCACCCTGGGCACCCAGATGAAGTCGACCGGCGAGGTAATGGCGATCGAGCGGACCTTCGAGGCCGCCCTGAGCAAGGCACTGCGAGCCCTCGAACAGCGCCTGCCCGATGCCTCGCAATTGCGCGGCCGCCCCGACCTCCTGCATCAGGCCAACGACCGCCGACTGATGGCGGCGATGCAGGCGTTACGCGATGGGATGCCACAGGACGAGGTGGTCGTCGCCACCGGCTACGCGGCATGGTTCGTCGACCGCCTTGCCTTCATCACCGGGCTGGAGGCCGAGCTCTCGCGAACCCCCTCCCCCGATATCCTGCGCCGCGCCAAGCGAGCGGGGCTCGACGATGGACGGATCGCCGAATTGAGTGGCGGGCGGGCGCCAGTGGCCGCCATCGAGCCGACCTTCCGCCAGGTCGATACCTGCGCCGCCGAGTTCGAGGCCGTGACCCCCTATTACTACGCCACCTACGAAGACGAGGACGAGATCATTCGCCGCGGCAACCGCGCCGTCGCCGTCATTGGCTCCGGCCCGATCCGCATCGGCCAGGGCATCGAGTTCGACTACTGCAGCGTGCACGCCTCGGCCGCCCTGCAGCAGGCCGGCTTCGACAGCGTGCTCATCAATAGCAATCCGGAAACCGTCAGCACCGACTTCGACGCCTCGACCCGCCTTTATTTCGAACCGCTCGATCTGGAAGGCGTGCGCAACGTCCTCCGCCGGGATCCCGTGCTCGGGGTGGTGGTCCAGTTCGGCGGCCAGACCGGGCTGAACCTGGCGGACGCCCTCGCCGCGGGCGGGGTCCGCATCCTGGGATCGTCGGTCGATACCATCGATCTCGCCGAAGATCGCCGCCGTTGTGAGCGGCTGCTCCGCGAGCACGGGATCCCACAGTCTCCCGGCGGTTCCGCGACCAGCGTCGCCGACGCGGTCCAGATTGCCGCCCGGGTCGGCTACCCGGTGCTGGTGCGACCCTCGTATGTCCTCGGGGGGCGCGGCATGGAGATCGTCCGTTCGCCGGAAGACCTGCGGCGCTACGTGGAAGCTGCCATCGATCTCGGCATCCGGGGGCCGATCCTGGTCGACAAGTACCTGCTGGGGCGCGAGCTCGATGTCGATGCGGTCTGCGATGGGGATGCGGTTCTGATTCCCGGCATCCTCGAGCACATCGAACGGGCCGGGATTCACTCGGGCGACTCGTTTGCGGTCTATCCGCCCATCACGCTGACCGCGGATGAGACGGCTCGCGTCGTCGATTCGACCACCTTGATCGCCCGCCTGGTCAACGCCGTTGGGCTGATCAACATCCAGTTCGTCATCCGCGATGGGATCCCGCACGTCCTGGAGGTCAATCCCCGAGCCAGCCGGACGGTGCCGTTCCTCAGCAAGGTGACCGGCGTGCCGATGGTCCGGCTCGCCACGAATGCCGCGCTCGGCCGTTCGCTCGCGGACCAGGGATTCAGCGCCGGGCTTCAACCGAGCCGGCCGCTCTATGCGGTGAAGGCTCCCGTCTTTTCGATGGCGAAGCTGCCGGCGGTCGACGCGGTCCTGGGTCCGGAAATGAAGTCGACCGGGGAAGCGATGGGGATCGCCGCCGACCTGGCCACGGCGCAGTACAAAGCCTTTCTCTCGACCATGCAGGAGCTGCCCCCGGATGGCGCGGCCCTCTGCTCGATCGCCGACGCGGACAAGCCTGAAGCCCTGCCGATCCTGCGGGCGCTCCACGGCCTCGGCATCACCCTCTATGCGACCAGCGGCACGGCGGCGCTGCTCCACGAATTCGGAATTCCGAGCATCACCGTGCAGAAGCTTCGCGACGGCCATCCCAATGTTGTGGACGTCATCCATTCGGGGCAGGTGCAGCTGGTCGTGAACACGGTGTCGCTGGAAAGCCCGGTGGCGGACATCGGCACCGGCGTTCCGCTGCGCGACGGCTACGAGATCCGGCGCGCCTCCGTCGAGCGACGCATCCCTTGCCTCACCTCGCTGGACACGGCGGGGGCGCTGGTTCAAGCGCTGCGCGCCTGGCGTCGGGAGCATCGGTCGAAGGTCGCGGTCCTGGGTGAGTACCTTGGCGCCGCCGTGGTGGCGGAGGCGTCGCTGACGTGATCGTCGCGGCGGCACAGGCAGAGGTTGTTGAGCGCTCAACCCCGATGAGCGGCGCCACCGAGCTCGTGGTGCACCACCCGCCATCGGCGTCCGCCGTGCAGCCAGGCCAGTTCTTTCAGCTGGCGGTTGGCGCGCCGCACACGATTCTCCGGCGGCCGTACAGCGCCGCCTGGGCGGATCCGATCAGTGGCCGGCTCGGCTTCATCTTTAATGTGGTGGGGGCGGGCAGCGCCTGGTTGGCGAATCTACCGGAGGGGCATGACGTGGATCTGCTGGGCCCGCTCGGCCGCGGATTCGAGCTCGATGGGAGGGATCCGGCGATCGTGGTCGCGGGCGGCCTGGGTGTCGCGGTCTTTCCCGGTGTGGTACGGGCGCTGGTCGCGCGCGGCCGTCGTGTCACCGTCCTGCTGGGCGCGCGCTCGGTCGCGCAGCTGATGCGATCGGATCGATTCGCGGGTGCCGAGGTGAAGGTCGCCACCGATGACGGCAGCGCCGGCCATCACGGATCCGTTGTCGATCTTTTGCTGGACCAGGTTGGGGGTCTGGACATCTTCGGTTGCGGCCCAACCCCGATGCTCCAAGCCCTGATGCGTGCGGCTCGACGGTTGGACATTCCGCTCTCATCCATTCAGGTCGCGCTCGAAACCCCGATGGGCTGTGGGATCGGGACCTGTCTGGGATGCGCCGCGCCGGGTCGCGCCGGCGGGTATCTGCTGACCTGCCAGGATGGACCGTGCCTGCGCGCCGACCGGATCGATTGGGACCACATGACGGATGCGTTTCATGGCTGACCAGCTCGACATCGGTGTCGGCCTCGGCCACGGTTTGCGGCTGCGCGGTCCGGTTATGGTTGCCTCGGGCACGTTCGGCTACGGCTTCGACGCGCCGCTGGTCGACCGCTCCGCGCTGGGCGCGATCGTGACCAAAGGCACGACACCGCGGCCGCGCGCCGGAAATGCCCCGACCAGGATCGCCGAGACTCCCTCCGGCATGCTCAACGCGATCGGGCTCCAGAATCCCGGGGTCGAGCACGTGGCGCGCGAGTATGCGCCGATCTGGGCGAGCTGGGAGGTCCCGGTCATCGTCAACGTTGCGGGCGATGCGATCCAGGACTACGTCGAGGTGGCCCGTCGATTGGATGGGGTGGCCGGCGTTGCCGGCCTCGAGCTGAACATCTCCTGCCCCAACGTCGTGAACGGACTGCAGTTCGGGCTCGATCCGCGGCTGGCGGCGGAGTTGACGATGGCCGTTCGACGCGCGACCGAGCTTCCGCTGATCGTCAAGTTGACCCCAAACGTCACGGACATCGTGGCGGTTGGCCGCGCGGTCGAGGCCGCCGGCGCCGATGCCGTCTCTGCCATCAACACCTATGTCGGCATGGCGATCGACGTGCGGCGGCGGCGGCCGATGCTTTCACGAGGCAGCGGGGGCGTGAGTGGCCCAGCCATCAAGCCGATGGCCTTGCAGGCGGTCTGGCAGCTGGCGGATGAATTGAGCATCCCGGTCATCGGCATCGGCGGGATCACGACCCCATCCGACGCGCTGGAGTTCCTCCTGGCCGGTGCGGTCGCCGTGCAGCTGGGCACGGTGAATTACCTCCGACCCGAATCGACGCGCGAAGTTCTCGATGGGATTGCGCAGTACATGCATCAGCATCGGTTCAACAATTTGCGCGCCCTGCCCATTCGTGGTGTCCGGGCGATGGCGCATGCCTGAGGTCGATCGCCAGGGGATCGCCTGGCAGGCATTCGAGTCGGCGGGGGCGCTCCTGCGCGGTCACTTTGTCTACACCAGCGGCCGGCACGGCGCCGATTACCTGGAGAAATTCCGGATCCTCGAGGATCCCCGGGCAACGACTGCGCTCGCGGCCATGATCGCCGCGCGCTTCCAGCCGCTGGCGCCGGAGCTGGTCGCGGGTCCGACCACCGGCGGCATCATCCTCGCGTACGAGGTGGCTCGCCAGCTCGGGGTGGACGCTGTTTACGTGGAGCGGGGCGAGGGGACTGGCCGCGTCTTACGCCGTGGATTCGAGATCGTCCCAGGCGTCCGGGTACTCGTGGTCGACGACGTGGTGACGACCGGCGGCTCGCTGCTCGAGACGACTGCCTGCATCAAGCGCGCTGGCGGCGACGTCATCGGGATCGGGGTGCTGGCCGATCGCACGGCTGGTTGGACTGGCACCGAGGTTCCATTCTTCGCCTGCCTCACCGTGGACTTTCCTTCCTATGTGCAGGAAGCGTGCCCCCTCTGCGTTGCCGGCATACCCGTGGCGACGCCGCGCGGCTCGCGCAAAAAGTTGGCTACGGCCTAGAGCTCCCTCCCCCCTTGTGGGGGAGGGTCAGGGTGGGGGGTACTACTGCAACCAGGACGGCGCGGGCGCCGCCTGGTGGTGCAGCTGTTCGCGCATTTCGCGCCGATGGTTGCGGCGACCGGCCACCGGGTCGGCAGGTCGGGCAGGGGTGAGCACAGTAGCCGCGGGCCGAGTCGGACCCTGTACTGACGACTCGTCGGCGGCTCCGGCCTTTGCCGCCCGCAGCACATGACGGAGTCGAACCGTCCAGGTCACCTTGCCGAAGTCCCACTGGCTGAGCGCGGGCTCGCCCTCGGGCTTTCGCTCGATCCGGGCGGTGAGACTCTGCTCGTGGTCGAGGTCGGCGAGCTGAAGCGCCGCCGCGGAGGTGCTGACCGGCGTGATGACGGCAACGGCGGAGGCTCCCGTGTCGCGAAGGATCCGCATGATGGCCTGGGTCGGCACCAGGTTGTCCAGCGCCGCGACCGGCTCGAGCAGTAATTGAGCGGGCCCCTCGGTCACAGATCGCGCGAGCGCCAGATGGTCGAGATCCCACGTCGAGGCGGTGCCCGTCGCGTCGATCACGAAGACGGTTGTGGATAACCGCTCGCTTGGTTCCAGCGTCCTGATGCGCTCGCGCGTGCTCCCATCAGCGAGGTCTCGGAGTCGATCCAGCTGAGACCGCTGGGTAAGGCAGCCGTGTTCATCAATGTGTTGCATCTTGTGCCTGCCCTTCTGAACCTGGATGCTGCGTCAAGCAGCGCTGAGACAAATTCTACCAGCGTCGGCTCGCGGTGGAAACACTTTTCTTTGCGATGGCGCGGCTCTCAAGAAATTCTTAACGGTTGATAAGCCGGGTCGGTTACGCGCTGCCGCGACATTGCCTAGGTGCGTATCGGTTTGCAGAGATGCGACGTTGTGCGGTCGACGATGAAGCTTACGAAGGTGTCGGTAACGATTGCGGGAATCACGTTGGGCGGGATGGCGGGCGCGCTCTTGCAGCTGAACGCGGCGAGCGCCGCTATCGCGACCGTCAGCCCGCGGATAGTAGCCGCCACGCCGTCTCCGAGCCCGACCTGTCGACCGATGACGCTCTCGATCGCCTTCACGAACAACGTGACCGACACCAGCTCTCTCGGTTTGCGGCTCCCCTGGGGTCGGCCGGGTGACGCCGAGGGGCAGATGATCGAGGACTATGGCGCGTACAACGGCACAACTGTCCGCGAGCAGTTGCCGGTGCACGACATCACCACCGGATCGCTCGTGGAGCTCTCGGGCCACAACGCGATCGACATCATTCTCGACAGCGGCACGCCGCTCTATGCGGTGACATCGGGGACCGCGTACCGGATCACGAACTGGACGATCCCTGGTGGGCCGCAGGGTTGGGCATCGGTCGTGGTTTCGGATGTCCTCAAGGACGACCAGGGCGACCCCATTGCGTTTCTCTACGGCCATGTCCGCGAGTTCGATGTGCCGAACGGTCAGCACGTGGTCGCGGGCGAGTTGCTAGCGAAAAGCGGCGGCGATCCCGACGATCCTGGCGCCGGATTCAGCGATACGGCGAACGTGCATTTCGAGATCATCGAGTCGCCAAATCCGCTGATCGCCCACGCTGGAACCGTCAATCCGCACCAGTTCCTCGAGAACCTGTACGCGCACGCGGCGACCGGGCCTGCCGGCTGCACGTAATCGACGCGCGCGGTCGCCGTATTCGAATGGAATCGGGTGTATAGTCCGATCAAGGCATCGTCGGGGCGCTGTGACGCCCCTCCTCCCTCCGGATCGAGCCTGAGGTTGGTCCTTTAAGTCGATCCTCAACCAGTCGCGGCCCCAGCTGGCGTCGCGAAGGAGGACATCGGATGTCAGCCGACCAGAATCCCGGGTATCCGTTCTGCCACGTGGTCCGAAGCAAGGTCGATCCAAGCCAGGTCGATGAGACGACCCGGCTCTGGATCAAAGAGGTCCTGCCCACTCTCAAGAAGCAAAGGGGCTTCGGTGGCGCCACGCTGATCGGAAACCGGAAGATCGGGACCAGCGTCAGCGTCTCGTACTGGGAATCCGAAGCCGCGATGAAAGATGCGCGCGGTCAGGTTCGCCCGGAGGCGATTATGGCTCTGGCCCAAACCGGCGGGAGCATCATCGCGGATGACGAGTGCGACGTCGCGTTCCTGGAGAGATTTCAGCCTCCCAAAGCTGGCGGCTGGGCGAGGCTCACCACCGTCCAGGGCGATCCGGCTCAGCTTTCCCAGGCCGTTTCCAACTTCAAGGACAAGATCGTGCCCTCGGTCCGGCGCCAGGCCGGTGCCCGAACCGCCTACTTCTTCGCCAATCGGCAGACCGGCAAGACGTTCGCCGGATCCGTTTGGGACACCCTGCAAGACCTCCAGAAGAGCGAGTCCGCGATTACCGAGCTGCGCGCGGAGGCGATCAACCGGTTCGGCGGCCGGGAGGCGAAAACCGAAGCGATGGAGATGTACTTCATCGAGATTCTTGCCGCCAGCGCCTTAGTCCCTTAGTCGATCCGCGATGGGGCGCTCGTCCCCGCCCGAGCCCAAAGGGGGACTGTCGCCCCTTTCAATCTCGCCGGTTGGCGATCGCCCGACGAGATTTCGCGGCTTGTGCCTTCGCGCGGGCTGCCTCCTCTTCGGCCGCGATGGCGCGATCGGCCGCTCGCTGAGCAGCGCTCGCCGCGGCCGTTGCCTCCTGACGGAGGCGCAGGGCGGTGGCAGCGGCCTCCTTCGCCCGTTCTTCGTCGGCTCGTGCTGCCTTCTCCGCCGCGGCCGCCACCCGCTGCTGCTCCTGGCGTTCGGCTGATTTGCCCTTAGCCGTGGCGCTGGATGCGAACATCTCGGCGACGTCGTCGGCTGGTTGAGGCTCGCCGGCAAGCGCCCCCTTTTGCAGCTGCTCCCATGTCTCGCCGCCCCTCAGCGTGGCGATGCGGAAGATTTCGCGAGCCCGGCGAACGGTCTCCTCGCCGGCCGGATGCTCGCCCTGACGAAGGGCGGCTGCGGCGGCATTGCTCGCCGCGTCGAGCTTTTGCTGAAAGTCCTCGGATGCGCTGCGCAGCTCCTGGGCCGCGTTGGCACGCCTGGCGCCGGCGGCCGCCTGCGTTTTCGCCAGCGCCAGCGCCGATTGGCGGAGATCACGGAGCACGGCCGGGTTCGACCGGGCGCCCTGATTCGACGCCCAGAGCGACACCGACGGCTTCTTCAACGCGGACAGCTGACTGGCCAGGTCAACCTGACCTGATGCCTTGAGCTGCTTGGCCTTAGTGTTGCGATAGGCGGTGAATTTTTCGAGCGGCTGTGCCAGCAATTCCGCCGTGAGGTCTTCGCTTTCCGTCATGGACGGCTCGAGGCGAGCAGGATCGGGCTCAAATTCGGTCTCCCCGCCGTATCGTAATCGACTTCCGGCTTGACACTCGCTAGCCAGGCGAACTGGGTCGCCTCTTCTCTCTCCGAGTCGCTGGGACCCAACGGCGAAAGTCTCAAAGGTTACGGATAACTTTCGAAACGACCGGGCGTTTCCCCTGTGTCGTCGACGGGTCGTGCACAGAAGGGAAGCGAATGACCAAGCGACCGCTGATCCTGGTTGGATCAACCATTAGCGCGTTTATTTTCTTCGGACTTATCGGCGGCGTCTTGCTCAACACCCTGTTGACCAATGCTGCCTCTGCCGCACCGGCCCCAACTGTTCTTTCACCCACGAGCGCCTCGGCCGGCTATTTGCCGACACCGGATCCGGTTGCTGAGGACCCGACCCCATCGGCAACTCTCGCCCCGTCCGTAGCGGCTGCGACTGCGCCTCCGGTGCCTGCGGAACCGACTGCGACGGCCAGACCGATTGTCACATCACCTACCCCGGCGCCAGCCGCGAAGGCTGACGGCAAGCTGATCGTGGTCACGCTCAAGACGCAGAGCCTGATCGAATCAAGGCGAAGTACACCCCGGATCAGTTCATCTCGCCCTGGCCAAAGAGCAGCCCCTACTGGTACGCCAGCGCCTGGGTGAAGTACGCGATGCTCGACGACGATGGCGGTTACTTCATTCACGACGCTCCCTGGCGCACCCTCTACGGTCCAGGGGCCAACGTTACAAGTGGAACCCACGGCTGCGTGAACGTCCCGCTGAGCACCATGGCCTTCCTTTATAAGTGGGCGGCGGTCGGAACGACGGTAGTCGTCCAGTAAGCCGCCGGCTCTTCAACCGGCTCGGTCACCGCTTGCGGCTCCCCGACAATCCTGACGATGCCGATTTCGCGTCCAATGTTCATGGCCTTTCATCCAAGAAATCGCCCGCCCTTCCCAGCGCGTTCTGGTCTTCGGCCCAGACGGATTCGTGACGGAGTGCAGCGAGCCGACTGGAGCTGGCGGCGTTTGAATTAGGGGCGGAGAGGACCGAACTCTCGACACCCTGCTTAAAAGCTAGGCGGGCTTGTGCGCGCTGTAGCTCCGAGTTTGGCGGGCCGAAGCCAAGCGGGCGCGGTTAGGTGTGTCATTCCGCCCATATATTGACAATGCCAACCAGACGGTTAGATGGGTCGCCAGCTAATCCGGCGGAGGACCCAGGATCTCGATGCCGTA
>Ga0209160_1004199_pt1 | contig 11572 bp, 8 predicted proteins | sample GraSoiAngelo_153_FD_186167 | JGI IMG/M metagenome (GOLD analysis project Ga0209160, IMG submission 186167) | Grasslands soil microbial communities from the Angelo Coastal Reserve, California, USA - 14_1009_12_40cm (SPAdes) (version 2) | ecosystem: Environmental > Terrestrial > Soil > Grasslands ...
TCGAGTTCCTGCGCCGTCTCCCAGAACCGCGCGAAGACCGGATCGTCGAAGTGCCGCCCGCCGCGCGCGGCGAGGTCCGGGGACAGGTAGATTCCCACGCACCCGTCCCAGCGCGCGCGGATCGTCTCTTCCACCGCGCCCTCGGGGTCGAGCAGCGAGATGTGCGCCACTGGGTAGAGCCGCGTCGGCTCGGCACGGCAGAACTCGGCCAGCCACCGGTTGTAGGCGCGCGTATAGGCGGTCGCGAGGGCGCCGTCCGTGACGTGCCCTTCCCAGCAGATCCCGATGGTCGGATAGAGCAGGACGGCGTCGATGCCCTCCCCGTCCATGACGCGCAACCGCGCTACGGGATCGTAAGAGCCGGGCGGGCTGCCTTCGGCATAGCTGATCTCGCCCCGGGTCAAGAGCTTGGCGGTGTCCATATTGATCCCGCCGAGGGCGCCGAGCTGGCCCCGGAGCGTCTTGAGCGGCTGCCCGTCGATGAGGAGGACCTCGTAGCCCTGCTCGTCGCGCGCGATGCGGATCGCGCGGTCGCGGAAGCGGGGATCGAGGTACTTGAGCCAGGTGTCCGCGGGTTCCAGGACATGGCCGTCGGCGTCTATCACGCTCTGCGTCGGATCGTTCGTCATGGTCGCGTCCTTCCGCGTCTAGCGCCGCGTCTTCCCGCGTCTGGCACCTCGTCGCCTCTATACCCAGTCGCCTCTATACCTTGAAGACCGCGCCGCTACAACTCTGACTCACTCGGCGGCCGAGACACGACTGATGCGGGGATGCGGAGCGCGCGGATCGTCCATGGGATCAGTCTCATTCCATGGCATGCGACAGTATGCCGGAGCCTGTTACCCATGTCATCGGTCCAATCTGTTACCTATGCTCCCGGTCTGGACTCAATTTCTACTTGACAGGTTCCGCACCGTCCGCCGCTGCGTGCGCGCAGCGTGGCGCAGATGTCGCACCTAGAGCACGCGCACGCCCTCCATCGGGCAGCGATCAGACACTTCGCGAAAAATGCGGATCGCGCCGCAATCGCCCCGTGTCGCGCCTCGCAGAGGCCTTGGAAACGTGAGCATAGAGTCGAGTTAGCAGGAGGCTACTCCTATGGACATCCTCACCAACGACGCGCGCGCCCTCGCTGGTTCGACCGCCGAAATGGATCGTCTCGGCCACGAGATCGCGAAGCTCTCGGCACATCTCGATGCCGCCGTCGCCCGACTCCTCGATCTCATCCGCGAGTTCGATGCTCGCGAGGGCTGGAACAACGGCTTCCGATCCCGCGCCCACTGGTTGAGCTGGCGGGTGGGGCTCGATATGGGCGCGGCGCGCGAGAAAGTCCGCGTCGCTCGTGCGCTCGGCACACTGCCGCGCCTGGCGCAGGCTCTCGCCCGCGGCGAGCTCTCGTACGCCAAGGTCCGGGCGCTGACCCGCGTGGCGACTCCTGAGACGGAAGAACGGCTGCTGGCGGTGGCGCGCGCCGGCACAGCGGAGCATGTCGAACGCATCGTGCGCGGCTGGCGCCGGGTGGACCGGTACGCCGAAGCCCGCGAATCAGCCGCGCGACACCGGAGCCGAGCGTTGCGCGTGTATCGGGACGACGACGGCATGGTGGTCGTGCGCGGACGGCTCGAGCCCGAGGTCGGCGAGCTCCTCGTCCAGGCGCTGAACGCGGCACGCGAGGTCCTGTATCAACGCACTGACAGGACGTTCGGCGATGCCAGTTCCGGCGACGTTTCCACGGAACCGCCCGCGTTGGAGCAGCAGCAAGCCGACGCGCTGGCGTTGGTGGCGGAGACGGCGCTGCACCACGGCATCGATCCCGGCGCGCCGGGTGACCGCTACCAGGTGGTGGTCCACGTCGACGCGCCGGCGCTCGCCGATGCCGAGGCGCCCGGCCAGTCGGTGCTCGAGAACGGCGAACACGTTCCCGCGGAAACGTCTCGGCGCCTGGCCTGCGACGCCAGCCGCGTGGTGATGCAGCACGCTCGCGACGGTCGCGTGGTAGAGGTCTCCGCCCGGACCCGCACGATCCCTCCGGCATTACGTCGCGCGCTCCATCACCGAGACCGCGGTTGTCGCTTTCCTGGCTGCGGAGTCCGTTTCGGCCAGGGGCATCACATCCGTCACTGGGCGCAAGGCGGCCCGACGACGCTCTCGAACCTCGCCATGCTCTGTCGTCGTCACCATCGCGCCGTTCACGAGGAGGGGTACGAGGTCGATCGGCAGCCCGATGGTGAGCTTCGGTTCCGCCGTCCGGACGGCCGCCTGCTGCCTGAGGTCCCGCGAGCTCCTGAAGTGTCCGGCGATCCCGTGAAAGTCCTGCTCGCGCGTCACGACGCGGAAGGCCTTGTGATACAGGCGCGGATCACCACCCCAGGTTGGATGGGGGAGCGTCTGGACGTCGGTTATGCGATCGACGTCTTGCACCTGCGTTGCAACTCGGAGCCCCCGGTCGTCGAACTTCAGTCCCGCGCAACTGCGCCCCTGCCGGCCTCGTCGAGCACTGAGGTATGATTCGGGCGATGAGCTGTCCGCGATGCGGGACTGAGAACCCGCCCGGCGCGAAGTTCTGTCGCGGATGCGGCGTACGCCTGGACGCGATGTGCCCTGCCTGCAAGCATTCCAATCTTCCCGGAAGTCGTTTCTGCAACGAGTGTGGACGTCAGCTGGTTTCCGACTCGCCCGCGCCGTCGGGAGCGAGCGCTCCGCCGAGCGTGAAGGCCGGATACACGCCCAAGCACCTCGCGGACAAGATCCTCAAGACCCGGTCCGCGCTCGAGGGCGAGCGGCGGCAAGTGACGGTGCTGTTCGCCGATCTCGCGGGATTTAGCGCACTCGCCGAGCAGCGCGACCCAGAAGAGGTCCACGCCATCGTCGATCGTTGCTTCGAGATGATCGCGACCGAGGTGCATCGCTTCGAGGGCACGATCAATCAGTACACGGGCGATGGCGTCATGGCCTTGTTCGGCGCGCCGATCGCGCACGAGGACGCGCCCCGGCGCGCCACTCACGCCGCCCTCGCGATCCAGCGCGCCGTCCGTGACCTGAGCCGCGAGCTGGCGCCGCGTCTCGAGCGGAGCCTCGAGATGAGGATCGGCCTCAACACCGGGCCGGTCGTCGTGGGTAAGATCGGCGACGATCTCCGCATGGACTACACGGCGGTTGGCGATACGACCAACGTGGCCGCGCGACTGCAGCAGAACGCGCGACCGGGCAGCGTGCTCGTCGGCGCGTCGACGTCTCGGCTCATCGCCGGATACTTCGAAACGCTCGACCTGGGCGAGCTGCCCGTGAAGGGTCACGCGCCCGTCCAGGCGTTCGAGGTCCTGCGCGCGCGCGGCCGCAAGGCACGGCTCGACGTGGAGAGCGAGCGCGGCCTCACGCCCCTCGTCGGACGAGATCAAGAAATCGCCACCCTCATGGAGCTGTTCAACCGAGTGCGGGAGGGGCGGGGACAGGTTGTGTTCATCGCCGGCGAGGCGGGCATCGGAAAGTCACGGCTCCTGCTCGAATTCCGCCGCCGGCTCGCGGCCACGGCCGAGCCGACGACGTGGCTCGAGGGCCGCTGCATCTCGTTCGGCCAGTCGAGTCCGCTCCTGCCCGTCGTGGATCAGCTTCGCGAGAACTTCGGTATCGACGAGTTCGACGGCGAGCCCGAGATCATCGCGAAGGTCGAGCACGGGATGCGCCGCCTGGCCGGGCTCGAGCCGCATGTCCCGTTCGTACGGTATCTCCTCTCCGTCGATCCCGGAGATGCCGCCGTCGTCGCGATGGACGCCGCGCGGCGCCGAAAGTGCATCTTCGACGCGGTCCTCGCGATGTCCCTGCGCGGGGCGATGCGACGCCCGCTGGTGTTCGTGTTCGAGGACCTCCATTGGGTCGACACGAGCACGGAGGAGTACCTCGCCGCGCTCAGCGACAGCGTGGGCGCGACGCGCATCCTGATCGTCGCGACCCATCGCCTCGGCTACTCCCCGCCCTTCGGCACGCGCAGCTTTCAGACGAGGATCACGCTCAGTCCGCTGTCGGAAGCCGAAGCCCTCTCGATGGCCGGCCGGATGCTCGGCGTCGAGCGGTTCCCGGCCGACGTGACGAGAGCGCTGCTCGACAAGGCCGAGGGCGTCCCGCTCTTCGTCGAGGAAGTCACCAAGACGTTCCTCGACCTCGGCATCCTCGAGCGCGACAACGGCGGCTTTCGCGTCGTGAGACCGATCCGGGACGCCGCGGTGCCGGACACCATCCACGACATCATCATGGCGCGCCTGGACCGGCTCGGCGAGGAGGGTAAGCGCACAGTGCAGCTCGCCTCGGTGATCGGCCGTCAGTTCCTCCGCCGGTTGCTCGAGCGGATCGCGGGACTCACGGGCGAGCTGGAGGGATTCCTTCAAGAATTGAAGGCGCTGGAGATCATCTACGAGCAAGGGCGCTTGGCCGAGCCGGCCTACATCTTCAAGCACGCGGTGATCCAGGACGTCGCCTATCAGAGCCTGCTCGTCCAGCGCCGGAAGGAGCTCCACCGCGCAGTCGGCCGCGCGATCGAGGAGCTCTATCCCGATCGCCTCGCCGACCACTACGGGGAGCTGGCCCATCATTTCGTCGAGGGCGAGCAATGGCCCGAAGCGTTTCGCTACAGCATCCTCGCCGGTGACCGCGCCGCGCACGCGTTCGCGAGCGCGGAGGCACGCAGGCACTACGCGCAGGCGCTGGAGGTTGCCGATCGCGCGCGGCCGGGCGACCGGGAGCTGGCCAGCGTTCACGAAAAGCTCGGCGGCGCCCTCTTCATCCTGGCCGAGTTCGAGGCGGCGGTGGCGGAGTTCGAGCGGGCCCTCGCACTCATCCGCCGGCTCGGCGACCGGAAGCAGGAAGTGGCGACGCTCCTCGGGTTGGCCAACGTCTACAACTGGGGCCACAAGATCGCCGAGGTCCTGGCGACCGTCAACGGCGCCCTCGCGATCGCGATCGAAATCGGCGACACGGCTGGCCAGGCCGGCTGCCACGCGCTGCGCGGCGAGGCGAGAGGCGGCGTCTACGGGCCGGTCGTCGAGGCGATGCGCGATTCGTCCGAAGCGTTGCGTCTCGCTCGCGAAGTGCGCGATTCCCGTCTCCTGGCGCAGTGCCTCACGTTCGCCGGTCGGCAACTCGAGTGGTATGGCGAATACGACGTGGCCGTCGGGCATCTTCGCGAAGGGCTCGAGCTGGCGCGCCGCGAGCATTCCGGTTATCTGGTAGGCCTCTCGCTGTATCACCTGGGCCACGCCGCTCTGGCCCGCGGGGACTACGAGGGTGCGCTCGGGCACTACCGGAGTCTGCTCGAATACGCAGAGGCCGCCGGCGACAAGCTGTACCTCGCGCGCCTGCCAAACCTGTTCGGCGGCGTGTCCCTCGAGATCTTCGATCTCGACGAAGCCATCCGACTCAACGCGGAGGGCGACGAGACGAGCCGGCGACTCTGGCCATGGCCCGAGCCACGCGGTCACTCACTCTGGAAGCTCGGTCTCGCTCACCTGTACCGTGGCAATCACGGGAGCGCCGAACGGGCATTTCGCGAGGCGGAGTCGCTTCGTGAGCTCGATACCTGGGGCCGCTGGACGTGGGAGAGCTCGCTGTGGAGGTCACGCGGCGAGCTAGCGCTCGCCGAGGAGAAGTACGACGAGGCCTGGACCTGGGCCTTACGCTCACTCGAGGCCGCGACCCAATGCCGCCAGCGCAAGCACGCGGCCCGCGCCCTGAGACTGCAAGGTGACATCCTGGCTGCGCAGGGACGGCTCGAGGACGCCGCGCGAGCCCTGACGGCGTCGCTGGATCAGGCACGCGTCATCGGTACCGCGCGCGAGTCCTGGATCGGACAAGCGGCTCTCGGCAATGTGCTCACTCGTCTCGGCCGGGACACGGAGGCCGAGGCGCAGCTCACCGCGGCAGCGGACACGATCGAGTCGATCGCCGCGAAGCTCGTGACCCCTCAGCTGCGCCGGAGCTTTCTCGCCGCCGAGCGGGTGGTCGGCGTGTTTCAGACGCTTGGACGAACGGCCCCGCGATCGGGGTGACCGGGCCAGACTCCGCCTTCTCACCGGTGGCCCTCCGCCTCATAGGCAAGCGAGATGCGGAAAGCGAAGCGATTCAGACAGTGCCGTGGAGCGGCACTGGATCCGCCCCCTTCGATGCCCCGGCACATCTTGACATTCTCCAGCTCCGCGCGGCGCGTAGCGACCATTTCGCGCAGCGTCTGATAGAGATCAACCCCGCCACGTTGACAGAGGGGGTTGTGGCAGTCGAGCTGCGTGACGCTTCCGAGGGTTTGCCACTCGGGGCTCTGCCCCGCGCCCTTTCCTTCTTCCAGCACTTTGACGATCAGCTCTTCGACCTTCGGATTGAGCTCTTTAAATGGTCGTTGCCAGCTCATCGCAATCATTCCCCCATCACCCAGTATTCCTCTTCGCCTCCCTCATGGGGATGACAGAGTTACATGGCGAAATTATGCCACCCGGGCACGGCTACTCGGAACTCCGCGCCATCTTTACGGCAACGCCTGGCCCTCCCCTTGCACTGTGGGGACAGAGGTCAATAGGAGGCGCCCGTGCCAAACAGAAGCTTGCTCGCCATGGTGCTCGCGGTAGTGGCCACTGTTCTCCCGATCACCGGAGCCGTCGCTGGGGACGTGAACGTCGGGGTCAATATCGGCGTGCCGATGCCTGCGCCTCCGAGGATTGTATTGCCGGCGCCTCCGCCCGTCGTCGTCGTACCCCACAGCCCCGTCTCCTATGTCCCCAGCGTGAACTTCAATCTCTTCGTCTACAGTGGTCGGTACTACACCTTTCACGACGGCTCATGGTTCTTCGCCACGAGTCACAGCGGCCCGTGGGTTTTCATCGCGCCCGAGCGGGTGCCCAGGCCGGTCGTCGCGGTGCCGGTGAACTACTACAAGATCCCTCCGGGCCACGCCAAGAAGATGGAGCGTCGAGCGGCGGTACCAGCAGGTCCGCCTTCCGAGGGCTGGTGCCCTCCGGGGCAAGCGAAGAAGGGCCGCTGCTAACCCCGGTGTCCTGGGCGACTCTCACACCATCAGCGCCGGTGTGTCCGGCTCCAGGCCGAATAGCACCCGGCCGGCGGTCTCCAGGGTCCGAGGATGGACGGCAATGTGCTGCGTGACAGCATGTATGTCGCGAAAGGCTCGTTCGAGGGGGCAGCTCGCATAGAGTGAGGTCGCGCCACCCGTGAGATGCGCACTTGGCTCCGTCCCTCAATCGTGGCGTTTCGTCCCGCCATCACGTCATCCCACAGCCGGCTGACGGTGTCGAACAGGAATAACCGTGCCGAGCGCACCAGAGCCTCCGCCTGAGACAGCCGGTTTTGTGCGCCTCGGTCTTCGCGCAGGGACTGACTCGTACGTTCATGCCGCTTCTCGCCAGCTAGATCGACCAGCGCCTCGATCGCGCTTCTGGCAATGCCGAGCGCGATCGCGCCGACGCCAGAAGTGACGCGGGAGGTAAAAGGAAACTGGTAGCGCGGACCCGGCAAGACGACCGGATCGGTGAAGAACGATGCATAGTGCGCCGGCACGAAGAGATCGCGTGCGACCACGTCGTGAGGGACGGCTTACCATCCTTGTGGACGATGCACATGAGGATCGCCCAGGTACTGAGCTGCAACCGCTCACCAACGACCATCTGCCGCTCACGCGATAGCCGCCGTCCACGACCACCGCCTGCCCCGACGGACGGGTACTGTTGGCGAGGATGACGTCCGCGTCGGCAAAGGTCGCCCGTGCAACCTCCTTCGAGAGCTGGGCGGTGGTCCAGTTGACGTTACCGTTCCACACGCACCACGCCACGGACGCGTCCGCCCGGGCCAGCTCCTCGTAGACTTCCATCGCCTCCAACGGATTGAGGTCGAGGCCACCGTAGACCGCGGGCAAGAAGATGCGCCGCGAACCGACACAGTGCGTTGATCAAGCGCATCTGCTCGATCGTGCGGGCGCGTGACTCGAGGAGGGGCTGGGGACGATCAGGCCAGGCACATCGCGCGCTATATCGGGAGACCTGAGGCCGGTCAGCGTCCGCGCTTGGGTGAGCGCGTCCCCTTTCGGGTGGTCTTTCGCTGGGTCTTCGTGCCTAGCTCCCGAGCGGGCACCCACGCGGTGCGACCATCACGCCAGATGACGACTGGCGCGTCATGGAGCGCGTGCTTTCGGATGGCATCACGAGCAGCCAAGCGCAATGCTTCATCGATCTGACGACCATCCGCGAAGATCTTACCTATTCGGCTTCCCTGCCTAACCTTCATGCCTCCTCCCGAATGCGTCGCCAGAGATCAGCATCGTTCACAGCCAGCGTCTCCGTTCCAGCGCCCGAGGCGATCAACAACGGCTCCTGTACTGAATTGTCGTACATCCGCCACGTCGTGGTCAAAGCTTGATAGAGACCGAAGAAGTTACGTAAGCCCGAACGGTACCGACGACGAACCGTTCCCTCTGGTACCGCGTGGCCTCCGAGACGCACCCGATCCGCCACCCGTGCCACCGCGAAGTCCGCGCTTGGCAGCCAGAGAAAGACCAGGTGGCACTGATACCCAGCCCTGATCAAAGCGCGGATTCTCGGGCTGAAGGATCGACTTGCAAGTGTCGTTTCAAAGCCGAAGCTCCGCCGACCAGCCCCGAGCTCATCGAGTCGACGGAGCACGGCACGGCCGGCGGTGACGGACGCAGTCTCCGAACGCGGCAGATCGCGGGCGAACGCGTCGCCGTCAACATATTCGGACACCCGCAGGGAACCGACCAGCAAGCGCGAGGCCATCGTCGATTTGCCGGCGCCGTTAGGACCCGACAGCACGACGACTGAAGGATGCGCCTCGGCCACGTGAGCACGGTAAGCGTACCGACGCTGACGCGTCAACGCCCAAGATCCGACTCATGATTGGATGGCCTGCTCCCCGCCATCTCCGCAAACCGAGACAGTGCGTTGATCAACGCATCTGCTCGATCGCGCGCGCGCGATTCGAGCAGACGGGGGCTAGGCGACAATGCAGGCCAGGCACACCGCGCGCCAGACGGCGACGTTGAGGCGATTGCGGGTCATTGCCGTGATCGCTTCTCAGCCTATCCTCATCTTCCTCTCACACTCCCCTGTCACTCTTACTGAAGGAGGAGTCCGATGAAAAACATAGTCGTAGCGCTCGCGACAGGCCTGGTGATCGTCAGCGTCGGCATGCCAAGACCGGCAGCCGCCCAAGACTCGACGGCCGGCATGACGGCCAAGACCCGCAAAACGGCCGCGATTTCGCGGCGTATGACAGGCGAGGTGCTCGCCGTTAATCGCGGCGCGGAGGCGCTGACCATGAGATCGATGACCAACGGCAAGGAGACGGACGTGATTTTTTCCGTCCAGGACGCGGCGGCGCCCGTGCTGGACGTTCTCGAGCCAGGGGATCTGGTGCTGGTGACGTACGTCCGCGCCAACGACCAGCTTCGGGCTCAGCGGATCGTCAGAGTAGAGGGATCGCCGCAACAACAGTAGGAGGGTTCTCATGATGGAGAAGAGAATCGGAGCGGGTCTCGTGGCTGGTCTGATCGCTGGGATCGTCTTCACGCTGGTCGCCCTGTTCCTCAAGACGAGGTTGCCCGACGGCGAACAGACGTCGATGCTCGTCGTCGCGGCCGAGGCGCTCCATTCCCACGGCTGGGTCGCCGGATGGATCGCGAGCCTCATCTATACCGCGATCATCGGCGGGGTCTTCGGCTGGCTGGTCAGAGCCGAGACATCGAACGAGCCGCGGATGATGGTGTGGGGCGGTCTGTACGGCCTGGCCTGGTGGATCGTGAGCGGCTTGCTCGTGATCCCGGCGCTGCTCGCAAGGATCCCCTTGTCATCCGCCGCGCTCGACGCGGTGAGGCCGGTGGCCCTCGCGTCGCTGATCGAGCATCTGCTCTACGGCGTGATTCTCGGGTTCATCTTTGCTCTGCTCACGACGTACGTCGATTGGCGACACCACGCCGTGACGCACCATGCCGCCTGATCCCGAATCGACGACCCGGAGCCATGGTGCGGAAGATCTGACGACCGCGTTCGGCCTCAGCAAGGAAGAAATTCGGCGCATCGTCCTCGACAAGCTCCGGGTCGTCTACCACGATTGGCACTTTAGCGAGGTGCCGTTCGCGGACTTCCTGTCGGATGCAGGCGAGCGCCGCGAAGACCCGCGCGCCTTCGTCATCGCGCTCGTCGCGGCCCTGCTGGGGGGCATCTCTGATGCGATCGAAAGGAACAACGAGGCCGTCGCGGCGGCGCTCGCGCGGCGCCGCCGTGCTCGGCCGCGCGCCCGAAACCCAGAGCGATGAGGTCACGTGTTTGAGCGACCGGTTGACGCGGAGCCTCGCGGAGCGGGCGCTCCGTGGAGAATGCCCTCTGTGCTCAGGTCTTCATCGACATCCGGCCAGTGGATCGCGAATCCGCCGCCGGCTACGCGCCAGTTGGCGCGCTGCTCAGGCGTCGCCGACAGAAGGCGCGTTGTCCGTCTCCCGCATGCGGATCGTGGACTGCCGAAGGTATCATCACGGGCACATTGACGCGGCGACTCCCTGCTGAATAAACTCAAGTCCATGGCCTCACGACCGCGCAAAGGCAAAGGGAACCGGGGAACAGCACGTACTGACGACGCACAGCCGACAGGATTCAATGCTCTGGAGATCGCCAAGGCCGGGCGCAGGGTCTATGAGCGCCACCGGCTCGACTTCGAGCGTCATCACCCAGGTCAATACGTCCTGATCGACGTTCGAACAGAGAAGGTTTTTATAGCCCAGTCGCCCGAGGCCGCCTATCGGCAGGTCGCGCCCGAGCAGAGGGAGGGCCCCTTCTACCTAGTCCGCGTCGGTGAGCGAGCGGCGTTCCGCTCGCGTCGCCAGCCGAATGGCGACGCTGCACGGATCGCTCGATAGCAGCCACAGTCCCCTCGTAACGGTCGCCGTATCTGCGCCCTCAGGACCGTCCCACTTCGTCGGCGCTCTCATCGACACCGGATTCACTGGCTTCGTGCAACTACCGGAGCAGCGAGCTCGGGAGCTCGGGCTTACGCTACGAGCGGTTTCTGAGGCTCAGTATGCGGACGGGCGGACCGGCACCATCCCCCTGGCATGGGCCAAAGTCACTCTCGGGCTGGATATACAGGAAGGGTTCGTCCATATCCAGAGCGGGAGCGACGAAGTCATCGTGGGGGTGGAGCTACTTCGAATCTTTCGGAAGGTCTTTGTGCTGTCAATCGCTGACAGCTTAGTTCTTCTGGCCGACACCCTTGCTGACCTGCCCCGGAGATAGTCATGGAATCGAGCCCCCCAGCTCCCCCGCCATCTCCGCGAATCGGCACAGCGCGTTGATCAACCGCATCTGCTCGATCGTGCGCGCGCGTGATTCGAGGAGGCGCGGGCTGGCGACGATGCAGGCCAGGCACATCGCACGCGAGACGGCCACGTTGAGGCGGTTGCGCGAGAAGAGGAAGTCGAGGGTGCGCGGCACGTCCTCGGCGCTCGAGGTGGCCATCGAGTAGAAGACCACGGGCGCCTGGCGCCCCTGGAACTTGTCGACGGTGCCCACGG
>Ga0209160_1004200_pt1 | contig 11572 bp, 5 predicted proteins | sample GraSoiAngelo_153_FD_186167 | JGI IMG/M metagenome (GOLD analysis project Ga0209160, IMG submission 186167) | Grasslands soil microbial communities from the Angelo Coastal Reserve, California, USA - 14_1009_12_40cm (SPAdes) (version 2) | ecosystem: Environmental > Terrestrial > Soil > Grasslands ...
CGACTTGGCGTAGCAGATCGTCAAGCGGAGGCTTCGCGGGATAGTGAGGCGTTAGACGAAAATCAGCGAACGGCAAGGAAGAAGTCTCGTTCTGTGGGAGCCCTGGGAGTACCGACCGAAAGGGCAAGGCATGGACAGGCGCCGGAAGAAAAACCACTGGCGCCCACCGCAACCTCCTGAGGAAGGTTCGACGTGAAAAAACGTCGTTTTTGTCCTTGTGACGGGCCATTCTTGAAGTGTCCTCACCGCGGCCGACAAGCGTTCGCATGCTAGCACCGAGCCGGGGCTGAGCCAATCTAGAAGGAACGGAGTTCGAGCCTACAGCAGCTTGATGCTATTCGGGGGGAGCGGGCCCTGACGAATCGCCGAAAATCAGTTCGGCGGAAATCTGGTATTCCTTGCCCTGGGGATCAACCGAACAGGAAAGCTCATGTAGGGCGTCGGCGGCGATCTGGCCCAGCATGTCTCGGTGGATGTCCACCGTTGTGATCGAAGGGTTGCTATATTCGGCCAGGCGAGTCTTGTCGAATCCGGTAACTGAGATGTCCTGCGGGACGCGGCAGCCGGCCTTCATTAAACCCTTGATGACGCCTACGGCGGTGAGATCATTGACGGCCATTACCGCGGTGGGCCTTGGCGATAACTTTGCGATGGTCAGACCCGCTGCCAGACCACCTTCAAACCGCAAGTCGCCGGGCAGGATCGGTCCCGGCTCCAGTCCCAGCGCGAGCATGCATTTTTCGTAGGCTTGCAGTCGGGCCACATTGGACTTGAGCGTGGACCTCCCCGCCACGAAGGCTATCCGCCGATGTCCGCATCCATACAAATACTCTACGATCTTTTTGATTCCCGAAGCGTAATCAATTCGCAGATTGCTCATGTATCTTCGAACCGGGGCCAGGTCGAGGAAAGTGACGGCAATCCTTCTTCGGGCAAGTTCGTGGATCAGTTGCAAGCTGATCTCGGAGGTCATAACCGCAACCCCGCGAACTTTGTGTTCCATCATCCTCTCGGCAGCCCTCCGGGTTCTCCGCGGATCGTAATTCGTGTCGCTCAGAATGGCGTCATAGCCGAGCTGACTTGCGCGGGCCTCAAAACTCTTGATCACTTCGGGGAAAAACGGGTTTTCGATGTCGGAGACAATGATCCCAAGTGTGCGGCTGTCGCGCGAAGCCAAGTGACGTGCATGAACGTTCGGGATGTATCCGAGGCGCTTAACAGCCGAGAGCACAACCCGGTGAGCGCGCTGACCCACTTTGCCCGTCTTGTTCAAGACGTTTGAGACAGTAGCGGTGGAGACGCCTGCAGCCTTCGCAACATCACGAATCGTTAAACCCATAACCTCAGCATCCAGCGCTCCTCAGGCGACTCACATGGTTCTTAGACTTTCGAGTCCGTTGCCTTGCGAAGGGCCGAGTATAGGCCAAGGAAAAACGCTTGACAATGCGCAAGGCGCCGTGCTACACGGGCCAACCAGATTAAGCGGTTAAGTGTTTTGCGGGGCCAATCCAGGGTTAAGCGGTTTACATCCAGTCCGTGGGTTTGGGGGCCCTCAAACAAACTGAAGTTAGTGCCCTAAGGCGGAGGGCACTATTTGTCCTGTGGCTCCGATCAGACAATTAATCAAGCGGCTGTCCACACAAAGCAGAAAGCCGTGCTCGGTTGGCGGATCTTTGCGCGACAGAGAGACTGGGAGGAAAGGTCATGGCACAAAAGGCCATTTCATCTTGGTTCTTGGGAACTTTGTTGGCGATGACGGTCGGCGTCCTGCTACTAACCGCGAGGCCCGTACGTGCTCAAGTGGACGCCGGTTCCATCTTGGGGACGGTTACCGATGCCACGGGGGCAGTGATCCACGGCGCCACCGTGACACTCACGAATGAGGGGACGAGTGCGAGCCTCAGCACGACCACGGGACCCGATGGTGCCTACAAATTCACGCCGGTCAGAATCGGGAGCTACAAACTCAGCGCCTCCTTGCAAGGCTTCCAGACAGTTACGCAGCGCGGCGTCACAGTGAACGTCGGTACAGACGTGGTCGCGGATTTTACTCTCAGACCGGGCAATGTAGCGCAAACCGTGGAAGTGACGGCTGCCGCTCCCCTGCTCGAATCCCAAAACGCTTCCGTAGGTCAAGTGGTCGACTCGCGCAGCGTGAATAATCTCCCTCTCAACGGGCGAAATTTTACTTTCCTGGCGCAGATAGTCGCGGGTGTGAACACGCCACAAGCGGATACGCGGGGCAATGCGGCCAACGGCGCCTTCGCGGCCAATGGCCTTCGGCCTGCGCAGAACAATTACATGCTCGATGGGATCGACAACAATTCGGACACCGTAGATTTCCTGAACGGCACAAACTATGTGGTTCTTCCTCCGGTCGATGCTGTGCAAGAATTCAAGGTCCAAACTTCGGACTTCAGCGCGGAATTCGGACGCTCCGGTGCCGCCGTTCTCAATGCCACGATCAAGTCCGGCACCAACAATTTCCATGGCTCCGCCTGGGAGTTTTTCCGGAACGACAAGCTCGATGCCGCCGACTTTTTTGAAAATGCCGGTGGGAGGCCAAAGGGAGCATTACGTCAAAACCAGTTCGGATTTTCTGCTGGAGGGCCTGTCATCATTCCCAAAGCATTTAACGGGCGGAACAAACTCTTCTTTTTCGGCGACTACGAAGGACTGAGAAGGCGTCAGGGAACGATATTGACCGGGACAGTCCCCACGCTCCTCGAGCGAAACAGCGGTTTCACCAACCTCTCAGATCTGATCACCCAAACAGGCACGCTGAATGATTGCCCAACACCACCGACCTCGCCACCTTCAGGCACCAGATGCGACGCGTTGAACCGCGTTATACCGCTTGGGACTGTTCTCGATCCGGCTACAACGCGGCCGGTTACGGCCGGTACGCCCGATCCTGTAACAGGCTTGACCGCGATTACCACAGGGTTTGTCCGCGATCCTTTCAGCACCTGCCCGGCCAGCACGATCAATTTTTCGGGTGCGAATATCGGTGCCTGCAACCTGAACATTCTCACTGGCGGTCGGCTGGATCCGAATGCCGTTAGACTCTTACAACTCTATCCACTGCCGACGAGCTCCTCCCTCTTCTCGAATTTCGCCAACTCCCCGAAACTCAAGGAAGATCGAAACACCTTTGACACACGAATGGACGCGGTTTTTAGCCAAAAGGATCAGATGTTCTTCCGGTTCAGCCTGGCGGACGACCCGCAATTCATCCCCGGGATTTTTGGAGGTATTGCGGATGGTGGAGGCTTCCAGCAGGGTAATCAAACGGCGCTCGCTCAGCAAAGTGCGGTTGGCTATACGCATACGTTTTCTCCGACCTTGGTTAACGATTTCCGTGCGGGCCTGAATTATCTGCACACCACGCGCGTTTCGCCGCGGGCCAATGATCTAAGCGGCATTCCCGCACAGTTCGGCATCCAGGGTATCCCCCAGCAGAGTGAAAACGGCGGGCTTCCCGCCTTCGGAATCAACGGGCTGCAAACTCTGGGAAGCAACGCCTTCCTGCCTTCCGATGAAGTCACTTCCACAATCCAGGTCACCGACGACCTCACCAAAATTTACGGCAAACATGCCTTCAAAATGGGCTTTGAGTTCCAGCACGTCAAATTCTCCACCTTGCAGCCTCCTTGGTCGCGCGGAGAATTTGATTTTGGCGGCAGCTATACGGACATTCCAAACGTGGGGGGAGGAAACACGGGCCGGGCCCATTTCCTCCTGACTCCGGCCACAGCAACGGTAGCCAATGGCGTCAACGACGTTGGGGGTGCTACCACGGTGCGTATCTCTAATATTTCGCTGACCGACAACGGAAAGAACTACTACGGTACTTACTTTAACGATGATTGGAAAATAACTCCCAAGCTGACCCTTAACCTGGGCCTGCGTTGGGACTACTTCGGTCTGGTCTACGAGCACCACGGAAACCAAGCCAACTTCGTTCCTGGCGGATCTCCGACTGGCAGTCCAATGTACATAATCCCGGAGGGGAAAAATTCGGGTAATCTTTCTTCGGGCTGTTTAACCTGCTTCACTGATCTGCTCGCCAAAGATGGTATTAATCTTCTCGTTAGCAACAGATATGGGAAAGGACTTGGCAAGTCTCAGAGGGGCAACGTTGCTCCACGCGTCGGTTTTGCCTACCAGGTGAACCCCAAACTTGTGGCCCGCGGCGGGTTCGGTATTTTTTACAACGGCTTTGAGAACCGCGGTTTCTCACCGAACATCGGTGAAAACTACCCCTTCCAGTTCAATTTCTCGTTCTTTCAGCCGGACGACAACCACCCCATTACATTTCCTGGCTGCGCCACGGCAGGGCCCGGCGGGAGTGCAACCTTTGAAACGGGGTTTTCCTGCACGCCGCTAGACCCGCTCTTGGTCAACGCGAGCGGCCTGGCTTTGCGTGGAATTCAGTTCGATTACATCACTCCCTATTCGATGAGTGCGAATCTTACCTTCCAGTATCAACTAACTTCCTCGATGTCTGTGCAAGCCGGTTACGTGACTTCGCTCGCTCGCCATTTGGAGTCGTTTCCGGGCGCCAACCAAGTCACTCAAATCTTACCCCGCAGCGCGAATGCAGACAATTTCAAGCCGTTCAAGGATTTCCAGCGAGGCTCAAGTTATGCGGCAACGGAGGGAAGCAGTATCTACCACGGCCTTCAGGTGACGGCCGAAAAGCGATATGCGACCGGATTGAATTTTCTGGGTACATACACATGGTCGAAGACACGCTCGGACGCGGGTGACTTGCTGAATGGAGGCAGCCTGATTGGCTACCGCGCTCCGGCGGTACCAGGTTTCGGAATCCAAGGTGATTACGGCTTGGCGAATTTCGACGTTCGGCATGTGGTTCACTTCAGCGGCGGTTACGAACTCCCATTCGGCAAGGGCAAGCGCTTCCTGTCCAATGTGGGAGGTGTCGCGGATAAGCTGGCCGGAGGTTGGAGCATCGTCTGGAGCACTACTCTACAAGGCGGTCAGCCGATTGGCATACCCTGCGCTTCGGGTTCGACCTCGGGAACCGGTTGCGGCGCTCTCTTCGTTGCGGGACAAAGCCCGAACAACGGACTCCACACCGATGCGAACGGAAAACTGAGTTTCTTTGGCAACGCGGCTGCCTTCACGCAGCCTTGTGTTCTCGGAGCGGGTGGAGTCCCCACCGCCAATCAGCCTGGAGGATGCCTCCCCTTGACCGGCTTAGCTGCCCTGGGCGGCATCACGCAGGTAGCCGGACCGGGATTCCACCGGCTGGACTTTTCGGCATTCAAGGATATCCAGCTCACCGAGCGCTTCCGCGTACAGTTCCGTTCCGAAATGTTCAACGTTCTCAACCATCCCAACTTCAACGCCCCCGGATTCGGCGGCAACGGTGTTGTTTCAGTTCCCGGATCGCTCAACTTCTCGACCTGCGCGGCAAACCCAAAGTGCACATTCGGCGAAATTGGGTCAACCCGCGATGCTCCATACGACCCGCGGCAGATCCAGTTCGCTTTGAAGCTCTACTACTAGACCATAGAGGCGTCGGCCCCGGAAGTGTCCCGGTGCTTCACGCAAGGACGCTTCCGGGGACTACTTCCTTTGTCGAAGGCTCCCGTCCCGCCACTGCGGTGATAGCATACGAAGACTGTGATCGTAAGGCATCGGTTGGTGTGGGTTGTTTTCCCGGCTCTGCTGATGTGTGCGCCGCTGGCTTCAGCCGGGCGCGGACAGAACGAACGCCTGAACCGCGAGTTCCAGACAGCCGTAGCTCATTATGAGTCGGGCCAGTACGCAGAAGCAGCCGCGCAATTGGAAAACTTGCTGCGTGAGGTGCCGGAGAGTTTTGAGGTCCACGAACTCTTGGGATTGACCTATTCCGCGCTCTCCCAGGACGCCAAAGCCAGCCAGCACCTGGAAAGGGCCGTGCGTTTGAAGCCGGATTCGGCGCCAGCCAGAACGAACCTGGCCGTCAATTGCGCCCGTATGGGAAAGCTTGACCTAGCCGAACAGGAGTTCAAGAAGGCACTCGAAGTCGAACCCCGGAACTTTGACGCGAATCACAACCTGGGCGAGCTTTATGTTCGGTCCGGGAAGATTGCCGAGGCCGCCCCTTTCCTCGAGCAAGCCCAGCGAATCGATCCTTCTTCCTACGATAACGGCTACGATTTGTCTCTGGCTTACATTCAAACCGGGCGTCTCGCAGGGGCCCGGCAACTGATTCGTGATCTCTTGAAACAGAAAAACACGGCGGAACTGCACAACCTTTTGGGCGAAGTGGAAGAAAAAGACGGGAAGTTTGTGCCCGCCGCAAATGAATACGAACTCGCCGCGCACCTGGATGCGAGCGAGAGCAACCTGTTTGATTGGGGAAGTGAACTGCTCCTCCACCGCACGCTCGAACCGGCCATCGAGGTCTTTAAGCAAGCTACTGAGCGCTATCCCCATTCGCCCCGGCTGGCGATCGGTTTCGGGATCGCTCTCTACTCGCGCGGCAACTACGACGACGCCGTCAAGGCCCTGTTGAGGGCGGTTGATCTCAGCCCTTCCGACCCTCGCGCTTATTTTTTCCTCTCCAAGGCCTACGACAGCTCGCCGAGCCAGGCGGAGGAGGTCATCGAGCGATTCCGCCGTTTCGCGGAGCTTCAGCCGCGCAATGGACAAGCCTTTTATTACTACGCGATGAGCCTGTGGAAGGGCAGGCGGGCCCAAGATCCCAGCCTGGATCTCAATCAAATCCACTCGTTGCTGAAGAGATCGATTGAACTCGACCCGGCGCTCGCAGAGGCGTACCTGCAGTTAGGCAATTTGTACTTTGAACAGAATAAATATGCCGAGGCCGTCCCAGAGTATGTGCGGGCCCTTGAGCTTAGTCCGGATCTTGCCGACGCCCATTACCGGCTGGGGCAAGCCTATGTGCACATTGGTGAAAAGGACCGCGCCCAGGAGCAGCTCCAGGTTTATCAACGGCTGCGGGCAGAGCACCTAGCCGAACTCGACAAACAGAGGGCGGAAATCCGGCAATTTGTTTATTCGGCGAAGGATTCCCCGGCTGCGAAGCCGTGATTCGGTTCGTCTTCACGATGCGCGATCCAACCGTACCGGCAAGGAATAGAAAGATTCACAGCGGCCAAGGGATGTCTTGACTTCGGTAGCGCCGGGTCGTAATTTCTTCGGAAAGCACAGCAGATTTCAAATGACTTTCATCCTTTTACCAACCACTTCAAGAGACCGACTGGCCGCTGACATAGCATCTACTCCTCAAGAACGTGCCCGGCAGCTCGCCTTTAGCCGGCGTGAGTTTTTGCGTACCGCGGCAGGAGTTGCGCTCGGCAGGACGCTGCTGGGCGGCCACATTGCCCGCGCGGGAACTGCGCCCAAAAAGAGAAAGGTAGTCGTCATCACCTTCGGGGGCGGCGCGCGGGACCAGGAAACGTTTGCGCCCGAAGGGCAGGAGAACATCCCGCACCTGATGCGCGAACTCATTCCTCAGTCCAGCTTTTTCACCCAAGTGGTGAATCGGGGAATCCTGGGGCACTATGTCGCGACCGCGAGCCTGGCAACGGGCGTATATGAGACGATCAATAACTTTTCCTCGCTGCCCCCGGAACACCCGACCGTGTTCGAGTACTTCCGCAAGGACTTAAAACGCCCGGCTTCGGATGCGTGGGTCGTTGCTCCGAGCAACGGGTTCAATCGGATTGGAGAAAGCAACCACCGTGCCTATGGCTCGGGGTTGGGAGCAAGAGTGATTCTGCCGAAGCATCTGCTGACGGCGGCGACGTCCGGCGGCAGCGACTATGAACATTTGCTGCGAGACAACTATGAGACGCCGTTCTACGCGCCAGAACTCGGCGGCAGCGAGTTTGCTTTGCAGCAACTGGAGACGATGCTGAAACTCTCAGTGGATGACTTCAAGGCACATGCGCTGACGTTATCGAGCCCCGACGAGCTCTCGGTGTATATCGCGCGCCGATTGATGCGCCAATTCGCGCCCAGCCTCCTTTGGATCACGCTGCACGATATCGACATCGCCCACGCGGGAGCTTATTCGCTCTACATTGAGGGCATCCGACGCACCGACCGCCTTTGCGCCGACCTATGGAAGGTAGTCCAGAGCGAGCCAGAATACGCTGGCAAGACAACGCTCTTTATTCTGCCGGACTTTGGCCGCGACTCCGACGATGATTCAGGTGGCAACGGATTTCAGCATCATCGCACCGGCGATGCGCTCTCCCGGACAACCTGGATGATGGCTCTTGGACCCGGCATTCGCGAGGGAGTGGTTTTCGACCGCCCAATGGAGCCGACCGATCTCGTGCCAACCCTCGGGTCGATGCTTGGATTTTCTCCTTCGCTCGCGCAGGGCAAGCCGATACCGGAACTGTTGTAGTCCCTATGCTTCCACATGATCTCAAGCCGGAGCAGTTCAATGGCTATCCTCCCGAGGCAAGAAAACTAGTCACGGACTACCTTGGAACGTTGCAACGACTGCCACTGAGCTTCTTGCCGAGCCTGTTGCGAGAGGTCGTTGAGTACGATTTCGAGTTCCCTGCTGAGCGCAAGGCTCTGGAGAAGGAACTCGCGAATCTGCGCGCTCTCTCCACAGAACAGGTAAAGAACTGGTTTCAAGAATTCGCACAAATCCGTATTTCCCCGAAGCTCGAACGCCTTGATTGGGTAAACGCACCGGGTCAGTTTGTAGAACAACTCGCGGCGCACCTTTGGACTACGCACCAGGTGGATGCGTTTCGCAAGGCGGCGCTCGATTACGCGGATCGTTTGCGGGGGGCGGTGCCGCCAGAACCGCCGCCGGTGCCTCGGCTAGGAATTACTGTCATCGGTAAGGGAGTGGCCATCTACGACGAACCGCTCTTTCGCAAACTGCGCCCCCATGGAGCGTGTTTTAGTCGCGTCAAGCCGGAGGACGGGCTAAAGCTACTACTGGATGCAGTGGCCGCAAGAGCCAAAGCGCATCCCGTTCCCTACGGCCACTGGTACATCGATGGCGGGCAAGAAGCGGAGCACGACCCGGCGCTAACGTGCATCTCGTACCAAGCCCTGGAACCGGCGCGCGCGGCCTTGTTGCGCAAGATGCGAGCGGAAATCGGGCGACCCGGTATGGGACCCGAGGCGCTGCGCACGCTTCTGGCGCAGATGCGTCCCGCAGATCTCGGCTTGGGCAATGCAGGGGACACAGTGCTGGATCGCTTCCAAGTGAAGCTGCTGACAGAAGGTTCTGGAACACAAATTTTCAGCACCACGTTCGCCCAATGGACGGCACGCGAAGCGCTGCGACGCGCTCAGCCGCTCACGTTGCTGGTCCGCTTCGCCCCCCGACAACGACAGAAGCCAATGAACGAGCTGCTGTCCGCAAGCGAGGATCATGCCGAACTCGACTCCATCGGCTCTCTGATCGATGCCGATATGGGTGCGTATTACAACTGGCTGAACCAGCAGCGGCTGCCAGGAGCCGAGCAATCTTCGTTCCTGGTCTGGTTTGAGAGCCACAGCGAAGCCCTGGCCATTGGCCCCTCCATGCCGCGGGGAACTGAGTCAACCACTGTAGTAGATCTCCGCGAGCTGCTTTCCTGGATGGTGTGAAGTTTCTGAGCGCAGGGAGCTAAACGACCACCCACTTGAACTTACCGCCGTGGCGCAGACAACACCGCGATTCCGTATGTGGGCAGCGCGACGGACCGCTTCGATCCGCCTTCAAGCACGTCATTCATTTCGAACGGCAATGAAACGGACTGCGCTGTCTTTGAAAAGTTGACCAAGATGAATACCGCACCGCGCTCGCCATAACGCGGGTATACCTCCACTCCGTCCGGGACTAATCCTAGCGCTGGCTTCACTCCGCTGACATCGGTCATCCATTTCGCTGCTGCGATCATGCCGGGGTCGTCAAGCCATGCGCCGATGTAAGTGATTCGCCCTTTGCTAACTTGCCGCGTGATCGCCGCCGGTTGTCCATCCAGCCACCCGTTGCTCTTCCCGTAGGTCTCGAGCACTTCAGTGCTGCGGTCTTTGGCACTCAGGAGTTCGGCCCATAACTTACACTGGCCCGAACCGAACTGCCCTTGTACTGGAACTGGATCAATCAACGCATAGAATTGCTCGACGCGGCCTCCCAGGAGCCCAGCCAACGGCCCCGGCTGGCGTTCCGGCTGCAAGCCGTTGTCATCATTCTTCATGGCCGAGCGCTGACCCAACACTAGGTGTCCGCCCTGCCGGACGTACTGGCTCAGGTTATTAGCCGCTTCATCCGAAAGGACGTTCAGCCCTGGGGCAACGACCAGTTTGTACTGGCTGAGGGGAGCAGTGGGTGGAATTATGTCAAGGGATTGGCTGATCGCCCGCAGTGGCCGGTAGTAGCTGACGATCTCACCAACCGGGTCGTATTCTCTGTTGTGCTTTTGCCACTGAATCGCCCAACGGCTGTCATAGGAGTGCAAAATCGCGACTTCAGATTTCACGGAAGTGCCCGCCAGCGCTGGGCTGGCCTTGGCAAACTCCTTGCCAATTTGCTCGACCTCCGCAAACAGCGGAACCGGCGTTCCGTCCGCTCCCACAATCGTGCCGTGATATTCTTCCTGCCCATTGAGCGCGCTGCGCCATTGCCAATAGCTGACGGTATCTGCGCCATGTCCGATCGCGTGCCAAGCCATGGCGCGCACTTCCCCTTTGTCCAGCGAATTGTTGATCGAAGCCCAGTTGACGAATCCGGGTTGCGTCTCCATGACCCAGAAATTCTTGCGCTTGAATCCGCGCGTCAAGTCATGTGCGGCCCCGTTCACCGCTGGATCCAAGTGGGCCTTACCCACGTAGTCGTCCCACGCGGCTAAATCAAGGTCCTGGCTGACGGTGTAGTGATCGTAGCCGTCGAACCAGCCCATCATGTTCGTCGTAATAAACTGCCTTGGGTCAGAATTCGCGCGGATCACCTCTAACTGGTACTTCTGATAGCTCCGCCAAGTATCGCTGACGAAGCGCTTCCAACTAAGCAGGAGGCCTGGGTTGCCGTAGCGTGTCTCAATCGGAATCTGGCTCCAATCGAAATACGTTTGACTCCAATACACCGTAGTCCAGCGGGCATTCAGATTGTCGAGAGTTCCGTAGCGGACCTTTAGCCATTGGTGGAATTGTGCTTTGGTCTCCGGGTCGTAAGACTCTTCTGCGTATTCGTTGTCAATCTGCCAGCCGAGCACATAAGGATTGCGCCCGAAGCGCTTTACCATCTGCTCGGCAATCTTGCGCGTCAGTTCGCGGTATTTGGGGTTGGCGAAATTAAAATGCTGACGATTGCCATGCTCAGCCCGGCGGCCGTCCTCATACATGCGGAGAGTTTCCGGGTACTTCTGCGTGAGCCAAGCGGGTGGGGCCGGCGTTGGCGTGCCAAGAACTGTGTAGATGCTGTGTTTCGAGGCAGCGGTGATCGCACGCTCCAGCCAATCCAAGTCGAACTGACCCTCGCTTGGTTCCATGCGACTCCATGCGAACTCGCCCACCCGCACCATACGTACGCCGGCTTGTTCCATCAGCGTCAAGTCCGCTTCCCAGCGGGACT
>Ga0209160_1004201_pt1 | contig 11571 bp, 9 predicted proteins | sample GraSoiAngelo_153_FD_186167 | JGI IMG/M metagenome (GOLD analysis project Ga0209160, IMG submission 186167) | Grasslands soil microbial communities from the Angelo Coastal Reserve, California, USA - 14_1009_12_40cm (SPAdes) (version 2) | ecosystem: Environmental > Terrestrial > Soil > Grasslands ...
ACGGCCGGGATGAGGAGGGGATTGCGGAGGCGGCGCGCGCGGTCGAAATAGAGCCGCTGGACGCCTACCCGCGATCGATGTTGGCGCTGGCGCTGTCCGGCGCACGCCGCCACGATGATGCCGTGGAGGAGGCCTCTCGGGCCGCGCGACTCGATCCCGACGCGTACTTCTCGCAAATCATCCTGGCGGCGGCGTACCATGGGGCCGGGCGACTGGCGGACGCTCTAGCGGTGTACGAGCGCGCCCTCGCGATCTCGGGGCGACACCCCTGGGGGGCGGCGGGCCAAGCGGTCGTCTATGCGGACGCGAGCAAGCCGAACGAGGCGCGGGCGATCCGCGATGAGCTCGTCAGAAGGTCTCAGCGCGAATACGTCCAGCCCACGACCCTGGCCATGTTGTCCGCTGCGGTGGGAGCGCGAGATGAGGCCTTGGCGCTGCTGCACCAGGCGTGCGACGAGCACGACCCCTTCCTCATATTCGCGCTGTACGGCGTCCCGACCACGGCACGGCTCCGCGAGGATCCGCGCTTTGCCGAGATCCGGGAGCGGATGGGCCTACCGTCGTCGCAATCGCGCCGGGTGAGCTCGACTGACCCCGGGCGCCAGCCCGGGGATGACCGAAACCAGGGAGCGATTTGACACTCGGATCGTGCCACAAACACCGCGCGCCGGACCAGTGGGGAATCCGGCGCGCGCCATCTGTCTGAGCAAGACCACGGCCTTAATGCACCGTGATTCCCAGGCCGATCTGGCCGACGTTCGCGTCGCCGCCTGAGTAGCTGAGCGCGAAGCCGTTCCAATACGGGGTGAGACTGACACTGCGACCGACAGGGATGTCGTAGCCCAGGCCGAGCAGAGCCGCCACGCCCGTTTGGCTGGCGCTCCCGAAACCCGAAACGCCGGCGCTGACCGTGCCGAGACCGAGACCGCCGGTCATGAAGAAGCCGCCCGTCGCCGAGGGGTAAAAGCGAACCGCCGCCGTCAGCGTGCCGACCGTGAGGGTCGCGCCGCTATCCGACTTGGTCCAGCCGTTGGTCGAAACCCCGAGCAGGAGTTTCGGGCTCAGCGTCCCGCCGAGCGAAATGTTGCCGCTCAGTGCGCCGGTACGGCCACTGCAGTTTTGGCAACCGAGTGAGCCATACCCAAGACCGCCGCTGAACCAGAAGCCATGACGGAGCTGCGGCTGCCGAGGCTGAGGCTGCTGAGCAAGCGCACTACCCGCGAGGCAGGCTGTGATCACTGCCAGCGCGACGGCCGTGCGGGGGAGCGTGCCCTTCATGTGACCTCCAGGGAGTTGTGGGTCTTCAGGGCGCACTATCCATCGCCTTGCCCGACCTCAGGATGTCCGCGCAAGGGCGGTGAGGATACCGTGCGTGCAGCCTCACAGATGTGATGTGCATCACCAGTGGCCCCGACAGCCTGCAAACAGGCTGGATTCCCTATATTGCCACCCCTACTCTCAAGGCACCGCGTGACGCTGGCCGCCCCCAACCCTCTCCTCGACGACTCCTGGGCGGTCGACGAGCGCTCCCTCGAGCTGTTCGTCGATGCGCTGCAGCAGCCCCCGGCCGAGCGTGCCTGGTACGAGCTGCGGCGCGAGGCGGAGCGGATCGCGCTGGTTCCCGGGTTCGACCGGCTGATCACGCTCGACGCCAACGCTATCAAGGAGCTGCCCCACCAGATCGACGTGGCCCAGCGGGTGCTGCGCGACATGGGCGGCCGCGCCATCCTCGCCGACGAGGTGGGTCTCGGCAAGACGATCGAGGCGAGCATCATATACAAGGAGCTCGCGGTGCGCGGGCTGGCCCGCCGCGCGCTGATCCTCACGCCGGCGTCACTGGTGGGCCAGTGGCAAGGGGAGCTCGAGGAGAAGTTTTTCGAGCGCTTCGAGACTCCGACCGACCCCGACGACTGGCAACGTGGGACCATCACCAGGGCGATCATCTCGCACGACCGCGCGCGCTCGCGGCGGCACGCCGAGGAGATCCTGCGGCACCGGTGGGACCTGGTGATCGTGGACGAGGCGCACAAGGTGAAGAGCCACCGGGGCGCGACCTACCAGTTCATCGAGAAAATCGAGCGGGATTTCATCCTGCTGCTCACCGCCACGCCGCTTCAGAACGACCTGCGTGAGCTGTACAACCTCATCACGCTGCTCCGCCCCGGGCAGCTCGGCACCTGGCAGGAGTTCAAGAGCGAGCACCTGGTCTCGGGCGACCATCGCCAGCCACGCGACCCCGAAGCGCTGCGCGCGCTGACGCACGAGGTGATGATCCGCACGCGCCGCTCGAGCGTCGCCCTCGACCTGGACCTGCCACCGCGTCGGCCCCGACATCCCGAGGTGAAGCTGACGCGCGCCGAAGCGGACCTGTACCAGCGGACCACGGACTTCCTGCGGCGCCTGTATCGAGAGGGCTTCATCCAGCCGGCCGAGCAGGAAGAGCCGGAAGACGGGGCGCCACGCCGCCGCACCACCAAGAAGGGGATTCTGCAGCTCGCCGTCATCCACCTGCGCCAGCGCTTGTGCTCCTCCGCGCGGGCGCTCGCCGAGTCGCTGACGCACCTGGCAGAGAGCGAGCGCATCAGCCCCGAATACCGCAACATCGCGAAACAGCTCGCCAAGCGGGCGCAGGGCATCAGGACGCACGCCAAGCTGGACGTGCTGACAAAACTGCTGAAGGAGACCCCGGATCGCCTCGTGATCTTCAGCGATCACCGCCCGACGATTGAGCTGATCGAAGAGCGCGTCACCAAGCTCGGCCGGCAGCCGATCGTGTATTGGGGCGCTCATTCGACGGCCGAGCGGGACAAGCGCATCCGCGCCTTCCATGAGGACCAGCGCAGCGTGCTGATCGCCACCCGCGCCGGCAGCGAAGGACGCAATCTGCAGTTCTGCAACGTGCTCGTGAACTACGACCTGCCCTGGAACCCGATGGTGGTGGAGCAGCGCATCGGACGGCTGCACCGTATCGGGCAGAAGCGCGAGGTCCACATTGTGAACCTCGCCGCGGCGGGAACGATCGAGTCGTACATCCTTCAGCTGCTCGATCAGAAGATCAAGCTGTTCGAGCTGGTGGTGGGCGAGCTGGACGTGATCCTCGGCGAATTCGGCGGTGCCCAGAAGTTCGAGGGCCGGCTGGCGGAAGAGTGGCTCGCCGCCGAAAGCGACGAGGACTTCGCGCGCCGGGTTGCAACGCTGGGCGCCGACATCGAGAAGAGCAGCGCCGTGGGGAAGGAGCAGGAGGCGCTCAACTCCCTGATCGCGCCGGACGACAACGCCATGCGGCTCGAGCGCCGGTTCGGGACGTTGTCGGTTCCGGGCCGCCTGCGCCTCGGCCTCGGCACGAGCCAGGTCGTCAAAGCTGCCGGCTGGGACGCGAAGCGCCTCCGGCTCGGCCTACACGTGACAGACGTGCTCGAGGCGCTCGAGTCGATCGAGCCGATCGGAGGGGGAGGCGTCACGACGCAACCGGCCGGCAGTCATCCCGAGTATGGTGAGCTGGTACGGCTCACCGGCATGACCAGCGCCGGGCGCACGATCACGCTGGTGGCTCAGGTGGACCGCCTTCCCCTCACGCTCGTGGACATCGCGGTGGAGCGCGAGTGAACTCGCGGCTCGGCGTCTGCCCGTAAACGGGCTTGCCGTTACCGGTTCACCGGTAGGGCCGAGCCGCGGCTTCAGCCGCGACTCTTGGGCGGCGCACGATCGCGTGAGGAACATGTGTTTCGGGGACAATCGGAGGAACTGCACCGCGTGAAACGCCGCAAGTCGCCGCGCAAACCGCAACGCAAGCCCCGCCCGAGGAGCGCGAGGAAACTCGCGGCTCGGCGTCAGCCCGTGAACGAGCCGAGCCGCGCCTCGCCGGGCGGCGACGCCGATCCACTCGCCGACGCCCGGATTCGACCGCTGCTCGAGCGCTACTGCGGCCTCGCCCGGGTGAAGCACGCCGCGCTCGGTCCGGATCACTCCGAGCTGCGCTTTCCTCAAGCCGAGCGACCGTTCTTCAGGGACCGCGCCTCGCTGCGCGTGGCGTTCTCGCTCGACGCGCTCGAGCGCGACCCCGACGCCGAGATCGCGGTGCTCGGCAGCCCCTTCCTGTCGCAGCTGATCCAGGCGATCCGGGCGCGCGCCGCGCGACTGTCACTGGGCCTGATCGCCCCGAGCGCCGCGAGCGATCCGAAGCGCGTCGAGCTGACGATTCCCGTGCGGGACGGCACCGCGAAGCGGAGCGCCATGCGAGTGGCCGTGCATCCGGTGGGTCGGCTGGTGGCGCGCGTCGTGCTCCGCGCCGGTGGCGGTGTCGAGGAGGCCGTGGTCGAAAGCGACGTGTACGACCTGTCGGCCGGTACGAAGCTCGATGAAGACCTGGCCGGCGCATTCCGGGACCTGGAAGCAGGCCGCATCGAGCCCGCGGATGAATCGGTCGCAGCGGACGCAGGCCCGGTCCCGGCGCGGGAGCCCGGCGACTTGCTCCGCCTGCTCTTGAGCCATCTCCAGGAGAAGTCGGCCGAGCGGGTCGCCGCGCGGCGCGCCGCGGCGGAGCAGGCGCTCGCCGCCGAGCTTGGCCGACTGGACCGCTACTTCGAATCGATCCTGGCAGAGCAGACCGACCCCGAAGCCATTGGAACCGTGACGGCGCTCGCGGAGCGTCGCCGCACCGAGGAAATCCGGCGCGGCCAGGTGAAGGCCATCGTGCATCCGTTGCAGCTCATCGAGGCGGCCGTCCTGATGCAGCGCGCCGAGTGGCGGCTCGAGTCGGCGCAAGGACGTCATGCGACCTTCAGCGCTCAGCGTTCTCTCAGTGGCGGGTCGGCCTGGATGCTGGCATGTCCGCATTGCGGTCGCCCGCCGGCGACCCTGGTGATCTGCCGGCACGACCACTGCGGCTGCGAGAGCTGCACGTCGCGCTGCTCCGTGTGCGCCGAGGGGTTCTGCGCCGACCACGGCATCGCGCATTGTCGCGTGGATGAGCAGCCGGCGTGCGACGAGCACGTGCGCGTGTGTCCTTCTTGCCGGCTCCAGCACTGCACGGCGCACGAGGGTGTCTGCGCCGAGGACGGGCATACCGCCTGCTCGGCGTGCCTCGCACCGTGCGGCAGCTGCGGTCGGGTAGTCTGCAACCGGCACGCGGAGCAGAGTGGCGCGGATGCGCCGAAGGGAAGCCGTCGTCTCTGCACGGAGTGCCTCAAGTACTGTGAGGGTGGGACCAGCGAGCCGGTCGGCGTGGACGAGGTAACAGAGTGCGCGACCTGCGGTAAATCAGTGTGCACGGCGCATCAGGCGGTGTGCGCGGTGGATGGGCAGGTGCACTGCTCGCGGCACTTGCGCCACACCGACGCGTCGCGTCGCCTGGTCTGCACGAGGCATCGGGCCGGCTGCGCCGAGGAGCCCATGGCATTCTTCGCTTCCGATGAGGTCGAGGAATGTCCCGTGTGCGGCAAGAGCGCCTGCGTGGCGCATCGGGCGGCGTGCGGGTACTGCGGCCGGCAGGTGTGCACGACCGACCTGGTGCGGCAGTCCGGCCGCTGCGCGACCTGCGTCCAGCTGGCGGCGATCGCCGAACCGCCGGAAGAGGTGGTCAGCGCCGCGCGAGCCGTGACGGGTGGGGGGCCGAAGGCGTCCCGCGCCTGGCGCATGGCGCGCGACCGGAGTCATATCGTGGTGGAGATCGACCTCGGGTTCAGTCGAAGGGCGGTCTTCACGCTGCGGCCCGGAACCACGGCGCCGGAAAGCGTCGTGAAGCATTCGTTGCTGGGATCGAAGCGGCGGCAATAGCTTGACGCCACCGGCGCCTCGGAATATAAGGGAGCGATGACCGCCGACGACGTCGCCGCTCAGCTCGCGCGCGAGCGGGCCTTGAAGCAGGCCGACAAGATGGAGACCATCGGCCGGCTGACGGGCGCCATCGCGCAGCAATTCAACGAGCTCCTTGGCGCCATCCTGGCGCGCACCGCCGCGCTCGCCCAAGGGCTGCCTCCGAACCGCGACCTCGATGCGCTGAAAGAGACGGCTCAGCGCGGCGCCGAGCTGGTGCAGCGGCTGCTGGGCTTCAGCCGTCACCGCGTGCTCGACCTCCAGCCGCTGATCCTGACGGAGTTCGTGCGCGACGCGCTCGACATCATGCGCCGCGGGCTTCCGGCCAACATCGAGGTGCAGTTCGAGGCGGACGAGGAAGGGGGCGTGGTCGAAGCCGATCCCGCAGCCGTGAAGCAGGTCCTGCTGCACCTCGTGACCAACGCCCGCGACGCCATGCCGAAGGGCGGCACCTTGCACGTCGAAGTCCGGCGCGCGCGCCTCGGCGCCGCGGATCGCCCACTCCACGCCTGGGTCGAGCCCGGATCCTACGTCAGCGTCGCCCTGAGTGACACCGGCGTGGGGATGGACGCGCAGACCCTGGCTCGAGTATTCGAGCCGTTCTTCACCACCAAGCCCGTGGGTGTCGGCACCGGCCTCGGCATGTCGATGGCCTACGGTCTCGTGAAGCAGCACCGCGGATACCTCCACATCTACAGCGAGGTCGGGCAGGGGACGACCGCCAAGGTGTACTTCCCCGCGGTCCGCGACCAGGGGATGTCGGAGCTCGAGGCGGCAAGCGACGAAAGCCTGCCCGGCGGGACGGAAACGATCCTGCTGGTGGAGGACGATCAAACCATGCGCGTGGCTGCGCAGCAGCTCCTGTCGAAGGTCGGCTACCGGGTCGTCACCGCCGTCGACGGCCAGCAGGGACTGGACGCCTTCCGCGCCCACCGCGCGGAGCTTCAGCTCGTGATCACCGACGTCGTGATGCCGAAGCTCAGCGGGTTCGACATGTACGAGGTCATCCGGGGGGAATCGCGCGGCGTGAGGGTGTTGTTCATGAGCGGCTTTCCCGCGCCGAACTTCCGGAAGACCGTCGGCCATGATCCCCGCGTGGCGTTCGTCACGAAGCCCTGGACCGCGAGCGAGCTGCTCGCACAGGTCCGGCGGCTGCTCGAGCTCGCTCAGCCCTAGCGTCTGTCATGGGCCCGCGACGCAAAGGTCGCCACCCCGCGTTCGATGCGCGCGACCCGCTGCTCGACGCGCGAGCCGATGCCGAGCTCGACCTGCACGGATTCGGCGCGATGGAAGCGCGGTCCGCGGTGCGCGCATTCCTCGAGAGCTGGCGGCGCCGCAGGGCGGGGGCGGTGGTCCATATCGTCACCGGGAAAGGGAAGGGCTCGCCCGGCGCACCCGTGTTACGCGGGCTGGTGAAGACTCTGTTACAGGGTGAGCTGCGGGCGCTGGTGAGCCAATGGGGTCTGGACGACGGACAGGGAGGATACCGGGTCAGGTTACGATAAAGCGACGGGGATACCGGATCAGCGCCGCGCGGTCTGGAACATGGGCAGGTAGCGCTCGTATCCCTCTGCCTGCAGGCGCTCCATCGGAACGAAGCGCAGCGCCGCCGAGTTGATGCAATAACGCAGGCCCGTCGGTGCCGGGCCGTCGTCGAACAGGTGGCCCAGATGCGAATCGGCGTGGGCTGATCGTACCTCCGTCCGTGCCATGAAGAGCGAGCGATCGGACTTCCGGTGGATGTTCCCGTCCTCGAGCGGCCTCGTGAAGCTCGGCCAACCCGTGCCCGACTCGAACTTGTCGAGCGAGCTGAACAGCGGCTCCCCGGAGACGACATCGACGTAGATGCCGGCCCGATGGTTGTCCCAATACTCGTTGTGGAACGGTGGCTCTGTCGCATCGTGCTGGGTCACCTGGTACTGCAACTGGGTCAGCGACTGCCGCAACTCGGCGTCGTTTGGCTTGGTGTCGTGCATGCTCGATTGTGCCTCCGTCGACGGGGCTTCGGCGCCCCATACCTCCCGCAGGCGCCGGTCGCGGCCGCACGCCACGCGATACATCCCATACCTGACAGGATTCTTGCGGTAATAGTGCTGGTGATAGTCTTCCGCCGGGTAGAACGCCGTCGCCCGCACGACGTCCGTGGCAATCCGTTTCCCGAAGCGTACCTCGAGCGCGCGATGCGAGGCCGCCGCCACGCGGTGCTGCGCCGTGTCGCGATAGAAGATCGCCGTGTGGTACTCCGGGCCGTGATCGCAGAACTGACCGTCGGCCTGGGTCGGATCGATGTCGTGCCAGAATGCGTCCACCAACCGCTCGTACGTGATCTTTGCGGGATCGTACACGACCTCCACCGACTCGAGGTGTCCCGTCTGGCCGGTGGACACCAGCTCGTACGACGGGTGCGCCACGCGGCCGCCCGTGTAGCCCACTGTGGCGGACACGACGCCCGTGACCTGGTCGAAGGCGCGCTCCATGGACCAGAAGCAGCCGCCTGCGAACGTAGCGGTGTCGAGCGGCACGGTCGTGACGAGAAGAGCGAGCAGCAGGTTCATGGGCCGAACGTAGGCGGCCGCACCGCGTGTGTGAAGCGCTGGCGCGCATTCTTAGAGCTTTCTCACCGAGCTCACACTCCCCGTGCCGGCCGGTGCGCCGTAGCTTAGGCTCTCGTGCAAATACTCCTCGTCGAAGACGATCGCGAGCTGCGGCGCTTCCTGAGCAAAGCGTTCCGCGAAGAAGGCTACGGCGTCACCGAGGCCGACACCGGCGACCGCGCACTCGAGCGCGCGCTGGGCGGGACATACGGCTGCCTCGTGCTCGACGTGATGCTGCCGGGGCGGGACGGCTTCAGCGTCGTCACGGAGCTGCGGGCGCGGGGCGTCTTCACGCCGGTCCTGCTGCTCACCGCCCGCGACGAGCTCGAAGCGCGGGTGAAGGGCCTCGAAGGCGGCGCGGACGACTACCTCACGAAGCCGTTCGACCTGCCGGAACTGCTCGCCCGGGTCCACGCGCTGATTCGCCGCGCCGAGCTGCGGCACAAGGACGCCACGCTCCAGGTCGGCGATCTGGCGCTCGACCCGCTCACGCGCCGGGTCACACAGGGCGAGCGCGTGGTGGATTTGAGCCCACGCGAGTTCGCCCTGCTCGAGTTCTTGATGCGCAACGCCGGCCGCTCGGTGTCCCGCTCCCGCATCGCGGAGGCGGTGTGGAACTACCAGTTCGATCCCGAGACCAATGTCGTGGACGTGTACGTCAACTACCTCCGGAAGAAGCTGAGCTTCGCGGGGCGGTCGGCGCCGATCCGAACGGTCCGCGGCGTCGGGTACCGGCTCGAAGGAGGCGCCGCCACGTGAACGAACTCCGGCTGGGTGCGGTCCTCACGCGACGCTTCACGCGTGTAGCCTGGACGGCGCTCACCGGATATGCGCTGTTCGTGGTCGCGCTGTTCGCCGTGGCCGCGGAAATGGTGCTGCGCCGCTCGCTCGAGCACTCGGCCGACCTGACCCAGTCCCTGCTCGGCGCCTACCGCGACTCGACCAGCGAGCCCGGGGGCGTGATGCCATCCGCGCTCGCGGACCGGCTCGTCGCCATGGGTGGCCAGGTGGTGATCACACGCACGACCACCGGCGTCGGAGGGCAGCAGGACGTCTACTTCGTATCACCCGACATGCCCGCGAAACGCCTCGAGGGCCTGCCGGCGAGCGCCTCGCCGGACGACGTGCGGCGTGCGCTGCTCGCCGCGATCGCCCAACGGGCGCGCTGGCGCTTCCGCGTGCTGCACCGCGCGGCGGGGGCGTTCGACATCTACGTCGTGGCGAGCCGGGAATCGTACGTGGCGGCGCTCGGCGCGCTCGTGGCCGCGGCGGCGCTGCTGCTCCCCGGCGCGGGACTCGCGGTCGCCCGTGGCGCCCGCCAGGCGGTGGCCGGCGCGCTGCGCCCGCTCGAGCGCGTCGCCGCCGAGACGCGTGCCATCGGTCCGGCGGCGCTGGGCACACGCCTCACCAGTCCGACGGGCCAGGTGGAAGTCACGGAGCTCGCGGACTCGGTCAACCGCATGCTCCAGCGGGTGGACCGCGCGCATCGCGCCCTCGAGGCCTTCACGGCGGACGCGAGCCACGAGCTGCGCACGCCGCTTACCCACCTGCGAGCCCAGGTCCAGTGGGCGGCGGCCGAGGGCCGCACCGAGGCGGAGACACGCGACGCGCTCGGCGCGATGGAGCGCGTCCTCGACCAGGCGGCGAAGCTGGTGGAAGAGCTGCTCCTCATCGCCCGGGGCGAGAACCGCCAGCTGGCGCTGGCGCACGCGCCCTTCGAGCTCACGGCGGTGGTGGACGAAGTGCGGGAGATCACGGAAGCGATGGCCGTCGGGAGACAGCTCGCGGTGGCCGCGACGCCGTCGCCGCCCCGGTGGGCACTGGGCGACGCCGACCGTACGCGCCACATCCTGCTGAACCTCGCCTCCAACGCCGTCCGCTACACGCCGAACGGCAGCATCACGTTCGCGCTCGAGACCAACGGGAAGATGGTGGGTGTAAGCGTTCGAGACACCGGGCCGGGCATTGCGGCGGAGCATGTGGAGCGGATCTTCGACCGCTTCTTCCGCGTCGATCAGTCGCGCAGCCGAGACCTGGGGGGAAGCGGGCTCGGCCTCGCGATCGCGCGCCTGCTGGCCGAGCTGCAAGGCGGCGACATCACGGTGGAAAGCACGCTGGGCGCGGGGAGCACGTTCACGATGTGGCTGCCGGCCGCGCAGGCCCCGATCGCTTCGTGACGCGCCGCCGGAACGCGCGCACTTTGGCGCGGCCGCCACACAGCTGCATGGAGCACCAGCGGCGCCGGCCGGATTTCGACGTGTCGTAGAACATCAGGCGACACGTTGGATCGGCGCATTTGCGCAGCCGGCGGGGATCGCCCTGCGTGATCAGCTCCGCCGCCGATCGCGCCACCGCCCCGTAGAGCCGCTCGAGCCCTCGGCCGGCCGATCGTACGCGCGTGACGACGTCGCGCCCCTTCCTGCTGACCTCCGTGACCGCCGGGTCGCGCGCCAGATGGTGGTTCAGCAGTGCGATCAGCCGCGCCGGAGGCGTTCCGGCCGCGGCCCAAGCGACGAGCCCGCGCCGCAGCGCCTCGCGGAAGGCCGGTAGCCCAGTGGGCTCACGGGCCGCGTTCCTCAGGTCGCGGCGCGACACCACCCCGGCGGCTTCACCCCAGGACGCAACGTCCACCCCTCTGCTCACCAAGTCGCGTACGCGGCCGTCTTGCACGATCACCGTGTTCAGGAGATCTACGGCCAGCCGCCCGCCCAGGAAGAAAAAGTCCATGTGGGAACCTTACCTGTAATATATCGTTTTCCTGGTTACAGTCTCGTCAACTACTCTCGACCGGAGCACTGAGCCCCATGGCAACGTTCACGCAGTACACCATCGCCACCGCCCCCGACGCGTCGCGGCCCCTGCTCGAGCAGGTGGACAAGGCCCTCGGCTTCATCCCCAATCTCTACGCCACCTTTGCGGAATCGCCGGCCCTGCTCCAAGGCGCCCTCGGGCTCGATGCCGGGCTCGACAAGGGCGCGCTCTCGGGCGTCGAGCGGCAGCTGGTCAAGATCGCGGTGAGCACGGAAAATGGCTGCACCTATTGCGTGGCTGCGCATTCGACGATCGCCGGGATGCTGAAGGCGCGCCCCGAAATCGTCAATGCCGTGCGCACCGGTGTGCCCGTTTCGGATGCGAAGATCGACGCCCTCGTGCGATTCACCCG
>Ga0209160_1004205_pt1 | contig 11560 bp, 7 predicted proteins | sample GraSoiAngelo_153_FD_186167 | JGI IMG/M metagenome (GOLD analysis project Ga0209160, IMG submission 186167) | Grasslands soil microbial communities from the Angelo Coastal Reserve, California, USA - 14_1009_12_40cm (SPAdes) (version 2) | ecosystem: Environmental > Terrestrial > Soil > Grasslands ...
GACCGCGCGCACGCGCTCCTGACCGAGGCCACGCGGCTGGCCGAGCTCGCAGCGCGTCCCGACCCGGTCGCGCGCGTCGAGGCGCCGGCCCTTCGGTTGAACGGCGCGGCGCTCGAGCTCATCCTGCGTGCCCTCTCTACCCGGCCGGCCACGCCGGAGGAGCTGGATCAGATTCGCAAGCTGCTCGACGAACGGAAACAGCGGGATCAGAACGCCTGATCCCAGCGGACGGACAAGCGGATCGCCGAGCCGATGAGGCCGACCATGCTGTAGGTCTGGACGAAGTTGCCCCACTGCTCGCGGGTCCGGGGGTCGATGTGCTCGGCCAGGAGGCCGTGCCGATTGCGGCAGGCCAGCACGTTCTCGAACAGGCCACGCGCTTCCTCCCGCCGCCCGAGTGCGGCGAGCGCGTTGATGTACCAGAACGTGCACACCAGGAACGCGTTGTCCGGCTTCCCGAAATCGTCGGCCTCGACGTAGCGGAAGATGAAGTCCCCTCTGCGCAGCTCGCGCTCGATGGCGCGCACCGTGCCGGCGAACCTGGGGTCGTCTTCCGCCAGAAACCCCAGCTCGCTCAGGCGCAGCAGGCTCGCGTCGAGGGTTTTCCCCTCCATGGTGGCTACGAAACTGCCCATTTCTGGATTCCAGGACCGCTCGCAAATGACCGGATGCATGCGCGCCGCCTGGGAGTGCCAATAGGCGGCGCGGTCGGGGAGTCCCAGGTGCGCGGCGATCCGGGCCAGCCGGTCGCAGCCGGCCCAGCACATCACGCTCGACGACGTGTGCACGCGCGCCGCGCCGCGCAGCTCCCAGATTCCGGCGTCTGGCTGATCGAACAGCTTCGCCGCGCGCTCCCCGAGTGCTTCGAGGCGATGGAACAGGACGTCATCTCCGCGCCGCATCACCCGGTGGTCGAAGAACACGTGGGTGGCCGCCAGGATGGCCGAGCCGTAGACATCGTGCTGGACCTGCCGATACGCCTGATTCCCGATCCGGACCGGCCCCAGGCCGCGGTAGCCGGGGAGGGAATCGACTTCCCGCTCGTCGGCGACCGAGTGTCCGGTGATCCCGTAGGCGGGCTGCAGGTGCCCGGCGTCCCCGTCGGCGACGATGTTCAGGATGTAACTCAGGTAGCGCTCCATCGTGTGCGTGTCGCTGAGGCGATTGAGGGCGTTGATCACGAAGTAAGCATCGCGGAGCCAGCAGTAGCGGTAGTCCCAGTTGCGCCCGCTCCCCGCCGCCTCGGGAATGGAGGTCGTCACCGCCGCGATGATGGCGCCGGTGTCTTCGAACACGTTGAGCTTTAGGGTGATCGCGGCGCGAATGACCGCATCCTGCCACTCGAACGGAATGGCGAGGGCGCGGACCCATTCGCGCCAGTAGGCGGCCGTTTCGTCCAGGAAATGTCCCCCGACGTCCGCCACCGCCCCCTGCACGGTCTCGTCCGGACCGAGGAGTAGCGTGACCGTGTCTTCGAGGAAGAATGCATTCTCTTCCACGATGGCCGTGATGGAGGCATCCGTGGTCAGCCGCAGCACCAGATCGGTTCCCACATACCGGATGTGGTTCGAGCCGCAGGTGACATCCGCGCGAGAGCGGCCGTACTGATTCGCGGGCCGGGCGCGTACGCAGACGCGGGGGTTGCCGGCGATTCGCTTGATCCGCCGAACCAGCATCATGGGACAGAACAGGCGGCCGTACTGGCGGAACCGCGGTGCGAAGTCTGTGATCTCGACCGCGCCGCCGTGGCGGTCGTGTAATCGGGTGACGAGGATCGGCGTGTTGGCGAGGTACTCCTGCTCCTCCTTTGCGACATCGCTCAGCTCCACGACGAGAAACCCGAAGTCCCCCTCTCGCGTCCGCTCGCGCAGCAAGGTGCAAAACGCAGGGTCGCCGTCGAAGCGTGGAAAGCAGGCCCAGACGATCTCTCCGGACGGATTCACGAGCGCGCCGATCGTGCCGTTGCCGATCAACCCGAGATCCAGGGTGGTCATGGGCCGACCGCTGCCGTCGCGGGCCCCTGCTGCAGCCACGCCCGCACCGCCCGCACGTCCCGCAGCCGCCAGTGCGCCACCGTCCGCCCCGGCCCGACCTTCACCGAATGGCCGTGCAGCCGGTTGACCGTTGCAAAGCCGTACTCGTCGGTGATGTCATCGCCGACAAACACCGGTGTTCTCCCACAGAACGGCTCCTCCTGCATGAACTCCAGCACCGCCACCCCCTTGTCCTTGCCGGCCGGCTTCATTTCCACGATGCGCTTGCCCGTCTGCACACAGTACTGGCTGCCAATTCGCGCGGCCAGCGAGCGCATCAGCCGGTGCGCGTAGCCGCCCAGCCGGGGTGCCCGGCGGTAATGGAGGGCCAGGGAGAGGCCCTTATCCTCGAGCACCAACCCGTGATGCCGCGCGACCGCGGTCACGAGCTCGCTGCGTGCCCAACTGAGACCTTGCGCGGGCACCGCGTGACGAGAGATCCGTCCGGCGGCATCGCGCCGCTCGAGGCCGTGCTGGCCCGCCACCGGCAGCCGGTCGTCGCGCACCAGTCGGTCGATGTCCGCGATCGAGCGACCGCTGATCAAGGCGATCGCGCCCCCGGCCGCGCGACACAGCTCCGCGATGAGCCGTTGCAGGTCCGCGTCGGGGCGCGTCCCGGCGGGTGAGTCCTCGAGCTCGACGAGCGTCCCGTCGATGTCGAAGAAATAGGCCCATTCCGGCTGCGGCGTCGGCAGCGAGCCCGCGCGCCGGCGTGTCACGTGGCGCTGCTCGCGTCCCGGCCCGCGGGACGCCGCGACTGCCGTTCCGGGGTCGCCGCCCGGTCCAGCAGGCGCCCGCGGCGCCGCATGCCCACCGCGTCGATCAACATGCGCCCCGCCCAGCGATACACGTTGAACTCTTGAATCAGGCCACGCATCAAGCGGATGCGGGCACGCTGCCCCGCGGGGGGCATCGACAGCGCCATGTGCAGCGCCGCGGCGCACTGATCCGTATCGTAAGGATTGACGATGATCGCCTCCGGCAGCTCTCGTGCGGCGCCGGTGAACTGGCTGAGGATCAGCACGCCGCGCTCGTCGTCGCGCGACGACACGAACTCCTTCGCCACCAGGTTCATGCCGTCGTGCAGGCTCGAGACCACGCACACCTCCGCGGCCCGGTAGTACTCGTAGATGGTGTGCGGCTGGTGGTGCTCCACGAGCAGCACGATCGGCGGATGCGGGGCACCGGCGAAGCGCTCGTTGATCCCCGCCGCCATTGCCCGCACGCGCCCTTCGTATTCCTGGTACTGCAAGATGCGGTTGCGAGTGGGGGCGGCGATCTGGATGAAGGTGAACTTGCCGATCCATTGCGGCTCCATCTCCAGCAGACGTTCCACCGCGCGCAGCCGCTCCTCGATCCCCTTCGTGTAGTCGAGGCGGTCGACCCCGACTCCGATCGCGTGGTCCGCCGGCAAACCGTGACGCGCCCGCACTTCCCGGCGGCACTGCTCGACCGGCGTGCCGACCAGGGCGGGCGAGGGGGGCCACTCGATCGAAATCGGGTAGCGCTTGACCGCGGTCAGTTTGCCGCGGTAGGAGACAGTGAACATCTCCCGGTCGACCCTGGCTTCCAGCAGGCGGTCGACGGTGTCGACGAAGTTGTTGCAGTGAAACTGCGTGTGGAATCCGAGGATGCTCGAGCCCAGGAGACCGTCGAGCAACTCCTCCCGCCAGGGGCAGATCGCGAACGCCTCGGGGTTTGGCCAGGGAATGTGCCAGAAGGACACGATGGTCGCGGCGGGCAGCGCGTCCTGGATCATTCGGGGCAGAAGCGCAAAGTGGTAGTCCTGGACCAGCACGATGGGGTCGGGTGACTTTGCCTCCTCCACCACGGCGCTGGCAAACGTCCGGTTGACCGTGACGTATTGCTCCCAGTCGGACGTGCGGAAGATCGGACGCACGTGGGCGATATGGCACAACGGCCACAGCCCCTCGTTCGCGAATCCATAGTAGTATCCGGCCTCCTGCTCGGGCGTCAGCCACACGCGGCGCAGCTGATAGGCCGGCTGCTCCGGCGGCACCGCGACGCGGGCATGCTCGTCCACCACCTCGCGATCGGCGGAGCCGCCACCGTGTGCAATCCAGGTGCCCGAGCAGGCGCGCATGATCGGCTCCATCGCCGTGACCAGGCCGCTCGCGGGCCGCCACAGCGCGATGCTGTCGCCCTGGCGGACGTGGATGTAGGGCTCGCGGTTGGACACGACCATCACCTCGTGCCCGGGCAGATCGGTCCGAAGGATCGCGCGCAGCGTCTCGGGCGTCCATGCCAGCTGATCCTCGTCGCGCGATCGGTGATCCGCCTCGAGGTCCCGGATCAAGGCGCGCAGGTCGCTGGCGATGGGGCGCAGCTCCGGGATTTCGCGCACCTCGCGTCCATCCGATGGACGCACCAGTCCCTCACCCCGTAACAGCGCGCGGAGACCGTGGACCCAGCCGCGCCAGCTCAGCTGGGCGATAACGACCGTGATGAGGGCGACGATGGCCCCGAGGGCGATGAAGAAATAGAAGAGGTATTTGCGGGTCTCCGCGCTGCGCCGCGCCACGAAGCTCATGTCGTGCACGAGCACCAGGGTTCCGGCGGGCGCGCCCTCAACCGCGAGGGACCGGACCGAGACGAGCAGCGGGCCGTCGGGACTCTGGAGCAGCTGTCCCGAGGGGCTCGAGTACGGCTCGAGCCGGGCGCAGCGGATCTCCGTCGGCAGCGTCGGGGTCGCGATGGGCTCGCCGAGGCCCATGGGGCAGAACCCCACGGCGTAGAGGCGCTCGTCCTGGGAGATCCGGGTGAAAAACTGGAGCAGCCTGGTGCGGTTGCCGGCGCGGATCAGATCCCGCAAGGGCTCCTGGACGGTACTGGCGATGAGCGTGGCGCGGAGGTCCAGATCCCGCTCGAACCACTGCAGGGCGAGCTTGTCGACCAGCGGGACCACCGCGTAGGCGAGGGCACCGAGCGCGAGGAACAGCGGAATGATGAACCGCAGCGAAAGCCTCATGGGTCGCTGTGGAAGATAATCGGGGGATGATGCACATTAGACGTCCATGAGCCTTGATTCCCGGTTGGCCGTGCCCGTCGTCCTCTGGCTCGGAGTGGTCGGTCGCCTCGCCGCGCAGGAGCCGCACCCGCATCAGGCCGAGGCCCTCGGTCGGGTGGTGTTCCCGGTGTCGTGCACCCCCGAGGCGCAGACGCGCTTCGAGCGGGCGGTGGCGTTGCTGCACTCTTTCTGGTACGAGAGGGCGGCAGACACCTTCCGTGAGGCGGTTGTCGCCGACACGGCGTGCGCGATGGGTTACTGGGGGCAGGCCATGAGCCTGTTCCACCCGCTGTGGACGCCCCCGATCGGCGTGGACCTCGCGGCCGGTCTCGCGGCAAGCGAGCGCGGGCTCGCGCTGGCCCGAACGCCGCGCGAGCGCGACTACCTGGCCGCCATCCGCACATATTACGCAGCCTACGGTGAGAGAGACCACGAGGCGCGCCTCGCCGCGTACGCCGAGGCCATGGACGGCGTGCGGCGCCGCCACCCGCGCGACCGTGAGGCGGCGATCTTCTACGCCTTGTCACTCATCGCGCTCGCCCAGGCGAACGCGACCGACACGACGTTCAGCTACCAGCGGCGCGCCGATGCCATTCTCGAGCCCTTGTTCAAGACCGAGCCGCGCCATCCCGGACTCGCCCACTACTTGATCCACACGAACGATGTGCCCCAGCTGGCTCGCCTCGGACTGTACGCGGCGCGTCGCTACGCTGAGATTGCTCCCGACGTGCCGCACGCGCAGCACATGCCGTCGCACATTTTTACCCGGCTCGGCCTGTGGAACGACGACATCGCGTCCAACATCCGGTCGGCTGCGTCCGCCCGCACCTTCGAGGACGAGCGTCACCTCAACGCGCTGTGGGACCAGCGTGGCCACGCGTGGGACTATCTAGTGTACGCGTACCTGCAGCAGGGCCGCGACGCCGAAGCGAAGCGCGTCGTGGATGAGGCGGCCGCCGTCGCGGCGGTTTACCCCGTCGGGTCACTCACGAACGCGTACGCGCTGGCGGCGATCCCGGCACGCCACGCGCTCGAGCGCGGTCGCTGGCGGGAAGCGACGACGCTTGCCGTCCGCCCGTCTCCCGAGTGGCGCGCCGCGGAGGCGCTCACCCACTTCGCCCACGCGCTGGGCGCGGCGCGGACCGGCGACACCGCGGGCGCGCGATCCGCGATCTCGGCACTCGACGACATCGAGCGGACGGAGAGAGCCGCGGGTGGCGCGCACGCCTACTGGGCGGGACAGGTGCGAATCCAGCGTCTCGCGGCGTCTGGGTGGCTCGCGCGCACGATGGGTGACACCGCAGAAGCGGTACGCCTGGCCACGACCGCGGCGGACCTCGAGCACGTGACCCAGAAGCATCCAGTGACCCCCGGTAGCCTCCTGCCCGCGCGCGAGCTGCTGGGCGACCTGCTGCTCGAGCTGGGCCGCCCCGTCGAAGCGGCGCAGGCGTACGCGGCGTCGCTCGCGCAGCAGCCGAATCGCGCGCGCAGCCTGTTCGGGCTTGCCCGCGCGTCGGAGCAGGCCGGCGATCTCGCGACCGCGAGGACGCGCTACCGGGAATACCTGGCGCTGATGCAGCAGGGCGACGGCGCGCGAGCGGAGCTAGAGATCGCCCGGGGTGCGCTGTCGGGCCGCTAGGGCCGGGGCCGGCACACCGTCGTCGGGGCAGGGTATCCTGCCCCATGCCAAACCCCCGCCGATACGTCGCCGCCCTCGCGCTGTGCCTGGTCCCCGCGATCCTGACGAGCCAGGGGACCGCCGCCGCAGCACCCCGGGTGACCTGGTGGCCGCGCTTACCTCTGCAAGGATCGTTGGTGCGGGTGGTAGTCGGTGCCCCGGCGGGGGGTGGCGTGACGGCGGTGTCCGGTGAGCTCGCGGGGGAGCCGTTGCATTTCGAGCGGTTCGCGGACGGCTTCGGAGCGATCGGCGCGGTGCCGTTCGGGGCCGAGGACAGCGCCACGGCGCGCCTCGTCATGGAGCACGCCGACACCACGAGCGATACGGTCATCGTAGCGCTGCCGGTGGCGCGTCGGCGCGTCCCACGCGAGCGGCTCCGCGTGTCTCCCGAGTTTGCAGAGCCGCCCGATTCTCTGACCGAGCGCATCCGACTGGAGCAGGAGCTGGTGCAGGGAGTGAGACAGCGGGCGCACGAGACGCCGCGGCTCTGGCGTGTCCCGTTCGTGCGCCCGCGTGCTAGCGCGGTGACCAGCGTGTTCGGCGTGGCGCGCGTGTTCAACAAGGTGCTCCGCAGCCGTCACTGGGGCGTTGACTTCGCCGGGCAGATTGGCGCTCCAGTGCGGGCGGCAAACCGCGGCGTCGTCGCCTTGGTCGCTGATCTCTACTATAGTGGGACCACCGTGCTCGTCGACCACGGGGCGGGTCTCGTGACCGGCTATTTTCACCTGAGTCGGGTGCTCGTGGTACCCGGAGACACGGTCGACGTCGGCCAGCTGATCGGGCGGGTCGGGTCTTCGGGGCGTGTGACGCGGTCACACCTGCACTGGTTCGCCGCCTATGGGGGCATCACCGTCGATCCGCTCGACCTCGTCCGGCCGAGCGGACCGATGCGACTGACCCCCGGATCGCCCCCGTGACGCCTAGCGGTAGTCTTCCAGGCGGCGTCGCGCCTCGGCCCGCACGTGACGGCTCGGGTGGGAGCGGGCCGCCTCCCGCAGCGCCGGGATCCCGAGCCCGTCGGGGAGGTCCGCCAGGCGCTCGACGGCCTCCTCCTGGACGTCGGACGAGCTGTCGTTTGCGAGTCTGTCCACCAGCAGGACGAGCGCGGACTCTGGGGCGGCGCTCCGGGCGTACTGCTCCACCGCTTCATCTCGTACTTCCGCGTTCGGCTGGGCGCGCGCCAAGTACGCCAGCGGTGCCAGGGCCTGCGGGCTGCCGAGGTGCCCGAGCGCCTCGACGGCCTCCTGCTGAACGTGGGCGTCCGGGTCGCGCTGCGCGAGCTGCTCCAGGACGCCGAGCGCCGCCTCGGGCGGCGCGACGTCACCGACCGCCTTGACGGCCTTGCGGCGGACGTCCGGGTTCGGGTGAGTGCGGGCGATGTCGAGGAGGGCGCCCACGCCGGCGCCGCCCCGCACCTTGCCCAGGGCCTTGACCGCCTCGTCCTGGACCTCCTCGTCGCCGTCGTGTTGAGCGATCGCCAAGAGCGGCGGCACCATCCGCGGGTCCCGGCGGCTGCCGAGGGTCTTCACCGCCTCGTGTCGCGCAGCCGGGTTCCCCAACGCCTCGACGCGGTCGATCAGGGAATCGAGCGTCGCCGTTCGCATGCCGCCGCGGTCGCCCGTGGCCGCCGTCCCAGTCGCCAAGTGGGCGCCGCCGCCGAGCGCGAGGGTCACGGCGATCACGCCCGCCATCCAGCGGGGGAAGATCTCCGTCTGCACCGGCGCCACCAGCCGGCGGATCCGACCCATGAGGGAGCCGCCGCGCCCAGCCGCCGCCAGGGCGAAGCCCGGCGTCGCGACGCGGAGCCGCTCCATGCCGAGCAGCGCCGTTGCGTACAAGTGTGCGTCGCCGCACACGACCACGGCGAGATCGTCGCAGCAGTGCTCGCGCTCCTCGCGCACCTGCTGCGACGCCCACCACACCGCCGGGTGGTAGAACAGCAGCGTCTCGATTACCGACTGGATCAGGTTGACGAGGTAGTCGTATCGCCGCACGTGGGCCAGCTCGTGCGCGAGCAGCGCGTCGAGCTGCAGCGGGGTGAGTCCCGTCAGCGCGCTCGCCGGAAGGAGGATCACCGGGCGCAGCCACCCGATGACGGCGGGCACTTGCACGACGGCCGACTCGAGCACGCGCAAGGGCCGACGGATGCGGAGCCGCGCCGCCAGCCGCGCCACCGCCTCGCGGCAAGCGTCGGGAACGGACGACGTCCCCACCCTACCGAGCTGGCGCGTCACCAGCCATCCCGACGCGAGCCGCAGCGACAGCGCCACCACGCCTCCGAACCACACGAGCACCGCCCACGGCAATGCGGGCTCGAGGGCCGCGCGGATCCGGTCGGCAACCGGCGCGGTCGGGGTGACCGGGGATGTGGCAGTCACCACGTCGCTGATTTGGGGCGACGTCCCGCTCAGCCGCACCGCGGTGGCGAGGGGGAGGGCGAGCATCAACGCCAGGGTGAGCGTGGCGAACGCGTAACGGATGCGGGCCGCCCGCACCGGGACCAGGGCGAGGAGGGCGGCGAGCCCCGCGGCGGCGAGCGCGTCCTGCCACAGCGAGTCCACGAGGGCCCAGCCCAGCGCCTGCGTCATGATCATGTACGTGCTCCCTTCTTCGTGTGAAGCAGCCGGCGGATCTGATCGAGCTCCGGCGCCGTGGCGTTCGTCGGAGCACGCTTCCGCATTCGGACCTCATTAAGTAGGAAGTTGTTCGTAAAGTACGAAGTTGTTCGTACCTACACCGGGCGGGTTCCGGAGGTTTCCGGTCGGCGGAGGGGAATGGGTGTCGCGGGAGCGCGACAGATCTCCGGAGCGATCACTCTGTTCTCCAAGACCTGTTTACCCCTGTGCGTCTGTGCGTCTAGGTGCTCAGGTACTCTTCCCTATACATCTTCACGAGTTCGAAGAAGTAGCTGAGCGCCAGAGGCCCGATCAGCAGTCCCAGGATCCCGAAATACGGTACGCCGGCGAGCGCACCGACGAGGGTGATGAGGGGGTGAATGTTCGCCCAGCGGCGGAACACCATCGGTCGCAGGATGTAGTCGACATTCCCCACGAAGAGGCCGACCAGTGTGATGAGCGCGGCGGGGCCCGGACGGTTGCCGATGAGCAGCGCGATGGCCGCCGGCACCCAGACGAGTCCGCTGCCGACGATCGGCAGGATACCGAACACCATCGTGACGACGCCCCAGAACAGCGCGTTGGGCAGGCCGACGATCCAGAACGCCAGTCCCAGGATGGCACCTTGGGCCGCGGCGGTGAGACCGGTGCCGATGATGGTCGAGGTGGTCACGTCCCGGAACCGCTGGCGCAACTTCTCCGTGTTTTTGGCGGAGAACGGGATGTACGGCCGGACGGCCTCCCACGTCTCGCCGGGCCGCAGCAACAGGTAGAACAAGCCGAACAGCGAGATGGTGAGGTTGAGCGCGAGCCGGGTCGCGGTGCCGACCAACCCGAAGGCGGACGAGCCGAGCCACCCGACGATCTTCGCGCCGAGGTCGGCGATCCGAGGACCGATATCGACCCCACCGAGTTCGAGCTGCGCGATCCGGCCTAGGATCGGGTTCCTCACGACGCTCCCGGTGATCTGTTGGGCCTGATTGACGATGAGCCCGGCGAACGACACACCGGGGACCACGATGAGGAACAGCGCGAGCACGACTACCAGGCTCGCGGCGACCTTGGGCCGGGCCCGCAGCGACAGCCACTCGTGCACCGGGGCGAACACGGCGTACAACACCGGGATGCCGATGAGCCCCGTGGCGTAGGGGGTGAGCGCGATGACCAGCGCGAGGCCCAGCAGCAAGACGAGCAGCGCCGCGCGCTGGTGATTCGTGTCGATCAATGGCATGCGCTAGTGTAGAGCCCTCCAGGCGCAGAAGCTAGAGGCGGGCCGGTGGGGTGAGGGGGGGCGCCGTCACCGGCGCTTCCGGCTCGGGGGTGAAGTCCTCCCCGGGGTTCACGAACAGGTCCTGCTCGAACCGGTACTGCTTGTCGTACAACTGGCGGTACCGGCCATGCTTCGCGAGCAGCTCGGCGTGCGTGCCGCGCTCGACAATCTCACCCCGCTCCATCACGAGGATCTGGTCGGCGCTGCGAATGGTCGAAAGGCGATGGGCGATGACGAACGTGGTCCGGCCGCGCCGCAGCGTGCGCAACCCGTCCTGGATGGCCGCCTCGCTCTCGGAGTCGAGGCTGGACGTGGCCTCATCGAGAATCAAGATGCGCGGATCGGCGAGGATCGCCCGCGCAATCGAGACCCGCTGGCGCTCGCCGCCGGAGAGCTTCACGCCCCGCTCACCCACGACGGTGTCGTAACCCTTCTCGAAGCGACGCACGAACTCGTCGCAGTGAGCGATCCGCGCCGCCTCTTCGACGTCCTCGCGGGTCGCGTGCGGCCGGGCGAATGCGATGTTCTCCGCGATCGTGCCGTCGAACAGGAAGTTGTCCTGCAGCACGACGCCGAGCTGCCGGCGGTAGTCGGCCAGCCGCAAGGTGGCGAGATCGCGACCGTCCACCAGGATGCGCCCGGCTTTCGGGCGGTTGAAGGTGAGGACGAGATTGATCAGCGTGCTCTTACCCGCCCCGGAGGAGCCGACCAGGGCCGTCGTGGAGCCCGCCGCCGCGCGGAACGAGATGCGCTTCAGGACTTCGGCGCCGGGCACGTACTCGAAGCTCACGTTCTCGAAGGCGATGTCCCCGGCCACGTCGGCGAGCGGGGCCCGCGCCCCGTCCTCGGCGTCCTCGGTGACCAGCCGGCGGATCTCGCGGATCCGGTCCAGCCCGGCGAACGCCTCCGTGATTTGCGTGCCGATCGAGGCGATGT
>Ga0209160_1004206_pt1 | contig 11558 bp, 11 predicted proteins | sample GraSoiAngelo_153_FD_186167 | JGI IMG/M metagenome (GOLD analysis project Ga0209160, IMG submission 186167) | Grasslands soil microbial communities from the Angelo Coastal Reserve, California, USA - 14_1009_12_40cm (SPAdes) (version 2) | ecosystem: Environmental > Terrestrial > Soil > Grasslands ...
CTTCGGTCTTCTCGACGAGGACGACCCGGTCCGCCATGCCTAGCCTCCCGTCGTCGCCTACGGCGACGCGGGGGTAGCATACACCGCCGCGGACGGTCGTCGCGCGCCTCGGATCAGCGCTGCGCCGCGGTCGTCTCCATGGCCTTCTTCAGGAGCCGCTCGCGCAGCGAGCTGTAGGACTCCGCGCGGATCACGCGGTCGAACTGCGTCCGGTAGCTCGCGATGAAGCTGACCCCCTGGACCGCCACGTCGTAGATACGCCAGTTGCCGTCGCGCTGGTGCAGGCGGTAGTCGAGCGGGATCTCCGAGCCCTGTCGGGTCACGACCTTCGAACGCACGGTCGCGGAGCCATTCTCGATCGACTCGCCGATGAAGCTGATCTTCTCGCCGCCGGCGGCCGCCTCGACCTGCGTCAGGTAGGCGCGCTCCAGGAGGTCCCGGAAGAGTGTCACGAACTCCGCCTGGTCCTCGCGCGGGAGCGCCTGCCAGTGCCGGGAGAGCGCTCGTCGCGAGATCTCGTCGAAATCGAACATCTCCCGGACGATCTGACGGATCTGGTCCGATCGTTCGCCGACGGCGGCGCCATCCGGTCGGCCGTTCTGGATGATGGTCATGAAGCGTCCGACCGCCGCTTCGACGGCCTCACGCGGTCCAACCGGCGACGAGGCCAGGGCGGTCTCGGCCATGAAGAGCCAAGCCACTGACAGTGCGATGCCTATCCATGTCGTCATCGTCGTCCCCCTGAACACCACGCTAGGCGGTGCCGAGGGGCGAAGCTATCCGGAGAAGCCGGAGTAGAGTGCCGGAGAACCACTGATTTTGGGCGTTGAACTCGCCGGGGAGCGGCGTCGGGGTGTAGCATGCACACCGGTCTTTTTCGTCCAGCACCTGACCCCGCTCGCCGAGCGGCGACGGCAGGTGCCACGGGCCGGCGACCATCCGAACGGGGCGCTCCGGCTGGATCGGGTTTACATCGCGGTGCCCGACCTGGCCGCCGTCACCGAACCCTACGGGCGTGTTCTCGGGATGCCCGTGCCGAAGATCCAGCGAGGGGCCGTCATCAAGGCCGATATGGCGGTGTTCGACCTCGGACCGACGGGTTTGACCGTCGCTCAGCCCGCGGAGCCGGGCCCGGCGGCCGAGGCGCTCTCGCGCCGGGGGCCCGGCCCCTTCCAGGTCCTCTACCGGACCAGCAGCATGGACGCTGCGGCCCGCTGGATGGCGAGTCACGACATGCCGCCGCCGGCGCGTGGCGTCCGCAACACGGGCGAGCAGGCCATGCTGGTCGAACCCGAGCAGGCGTGCGGCGCCTATATCGGCTTCGTGGGCCCGGCCTGAGAGCAGGTCAGGGGTCTGCGGGTCAGGGCAGGAGCGTCGCGACGGCAATCACGGAGCCAGGCTCGACAAGCGGCGTCACGGCGGCCGGCGGCCGGAGAGTCGCGACGTTGCGGTACCGCCAGCCGTAGGGCGCTTCCGCCGACGCCTCCGGGTCTCGGTGAACCTCGAGAGCGTTCCCGACGACGTCCACGATCCAGTAGTCCGGAACGCCGGCCCGCGCATACAGACCGGCCTTGTGCTCGCGATCGATTCGGTAGGAGCTCTCCGCGACCTCGACGATCAATACGGCGCGGGAAGGATGCGCGCTGACGTAGGCGCTGGGATCACGTGCCACGACGCTAACGTCGGGCTCCGGCTCCGACTCGTGGTCGAGGGCGATCGGTAGCTGCGAGTCGATCTGCCACTGGTCGCCGAGCGCCCGGCGAAGCGCGTCGAGCACCCGCCGGATCGTCCCCGCGTGCCGGCTTCCTTGTGGCTCTCGTACCACGAGCTGGCCATCGAGCAGCTCCAGCCGCTCGCCGGGCTGGAACACTCCAAGCTCGACGAGGCGCTCGTACTCGACGCGCGTCCAGCGCCGTGTCTTAGCCCCAGGGAGGAGCGCGGAGGCCATCGACTCCAGAGCGTAGCGAGTCGACCAGGGGGCGGTCAATGTCCCGAAGCGGGCACGCCTGTCACTCGGCGCGGGGCGGGCGTAGAATCCACGCACCTGGGTCCGGGCTCAGGCCGGCGGTACGCGCTGCAGGTCGTCGCGGGGCTGGGGCCCCGCCGGCCCAGGCGCGACTCCAGTTAAGGAGGCTCCCGAATGGACTACGGACTGTTCACGATGCCGTCGCATCCGCCCGAGCGCAATCTGTACGACGGCCACCGCTGGGATCTCCAGCAGCTCCGCTGGGCGGACGAGCTCGGATTCAGCGAGGCGTGGATCGGCGAGCATCACACGGCGCCCTGGGAGCCGCACCCGGCGCCCGATCTGCTGGTAGCCCAGGCGCTCCTTCAAACCTCGCGCATGCGCATCGGGCCGGGCGGATTCCTGATGCCGTACCACCACCCGGCTGAGCTCGCCCATCGCGTGGCGATGCTCGATCACCTCGCGCAGGGGCGACTGAACTTCGGCGTCGCGGCCAGCGGATTACCGAGCGACTGGGCGATGTTCAACGTCGACGGCAACTCGGGCCAGCACCGCGAGATGACGCGCGAGGCGCTCGACATCATCCTGCGGCTCTGGAGCGACGAGCCGGAGTTCGATCACAAGGGCAAGTACTGGCACGTCACCAAGACCGCGACGATGCTCGACACGCTCCGTCCCCACATCAAGCCGTTCCAGAAGCCGTACCCGCCGATCGGCGTGGCCGGCGTGAGCAAGGGCTCCGACACCCTGAAGCTCGCCGGTGAGCGCGGGTTCTGGCCGATGAGCCTCAACCTGAATCCGACCTACGTCGGTAGCCACTGGGACGCGGTCGAGCAGGGGGCCGCGCGGACCGGTCGCACGCCGAAGCGCTCGCAGTGGCGGCTCGTGCGCGAGATCTTCATCGCCGACACCGACGCCGAGGCCATGCGGCTCTCGGCCGGCGGCATGATGGGGCGCATGATGAAGGAGTACTTCCTGCCGCTCCTGGCGTCGTTCCAGTTCACGGAGTTTCTGAAGCACAAGCCGGACGTGCCGGATTCCGACGTCACCCCCGAGTACTGCGCGCGCCACAACTGGCTGGTGGGCTCGCCGGCCACGGTGGCCGAGAAGCTTCACGGGATCTACGAAGAGGTCGGCGGGTTCGGCACCTTGTTGCTGTTCTGCTTCGACTACTCGGAGAACCCCCAGGCGTGGCGGCACTCGATCGAGCTCCTGGCCAAGGAAGTCATGCCGCGCTTCAAGGGGCTGGTGCCGAAGTAAGCGGGCGGTCGAGCGTCGATCACTGGATGACCTCGTCGGCTCGCCCCAGCACCGACGGTGGAATCGCGAGGCCGAGAGCCTTCGCGGTCTTGAGATTGACGACGAACTCAAATTCGCGCGGCTGCTCGACCGGAAGGTCGGCCGGCCGGGCGCCTTTGAGAATTCGATCGACGAAGTACGCCATACGACGAAAGAGCGCCGTCAGGCTGGCGCCCGATGCCTCGTGATGAAGGGAGATGCGAGCTGGACCAGCCCTTGCGCACCCCAGGACTTCGCCGACGCGACGGCTTTCGCGAAGTCCTGCGGTTCCCGTATTTCAAGAACGAGCACCTGAATTCCCAGCCCTCGGGCCGAGGCTTCCACGGCCTGCACGGACCCGGTGCCGCTTCCTTCCTTGTGCCAGAGGATCGCGGCGCGCGAAAGACGTGGCACGCTCTCGCGCAGTAGATCCAGCCGCTTCGTGCTCAATTCCGCGTCTTGGAACGCCACGCCGGTGATGTTTCCTCCCGGGTGCGCGAAGCTTTGGACGAATCCCATGCCCACCGGATCGTGCGCGGTAATCACGATCGGGATCGTCGACGTCGCGCGCTGAGCGGCGCGGACGCAGGGCGGAGCGGCCGTTTCGGCCTTCCTCGTACCCGAGCGCGCGCAATCCATCCCGAAACTCGACCAGCCACTCGGCCTGCATTCGGGAGTCCATTCCAAGAAACCCGACCGTAGGCGGAGCTGACGGGCGCTGCGCCGCGGCCGGCGGTGCCATCCCGAGCAGCCACGCCAACGCGCAGATCAACCTCACCCGTTTCGTCATCGAGTCACCTCGCTCGCTCAGCCTGAGAGCCGGAGGATCAAGGGTCGCTCGCTGATATCTCTCGGATCTGCTGGCGCGTATCACCCAGCAGTCCACTCAGAACGACGTCGTTGTCCGAGCCGGGACGGCGCGACCAGTCGGTCAGCCGTCCGGGCGTCCTCGACAGGATCGGCACGATTCCCTGCATCACGATCTCGCCCATCTCGGGATCGGTGCGCCGGACGAGATCGCCCCGGCTCCAGAGGTGTGGCTCTTGCACCAGGTCCGCCACGGAGTTGACGACGCTCGCGGCGAGCCCGGCCCGGCGCAGGACACGCGCGGCTTCGTCGGCGGCGACCGCACCGACCAGCTTCGCGAGCTCCTCTCGCACGCCCACGGGATCGTCGACTCGCGGACGCCCGAGACGCGCGAGCGCGTCGGCGAATTCAGTCCAGCTCGCGGCCGACGCGGCGACGAAGCGCCCCTCGACGGCCTCGACGGTCAGGCTGCTCGGATAGAGCGGTGAGTCGCCGGCGGCGCGCTCGCGCCTGATGTTCAGCGCGCTGCGCACCGCGAGGAGATCGCCCGTGAGCCGCAGGGCGCACTCGAACATCGCGGTGTCCACGACCTGTCCCTGGCCGTCGCGATCGCGACGAAGGAGCGCGGCGAGCACGCCGAGCACATTGAAGAGCGCGGTCGAGTAGTCGCCGGCCGTGACGCCGTCGCGACACGGTGGCCGATCCGGAAATCCGTTGAGATAGGTCATGCCGCCGAAGGCGAGCCCCACCGGGTTGAAGGCGGCGCGGGCGGCGTACGGTCCGCTCTGCCCGAATCCCGACGACCGTAGGATGACGACACGGGGATTGACGGCATGGAGCTCCGGCGGCCCGAGGTTCCAGCGCTCGAGCGTTCCGGGCCTGAAGTTCTCGACGATGACGTCGCTCAGACGGACGAGATCCAGGAACACCTCGCGGCCGCGCGCGGAGCGGACGTCGAGCGTGATGCTGCGCTTGTTCCGGTTCGTCACCGGAAACCCGACACCGCGACTGCCCGGGCCGTCGATCGAGGCCGTACCGGTGGCCGGCAGCTCGACCATGATGACCTCGGCACCGAAGTCGCCGAGCAGCGCGGCAGCCGCCGGGCCCGCGAGCCACTGGGACAGGTCCAGCACGCGCACACCGGCCAGAGCTCCCGCGTCGGGGGCGTTTGCCGACCTCACGTCCGGCCTCGGTCGAGCCGCGATGTGCTCGACGCTCGCCCGCACGCTCGCGGTGTGCTCCCCCAGGCGCGGGGCGCTCACGGAGTCGCGCGTGCTCGTCCGCGAAAACCTGGGCGTCGGTGCGGGGGCCAGGAAGTCGCGGCCCGAGGACGACTTGAGCGTCAGGACCGATCGGCGCGCCTTCACGTGAGCATCGCCGAGGATCTCGTCGACCGAGCGGACGGCGGTGCCCGCCACGGCCGCCTCCATAAAGTGCGTCTCCACGTCGGCGACGTCGTGCTTGGCGACCCACGACCGCACGAGCTCGTCGGCGGCGGCGCGATTGGCCAGACGCGCCGCGCTCGTCGCAAACCGGGGATCCTTGACGGCCTCGGGCGCCCCGATGGCTTCACACAGGCGCGCGAACGGCTGATCGCCGGCGCCGGACAGCGCGATGAAGCTGCCGTCCCGCGTGGGATAGACGTTCGCTGGAACGACCGTCGCGGATTCGGTGCCCATGCGTGAGGCCACCGCGCCCGTCTTGTGATAACGGATGACGACGTCTTCCTGCATACGCAACGCGGTCTGGTAGAGACCGATGTCGACGACCTGCCCGTGGCCGCTTCGTCTGGCGTGAAAGATGGCCATCAGGAGCGTGCCCGCGCCGAGGATCGCCGACCATGACTCGGCCAGCGGCACCGTCACCGGAATCGGCGGGCGATCGGGAAATCCCGTCGCGAACTGCATACCCGAGAACGCCTGCGCGATACGATCATCGCCGCGCTCGCCGGCCAGCGGCCCGGTCTGACCGAATGGCGAGATGCGCAGAAGCGCGAGGCGCGCGTTCTTGCCCAGCAGGCTGTCCGGTGCGAGTCCGAAGGACTCGAGCTGTCCAGGACCGAGATCCTCCACGAGCGCGTCGGCAGTTTCGAGCAGCTTCGCGAGCCAGGGCTCCCGGCCCAGCTCGGGAAGCTCGGCGACGACGGAATACTTGCCGCGGTTCTCCGACTGGAAGTAGAGCGAGTCTTCGCCGGCGATGCCCGGACCGCGGCGGCGAAGCGGTGAGCCGTCGCGAGGCTCGACCTTGACGACGGTCGCGCCCATGTCGGCGAGCAGCCCGCCCGCGAAATCGCCGGCCAGGCTCTGGGCCAGCTCGACGACCACGACGCCCTCGAGCGCGCCGCCGCGGTCCGAGCCGGGCAGCGCGGACGACTCCGCTGTCATGATCGGCTCGCTAGTCCAGCTCGAACACGCGCGCGGCATTCTTGTAGAGCCACTTCTCCTTGACGGTGTCCTTGAGCGGCAGGTTCATGTACTCGTCGATCAAGGTCTCGTACGGCTGGCCGACGAGCCCCGCCGAGAGCCCGACGAGCACCTTGTCCTGGATCAGCGTGTTGCCCAGCTGCATCAGCATCTCCCAGCCCGAGCCGGGCTGACCAAGGTACTTCGCGCGATGCGCCGAGGTGTCCATGTGCAAGTTCGGATGCCGGCGCACGAGCGCGACCATCTCGTTGACCCACGGCCAGCCGCCGAGGCCGCCGATGATGCGGAGCTCGGGGAAATCCATCGCGACCTGGTCGAGATGCCGCGGATGGCCGAGATCGTACGGCCGGTCGTTCGCGTAGTTCATCGAGGAGTAGATGCGCACGGGGATACGGAGCTCGGCCGCCTTCGTGTAGAGCGGATAGTAGCGCCGGTCGCTCGCGGGAATCATGTCGACGAGCGCCGAGACGCCGAGGGCCTTGAAGCCTTCCTCGCGGACCAGCCGCTCGAGCTCGCGGACGCCGGTCATGCCCTTGAAGGCGTTGATGCTGATGCGCGCCAGCCCGATGAAGCGATCGGGATAGCGGCGCAGGAGCGTCGTCTCCTCGTCGTTGGTGATGCCGAACGGGACGGAGCGCACGATGCCGAGCTTGCCGAGCTTGTCGACGTAGGCGTCGAGGCTGATGTCCGGGCGGTGGTCCGAACCTTCGCGGCGAGAGCGGAAGATGCGGCTGTAGTTCGCCATGCCGTACCCGGCCGGCTGCGCCGCGGTCGGCTCCTGGTCGTGGCCCGGCTCCGGCTGGCTCGCTTCAGTTCTCGGGATACTACACTCCATGTCGATGATTCGCACCATCACGGTCTCCCTCGCTGGTTCAAGCGCGTGCGTCAGCGATGCTTCGGATCGAGGACGTCGCGCAGCCCGTCCCCGAGCACGTTGAGGGCCAGGACGATCGCGAAGATCGCCAGCCCGGGGTAGAGCGCCATCCAGGGCGCCTGCGACAAATAGCGCTGCGCGGCATTCAGCATGCTGCCCCACGACGGCGCCGGCGGCTGCTGGCCGAGCCCCAGGAACGACAGGCTCGACTCGGCGATGATCGCCGCGGCGACCGTGAGGCTCGATTGGATCAAGAGCGGCGGGAGCATGTTGGGAAGAATCGCGCGCAGTCCGATCCGGAGCGGCGAGCCGCCGAGCGCTCGCGCGGCCTCGACGTACTCCTCGGCCTTGACCGCGAGGACGGTGTTGCGCGCCAGCCGGAGAAAGACCGGCAACGCCGCGATCCCGATCGCGATCATCGCGTTGGTGAGGCTCGATCTCGCCGATCTCGCTCTTGCGGAACGAGCCCGGCGTCGACAGATGGCGTTCGATGTTGAAGCGCACCGCCTCGGCGTTGAACGGCTCGCCGTCGTGGAACTTGACGCCCGGGCGCAGCCTGATCACGACCGAGCGGCCACCCGCGGCCCACTCGTAACCGGTGGCGAGCTGCGGCACGATCTTGAGATCGGGGGTGACGTCGAAGAGCTTGTCGCAGAGCGCGGCGAAGACCAGGCGGCCGACGTAGGCGCGGCTGATCGTCGGGTCGAGGGCGTCGGGATCGTCGTTCAGCCCGATCCGCAGCACGGTCTGGGCGGAGGCCATGCCGGCGCCGAGCAGCACGAGCATGGCGAGAGCCGGCAGTATCCGGGTCCAGTGCATGCCGAGAGACTCCTCTTGATCCTGGGCGGGTTCGGTCTGGTCGTCTCCGATGACGGCGCTCCGCCGGAGCGCGCATCATAGCAAGCGCCGCGCGACCTTGTCATCCCGGAGCCATCTCCTTGACTCGGCGTGCTCCACGGCGCAGCATCGCCAGGCGAGTCCGGCGGGTGATCTGACGGTGGTGAGCGCGGAGATCGATCGGCGATGAGGAGAAACGGAACGTGAGCGACTTCGACTCGGCATTGGCTCGATGCGGGACACTCGACGAGGACGTGCTGGGGCGCCCGTGGCCGTTTCGCGGCCGACCGATGGACGTCCGGTACGCGCTCTACCGGACGCTCGAGGATGCGCAGGAAGTCTACGTGCGCGTGTCGGCGGGCGCGCATCCCGAATCTCGCCGCATCCTCGCGCTGGCCCAGCATGCATTCGGCGGGCTGCGCGGTCTGCTGGCTGGCCTTCCGGGAGCCCTGCTCGACAAGGCGCCGAGCACGGGTGAATGGCCGATCCGCGAGGTCCTCGCTCACATGCTCGCGGTCGAGCAACGCTACGCCCTGCAGACGCGGTACGCGGTCGACCGGACGGACGCGGACCCGATGCGGATTCCCGACAATCGGATGCCGCCCACGGCGCCGGCGCCCATCGCGGGCGAGGTCGGCGTGGTCCTCGCTCGACTCGCCGAGGCGCGGGCCGAGACGAACCGCTTGCTGGGTGACGTGGCGCCGGCGGCGATGACGCGGCCGACGGTGTGGGTGGGCCACGACGTCGACGTGCGCTTTCGGCTGCACCGGTTCGCCGCCCACGTCGTGGAGCACACGATTCAGTGCGAGAAGGCCCTGCTCGCGCTGGGCTGGCGCCAGACCGAGGGGCGCTTGATCGCGCGGCGCCTCGCGGCCGTCGTCGGCGAGATCGAGGGGCTCGGCGCGACCGCGGAAGCCGGCGAGATCGAGGCGCGGCTGGCCGAGCGCCTGGCGTCGGTGCAACCGTGAGCGCCAGCCGCGGCATGACCCCCGAAGATCTGACGCGAATTCTGTTCGTCACCGAACCCCAGATCTCGCCCGACGGACGACGCGTCGCCTTCGTCGTCACGTCCTTGTCCGAGGAGCGCGACGAGTATCTCGCCAACATCTGGATCGTCGGCGTCGACGGCGGCACGCCCCGGCAATTCACCGCGGGGCCACGGCGCGACATCGAGCCGCAATGGTCGCCCGACGGCACGCGGCTGGCATTCCTTTCCGAACGCGCCCCCAAGGACAAGCTCCAGCTCTACGTGATGCCGGCGGACGGCGGCGAGCCGACGAAGCTGACCGCCCTGGAGCACGGGGTCTCGAGCATCGCGTGGGCGCCGGACGGCACCCGGCTCGTGTTCGTGTCGCCGGTCGGCGGCCAGAAGGAGCCGGAGAGCGAGGAGGAGAAGCGCAAGTCGCGACCGGCACGCGTCATCACCTCGGTGAAGTATCGGTTCAACGGCGAGGGGTTCACGTATGATCGGCGCCCGCACGTCTTCGTCGTCCCGCTCGACGGGTCGAGCCCCGTTCAGATCACCGACGGTGACTTCATCGACGCCGATCCGGTCTGGGCGCCCGACGGCGAATCGATCGTGTTCGCGTCGGCCCGTCACGCCGCGCGCGACGACGACGACGCGAGCGACCTCTGGCGCGTGCCGCCGAAGGGTGGCGCGCCGCAGCGTCTCACCGCGACCACGGGGCCGGTCATGCTCCCTGCGTTCGCGCGGGACGGGCGTACGATCGCCTTTCTCGCGCGCGCCGGGCTGAACGCCTACGGCCGCAACGTCCAGCTTTTCACGGTGCCGTCGGACGGCGGCCAGGCCGTCTGCCTCACGTCGGCGCTCGATCGCTCGTGCGGCCCGCTCCACGCGCGGCCGCTGTGGTCATCGGATGGTCGGTTCATCACGGTCGCCGCCGAGGAGCGCGGTGACGTCGGCCTCTGGCGTGTGGCCGCGACGGGCGGCTCGGCTCCCGCGCGCGCCGTCGGCGGCGAGCGCGCGGTGAACGGGTTCTCCACATCTGCCGACGGCCGGCTGGTCGCCTTCGCGGCAAGCGGGCCGGTGGCGCCCGCCGAGGTCTTCGTGTGTCGCCTCGACGGAAGCGACGAGCGCCGGCTCACCGGGTTGAATCGTGGCTGGACCGACTCGGTGGCGCTCTCGACGCCCGAGCGGTTCCGGTTCACGCGCGCCGGCTTCGAGCTGGACGTCTGGGTGATGCGCCCGGCCGGCTTCGTCGCCGGCCGGCGCTATCCCACGCTTCTCAACATCCACGGCGGCCCGCACGCTCAATACGGCCACAATTTCTTCGACGAGTTCCAGGTGTACGCCGGCGCCGGCTATGCGGTCGTCTACACGAATCCGCGGGGCAGTCAGGGGTACGGGGAGTCCTTCGCCCAGGCCGTGGTCGGCGATTGGGGCGGGGGCGACTACGCGGACGTGATGGCCGCGCTCGACGAAGCGCTCGCGCGCCACCCGTTCATCGACCCGGATCGGCTCGGCGTGCTCGGCGGAAGCTACGGCGGATTTCTGACGAGCTGGACCGTCGGGCACACGAAGCGCTTCAAGGCCGCGTGCTCCGAGCGGGCGGTGAACTGCCAGTACACGATGTTCGGCACGAGCGACATCGGCCATAGCTTCAACGTCGTCGAGCTCGGGGGCCCACTCCCGTGGGAGGACATGGCGCGCTACATCGAGCGCTCGCCGCTCACGTACGCCAAGGACATCGCGACCCCGCTCCTGATCCTGCACTCCGAGGACGACCTGCGCTGCCCGATCGAGCAGGCCGAGCAGCTCTTCGTGGCCCTCAAGAAGCTCGGGCGCGAGGTCCGCTTCGTGCGCTTTCCCGGCGAGAACCATGAGATGTCGCGCTCGGGCAAGCCGCGCCACCGGCTCGAGCGGTTCCGCCACATCCTCGAGTGGTTCTCGACCCACCTCGGGAGGAGCGCCTGCTGAGGATGTGATAGGTCGGCTACGTCGCCGGCGACTCCACCGCGATCTCGATCCACGCCCGGCGCCGGAGCCGCCCCGTGAGGCGCGAGAAGAGATCGGCCAGCGACGCCTGCCAGCCGTACTTGGTGCGCAGGGCCGCATGCGCCCGCTCGATCACCTGGGGCTCGGCGACGAGGTGCGCCGTCGCCCCCTGCCAGGGCCCTCGCACGCGGCCGCGCGAATCCGCGGGCGCGACGCGCGCCCGCGTGGTGTGGCGCAGGCGCTTGACCTTGCCGGAGTCGCCCGCCGTGAACACGTAGAGCTTGCCGCCAGACGCCGCGAACCACACGGGCGTGGCCACTTCGGCGCCGCTCCTGCGGAAGGTCGAGAGACTGATGTAGCGGTGCTGGTCGAGCTCGCTGAGCGCGCTCACGATAGGCCCGATTCTACGCTACGGTG
>Ga0209160_1004208_pt1 | contig 11557 bp, 8 predicted proteins | sample GraSoiAngelo_153_FD_186167 | JGI IMG/M metagenome (GOLD analysis project Ga0209160, IMG submission 186167) | Grasslands soil microbial communities from the Angelo Coastal Reserve, California, USA - 14_1009_12_40cm (SPAdes) (version 2) | ecosystem: Environmental > Terrestrial > Soil > Grasslands ...
GTGTTAAGTACGCCGCCAGCGTTCGCTCTGAGCCAGGATCAAACTCGCCAAAAGAAGCGATGAACCTGGTCCTCAAGCTCGAACGTGTTACTGCGATCTGCGTGCAGTCACTCGGCCGAGCGCAAGGTACTCGTTAGAACGGATGGTGCTCACACCTTTTCGGTGAGCCAGTAGCATATTTGACTTTCAAAGAGCACGACGGTCAGCTTGGGAGTGACCGGGTTTACCTCCGAGCGCCCCACGTTCCCGTGAGGCAACGACTGACTATACGGATCGACCTAGTCCTTGTCAAGTTCTTAGCCAGCGCCCTCGAGCACGACCCGTTTGAAGCGTCGTTTCCCTACCTGGATCAAGTACGCGCTGCCCGGCGCCAGGGTTTCCTCGGTGCTGGTGACCCGCCGGCGATCGATCTCCACCGCGCCTTGCTGGATCATCCGTCGCGCTTCGGACGTCGAGGGCACCAGGCCGGCTTCTTTGAGTACGAGCCACACCGGCCACGGCGCACCTGTGGGCGGCAAACCCTTTCCGGCGGCGGCTCCGCCCGCGGATACGCGCGCGGTTTCGATCTCGTCCGGAACGTTGCGGTGCTGGTGAACGCGCGCGAAACGCTCTTCCGCGTCGACGGCGCCTCGGTCACCGTAGTACTGCGCGGTGATCGTGCGGGCGAGGCGCTTCTTGGCCTCCATCGGGTGAGCCGACCGGAGCGCGGCGATCTCGGATTCCGGAACTCGCGTCAGCAATTCGAAGTAGCGCCACATCATGTCGTCGGACACCGACATCAGCTTGCCGAAGATGTCCTCGGCCTTCTCGTTGATCCCGACGTAGTTGCCGTAGCTCTTGGACATCTTCTGTACGCCATCGAGTCCCTCGAGCAACGGCACCGTCAGTGCGATCTGCGGCTCCTGACCGTGCGCGCGCTGGAGGTCGCGCCCGACCAGCAGATTGAACGTCTGGTCGGTGCCGCCCATCTCGACGTCGGCGTGCAGCGCCACCGAGTCGTAGGCCTGGGCGATCGGATAGAGGAACTCGTGCAGGCTGATCGGGCGTTCGGCGGCATAGCGCGCGGCAAAGTCCTCGCGCTGGAGCATACGGGCCACCGTCAGGCTCGCCGTCTCCCGGATGATGTGCTCGAAGGTCAGCGGCGCGAGCCACGTCGAGTTGAACTCGACGCGCGTGCGCGACATGTCGATGACCTTGCCGAGCTGGGCACGATACGTCTCCGCGTTCGCGCGAATCTCGTCGCGGGTCAGCGGCTTGCGGGTCTCCGAGCGGCCGCTCGGGTCGCCGATCATGCCGGTGAAGTCGCCGATGATCACGATGATCTGATGCCCGAGGTCCTGAAAGTCCTTGAGCTTCCTCAGCACCACCGTGTGGCCCAGATGCAGATCGGGCGCGGTCGGGTCGAGCCCGAGCTTGACCTTCAGGGGTATCCGGGAGCGGCGCGAGCGCTCGAGCTTCTGGGCGAGCTCGGCCTCTACGATGATGTCAGCGGCCCCCCGCCGGATTACCAGAAGCTGCTCATCGACCGGGCGGAACTCCACGAGGCTCAAAGCACCGGCGTTGTATCACACCGATTCTGGGGGTGCAAGGCAACGGGCGGTCCAGAGACGTGTCGAGCCTTATAATGTCCGGGTGATGGCTGTTGCGACGGACCGCTCGCCTGGTCCTCCCAAGCCCCCGCTGTGGCGCCGCCGCTGGTTCCGTAAGGTACTCATCGGGCTCGGAGGCCTGACTGTACTCGGCCTCCTGGTCGCGGGGATCGCGGCGCTCTGGGCTTTCACGATCCTCCCGCGCTCACTCCCGTCGGTCACCGCCCTCGAAACGCTGCAGCCCATTCAGGGCACCAAGATCTACGACGACAACGATGAGCCGATCACCGAGCTCCACGTCGAGCGCCGCATCCTAGTCCCCCTGGCACAAATTCCACAGTCGCTCCGCGACGCGATCCTGGCGACCGAAGACCGCCGATTCTACTCGCACTGGGGGATCGATCCGATCGGCGTGGCGCGGGCGGTCATCCAGAACTACCGCCGCGGGCGGATCGTCGAGGGCGGCAGCACCATCACCCAGCAGCTCACGAAGGTCCTCTTTCTCACGCCTGACAAAAGCCTCGAGCGCAAGCTGAGAGAGGCCGTGCTGGCCCTGGAGCTCGAGCGCCGCTATTCCAAGGACCGCATCCTCGAGATGTACCTGAATCAGGTTTATTTCGGCGCGGGCTCGTACGGTGTCGAGGCAGCGGCGCGGACGTATTTCGGTAAAGGTGTCTCGGAGCTGACGGTGCGTGAATCGGCGTTGATCGCCGGCCTCCCACGGGCGCCGACGAACTATTCGCCGTTCGACCGCCCAGAGGCGGCCAAGCGCCGGCGCGAGGTCGTGCTTCGACGCCTGGTCGACTTCGGCTCGATCAAGGACGAGGAGGCCAAGCGTCTAGCGAAGACCGACCTCGGGCTGATTCCGCCCGAGCGCCGCCGCACGACGGGTCAGTACTTCATCGACTACGTCCAGCAAACGCTCGAGGCGAAATACGGCCCCGATCTGGTTCTCAAGGGCGGACTCAACGTGTATACGACCCTGAACCCGACGATGCAGCTCAGCGCCGAGCAGTCGCTCCGCGAGGGGCTGAAGGCGCTCCAGGGCCGCTCGACCCAGGCGCGTCCCGGCGAGTCGCCCGAGGGCGCGGTGGTCACGGTCGAGCCGCAGACCGGTTACGTGAAGGCGATGGTGGGTGGCTCCGACTTCTTCCGCAGCGAGTTCAACCGCGCCGTGCAGGCCAAGCGGCAGCCCGGCTCCGCATTCAAGCCCTTCATCTACATTGCCGCGCTCGAGGCCGGCTTCACGCCCGCCTCGCAAATAGAGGACTCACCGGTATCGTTCGCCGTCGGCGGCAAGAACGGGCAGGTCTGGAAGCCGGAGAACTACGATCGCAAGTTCCGTGGATCCACCACGCTCCAGCAGGCGATCGAGGAATCCGTGAACGTGGTGACCGTCAAGCTGCAGGAGCGAATCGGGCTCGCCAAGACGATTCAGGTCGCCCGGCGTCTGGGTATCACGAGCCCGCTCGACGTCAACCTGAGCCTGGCGCTCGGCACCTCCGACGTCTCGCTGCTGGAGATGACGTCGGCGTATGGCGCGCTCGCCAACCAGGGCATGTGGATGCCGCCGGTCACGATTCGCTACGTGACCGACGCGCAGGGCAAGCTCCTCGAAGAGCATGTGCCCGAAGGCCGGGAAGCGCTGGCGCCCGAGACCGCCTACGTGATCACCCAGATGCTCCGCGGCGTCGTCGAGCGCGGCACCGGCCAGGCGGCCAGAGGACTCGGCCGACCCGTGGCCGCGAAGACCGGCACGACGAACGACTATTCGAACGCATGGTTCGTCGGGTTCACGCCCCGGCTCGCCACAGGCGTCTGGGTCGGCTACGATCGGCCTCGCAGTCTCGGCAAGGACGAAACCGGTTCCCGCGTGGCGGTTCCAATCTGGGTCACGTACATGGGCAAGGTCCTCGGCGATAGCCCCAGGGAAGATTTCCCGGTCCCCGACCAGGTCGTGTCGATGCTCGTCGACGAAGACCCATCGGGAGAATGCTTGCGCCCCGTGCCCATGGCCTTCGTCAAGGGCACGGAATCGGGGATGGCGTGTAACGGCGTCGGGCAGCCCAGAGCTCAAGTCGTGCCGCCGGCGGCGACGACGCCTCAGCCGCCTGGCTCGACGCCCGCGCTACCTCCCCCGCCCGCTGCGGCGCCCGGCCCGACGCCGGGCTCGGTGCCCGGCCCAGCACCCGTGCCCGCCACCCCTCCCGCCACACCCGCTCCCCTCAAAGGCCAGACGCCTTAGCCGCGGGAGCGGGGTAGCGCCCCGACACCTGCGACCACGGAGCGCCGTCGAGGAGCTCGCGGAACACCGGCGTCAGCTCCGCGATCGGCACTCGGATCTGCTCCATCGAGTCCCGCTCGCGGATCGTCACCCGGCTGTCGCCCGTCTCACCGCGCTCGCCGTCCTCGACCGTCTGAACGTCGACCGTCACGCAATAGGGCGTGCCGACTTCGTCCTGGCGTCGATAGAGCCGCCCGATCGCCGCGGTGTCGTCGTAGACGACACGCCAGTGCTTGGCGAGGTCGGCGCGAATCGCGTGCGCGGCCCGGACGATGTCATCGCGCTTTTTCAGGAGCGGTAGCACGGCAACTTTGAGCGGCGCCAGCTCCGGGTGCAACTTGAGGACGACGCGCTTTTCGCCGCGTACCTCCTCCTCGCGGTAGGCGTCGGCCATGAAGGCCAGCAGCGCGCGGTCCACGCCCGCCGCCGGCTCGACGACGTAGGGCACCACGTGCTCCTTGCGCTCGTCGTCGAAGTACGTGAGCGACTTGCCGCTCCACTTGGAATGCTGCTTGAGATCGAAGTCGGTGCGGTTGGCGATCCCCATCAGCTCGCTCCAGCCGATCGGGAACTTGTACTCGATGTCGACCGTGCGCTTGGCGTAGTGCGCCAGCTCGTCCTTCTCGTGCTCGCGCAGGCGCAGGTTGTCGGCGGCGAGGCCGTAACGCCGGAACCACGTCATGCAGTCGTCGATCCACCGGTCGTGCCAGTACTCGTCGGCCGGGCGACCGTCGACGCGATCGTTGGGATTGACGAAGTACTCGATCTCCATCTGCTCGAACTCGCGCGTTCTGAAGATGAAGTTACCGGGCGTGATCTCGTTCCTGAACGACCGGCCGGCCTGGGCGATGCCGAACGGAAGCTTGAGCCGCATGGACTGCAGCACGTTGTCGAAGTTGACGAACATCGCCTGGGCCGTCTCGGGCCGGAGATAGGTGACCGCGGCGTCCTCTTCGACCGGGCCCATGAACGTCTTGAACATCAGATTGAATTGGCGCGGCGCGGTCAGCTCACCCTTCCCGCACGCTGGACACAGGGTCCGCCGCTGCCCGCAATGACCGCAGGGCTCTCCGGCCGGGATCGTGAACTTGTTGCCTTTGGTGGCCGGGCAGTAGTGCACCCATGGCAGCGCGTCGACGTGATCGGCGCGGAAGCGGTGCTTGCACTCACGGCAATCGACCATGGGGTCGGTGAAGTGCTCGAGGTGGCCGCTCGCCTTCCACACGGTCGGATGCATCAGGATCGACGCGTCGATGCCGACCATGTCCGCGCGGTTCTGCACGAAGTCGCGCCACCAGACGCGCTTGATGTTGTTCTTGAGCTCCACGCCCAGCGGGCCGTAGTCCCAGACCGAGCCCGTGCCGCCGTAGATCTCGCTCGACTGGAAGACGAACCCCCGGCGCTTCGACAGAGAGACAAGGACGTCCATGTTCATGTCTATAGGTTAGCCTCGCCGGCAACCGCGCGGCTCTCGGAGATCGGAGACAGCCGTTGGAGCTCTCGCTGGAACTTGGTCGAGCGTGTGGGATGCCCGATCAGGCGAGCGACCTGCAACTCCAGGAGCGCAGAGAGCTCTGCTTCGACCCGGCCGAGCGGCAAGGCGAACGCCTCGTCCCAGGACACCGACCGAAGACGCTCGAAGGCACCGATGGTCGCGGGCGAGATGGCCAGCGCGTCCCCGCCCGGGCGCGTGCAGGCCTCGCACACCAGACCGCCGTCGCCGAGGGCCGGCCGTGGAAACGGGTAGGCCCGCCCGCACTCGACGCACGCATCGAGCCGCGGCCGGTGGCCGAGCGCTTCGACACATCGCACGCCAAAGGTGATCGCCACCCGCGTCGGCGGTCGCGCGCCGTCGAGCGCGCGGAGGCCGCGGACCAGCAGGCTGAAGAGCGCGACGTGCCGATCGCGCTCGCCGGTCAGTCGCGCCACGCACTCGATCATCCACGCCGCCTGCGCCAGCCGATCTAGATCCTCGCGCACGCGGTCGAAGGGACGCGTAATGTCGAAGTGGTCGATCCGAACCAGCTCGCTGCGCCCGCTGTCGAAGAAGACGAGCTCGCCGAGCGTGCAGAGCTCGAGCGCGCTGCCGAACCGCGAGCGCATCCGTCGGGCGGATTTCGCCACGCCGCGGATCTTGCCGAAATCGCGCGAGTAGAACGTGACGACGCGGTCGCTCTCGCCCAGCGGAAACGATCCGATCACGACCGCGGCGGTCTTTCCGAGCATCAGGACGTCAGCAGGAACCCGAACTCGCGGAGCGCCCGCTCGTCCCGGCGCCAGTGCCGGCGCACCTCGACGGTGGACTGGAGGAACACCTTGATTCCGAAGAACGACTCGAGGTCGCGCCGGGCCGCAGTGCCGACCTGCTTCAGCATAGCGCCGCCTTTGCCGATGAGAATCCCCTTCTGAGATTCCTGCTCGACGAACACGGTCGCCCGGATGTACAGGCAGGCGGGATCCTCGCGCTCCGTGAGCTCCTCGACCCGCACCGCGACCGCGTACGGCACCTCCTGCCGCGTGAGATGGAAGATCTTCTCGCGGATCATCTCGGCGGCGTAGAAGGTTTCGGGCTGGTCGCTCGTCGCGTCGACGGGGAAAAACGGCGGATGCTCGGGCAGCTTGCCGACGATCATCTCGAGGAGCCGATCGCAGTACGTTCCTTCTGTCGCGGAGATGGGGACGATCTCGGTGAACGGGTAGCCCAGGCGCCACGTCTCGATGAGAGGCAGCATCCGACTTTTGGGGCGCACCCGGTCGGTCTTGTTCAGCACGCAGAAGACCGGGCCCGTGTAGGCGCGCAGCGGGTCGAGGACGATCCGGTCGGGCCCATCGCCCGTCGACGCATCGACGACGAGGCAGACCAGGTCGACGTCCTCAACAGCACGATGCGCCGTCTTCAGCATGAACGCGCCGAGCTTGCCGTCGGCCGGGAACAGGCCGGGCGTGTCGACGAACACCACCTGGGCGCCCGGGATATTCTTGATCCCGGTGATGCGATTCCGCGTCGTCTGCGGCCGTGGCGAGACGATCGAAAGCTTCTCGCCGACGAGGCGGTTCAGGAGCGTCGATTTCCCGGCGTTGGGCCGACCGATCAGCGACACGAAGCCGGCGCGGCCGGTCATGGGAGCGAAGCCCGCGCCCGGCGGGGTCGTGACGGCCGCACATCCAGGAGGCCGCGCCAGAGTCGAGCCGGCGGCCGGCGACGCCCCGCTGACAGAATCCGGCGCTCACGCTCGTGCATCAGCCGGGCTTCGATCGGATCGCGATCGTCGTAGCCGATCAGGTGGAGTACGCCGTGAGTGACGAGCAGGTCGAGCTCGGTCGCGAGCGGGACGTCGAAACGGCGAGCCTGGCGCCGCGCCGTCTCGGCCGAGATCACGATCTGGCCGACGAGCGGGCTCGGGGTCCCGGGGGTCTCGAGCGGGTAGGCCAGGACGTCCGTGCGCCGGCCGACGCCTCGGTGAAGTCGGTTGAGGCGCTTGATCGCCGCATCGTCCACGACGAGCACATCGACGTCGCCCGCGCCCCGGCCCACCGCGCGCAGCGCACGCTCGACGGACCGGGCGAGCCGCACCGGCGACACGGGGACGCGATCCTGGCGATTCGTGACCGCCGCCGACATCACGAGGTGGTCGGTCCGGACCCGCGCTCGCCCTTGCGGGCGTCGTGCGCGTCGTAGGCCCGGACGATCGCCGACACGAGCTGGTGCCGGACCACGTCGCCGTCGTCGAAGAAGACGAAGCGGATCCCCGGGACGCCCCGGAGCACCGACTGCACTTCGATGAGCCCGGAGCCACGTGAGGCCGGCAGGTCGACCTGCGTCACGTCGCCGGTGATCACCATCTTCGAATTGAATCCGAGGCGAGTGAGGAACATCTTCATCTGCTCGGCGGTGCTGTTCTGCGCCTCGTCGAGGATGATGAAGGAGTCGTTCAGGGTTCGGCCGCGCATGTAGGCGAGGGGCGCGATCTCGATCGCGCCCTTCTCCATGAAGTTGGTGACCCGCTCGGTCTCGAGCATGTCGTAGAGCGCATCGTAGAGCGGCCGCAGATACGGATGGACCTTCTCGTAGAGATCCCCCGGCAGGAAGCCGAGCCGCTCGCCGGCTTCGACAGCGGGGCGCGTCAGGACGATCCGCGCGACTTCCCGCTTCATGAGCGCGGCGACGGCCATGGCCACCGCGAGGAACGACTTGCCGGTGCCGGCCGGGCCGATCGCGAAGACCATGTCGTGGGCGCGGATCGCGTCGACGTAGCGCTTCTGGTTGACCGACTTGGGCGCGACCCACTTCTTGCGCGAGGGCACGGCGATGGCGTCGGCGAACACGCTCTTGAGATCGGCCTGGTCGTCGTCCGAGAGCATCCGGAGCGCCGCCCGGACCTCGCCCGCCCGGAGTGGCGTGCCGGCCCGGACCAGCTCCGCGAGCTGGACCAGCGCACGCTCGGCTTTCTTCACCTGCCGCTCGTCGCCTTTCAGCATGATGTCGTGGCCGCGGGCGACGATGCGGATGTCGAGCTCGGACTCCAGAGTCTTCAGGTGATCGTCGTTGCGTCCGAGGAGCGGGAGCAGGTCGACGTCGGAGGCCAGAGAGATCCGGCGGGTGATCGCTGCAGTTTCGCTCAACTCCTGGGATCCTTCCCCGAGTCTACACTCGGCAAATCGAGCTTGAGGTGCAGTTCCTTCAGCCGCTCGGGCGGGACGGGTCCCGGCGCGCCCATCAACAGATCCTGAGCCTGCTGATTCATCGGAAACGCGATGACCTCGCGGATGTTCGTCTCGCCCGCGAGTAGCATCACGATGCGGTCGATCCCGGGGGCCGAGCCGCCGTGGGGCGGCGCGCCGTACCGGAACGCGTTCAGCATGCCGCCGAACCGGGCCTCGACGTCCTCGCGCGTATACCCGGCGATCGCGAACGCCTTGGACATGATATCCGGGCGGTGGTTGCGGATCGCGCCGCTCGAGAGCTCGACCCCGTTGCACACGATGTCGTACTGATAGGCCTTGATCGTCAGCGGATCGGAGCGCTCGAGCGCCTCGAGCCCACCCTGTGGCATCGAAAACGGATTGTGGCTGAACTCGATCTGCTTGGTGTCCTCGTTCAGCTCGTACATCGGAAAGTCCGTCACCCAGCAGAAGCGAAACGCATGGCCCTCGATGAGTCCGAGCTCCTCGCCGAGCCGGACCCGGACGCGGCCGGCGAGCTTCTCGGCGCTCGCCTTCTTGTCACACACGAAGAACACGGCGTCGCCCTCGCGGGCGCCGGTCGCGGCGACGAGTCGGCCGAGACGATCACCATCCAGGAACTTCGCGAGCGGTCCTTTGGCGCCGCCGGCCCCGAGGACGACGTAGCCGAGCCCCGGAGCGCCCTGCTCGCGCGCCCACTGCCCGAGCTTGTCGAAGAAGCTCCGCGGCTGCGTCGATGCGCCGGTCGCCGGGACCGCTCGGACCACTGCGCCGCCCGCGACGGGTGTGGCGAACGCCGCGAAGCCCGAGCCGCGGAAGACGTCGGTCACGTCGGCGATCAGCAGCGGGTTGCGGAGATCGGGCTTGTCGCTCCCGTACTTCGTCATCGCTTCGTCGAACGGGATACGCGGGAACGGCGCCGGCGTCACCGCGGCTCCCCCGGCGAACTCCTCGAAGACCCCGCGCAGGACCGGCTCGATCGTGGCGAAGACGTCCTCCTGCGTGACGAAGGCCATCTCGAAGTCGAGCTGGTAGAACTCTCCCGGCGAGCGATCCGCCCGGCCGTCCTCGTCGCGGAAGCACGGCGCGATCTGGAAATAGCGATCGAATCCCGCGGTCATCAGGAGCTGCTTGAACTGCTGCGGCGCCTGCGGCAAGGCGTAGAACTCGCCGGGGTGCACGCGGCTCGGCACCAGGTAGTCCCGCGCCCCTTCCGGCGAGCTCGAGGTGAGGATCGGCGTCTGGAATTCGGTGAAGCCCGCCTCGATCATGCGTCGGCGAATGGACGCGATCACGCGGCTTCGGAGCACGATGTTGCGATGGAGCTTCTCGCGCCGGAGGTCGAGGAAGCGATAGCGCAGTCGCGTCTCTTCGGGGAACTCGGCGTCGCTGTTGACCTGGAGCGGCAACGGATCCGCCGGGGACTGCACGATCAGCTCGGCGACCGCCAGCTCGATCTCGCCGGTCGGCAGCTTCGGGTTGACCGCGGCCGGAGCCCGCGGGACGACCTGGCCGCCCACGGTGATCACGCTCTCGAGCCGCAGGGGCTCGGCGGTCTTGAACAGTGGGCTCGAGCCGTCGAGCACGCACTGCGTGATCCCGTAGTGATCGCGAAGATCCAGGAACAGGAGATTGCCGTGGTCGCGCTTGCGATGGAGCCAGCCCGAGAGCCGGACGGTCTGCCCGGCGTGCTCGCGTCTGAGCTCGCCGCAGGTGTGGGTCCTCAGGCTAGGCATCGGCGCCGTCCCTGCCCGCGGCGCGCCGCGCCAGCGGTTTGACCTCGGGCGCCGCCGCACCCGGTCGAAATACACCGTACGAGCCGAACCCCTCGCCGGCGAGATCGTCGAGCTGCTTGGCGAGGTTCTTCCGCTTGAGCGTCAGCGACACCACGCGATCGCCGCTCCGCAGCCGACCGGCGGAGGCCACCACGTCGGGCATCGGATCGTCACGATCGAAGAGAAACGCGATCCGCTCGCGCGGTGACCCGGCGCTTCCGTCGCGCTCTTCGAGGATCGACACGACCCGCTCGAAGCCGATCGAGAAGCCGCACGCCGGGACGTCGTGGCCGAGCAACCGGCCGACCATGCGATCGTATCGCCCCCCGCCGGCGATCGCGGAGGTGCCCCCGCCATAGACGGCCTCGAAGATCGGCCCGGTGTAGTAGCCCATGCCGCGCACCAGGCTCGGGTCGAACTCCAGAGTCGTGCGATCGCCTGCCTCGCGCGCCACGGCCTGTACGATCGTGCGCAGGCTCTCGACCGCGTCGGCCGCCGCCGGAACGATCCGGGCCAGCCGCTCGAGTCTGCCGTCGGGCGAGGCGTCGTCCGCCGATAGGAACAGCTCGAACAGCTTTCCGATAGCCCCCTCGTCGTAACCGGCCTCACGCAGCTCACGCTCGACTCCGTCGCGTCCGATCTTGTCGAGCTTGTCCAGTGTGATGAAGAACTCGCCGTGGCGAGCGGCGTCCACACCGCAGTGGCTCGCCATGGCCGCGAGGACCCGTCGATCGTTCACGCGGATCCGCGGCTGCTCGAGCCCGAGCGCGACCAGTGCCGAAGAGGTCGCCAGGATCAGCTCGATCTCGGCGATCTCGGACGCGACGCCCAGGATGTCGATGTCGCACTGGGTGAACTGCCGGAAGCGGCCCTTCTGTGGGCGCTCGGCTCGCCAGACCGGGCCGATCTGGATCGCCTTGAACGGGTCCGGTAACGTGGCCCGATTGTGGGCGTAGTAGCGCGCGAGCGGCACCGTGAGATCGAAGCGCAGCCCGAGGTCGGCGAGATCCTCTTCCCCTTGCATCGTCGCGGCGTCGAGCTTCGCGCCCCGCTTCAAGACCTTGTAGATCAGCTTCTCGTTCTCGCCTCCGCCGCTGCCCAGCAAGAGCTTCAAGCTCTCGAGGGCCGGCGTCTCGATGCGCCGGAATCCGTAGCGCTTGTACGTCGCCAGGATCGTGGCCGACGCCTGATCGCGAAGCTCGACCTCGGTGGGAAGGAGATCCTTC
>Ga0209160_1004217_pt1 | contig 11543 bp, 13 predicted proteins | sample GraSoiAngelo_153_FD_186167 | JGI IMG/M metagenome (GOLD analysis project Ga0209160, IMG submission 186167) | Grasslands soil microbial communities from the Angelo Coastal Reserve, California, USA - 14_1009_12_40cm (SPAdes) (version 2) | ecosystem: Environmental > Terrestrial > Soil > Grasslands ...
GCGCGGGACACCATCAGCGCACCGGGTGGCGCCGGGCGGGCAGGATGATGAACGGCGAGTTGGGCACGGCGCCCAGCGCGGCCAGGGTCGTGGACTCGTCCAGCACCTGCGCGCCGCGGAACTTCACCACGTAGTCCTCGGGCCGCACCTGTGCCCGTTTCAACGCTTGAGTGAGCGCTTGGCGTTTCAAGTCCGTAACCGTGGTCGTGGGCTCGGCCGCGAGAAATACCTGATCCCACACGTCCGTCACCATCACCCGGATGGCGAACCGCTCACCCACCGCGGTCACGCGACGTCCACAGTGGCTTCGAGCGGGAGGGTCGAAAGGAAGCGATCCAGCGCTTGATCGAAGAAGAGGGTGGAGGCGCGCACGCGAGTCTTCCCCGCGGCATCCACCCACGCGTGCAGCGCGATCTCCTCCCCACCTTGACCGCGCAGCACCAGGAACCCCGGCCCTTCTTTCTCCGCGAACGCGGCCGCGTTCGGTACCCGCTCCGCGAAGAACCGCTTCGCCCGCTCGAGCACGTCCTGGGGGGGCAGTGCGACGGTGGTGGAGTGCGTCATGGCTCGGAAAGATAGGCGCGGCGCCGGACTCCGCAAAGCTGACAGCCTGTGATGCCAGCTCTACTTTGTCAGCAGGTCCCGAAGTTGAGCCTCCACCTGGGAGTTCGGGACGGCCGTCGCGCCAGCTTCGCGCGCCGCGCGCAGCAGCTCCACCTGGACGTGTGAGCCATAGGCAAGCACCGGAATCCCGCGTCGTACGAGCTCGCCGATCCGGTCCGTCGCCCCGGGACCCCCCAGCTCCAACACGGCGAGATCACACGCTGCCTCGTCCCGGGACACTTCCGCGCCGGCGGCGGCCACGACGCCGCCGAGCTTCGAGCGGAACAGCAGGTCCCGCGTGACGAGCAGGACGCGCTTAGCCATCGAGCGGCGTGACCTCCACGACGCCTTGCACCGCCGCCGGGCGGCGCCGGAACAGGTCCAGCAGACGTGGAGCCGGCGTCACGACCAGGATGGCGTCACCCGGGGGTGGGTCGACGAGACCTTCGAGCGTAAGGAACAGCGGTCTTCCGCTCTGGTGGGGGAACGACACGCGATAGCGCCGCCCATGCCATGCCGCCTCCACCTCCTCCCCGCCCCGTTGCACGTTCCACGTCGTACGTTCCATGAATACGTCGTCATCCACCTTATAGACACCAGGCGCAAGCTCCTCTCCGGACCGGTAGAACACCGGATCAAACGGCTGGCCCTCGTGGCGCTTGAAGTTTTCTTCCGCGGCCCAATCGTACGCCTCGAGTCGGTCGAGGTGGGCACGCCATTCCAAGTGGTGACGCAGCTCGTGGGTGAGCGTCTCCCAGGTTTCCTCGCGCCAGTCGAAGTCGCCCAACCGGGCAAGGCTCGCGAACGAGCCATGATAGAGGATGATCCGCGAGTGCAGATCGGCCCCGCTGCCGCTCCACTCGAGCGGCACGCACTCACCCAGGGTGTAGACGTCGCCGTGCACCGGATGGGGGAGGGCCTTGGGGCTGACGTCCACCGCCACCACCCCGCCTGTGAATTCCGATGGGATCTCGCTCTGCAGTCGCGTGACGAGCGATCGGAACTCATCCAGCCGCACAACCCGACCCGATTGCGGATTGTCGATTGCAAATTGCGGATTCGAAATACGGACGTCCAATCCGCAATCCACAATCCGCAATCCGCACTTGGCTCACCCGGCGAGCTTCTGCTTCAGGTATTCCGCCAGGCGGTCGCTGGCGACGCGATCTTGCTTTAACGTGTCCCGGTCGCGCACTGTCACGGTGCCGTCCTGGGTGGACTGACCGTCGATGGTGATGCCGAACGGCGTGCCGGCCTCGTCCTGGCGGCGATAGCGGCGACCGATCGAGCCGCCGTCGTCGTAGAACGTGTTGTAGTGCTTCCGCAAATCGTCGAAGATGCGGCGCGCCAGCTCGGGCATCCCGTCCTTGTTCACCAACGGGAACACCGCGGCTTTCAGTGGAGCGATCGCGGGATGCAAGCGCAACACCACCCGCTTCTCTCCTCCCACTTCTTCCTCGTGGTACGCGTCCACCATCACGACGAGCGTCGTGCGGTCGGCGCCCGCCGACGTTTCGACCACGTATGGAATGAAGCGCTCGTTCGTCGCGACATCCAAATACTCGAGCTTCTTCCCCGAGAACTCCTGGTGCCGCGACAGGTCGAAGTTCGTCCGGTTGTGAATCCCTTCGAATTCCTGCCAACCGAAGGGAAACTCGTACTGGATGTCGTAGGCATCCTTGGCGTAATGGGCCAGCTCGTCCTTCGCATGTTGGTGGAACCGCAGCTTGTCGGGCCGCACGCCCAGGCCGGCCAGCCACTTCATACGCTCCTGGCGCCAGAAGTCGAACCATTCGAGGTCCGTACCCGGCTTCACGAAGAACTGCATCTCCATCTGCTCGAACTCACGGGTCCGAAAAATGAAGTTGCCGGGGGTGATCTCGTTCCGGAACGCCTTGCCGATCTGCGCGATCCCGAACGGGATCTTCTGGCGCGACGACTGCAGCACGTTGAGGTAATTGACGTAGATCCCCTGCGCCGTCTCGGGGCGGAGATAGACGACCGCCGCCGCCTCTTCCACCGGGCCCATGAACGTCTTGAACATGAGGTTGAACATGCGCGGCGCGGTGAGCGTCCCCTTGCTGCCGCACACCGGGCACTGTGCCGTGGGCTCGCCGGGCGTGCCCTTGATGCGCGGATCATCCGCCCGAAACCGGTTCTTGCAGTGCTTGCAATCCACCAGCGGATCGCTAAACCCCGACACGTGACCCGAGGCTTCCCATACCTTGGGGTGCATCAGGATCGCCGCGTCCAGGCCTTCGATGTCCTCGCGATCGTGGACCATCGAGCGCCACCAGCGCTCCTTGATGTTTTTCTTCAGCTCGACGCCCAACGGCCCGTAGTCCCACACCGAGCCGAGGCCGCCGTAGATCTCCGAGGACTGGAACACGAAGCCGCGTCGCTTGGCCAGCGACACCAACTTGTCCATGACATTGTCGGTTGGGGACATAAGGGCCGGAAGATAGACGCGCCGCTAGGCAGCGGGCAACCCGAACGCCTCGCGCACGGCTCGCTCCGCGAGGGCCGAGATACCGGCGGCGTCGAGCACGCGACCTTCACCGTCCAGCGCATGCAGGCCGACCAGCCCTTCGACCTTGCCCGCCACGACGGCGACCCGCGTCTTCGCCGCCTGGGCGCGCCGCACCACCTCGCCCGACGCCTTCCCGACGAGCGACGTCTTGTCGAACGTCCCCTCCCCCGTGATCACGAGCTGGGCCTTGGCGAGTGCCGCGTCGAACCCCACCCGCTCCAGCACCCAGTCCGCTCCACTGGTGAGCTCGGCCTTGGCGAAGCACACGAGACCCGCGCCGAGACCGCCCGCGGCACCACCCCCCGGCAGTGTGGCGAGGTCGCCCCGGCCGTGCCGAGCCATCAGCTCGGCCAGGCGCTCGAGTCCCCGCGAGAGGAGCTTCACTCCCTCGGGCCCCGCCCCTTTCTGCGGCCCGAACACGGGGGCCGCGCCCCGCGAGCCGACGAGCGGCGTGGTGACGTCGGCAAGCGCGATGACCCGGGCGGCGATACCCCACCCCCCGTCGAACTCCGCCAGCTGCGCCAGCGAGCCGCCGCCTTCGGGGAGCGACGCTCCTGCGGCGTCGAGGAACTCCCAGCCCAGGCCGCGCGCCGCACCGGTGCCGCCGTCCACCGTGGCCGAGCCGCCCAGACCCACGACCACCGTCTTGGCACCGCGTTCGACCGCTTCCCAGACAAGCTCGCCCACGCCCCGCGTGGTGGCGCGCAGGGGGTCGAGCTGCTCGGGCTTGAGGAGCGCGATGCCGCATGCGGTCGCACTTTCGAAGATGGCCGTTTCGGGATCCACCCACCCGAGCTCGCCTGAGACCGGCTCGCCCAGGGGTCCGGTGACGCTGAGGCGCTCCCGCAATGCGGCGGGCGCAAGCACGGCGTCCAGGAGCCCGTCGCCACCGTCGGCAATGGGGCACTGCAGCACGGCGGCACCCGGCAGCGCCCGGCGTGCTCCTACCGCTAGGGCGTCCGCCACGCGGCGGGGCCCCAAGGTGCCCTTGAAGGCTGCTGGGGCAACCAGTATCAGTTGCGACATGCTGCGTTATGCGTAAAAACATGCATTTTGCGATACATCTCGCTGTAACGTAACTTGCTATGTGCCGTACTTATCGCCATTACGCGGCAGGCATCGTTCTTGCTCGACAAGTCTGCGGCTATTGAGCGTCTCGCTCGCATCGGGTTCTAGGGCGCACGATGTCGAGCAGGCGATCACCCCCCAGGGGCAACTCTGGGGGGTTTGCTTTTGATATGGTCGCAGATCCGCCCACCATGCTCGCGCCCGTTCTCGATGAAGATCTTGTTGGCGTCGAACCCGGAGGCGAGCACGCCGGCGATGTACACACCCGCCACGTTCGTCTCCATCGTTTCCGGTGCGTGCCGGGGGATGCCGCTGGTCTCATCCACCGCCACGCCGACCGAGCGGAGCAGCGACAGGTCCGCCGTATAGCCGGTCAGGGCCAGGACGAAATCCGCGGGAATCGTTTCCCGCGGACCGTCCGGATCGCGACGCACCACGACCTCGGCCCGCCGGATCTCGACCACGCGGCTGCACCACCGCACGGCGACCCGGCCCTCTTTCACGCGGTTGGTGATGTCGGGCAGGATCCATGGCTTCACTCCGCGGTCGAACTCGCTCAGAAAGTGCACCAGGGTGACGCGTGCGCCGACCCGGCACAGCTCGAGCGCCGCCTCGACCGCGCTGTTGCCGCCGCCCACTACGACCACGCGCTGCTGCCAGTAGGGGTGCGGCTCCACGAAGAAGTGCGACACGTGCGGGAGATCTTCCCCCGGGACGCGGAGCGGGTTGGGTGACTCGAAGTAGCCGGTCGCGAACACGAGATGTCGGCTCGACACCGTCTCCGGCTCGGTGCCACCCGGGTGCTGTGCCACCAGCTCGAACCCGTCCCGCGTCCGCGTCGCGCGTGACACCGTGTGATACTGGCGCACATCGAGCTCGAAGTGCTCCGCCACCTTCCGATAGTAGGTCAGGGCTTCCCGCCGCGTGGGCTTATCGCCGGCGGTCACGAACGGCACGCCGATCTCGAGCTTGTCGGGGGTCGAGAAGAACGTCATGTACAGGGGATAACGCATGAGACTCGAGGCAACGGGCCCCTGGTCGAACAGCGAGCAGGTCAGGCGGGCGCGCTTTGCCGCCACGCCCACCGCGAGCCCGCAGGGCCCGGCTCCGATCACCGCGAGATCGAGCATCAACGAGCCACTGTCACGTCACTTCGATGATCTGATCGCGATGCGTACCCACGCTCACGTATTGGATGGGTGCGTGTGCAAGGTCCTGGAGCCGGTCCAGGTAGGCCCTGGCGGGAGGCGGCAGGTCCGCCAGCCGACGCACATGGTTGAGCGACTTCTGCCAGCCGGGCAGGGTCTCGTACACCGGCTCGACGCGCGCGAGGCGCTCCACCTCGGCGGGCATCGAGTCGAGTGACTCGCCGTCGCAGCGGTAGCCGACGCACACCGGAATCTCCGAGAACGAGTCGAGCACGTCGAGCTTGGTGACGGCGAGGCCGGTGAGGCCGTTGACCCGCACCGCGTAGCGGACGACGACGGCGTCGAACCACCCACAGCGGCGCGGCCGCCCCGTGGTGGCCCCGAACTCATCCCCCAGCTCGCGGATCCGCTCGGCAAGCGTCGGCGTGGCCTCCGTCGGAAGCGGCCCGTTGCCCACCCGGGTCGTGTACGCTTTGACGACCCCGAGCACGGCGTCGATCGCCGTCGGGCCGATCCCGGCTCCGACCGCTGCGCCGCCCGCCGTCGTGTTGGAAGAGGTGACGTACGGGTAGGTCCCGTGGTCCACGTCGAGCAGCGCGCCCTGCGCACCCTCGAGCAGCACCGACTCCCCGCGCTCGAGCGCTTCCCAGACCACGCGTCCGGCGTCCACGGCGAGCGGCAGCAAACGCGGGGCGAGCCGCTCGAGCAGCCCCACGTGCTCCCCCGAATCCGCGCGCTCGGTCGAGCCGAGTAGCTCGAGGAACTCGTTCGCGGCCTGCACGCGCGCGCACACCAGCTCCTTCGCCCTGCCCAGGTTTCGCAGGTCGCCCACCCGGATGCCCCTGCGTCCGAACTTGTCCTCATAGGTGGGCCCGATGCCGCGGCCGGTCGTGCCGATCTTCTCCCGGGCTTCGCGGGCCCGGTCGAGCAGCTTGTGGAACGGGAGCGTGAGGTGCGCGCGGTCCGAAACGTAGAGCTTGTGCTCGGTCCGGATGCCCCGCTCGCTCAAGGCGTCGAGCTCGGTGAAGAGCGTCTCCGGATCGAGCACGACCCCGTTGCCGACCAGGCATACCGCGCCTTGGATGATCCCCGAGGGAATCTGGTGGAGCACGAATTCCCCGGCGCCGGTGTGCACCGTGTGGCCAGCGTTCGCCCCGCCCTGATAGCGCACCACCAGATCGGCGCGCTCGGCGAGCACGTCGACAATCTTCCCTTTGCCCTCGTCGCCCCATTGGGCGCCGACGACCACGACGCAGTGGGTCTTCGGTCCGAACATGGCTCCCCAGCAAAAAACGCCCCGGAATCGGGGCGTTGGAGTATCCTCCGACGGAAGCTAGATCGATGCCGCTCACCCGTCAACGCGCCCTGACAGGGCGCGCTCGGCAGTGAGTGCGTCCTTCAAGGACCCACACCGCGCCGAGCCCGGGCTCTCAGCCCGGGGACAGCGCGGCCGCAACTCCCCGGGCCACCTCCCGCACGCCCTCCAGCGTCAGGCGCTCCGCCGAGTCGCGTGGCGTGTGGACGATCGTCGCGGTACGCCAGTCGCCCCGCATGATCGTGACGCCCTCGCGAGCCGCGCCGCTCAACGCAAGCCCGTCGACCAGCACGGGCAGCCAGCGCGCCCGCCGCGCGCCGAGCGCGGCAGCCACCCGCTCCACGGCGGGTCCGGAGCGATGGATGAACGCGATTGTGGAGCCGCGGTCGTCGACGCCATCGAAGTTGACGATGCACGTATCGCCGAGCAGGTTGGCCCGCTCCCGCACGAGCGCCCGCGCGCCGAGCAGGCCGTATTCCTCGGCGTCGGGGAAGAGCACGCCCACCCCCGCCTCCCGCGGCAGGGCGTCCACGGTGGCGAGGACGGCCACCACCCCCGCCGCGTTGTCGACCGCGCCCGCCGAGTGATCGGTCACCCGGTTGGCCGCGAGCGCCAGGATGCCGGCGGCGCCGGCCGCGCCAATGACCACGTCGGGTACGCCCGCGTGCAACGGACCCAGACACGCGCGCGCCGCGAGGGCGACGAGCTCGAGGGCACCGAGCGTCGCCAGCCCGGCGGCCGCGAGGCGCGTCGCCATGGAGAGGGGCTGGCCCTTCGAGTCGTAATGCGCGGCGAGCCACACCGAGACGCGAGCTCGAGGGCGGACACCGATCAGGTTGACGCCTTCCAGCGGCGCTCGCCCGTAGCGGTGCAGCAGCGACCTCCCGGTGAACCCGTGCTCCATCACCACGAATCCGCGCGCCGCAAGCTCGCGCTTGAGCACGTCCCGGACCCGCTGATTCGCCGCCGTGGCGGAGCGCCGCGGCACCGCGATAGCGGCGAGCAGCGCGCGATAGTCCGTCACGCGGCGACGAGCTTCGCCACCCGCTCCCGGTCCGACGCCGCGACGGGCGCGAGCGGCGGGCGCACCGGCCCGCCGTACAGGCCCCCTCCCACGGCGTCCATGGCCGCTTTCACTCCCGCGGGCCCGAGCTTCCCCACGACTTCCCGATCGAGCGGCGCGAGCCGCTCCTGCAGCTTCCCCGCGCCCTCCCGGTCGCCGGCGCGGAAGGCGGCGAACACCTGGGCGGAGAGCGCTGCGGCGAAGCAGGCCACGGCGAGGATGCCCCCGTCGCAGCCCAGCTCCAGGGCGGCATACAAGAGCGAGCCCGAGCCGACAAAGACCGACCACTGCGGGGCTGCGTCGCGGTATGCGGCGAGGTTTTTCGCATCGCCCGACGAATCCTTGACGCCGACGATGTTGGCGTGCGCCGCCAGCTGCCGCAGCAGGCCGGCCGCGATTGGGAGGTGTGTGTACTTGGGGATGTTGTAGACGAGCACCGGCACCGGACTCGCCTCCGCCACGGCGCGATAGTAATCGGCGAGGCTCGCGGGGGAGACAGCCGCGGAGAAGTACGCGGGAGGTCGCACGAGAACGGCGTCCGCTCCCTCGGTCGCGGCCGCCCGCGTGAGGGCCACCGCCTGCCGGGTGGACTCCCCACCCGTGCCCGCGATGAGCCAGCGCTTGTCCGGCAGCACCTCCCGCACCCACCCAACCATGCGGCGTTGCTCGTCCGGGTCGAGCAGGGCCGACTCCCCCGTCGACCCCCCCACGACCACGCCGTCGAGCCCCGCCGCGACGAGTCGAGTCACGTTGTGGCGCAGGTGGACGGGAGCGACCTCACCCGTCGCGCTGTCGAACGGCGTGGTGATGGGGGCCAGCACCCCCGCGAGCTGCCGCTCGGTCACTGGCCGGGAGTCGCCTCCGCGGGCGTGCCGGTGCGCGAGCGGCGGCGCACGGAGCGCAGCTGCTTCTCGAATTCCGCTGGATTCGTGCTCGCGGCGAGGGCCGTCTCGTACGTCACCACCTCGTCCGCCACCAGCTCCATCAGGTGCTGATCGAACGTCTGCATACCGTACTCGTCGCGTGCCTCGCGAACGTATTCCGGCAGGTCGGCAGTTCGGCTCGCATCCTTGATCAGCTCACGCGCTTCCTCGGTGCAGATCAGGATCTCCACCGCCGCTACCCGGCCGTGGCCGTCGGCGCGCGGCAGCAGCCGCTGCGACACCACGGCCTGCAGCGCGTCGCACAACCGCAGCCGGGCGACCTCCTGCTCTTCGGGCGGGAACATCGAGACGACCCGGCTCACCGTGGTCACCACATCGGGGGTGTGCAGGGTCGAGATCACGAGATGGCCCGTTTCGGCGGCCTTCATCGCGGTGTCGATGGTCTCCGCATCGCGCATCTCGCCGATCAAGACGACGTCCGGGTCCTGGCGCATCGCGGCGCGAAGACCCGCCCGGAAGTCGTCCGTGTCGACCCCGATCTCCCGCTGTGTCACCGAGCAGTTGATATCGCGGTGCAGGAACTCGATCGGATTCTCGAGCGTGACGATGTGCTTGTTCTGCGACTGGTTGATGTGGTTCACCATGGCCGCCATGGTCGAGCTCTTCCCCGAGCCCGTCACTCCCGTCACGAGAATCATCCCGGCCTCGGCCGCGGCGACGCTCGCGAGGATCGGCGGTAACTTGAGGGAATCGAACGTCGGTACGTCGAACGGGATCACGCGCATCACGATCATGAACGAGGAACGCTGCCGCAGGATGTTCACGCGGAACCGCCCGACGCCGGGCATGCCCCAGGAACAGTCGTAATCGCGCAGCCGGTCGATACGCGCGCGGTCTTCGTCGCTGGAAATCAGGTGCTGCGCGATCGCCTTGGTCTGCTCCGGCGTCAGGCGATGCTTCGTGAGGGCTACGAGCTTCCCGTCGATCCGGGCCCGGAACACATCCCCGGCCTTGACGTGCAGGTCGGACGCGCCGCGATCGATCGCCGCCTTGATGATCTGCTCGATGCCGCGTGGCTGGCCGGCGGTGGCGCTCGCGCGGACGCTCTTGCCTTTTTCCTCAGTCACTCAGTATCCCGCCTCCAGGTCGACCGTATTGGTGAGTGGGGACCCTGCAAGATAGCGCCGGATGTTCTCCACGATCAGCCCCGTCTCGCGCTCCCAGAAGCGTGCCGTCACGGCGGCGACATGGGGGCTCACGAGTACGCGCGCGTGGCGCCAGAAGGGATGGCCCGCAGGCAGCGGCTCCGCTGCGAAGACATCGAGGGCGGCGCCGCGGACTCGGGAGGCGTCGAGAACGGCAAGCAGGGCCGTCTCGTCCAACAGCGTCCCGCGAGACACGTTCACCACGATGGCATCGTGCGGCAGCCGCTCGAGCACCGCCCGGCTCACGGCGCCACGCGTCTCCGCGGTGTGCGGCGCGGTGATCACGAGGCAGTCGCTCTCAGCGGCGAGCCGCGGCAGGTCGGCGAGGCCACCCACCCAGCGGACGCCCTTCGGCCCGCCCCGCGCCGGCCGACGCCGCACGCCCGCTACGCTCATCCCGAGAGCTACCCCACGCCGCGCGATCGCCCCGCCGATGCCGCCCAATCCGAACACCCCGAGCCGCAGCTCCGAGAGCTCGCGCACCGGGACCGCGAAATCGGCGAACTCCGCCCACGCCCACCGGCCCGCCGCCTGAAACTCGCGCAGGCGGTCGAGACCGCGAACGAAGTAGCCGATCGCGGCGATCACCCAATCGGCGATGGGCTCGGCATGGACCCCGGCCGAGTTGGTCAGCACGATGTGAGTCCCCCGAAGATGCGGCAAGCTCGGAGCGACCCCCGCTGTCACGGTGTGGGCCCAGCGGAGCGAATCTAGGCCCGCTTCGACCACGCCGGCCGGCACCACGTGTCCCAGGTAGATCTCGGCGCCGCACACCGCGGCCACCGCCTCGGGTGCCCCTGGGCCGTCCGATGCCGTCGGCACCGCGACCTCGACCACCTCCCACCCCGGTCCCAACGCTGTTTGGATCGTCGAGACGGTGGTCGCGGGCACCCGCCACGCGGCGTGCGGCGAGGCGAGATCGACGACGAGCCGCCGGGGAGGCGTCACTCGCCCGTGGACACGGTCCGGACGCCGGGTTGATGGAGCAGCGCCAGCATGACCTCGTCATGCAGCCGCTTGGGCCCGCGCAGCGTGAATTCGATCACGAGGTCCACGTTTTCGCGACGGCTCGCCTGCCGCTCGATCTCGAGTCCCGTCCGGCGGACAATCGCCTCCAGCTCGTCCAGGACGGTGGCGCTGGGGTGGGCATGCACCGACAACATGCTCCTCGTGGATTGCCGCGCCACCAGGCGCTCGACGCTTCCGAGTCCCCGCAGGACGACCAGGACGAGCAGCGTCGTAATGGCCGCTTCCGAGTAGAACGTCGCGCCCAGCGCCACCCCGATGGCCGCGACGACCCAGATCGTGGCCGCGCTCGTGAGGCCGACCACCGCACCGCGCGCGTGCAAGATCGTGCCCGCGCCGATGAACCCCACACCGGTCACGATCTGTGCGGCGATGCGCGTCGGGTCGGCGTTTCCGGCGGCCATCGTGAACGAGAGCTTGGTGTAGAGCACCGAGCCGATGCAGATGAGGATGTTGGTCCGGAGACCGGCCGGCTTGCCGCCCAGCTCGCGCTCGAGACCGATGGCGCCGCCGAACAGGGTCGCGAGACACAGCTGGAGGAACAGCTCCAGCCGGAACACGTCCACCATCTGCTCCAGGAAGTGTTGCATCAGGCTCCCCCTCCCTCCGCGCCTTCCAGGAACCCCATCCGGCGCCGCACCTGGCTCATGGTGCGGCGCGCGATGGCGCGCGCCTTGGCGGCGCCGGCCCGGAGCAGGTCC
>Ga0209160_1004220_pt1 | contig 11537 bp, 9 predicted proteins | sample GraSoiAngelo_153_FD_186167 | JGI IMG/M metagenome (GOLD analysis project Ga0209160, IMG submission 186167) | Grasslands soil microbial communities from the Angelo Coastal Reserve, California, USA - 14_1009_12_40cm (SPAdes) (version 2) | ecosystem: Environmental > Terrestrial > Soil > Grasslands ...
CATGAACAGCACACCCGGGCGCGACCGGTGCATCGCGATGCGGTGGACGCAGTGGCCGATCTCGGCAGTCGGGTCGGGAATGTATTGGGAACGTAGCCCTTGGTTGATGGGCCGCCAGGTCTTGCCGCCGTCATCGGTTCGGAACGCGCCTGCCGCCGAGATGGCGATAAACATCCGCTGCGGATTGCTGGGATCCAGAACGATGGTGTGCAGGCACATGCCACCCGCGCCTGGCTGCCATTTGGGCCCTGTGCCGTGGCCGCGCAACCCGGAGAGTTCCTGCCACGACTTGCCACCGTCCTTCGAGCGGAATAACGCGGCGTCTTCAACGCCTGCGTACACCGTGTCCGGATCGGTAAGCGAAGGCTCGATATGCCAGACGCGCTTGAATTCCCACGGATGCTGCGTCCCGTCGTACCACTGATGAGTTGTGAGAGGCTTGCCGGTTTCGGAGGAGGAATCGTACTTGAACTTATTGCTCTCGCCTTTGGGCATTCCATCTGGCCCAGTGGTTGGCTCGCCGGGTGGTGTCCCTGGCTGTGTCCAAGTCTTGCCGCCGTCATCGGACCGCTGAATGATCTGCCCGAACCAGCCGCTGGTCTGCGACGCGAACAGGCGATTTGGGTCCGCGGCTGATCCCTTGACGTGGTAGATCTCCCAGCCCGCGAAATGAGGTCCGCTTACATCCCAACGTTCGCGCTTGCCGTCGGACGTCAGCACGAACGCGCCCTTGCGTGTGCCCACCAATACTCGCACCCCGCTCATCTGTCTGTCCTCCCCATTCGTAAGTAAGGCCGCTGCAGAAGCGTACCCTTGATTTTGCTGCCGCAAAACGTTATTTGGTTCCCCTTACGATTTGATTGGTACCCAAACCTCCATGCCGCCCATTCCGGTCCGCGGATCGAATTCCTCGGAGTAACGCTCGAAGAAGTCGGGCGCATCAGCGGTTCCCCGAGCGACCTCATGACCAGATTCCGGAAGCCATATGCTCCCGATGGCATCGAGCGTTTCACGTAGTTTGGATACGTGTTCACGGTGGGGAAAAACAGCGTATTTTTGTGCGCGAATGTCCACGACGTTGAATTCACCGGGAATGCCGGAGGAGCTGGAGACCTCAACTCCGGTCAGATAGTCGATGCCTCCTGCAAAGGCCCAGCACGCCCCGTAGGCCGCATGGCCCACCTGACCTGGGATTTTGCCGATGTGAGGTGCAAAGCGCTCCCATTGGGCGGGAATACCGTTCATTGTTTCGGTTGTGTACCGGCTGCGGAAACCCACGAGGACTAAAGCTTTGCCGTTTTCGAAGCGCGGCGCCTCAAGTTGCAGCGAAGTGGATTTCTTCATTTTGGCTTTGCTCATTTCCATCTCCCGATTTGCAATTCCGGGCTGAAAAGCTGGCACGGAAAAGTTAGTCTGCCCATCTCACTTGCAAAAAGCAAGTGAAAAATGCTACTGTGGAACTATGCCAAAGAAGAAGCCGCGTCCAAAATGGCGCTCGGGGTGTCCGCTGAATGCCTCCGTGGAAATACTCGGCGACCGCTGGTCCTTGTTGATTATTCGCGACATGATGCTCCGGGGCTTCCGGACCTACAAGGAATTTCTGGATTCCTACGAGGGAATCGCTACAAACATTTTGGCGGATCGCCTGCGAAAATTGATCGCTCATGGAATCATCGCCACCCAATCAGACCCCTCCGACGGGCGAAAACTCTTTTACTTGCTCACCGCTAAAGGACTCGATCTTGCACCCGTCCTCACGGAAATGGTGCTCTGGGCCGCCGCGCACGAGGATACCGAAAACCAAGCCCTTGTCCGGCAAATCCAGAAGGACAAGGAGCAATTCCTGGCTGCCATGCGACAACGCTGGGCCGGAAAGACTTTGCCTTCTTCTTAAATCAACTCGTGGCCTTCGCCACAAGCTCCACCAAGCGTTCCCGGCTTTGTGTCCAGCCTGCATCCATTTAATGACGCATGCGCGCAGCGTTTGTTTCGTAAGGACAGAATCTATTTAGGAATAGAAGAGGCTGGTGTCAGCCGATAGGCCTGCCAACTCGGCAAGTCGCCCAGACGGCCCTTGCACGACGAAACGGCGATGATAAAGCAGAAGCGCTCGCAGCCCGGCAAGTTCTTCTCCGCCGCCCGCCCTGCCGGGACCACCATGCAGGCAGCTAGGCACCACATTGCCGTGGCCTGTGTGCTGATTGCCGACCGAGGAGTCGACGACCAGGATTCGGCCGTGCAAGTCCCCGATTCCAAGCACAACATTTTGAACAAAACCCGGATCATTTGAGAAAACGGAAACAACCAACGAACCCAAACCCCGGCGTGCTATCGCGATGAGATTCTCCAGGCTGTCGTACGCCACGAGCGTCGCTGCAGGACCAAACACTTCGACGTCGTGAACGTACTTCGCATCCAGCCCGTTCTTGCATGCCAGAAGCGTGGGCTGCACAAAAGAGGACCTCTGCGCATCAGCCTCGATCGGTTGGAACTTCTCGTCGCCGCCAAATACGACTTCGCTTTCTTGTTTCAAACGCCGCAACCCTTCGAAACAAGCGGCTTGCTGTGTCTTGTTCACCACCGGTCCCACTTTGACTTCCGGATTTCGCGGATTTCCCACCTTCGTTGAACTCAATCGCGCAGCAATCGCTTCGCCCACCGCTTGAAACTGTTGGCGGGGCACGAGCACCCGGCGTATGGCCGTGCACTTCTGTCCGGCCTTCAACGTCATCTCACGAACGACCTCCTTCACGAATGAGTCAAAAATCTCCGTGCCCGGAGCGGCGTCCGGCCCGAGAATGGCGGAGTTGATGCTGTCCGCTTCCACATTCACTCGAACCGACCGGCGCAAGATGTTTTCGTGGCCGCGAATCCGCATCGCCGTGTCCGCGGATCCGGTGAACGAAACGATGTCGCTCTCGCTCACGTGATCGAGCAAATCGCGCGCCGAACCGCAAAGGATCGAAATAGTTCCCGCCGGCAGGATTCCTGCTTTCACGATGTCTTCGACGATTCTGTGTGTCAGCCAGGCCGTCGCCGAAGCAGGCTTGGCCAGGATGGGAACTCCGGAGAGCAGCGCGGGCGCAGCCTTTTCGCAGAGACCCCACGCCGGAAAATTGAATGCATTAATGAAGACAGCGGCGCCCTTTGACGGCGCGAGGAAGTGTTGTGCCGCGAACTCGCCGGTTTTGGAAAGGGAAAGGACCCCGCCCTCCTTTAACATTTTCGATTCACCCAGCGCCTTGCCGATCTTGGCGTAATACTTCATCGTGTAGATGGCCCCGTCCACGTCGAACGATGCGTCTGCCTGTGTGGCACCGGAATTCAGAAGCGAAATGCGAAAATATTCGTCGCGGTTCGCGGTCATTACTTCGGCTACCTTCCCGAGCATTTCTGCGCGCTCTCGATAAGTCTGTTGCCGCAGCGCGGCTCCACCATGCGACCTTGCAAATTCAAGTGCCCCCGCAACACCAATTTCTTGCGATGAGATGCGGGCCAACTCTTCTCCTGTGACGGGATCAACCAGCGGCTCGCCGGCGCCCGCGCCCTCTTTCCACTCTCCGGAAACGTAGTTAGGCAGCTTCATCCGTATTCCTCCACCAACGGACTCCAGATTACCCCGAATCTTCGTCCTTTTGGTTATGACAGCAACAAATCCTGCTGCAGCATAATACTGCATATTGCAAGCGCGGGTTCGGAAACCCCGTTCGCACCAGTCACATCTCCATATAATCTACAACATATTGATTATACACATGTTGTAGGCGCGCCCTGCTCACTGTAACCGGGCAGTTTTAAGAAAGTATCACTCCCGATGTTTGTACTTGACCCCTGGTCCAGAACCTGTAGTATACTGCATGTCAGCGTTCATACCATGGCCACCTCTACCGGCGTCGCTTCCAAATCTGTCTCTCTGCGGCGTGGCGCTCCCATTCGCGAGCGTGAGTTTCTGCTTTTCGTCGGCACGCGCGTTCGAGAGCTTCGTAATCGCCGCGGCATGACCCGCAAAATGGTAGCGCAGGAAGGCGACGTTTCGGAGCGGCATTTGGCACAGTTGGAGTCCGGTGGGGGAAACATCTCGATCTTGCTTCTGCGAAGAATCGCCGAAGTCATCAACGTTTCCCTGGCGGAATTGTTTGCGCCCCGCGTGGAAGAACAGGCTGAGAAACAAACCATTCGGCGTTTCCTCCAGCGGATTCCTGCTCATCGCCTCGAGGAAGTTGTAGCTCGGCTGATGCGCGAGTTCGGCGCGGACGAAACTTTGCGGCGCAAGCGCATCGCGCTAATCGGGCTGCGCGGCGCGGGAAAATCGACGCTGGGATCGCGACTGGCCGAGGATTCCCGCATTCCGTTTATTGAATTGGACCATGAAATTGAAAAAGAAACGGGGATGCCTCTCGCGGAAATTTTCTCTCTGTACGGCCAATCCGGTTACCGCGCGATCGAGAAGCGCACGCTGCAGCGCGTCCTGAAGGATACCCGGCCCGCGGTGCTTTCCATCGGTGGCGGCGTGGTCTCCGAAAAAGAAACCTACGATTTTCTTTTGGCCCACTGTTACACCGTATGGGTCAAGGCGCAGCCGGAAGAGCACATGTCCCGCGTTATCGCCCAGGGCGATCTTCGAGCCATGGCCGGGAGTGATCAGGCCATGGACGATCTGCGAAAAATTTTGGAAGCTCGCGAACCGCTCTATCGAAGAGCGGATATGGTTCTGGACACTTCGAACTCTTCCGTGGACCAAAGTCTTTCAAGGCTCAAAACGGCATTGCAGACTCATTTGCAGTAGGAGGAATTTGTGGACGTTGTCGCAACGCAGGAGTCTCAGGGAAAGACCGAAGCGCTCGATTTTCAAACCGATCCTTCGCGCTACAAACATTGGCGGTTGTCCTTCGACGGCCCGGTTGCCACGCTGACCATGGACGTGGCCGAAGACGGCGGAATCCGGCCCGGTTACAAATTGAAGTTGAATTCCTACGATCTCGGAGTGGACATCGAACTCCACGACGCGCTCCAGCGCATCCGCTTTGAACATCCTGAAATCCGTTCGGTGGTGATCACCAGCGCGAAGAACCGCATTTTCTGCTCTGGCGCAAATATCTACATGCTTGGTCTTTCTTCTCATGCGTGGAAAGTGAATTTCTGCAAATTCACCAACGAAACGCGAAATGGAATGGAAGACTCCAGCGCGCACTCCGGGCTGAAATTCATCGCGGCGTGCAACGGAACCACGGCGGGCGGAGGCTATGAATTGGCTCTCGCCTGCGATGAAATCATTTTGATCGATGACCGTTCCTCCGCCGTGAGCCTGCCGGAGCTGCCGCTGTTGGGCGTTCTTCCCGGAACGGGTGGGTTGACACGCATCACCGACAAGAGAAAAGTCCGCCGCGACCACGCCGACATTTTCTGTACCAATCAAGACGGCGTCCGCGGCCAACGTGCCAAAGACTGGCGTCTCGTCGATGAAATTGTGAAGCCCCAGCAGTTCTCCGAGCACGTGAAACAGCGCGCCCTGAAACTTGCCGCGCAAAGTGATCGCCCCGCCGGCGCAAAGGGCATTTCTCTCACCCCTCTGAAACGTACCGTCGACGCCGCGGGCCTGCACTACGAATATGTCGATGTCCTGTTCAATCGTGAAGCGCGGACAGCAACGTTCACCGTCCGCGCACCGCAGGCCTTCACCGAAGACACATTAGAAAAGGCTCTTGCAGCCGGCGCCTCCTGGTGGCCTCTGCAAATGTCGCGCGAACTGGACGACGCCATCCTGACTCTTCGCGCAAGTGAATTGGAATTAGGGCTTTGGATTTTCAAAACCGCCGGAAATCCCACCGCCGTTCTCGCCAACGACGAATTCATCTTGAAGCATCAGGACAACTGGTTCGTCCGGGAAGTTTTGGGAATGATGCGGCGCACTTTCGCGCGCATCGATGTCACCTCGCGCTCGATTTTCGCCATCGTCGAACCCGATTCCTGTTTTGCCGGTACGCTCTTGGAACTGGCGTTGGATGCCGACCGTGTCTACATGCGTGACACTCAGGAAAGCGAAAGCGCTGCCGCGCTAATCCTTTCGAAAATGAATTTCGGTCCACTCCCCATGGTCAATCATCTTTCACGCCTGGCCGCGCGCTTCTATGAAGACGAAGCGCAACTCAGTTCGCTCCGCGATCGCATCGAAACAAGGTTGCCGGCCCGCGAGGCGCTCGAAGCCGGCCTCGTCACTTCTGCACCCGATGACCTCGATTGGGAAGACGAACTTCGCCAGGCCATCGAATCCCGCGCCGCGCAATCGCCTGACGCGCTCGCTGGCCTCGAAGCCAATCTGCGTTTCGGTCCGCCCGAATCTCTCGAAACCCGCGTTTTTGGCCGGCTTTCCGCCTGGCAGAACTGGATCTTCATTCGCCCCAACGCCGTGGGAACAAACGGCGCGCTGAAAGTCTACGGCACCGGCGCTCCCGTGAAATTCAACTGGGAAAGAGTTTAAACAACCGGGCGAACGACGATCCGATTCCTGCAAGGAGATTCGCATGATCAATTACACCGAAAAAATTCCCAACAACGTCGATCTGGGACGCGACCGCGTCCTGCAACGCGCCCTCGAGCACTGGCAGCCCGCCTACATGGGTTGGTGGTACGACATGGGCCCGGACGAGAGCCACAACTATGAAGTTTATTTGCGGACCGCCATCAGCGTGGAACCCGACGGCTGGGCGCAGTTCGGCTACGTCAAGATGCCGGACTACCGCTGGGGAATTTTTCTCCAGCCGCGCGACGAGAAGCGCGAAGTAAATTTCGGCGCTCACAAGGGGCAGCCCGCCTGGCAGGAAGTCCCCGGCGAATACCGTTCCACCCTTCGCCGCATCATCGTCACCCAGGGAGACACCGAGCCCGCTTCCGTCGAACAGCAGCGCATGCTCGGCGCTTCTTGTCCTTCCATGTACGACCTCCGGAATATCTTCCAGGTCAACGTGGAAGAAGGGCGCCACCTTTGGGCCATGGTTTACCTGCTGCATCGCTATTTCGGACGCGACGGCCGCGAGGAAGCCGAATCCCTCCTCGCGCGGCGCTCCGGCGACACCGACAATCCCCGCATTCTCGGTGCGTTCAACGAACCGACTCCCGACTGGCTCGCTTTCTATATGTTCACGTTCTTCACCGACCGCGACGGCAAATTCCAGCTTTGCGCGCTCGCTGAATCTGGTTTTGATCCTCTTTCTCGCACCTGCCGCTTCATGCTCACCGAGGAAGCCCACCACATGTTCGTCGGCGAAACCGGCGTCAGCCGCATCATTCAGCGCACCTGTGAAGTGATGAAGGAACATAAACTCGATGACCCCTCGGATGTGCGCGCCCTGGGCGTGATTGATCTCCAGACGATTCAGAAGTACCTAAATTTTCACTACAGCGTAACTCTGGATCTCTACGGTTCGGACGTTTCTTCGAACGCTGCGAATTATTTCACCAGCGGCCTGAAAGGACGCTTCCGTGAAACTAAACTGGATGACGATCACGTTTTGAGCGAGGCGGAATACCCCGTGTTCGAAGTCGTCAACGGAAAAATCCTTGCCAAGTCCGTCCCGGCGTTGACCGCTCTGAACGAACGCCTGCGCGATGATTACATCGAAGAGATCGCCGATGGCGTGGCCCGCTGGCAACGCGTCATTGACAATGCCGACATCTCCTTCCGTTTGACCCTGCCGCACAAGGGCTTCCATCGCGAAATCGGCAATTTCGCGGGACACTTTATCAGCCCCGAAGGAGAAGTCTTGAGCGAGGAATCCTGGAAGAAGCGTGAATCCCAGTGGCTGCCGACTCCCGAGGACCATGCCTTCGTCCAGTCGCTCATGAGCGGCCGTGTCGTCGAGCTCGGTAAGTTTGCGAATTGGATTGCTCCCCCGGCGCGCGGGGTGAATAATCAGCCGCTGAACTTTGAATACGTTCGCTTCAATTGATCGCAAGAGTGAACGCCTAAATTCCGTCGAAGGACGTGACTTCTGCAGCCCATCATAGACATCCACGTCCACATCATGCCGTATCACATGATGAAGCCATCCGCGCTCGAATTGATGAAGCACGGACGCAAGGACTACGCCGATGTCGAACGGTATTGTGCAAACCCGAAAGAATTTCTCGGCCTGCTCGACCGTCTTGGCGTCGAGCGCGCCGGCCTCATCAATTACGTTGCCCCGAAAATTATCGGGTTTACTCCCGAAGCGAACGATTGGATCGCGAAGTATTGCAAAGCGGCGCCGGACCGCCTGATCGCATTCGGTGGAGTGCTGCCCGGAACCGTTCCCGACGCCGGCGCCGAAGTGGACCGGATGACCAAACTCGGTATTCGCGCCATCAAGTTGCATCCGTCGCACCAGGTGCTCTCACCAAACGAATACATGGACGGCAATCATGAGCTGGCGGCGGTTTACGAGCGCGCCCAGGCAAATGGCATGCCCGTGATGATTCACACGGGGACCTCCATTTTCCCGGGAGCCAGAAATCTTCATGCGCAGCCGCTCTTGTGCGATGACGTCGCCATCGATTATCCCGATCTCGTTGTGATTCTCGCCCATGGCGGAAGGCCGCTCTGGATGGAGGAAGCGTTTTTCCTGGTTCGCCGCCACAAGAACATGCACATGGATATCTCCGGCATCCCTCCCCAGAAACTCTTGGAGTATTTTCCGCGTATCGAAGAGATTGCCGATAAGGTTCTCTGGGGAACGGATTGGCCGGGGCCCGGCGTGCCCGAGATCAAGGGCAATATTGAGAAGTTCCACGCGCTGCCGATTCGGGACGAGGGCAAGCGCAAGATTCTATACGACAATGCCGCGCGGCTCTTTCCGCGCTAAGCAGTTCACGGTCGGCTATTTTGGGAATGTCCCTCTGCTGTGCTGAACGGCTGTTCATTATCTGAACATGCGTTCGTATTTTGTTGACACCGGTGCCCCCGCCGCGTAACTTTAGGAATGTCCGTGGTGCGCGCCGCAAGGAGGCCCAATTGTCTGGCAAAGGGATCAGAACCCGGGACAAGGCCCGTGTTGAGCGCCGCTATCTTGCCCGCCGCCTGGAAATCCTGCGTGCTGCCGGAAAACAATTCCGCGTCAGCGGCTTTGCCGAAACCGGCATGCGCGACATCGCCGCCGCCGCCGACCTCTCTCCCGCCAATCTCTACAACTACTTCCAGGGGAAACACGAAATTCTTTTTTTCTGCCAGGATGTTTCCCTCAACCGCCTGGTCGCGGCCCTCGAGAAGGCCCGCCGCTCGAGAGCCGGCGCCGCCGAGAAGTTCCGACTGGTAATCATCTCCCATCTGCGCTGCGTCCTCGACGAAGTCGAAGGATCGGCCGCGCATCTCTTGACCAGCGCTTTGCCGCCGCGCTTGCAACGGTCCCTGGTCGTAAAACGTGATCGCTACGAAGAGGGTGTGCGTCAACTCATTGTCGCAGGCACCCGCACCGGAGAGTTCGTGCCTTGTGATCCTGCGCTCGCCGCGCGCGCCGTCCTCGGAGCCCTGAACTGGAGCGTTCGCTGGTTCAATCCCGACGGCGCTATGACTGCCGCCGAAATCGCCGAAGGCTTCGCGGATTATCTGATTCGCGGATTGCTGTCCAAACCCGATTCTCTCCGCCGCCTTGGCTCGGCCAGAGAGTTGTCCCGCCCGGTCCGCAAATTCCTTCCGCCCGGCGTGAAGCAGCAGGTAGCGGCCGCACGATTTTCCGAGAGGTGATGGACTGTGATCACACTTCCTGTCGCGTCGCAAAAAACATCTCACGTTCGAATGACGCTCAACGGTGAGCAAGTAGACGTCTCTTTCGCACCCTACAAAACTCTCCTCGAAGTCCTTCGCGAGGATCTCGGCCACACTGGCACGAAGCATGGCTGTGAACTGGGAGAGTGCGGCGCGTGCGCCGTTCTTCTGGACGGCAAGCCCGTGCTCTCCTGCTTGGTCCTTGGCGTTGAGTGCGACTCCAGGAATGTCCTGACCGTCGAAGGCCTCGGCTTGGAAGGAACTCTGCATCCTCTCCAGGATGCCTTCGCCGATCTCGGCGCGGCGCAGTGCGGATACTGCACGCCCGCGATTCTGGTCACCGCGAAATCCTTGCTGGACCAGCATCCTCACGCCACTCGCGATCAGATTCGCGCGGCGCTCTCCGGCGTCCTGTGCCGGTGCACCGGATATCTCCAGATTTTTGAGGCCGTCGAGTCCGCCATGGTCAAGATTGCGCAACAGAACGGATCAGCGAGATAGCATCCGAGTGCGCGGCTGCCTAGCGCCGCGCAGTTAGGAGGGTACTTGCCAATTCAAAAAGATTCGCCGGAACGTCCCGCGAAAGATTCTCCAGCCAGCGCTGGAGAATTTCGCGTCATCGGCGTCCCACGCCGCCGGGTGGACGCCCGCGCAAAAGTGACCGGTCAAACGCGCTTCGCCGACGACATCTTCCTGCCGCGCATAGCGCATTGCAAACTCCTGCGCTCCCCGCATCCGCACGCCCGCATTCGAAAGATCGACACCTCCCGCGCCCTCGCTCACCCCGGAGTCTATCTGGTCCTAACCGGGAAAGACCTGCCCATCGAGTACGGGATTCTTCCCGTCAGCCAGGACGAGCAAGCCCTCTGCCTCGATCATGTGCGCCACGTCGGTGATCCCATCGCTGCCGTCATCGCCCGCGAGGAACTCACCGCGTTTGAAGCTCTGGACCTCATCGACGTCGACTACGAAATTCTCGCCACCATCTCCGATCCCGAAGAAGCTCTCGCCACTCCCGAACCGCGCATTCACGAGTACGGCGAAGAAGGCAACATTCATAAGCGCGTCGCCCTGGAATTCGGCGATGTTGAAAAGTCTTTCGCCGAAGCCGACGAAATCTTTGAAGACATTTTTTTCTACCAGGGCAGCACGCATCTTCCCATCGAGCAGCACGCCGCCGTCGCCATTAAGGATCCCGAAGGGAAGCTTACGATCTGGTCCAGCACCCAAACCCCGCACTACCTTCATCGCGCTCTCGCCAAAGTTCTGCAGATGCCTCCCGCGCATATTCGCGTCAGCGCCACGCCCAATGGCGGAGGCTTTGGCGGAAAGAGCGATCCCTTCAATCACGAAATCGTCGTGGCCAAGGCCGCGCTCCTCCTGGATCGCCCCGTCAAGATTTGCCTCACGCGCGAGGAAGTTTTTTATTGTCACCGCGGCCGTCATCCCGTCCTGATGAAATTCAAGACCGGCGTCAAGAAGGACGGCGCCATCACCGGAATGCATCTCCAGACGTTGATCGATGGGGGCGGCTACGGCTCCTACGGTGTCGCCAGTACTTTTTATACCGGTGCGCTGCAGACCACCACCTACCACATCCCGCGCTATCGTTTCGAGGGCTGCCGCACGTTCACCAACAAACCGCCATGCGGGCCCAAGCGCGGCCATGGCACTGTGCAGCCGCGCTTCGGCCAGGAAGTCCAGCTCGACAAGATCGCCGAGAAACTCAAAATCGACCCCGCCGACCTGCGCCTCCGCATCGTCGAATCTCCCAACACCGTGACAGCAAATTATCTTCGCT
>Ga0209160_1004223_pt1 | contig 11534 bp, 10 predicted proteins | sample GraSoiAngelo_153_FD_186167 | JGI IMG/M metagenome (GOLD analysis project Ga0209160, IMG submission 186167) | Grasslands soil microbial communities from the Angelo Coastal Reserve, California, USA - 14_1009_12_40cm (SPAdes) (version 2) | ecosystem: Environmental > Terrestrial > Soil > Grasslands ...
AAGGCCCGCTCGTCCTTACTGTCGCATCACTTGGTCTAATAGGAAACTTGATCATGGCCGGACTGCTGGCTCCGAACCGAAAGACAAGTCTCAACGTCAGAGGCGCTTTTCTACACGCCCTCGGCGACACTCTCTCCTCACTCGCCGTAATCATCAGCAGCCTCACCATAATCATCACAGGATACAACGGGATAGACCCACTCGTGGCCGCGCTGATCGGAGTCCTGATCATCCGAAGCGCCTACGGCTTAGTCAGAGACTCGACTAATATTCTACTGGAGGCCACTCCGAAACAGTTCGAACTTGGAAAGATCGCACAGACAATCCGAAGCGTCTACGGGGTTAAGGGAGTGCATGACTTGCACGTCTGGACGATTACGTCTGGGCTCTATGCGCTGAGCGGGCACGTAACACTAGATTCGGACTCGATCAGTCAGGGGTCTATCATTCTCAAGAAAGTGGCCGCGAAACTGCAAGAATCATTTGGGATAGAGCACGTGACTTTACAGATGGAGAAGGAGACCCTTGAGAGTATTCAGCACGAATCCTCTACGCTTTGAGCAGCCTTCATCGCAGGGAAATTCTATATAAGCTACCGGGTAACTTTGCCCGCTTAGCTTGCTCAAACCTAGCACACGCCATCAGTCTTTCTCATCTCCCATAGTGCGGACAGCCCTGATTCCGGTCTTCACCGCCTTGTCTCTCGCTACCAACTACGCCATGATAGACATTCCAAACGTCAAGCTGATGGACGCGTTTGTCTTCATCGCAGCCTTCCTGTTCGGATTAGAAGTAGGACTCGGAACGGCGATCTCCATCTGGGCCGTCTACGGATTCATCAATCCCTACGGCCAAGATGACCTCACGCTCCTCCTTTTCTTGATGACTGGCGAATGCTTGTACGCCCTAGCCGGCGCCCTCCTTAGCCGCACCTCAATAGCCCGAGAACTCATAGCGAAGCTAATTCAAACTAGAACAATCGACAGTCAGTCAATCGAGTACGGTATGGACCCCGAGATGGGGACCCTGTCCCAAATCACGACGCGTGCTAGGAACCTGCTCAACAATGCGCGTCCGTATAGAAATATGAGTCTGCTATTCGGACTAATTGGCTTCCAGGCAACCTTCGCTTACGATGTCCTCACAAACTTCGGGTCCTGGGTATTCAAGACGAACTCGCTATACCAAGCGCTCGTCGTTGGAATGATAACTGGAGTCCCCTTCGCTATACTTCACGAAGCAAGCAACCTAGTGTTTTTCGCGACCGTAGTCCCTCCTGCGATAGCCGCTGCGAAACGTGTAGGACTACAGATTCGACAGCAGAGGGTACCGTGAGCACGAACGAATAGCCACCGTGTTTTCTACCTCATTCTCGGATTAACAGCTCTCACAATCGCGTCAGCCCAGGTTGGCGCATACTACTATCTTGAGAGGTTCAACAGTGGTACAGTCGCTAATTCATCAGTACTCTGCAACTATCTAACAAGCGGTTCCACTGGAGTAAACATGATCGCCTCAAACGTTCTGATCAGCTACGGCAACGGCACGATGCGATGGTACAATGAAACAGCAGTCCCTTCCAGCTGGAATGCCTATGCGCTTACAATGTATCTGACGAAATGCAATGTCCAGGCTAGGTTCTATGGGCCTCCAATTAACGAACATTTCGTTACAGGAATCAACGGAGTCGCCAATCAGGGCAGTCTCTCCTGGAGTATCTGGTTGTTTTGTCAAAACACGAATGCTTGGGCGTACTCCCAGGTCGGAATTGATCTGATCTCGTTGGCAAATGGTCAAACGTTGGCATGGGTCTACGGGGCCTCATCTTCGCGCAGCAATCCGCAACCCCCCTTACCAAATGCAAGAACGGTGAGTTCCTGCTCCTGATCCTTTCGAAGCTTCTGTTGCCAATGCTTATATTCTCAGCCGCGAACTAGCGGGTAACTTTGCCCGCTAGTCGATTCGTCGTAATTGTTGTCACTCTTCTTTTGGTTTCGGCTTTCACAGTTTTTCCTGGCAGTCCTAAGGGGTGGAAAGGTGAATCGTACGCCTATTCTGCCACTAACGGACTGTCGGGTCTTAACGCTGCACTGCAATGGTTGTCGGATAACCAATCATTGGATGGCTCTTATGGAGCCTATTACCAGCACTGGACTGCCGCCGCTGCGTATGCACTTTGGCTGAATAACTCAAACTCTGCCAAGGCCGCGCTGTCCTACTCTTATCTTGCAACGGAGATGAACTACTCTTTGGCGTGGTTCTGGGGAGTTGAAGCAGACGTTCCTAGCGCTGTGTTGTACAGTATTGCTTCTAGTCATAACCTACCTCACGTCAATGCTGCGTTTGTTAAGGGTCAGATACTACAGCTGCAGAACTCCACCACTGGCGGATTCGAAGGCTACAGTTATTGCGCGAGTAATTGTAGCTCGATTAACCCTGTGTATCTGACAGTCGCAAGTAGCGTTGACACGGACATGTCTCTCTTAGGATTAGCTGGTTCGAACCTGATTCCGGCACAGAACCGGACTCTGGCAATTCAATACCTTCTATCTCTTCAGAATTCGGATGGGAGCTTCAACTTGACGCGCACAAGGCCATTTGATTCGATTTACTCACTTGGACCGGACACTGCCAGCATCACCGCACTTACACTTCTCGCTTTGAAGAGTGTTGGATTCACAATAGCTGATGCTTCGATTTCAAGCGGGCTCAAGTTCCTCAGCGAGGCTCTTCTCACGAACTTTTGCGGAAACGGGCATGTGTACCCCACTGCTGCATCAGCACTAGCCTTCAAGGCCTACGACCAACCCTACGAAGGGGCTTTGTCGGCAGTCTACATTCTCTCCCAGCAAAATAGTGATAGGGGATTCAGCGATTCCAGCCGTTCCTCATACCCGCAGTCTGACGCTCTGGATACTGGCTGGGCCGCAATCGCTCTCGAAACGCAATCTACGGAACAAGGGAGAATTTCTAGCCCACTTAACTGTCCGCCGGTAGCCGCGTTCTCCTTTAACCCTCAGGAACCTACGCCGGGAGTCGCGGTTCACTTCAACGCGGCTATATCAACCGACCCGGACACTGATCAACTCTCTTACAACTGGACCTTTGGCGATGGTTTTAGTGCGGAAGGCGTGAATCCAACCCATGCCTATGCCGAAGCCGGGAACTTTACGGTAACTCTAACTGCTTTAGACTCTGGAACAAACCCTGGACCACTTTCCAACACGAAGTCACTAACCATTACCATACAGCCAACAACCATTCAGAATTCCTCAACCCTTCCGATAAGCACTGCCCTACTCTGGTTAGTCGCTGGCACTATCGGTGGATTGGCAATTATTGGGATCGCATTCTATCTGGGAAGAAGGAGCGCTAGAAGCTCTACTGTCCATCGTGCCTGAGCAGATTAGGTTTCCCCAAAAAAAGGGGCTTGGAGATTGGATTCCTAGCTAGCTTTCTGATTATTAGGGCTAGTTTTGGCTGTGCTTTGTCGGGCCGGTTCCTTCGAGAGCGTGGACCATGTTGACGACGACTTTGATGGTTGGGATCAGTGCGATCAGCAGAAAGATTAGCGGATAGGCCCATGGCTGCGCTGTGAAATAGGGCTGAGCGATTCCGTTGGTCACTGAGTAGAGTATTCCGATTGCTACGATCTGGAAGAAGTATGCGAGTAGCGGTGTCCATGTTCGATAGTTCTTGTAGGCGTCGGATACGGTGTCGGCGAGTTGGGTGCCGAATTTGAGGATGATGAAGCAGACGATGAGACCGAGCATGAAGACTACGATGTTCGCGACTGATATGGTGGATCCTGTTATTGGGTTGGATATTCCTGGAAAGCCAAGAACTACTGCTTCGACGATTACCAGTACTATGACGCCAGCGACTAGTCGTATGAAGGAGGGCATGACAGGAGCAAACGCGCCCCAAGACTTGTTCGAAGTTGAATCTGTCATTCTTTTACACTTGGAAAGATATCGCTATGCGAATGGGATATTGCTGTGTCGAAACCTTGGATAGAATGGTCGAGTTACACTTTGATCTGGTTCTCAGCGTCATGGATAGCGGTATCACTTCTTTAACGAAACGTGATTCGTGGTTCTTCTCATCATCGGAGAAGGCAATGCCATGGTCGGTGGCCAGTAGCCTGCAAAAACGCCCTAGAATCGCCTTAGAATCGAAAACCTGCATGACAGATCCGGGGCTTGGCAAAGAAGGGGCAACGGACTCTTTTTCGGAAGAATCCGGGTACCTACTAGTTGTTCCTTCGCAAAGCAGCAGATCTGCAACACGAGAGTGTAGGGTCCTAAGAGTCCCAAGGAAAACGCCTAGAAAACAGCCTAGGGGTCTATGTCGATGGTAAAATCCGCTGGACAAGAAAAAAATGCGAATGCGGTTGTTGATGGGACCCTGTTAAGATCCTGCTAGCAATAAGACGTCTAGAAAAAATAGGTATGCAGGCCAGTCTCGCGACGCAGAAACCGGGATGTTTCTATATCCCGTTCTAGGCTAACGCGTTCTTTTCCAGAGGTTCGGAACCAGCTGAGGTTCTACCATTTCCAGAGAAGCTGCAGCCAGCTATCATGATGGAATGCTTCAGGTTCGTCCGTCTCCAGATTTAATATGGAACCCAGTAGCTGAGCAGTTCATCGGTTCTGGTCGCTTGGGAAGATAGAGGATAATGACGGTTCACGTCCTTCTAACAGCCGACAACCATCTCGACCCCTCCGCCGTCCAGTACGGTCCCAGACGATTCGAGAGAAAGCGAGACTTCCAACACTCCTTCGATGTCCTAGTCAATTTTGCGCTTGAGAACCGGCCGGATCTCTTCCTGATAGGAGGCGACTTTTACGACGGCATACTGCCCGGCAACCCGACACGAGCCTACGTAGCTGAACAGTTCAAACGACTATACGAGAAAGAGATCAAGACGGTCCTAGTTAGCGGACACCATGACACTCCAAGGAGCATAGAGCAGGGAGTCTCACCATTATCCGTCCACGCCAAAACGGGACACGTCTACTTCCTACAAGACCCGCGCCCAACGCCGAAGATGTTCCATTTCGCGGGCGAAGCGGTCAATGTGACAGGTATGAGTCTCAGCCCCGGTCTCGGTCCAGAACAAGACCCGCTGACTGGACAGGAACTGTCGCGCGAGGGAGACGTGAACATATTCCTCACTCACTATCCGATAGAAGGGTTCGAAGGCTACTTCGGACAAGAGACACATATCGGAAAATCCTCGATCCCCCGAAACTACCAGCTGTTCGCGTCGGGGCATCTTCACCGGCATCAAAAGAACACGATCAACGGGACCACTGTCATGTATCCTGGGAGTACTGAGCGGGTCAGCTTCAACGAGGAGGGAGAGGAGAAGGGATTCTGCTGGCTCGAACTCGACAAGAGTGGCGTACTAAACCAAGAGTTTCACACTACCCCGGCCCGTCCAATGGAGACACTGGATTCCCGGGTGACCGGTGAGGGCGGAAGCCTAACACGACAAGTACAGGATGTTCTAGAGAGGAGACGTGGCGCCGAGAAGATTCTACGAATTAGAGTAACAGGTCGAGTATCTCTCGACCAGCTCTCAACCTACAAACGCTCAGCCCTGCAATCATACTGCCAGGAACGTTTCTTCCACACCGAGTTTGACGAGGACGGCCTGAATGTTCTAACATCTGAGGCGATTGAGTCGCTGCCAAGAACTACGCCGCTAGAAGAGCTCGGCCGCTCATTCCAGTCCCTCCTCACCAACGTGAAGGAGGAGGAGCGCCCGCTCGTTCATGAAGCGTGGAAGGCGACGGTTGCGAGGCTGCAAGAGGAGGGAGTCAGCTGAGACTGGTGAGTCTTCAGGCCCAGAACTTCAAGAAGCTGAAGCTCGCCAAACCGCTTGCACTTTCCGAGGGCATTATTCTCATCACGGGTCTAAACGAGAGCGGCAAATCTACGATTCTAGACGCTGTTCTCTATGCGCTGTTCGGCCGTGTTATTCGGCCGAGCAAGATGCCGAGCAACGAGGATATTATCAGCTACGGGAACGGGGAGGCACAGGTCCGCCTCGAGTTCGACATTGGCGAGAACCGGTATCGTGTGGTCCGGGAGGTTCACAAGACTAGGCCCAACCGGGCCACGCTTGTCGAGGTGCGATCTAACGGGACGACGAAGGCGCTCGCCAGCTCCGTCAAGGATGTCACAGCTGAAGTTGAGCGGCTGTTAGGAGGAATAACCTATGATGAGATTGTTGCGAGCAGCGTTGTCGCCCAGAAAGATCTCGAACGGCTCATTAAACAACGGCTTGATGATCGTAGGAAGGTCATCAACGTCTTTCTCAACCTCGAGAGCTTCAACAAGGTCCAAGATCAACTCGACAATGAACGGAATGGAATTGAAGGCACGAGCAGGACCCCAGGACACCTCACAGTTGAAAGGCAGCGTCTTGAGACTCTTAGCGATCAGCTGAAGGAGTACAAGGAAACAAGCGTTCAGCTAGACAATCTGAATGCAAAGGTCGAGAAGCTCAAGAAGGATCAACAGCACCAAGAGAAGCGGTTTGTTGATACTGACACTCTATACAAGACGCTCAACGAGTACGGAGAAGCGGTCAAAGAACGAGACTCTCTACAGCGAGAGATAGAAGACAAGAGCCTCCTCACAAACAATCTTCAGCAACAACTCTCCAGCGTCGACACACAACGGGCAGAGCTTGGAAGAGCTGAGGCAGAGGTCAAGAAGTATGGCGATCTTGCCGAAGCAGAGAAAGCAATAACACGAGCCTCAGAGGTTCTTGAGAAAGTTCGGAGCGCTGAGCTTCAGATAGCACAGTTCGAAGATCGAGAACAGAGAATCCACACTCAGATAGACGAGACAAACAAGAGAGTCACTAGTGTAGACGAATCGCGCCTCGTCTCTTCAGACAAGCCTCGAAGAGTCTGGTCTTACCTTATGGCTACCGCCGCCTTCGGTGCCGGAGCAGTTCTCTCCTTCATTCTGGGCTTTGCGGCACTATCTATCGCCCTCGGGTCTCTTGCGGTTGTATCACTCCTACTTCTGACTCGACAAATTGTCTCCTTGTCGCAACAAGCCGAAGCATCCAAGCAGCAACAAGACCGCCTAGCTAGTGCTCAGCTTCTCGTTTCTTGGGAGAACGAGTTAGGAGAAGTGAAGAAAGGTCGAGATGTTGCAGACGCGACGATCAGCCAAGGCTCAAGCCAGGTTCTGCAGGTCCTAGGCTCCATCGAATCATACTCCAGCTACCTGCAAGGTTTGACTGATCCCAGAGAGGTCGTGGAACAAGCCTCATCGATCTACAATCAAGACAAACAATCACTCAGCGCAGTAACAGAACGAGTCAATATGCTCCAGAAACGGCTGGGAGAAGAACCCGAACTAAAGCGACGGCTCGCCCAAGCCCAGCTCGACATCGCAATGGTCGAGAAGAAACTCAAGAAAACACTGCTTCCTTCTCTTCCTGATGGAGTTGAATTCTCGGCGGAGCTGCTTGACGAGGCGAGCCAGATGCGTGACAGTCTCAACGAATCAGTGTCTCGTGTGAAGACTCAGATCGAAGAGTCGATGACGCGCATTATCGAGCTGAAACAGTTCCTAGAAGAAAACAAGGGATTGGAGGAGGAGGTCGACGAGCAGAAGCGGAAAGTACTGCTCCTACAGAAGCAGCTGGCTGTGGTCAAGTATTCTATCAAGGGACTCGAGCAGGCTTCTGAATCCTTGAGGAACCGGGTCAAGCCCCAGGTCGAGAGGTACATGAGCCAGATTCTGCCAGTGATCACTTCGGGCCGATACAAGGCAGTTCAGCTGGAGGACGATTATACTGTGAGGGTATTTGATCCGGAGGCGGGAGAGTTTCGGCCGAAAGAAGTATTCTCGGGCGGCACGGAGGATCAGTTGTTGCTAGCTATGAGGCTGGCTTTCGCGCTAGCATTGATCCCTCAAGCTAAAGGACGCAATCCCGAGTTTCTATTCCTAGACGAGCCTCTAGGTAGCTCAGACAAGGTTCGTCGAGAAGGAATACTCGCACTGATGCATGGGGAATTGTCCCAGAACTTCAAGCAGATCTTCCTCATCAGCCACGTCGGGGATCTAGAGGTGGAGGCGGACACTGTGATCGAGATGGAGAACGGGACCGTTCGGGAAGTTGTGTCTCGCAAATCCTCATTACCACAACCGATAGAGATTCCAGCCTGACATGTCTTGAGCCTTGACTGGCTTTACGGCTTCGATGAGCTGAACTCTTACCGACTAGACACGAAGACGGGTAAGGAGCGCCTTGAAGCTCAGATCAAGAATCTTCCCGAGCTACTGAACCTCGCCGGAATAATGCTTCCGAAGAAACCTCGAATTCTCTGCTTGATGGCAGGGTCTTGCATTGAAGGAATAGCATTCGCACAGGTCTACGACGCTGAAGTAACTTGCATTGACATACAAGAACGACTCTTGGCTAAGGGTCTCGGGGAGGCCAAGAAGAGAAAGCTGAAACTTCACGTGGTCCGCGGTGATGTGCGAGAACCGTCAAAGCTCGTCAGTGGGAAATTTGATCTAGTAACTGTTTTGGGACAGCCGCTTCCGCATATTGGGATTTTCGACTTCGACCAGACAATAGGCGGAGTAAAGAAACTCCTTGCGAAGAACGGGACGTTCCTGATTGATCAGTCGGATCTGATCTTCAGAATCCTGCCACAATACAAGGACGCGATGACGCACAACCTGGAACCGCCAGTCTTCAGCATTCACCGGACTCTTAATGCTAGATATGGATACTTCGAACGGCTCTACTACAGCCGAACAAGACACGATTCCTACAAGACCTACCTATGGGCACCATGGATCATCGAATACATGCTGAAGAAAAACGGGTTCACCAATGTAGAGGTCAAGCCCTACGCAGATCCGTACAACATGGCTCAGACCTACTTGCACACTGCAAAAAGCCCAAATCACTAAAGGATTATCCAAATGGAATTAGCAGAGAGAGTAGTCTCTTCACTGAATTCGTAGGAAGAAATCCGCAGACTGTTCTGTTTCATGCCTGACAAGCGCAACAAGTCCTGATCCGGAATTGGGGCAGGCGTTTTGAGATCACGCGCAGTTTGCACGTTGACCTGCACGCTGAGCTACACGATATCAAAAACCGGCGACCGGCTGATTCTGCGCCCTTTTTCGCAAGACTCACCCGGTTCAGCTTCAACTGGCGAGACCCCCCTCCAAAAAATCTCAAAAGCAGTTGCTCCCCGCGACACAAATCCCGACTCTGCGAGGGAATTAACAAAGAGTAATCTCTCCTCCGTTCCGGGGCCCTTCAGAGAAGGAAATCAGCAGACTGTCACGTTTGAAACTGGACAATCGCAGAATAAGCTTAGATCGGAAATCTGGGCAGGCGATTTCAGATCACGAGACTTTCACGAAGGGCGATGGGCTCGATTTTCACTCTGGAAAAACGGTCGACCGTTCCATTCTGCGCCGTAAATTACAGGAATCGCCTAGATCAGTTTCAACTGGCGAGAGCCCTCTAGAAAAAGGGGGGGTAGGAATTTTATTCCCGCGACGTGAGAGTGTCTCTTTGCACAACATAGGCAGGCTGATGATGGCGTTGGTTGAATGAAGTACTTCGATACGGAAAAGATGAGACAGATTAGGGACGAACTGGAAAAAGAGGTTCTGCAGTGGCCAGGAGTCTCGAGTAGGGAGATGATGGGATGCCTCTGCTATTTGCATGGTAAGAGCATGATCGCCTTTCTCGTCACTGATGGAATTGTGATATCGAAGCTCTCTGAGCAGGAGCAGAAGGACTTGTCAAAATTGAGCAATCAGATGTCTTTCAAGATGGGTGGCAAGACTTTCAGGAAGCCAGTCTGGGAGCTAAGAACGCGAGACAACCTACACACAATTCTGCCTTTCCTGAAGAAGGGCTACCAAGCCACTCTGATAGGCAAGAAATGACTCGCGCAATTCGCGAAGGAGCCCACCGTATTCTGTCAGTGGGAAAAACAATTCCTCTCCGTTTTAGTTAGTCATGTCGGCGCCTTTTCTTGGCTTGCAAGTATTCGGCTATGTCAAGTTCGAGGAAGACTTCGCCAATATCTCCCATTGTCTGTTTGAAATGATGCCTTTCGTACAACTGCCTAGCGCGTACATGTATCGTTGAGGTCTCCACACCAACGGAGCCTCTCGTGAGCGAGTCACTAATCGCCTTCTCAAGTAGAACTGTTCCTATTCCTTTTCCTCTCTCTGCCTCCGAGACATAGAAAGCGGATATGAACGCGTTCGGGCCTCCGTCGATGATATCTTCATGCAGGACGTAGTGGATGAAACCGACGACTCTAGAGCTGGCTTTTGCAACAAGTAGCTCCTTTTTTCTGACTGCTCTTTGGACCGAGTTTAGCCGTCCTGAGATAGGTTTCCAGTCAAACCATTCAGATAGAAGATTGTCCACACCGGGGGCATCTGTCATCAACGCTCTCCTTACGACAAGTCCTTTGGACAAGTCTCATCCGGGCCCCTCCGCCAGGGAGGATTGTCTCCACCACGGTGGATAAAGCCTCCGACTAGGTGGTCTGATTCCTAGCCGATGTAGGTTGGGACAGTTGAAGACTGGAAGGATTTGAGAACTCTCAGCAAGGTCTCCTCAGCCTCGCTCCGGTCAGAGTAGTGTTCCTTTAGAGATGAGGTCCAGAGATGGTAGACCATTCCTCCCTGCTCGGCAGCATGGAAGAAACCTAGGTCCTCGAGAGACCTTGTCAATGATAGGAGTCGATCGGAGAGGACTGAAAGACCCGCAGTTATCGTCCAGTCACCTGTCTGGTCAAGCATGACGTGTACGATTCCATCGGAGAAAGTCAGCGATATGCTTCCCCCCGGCCTGAGTGAAGAGTCTAGGAGGCCTGCCATTGACAACGGATCGTAGGTTCCCTGACCACTGAATGGAGCGTTCTCTGTCATGATGATTGCCCGCCTGTGAGAACAGGCTTAACACTCGTGTAACCTAATCCCGCAAACTCGCAGAACTTGTGAGCGAATTCTGGACGTTTATATCGAACAGAAGCCTCTCCAAGTCTTCCCTCGGGCTCAACCATGTCCATGTATGATCTGGAGGAGGATAGGCTTGTAGCGGAGATAACGGGTAGAGGTGCCCGAAGGTTACTCATTCAACTGCCCGACGGGCTAAAGAACGAGGGACCCCGACTTGCCAGTCTAGTCCGAGAGAGAACGGGCGCAGACGTATTTGTCTCAGCGTCCTCGGCCTGGGGCGCTTGCGACCTATCCCTCGACGCAGCTGCGCGTCTGAAAGCTGACCTTCTGGTTCATTATGGTCATAACGAATTTCTGCGCGACGGGTCCAACGGCATACCTGTCGTCTATGTTCCCGTCAAGAGCAGACACGAGATAATCCCAGTCGTGGATAAGGCGCTACCGCTCTTACAGGGACCACGCATAGGATTGGCCACTGTCGTCCAACATCTTCACAATCTTCCAGACACTGTCAAGTTCCTAGAAGAGAAAGGGTTCAAGGTCCATGTTCCCGG
>Ga0209160_1004232_pt1 | contig 11518 bp, 14 predicted proteins | sample GraSoiAngelo_153_FD_186167 | JGI IMG/M metagenome (GOLD analysis project Ga0209160, IMG submission 186167) | Grasslands soil microbial communities from the Angelo Coastal Reserve, California, USA - 14_1009_12_40cm (SPAdes) (version 2) | ecosystem: Environmental > Terrestrial > Soil > Grasslands ...
GAAACCGACGAACAGCCCACGGCCGTGAGCAGTAGCAGTACAACCGCGACAACCGCGCTGAGGAAGGCCATCAAGTTCCCCCGTTTCACCGCGACGCACTCGCGCGTGCCCCAAACTCGGATCATCGCGAACGTTGGCGCTCTTCCCGCCCGCGGTCGTGTACGGCCGGCCGATAACCTCGTAGTCTCCAGTCTCGTCCGAGAGCCGGTCGCCGATGAACATGGGTCGTCGTACCGGCCGCCGCCATGTCACGCGCTCCAGGCAGTTGAGGCTGTCGGCCTTCGCTCTTGTCGCCTTCCTCTCGGGGTGCGGCTTGGTCATCTACGGTCCGTCTAAGTGCATCGCGCGCCCCACCCTGGACCGCGCGCCACGGTGTCCGCTCCCATGCTGAGCCCGTCGCGCTCGTGGGCGAGTGCTCCATCCCCCTTGCGTAGAACGTGGCTCGCCAGCCCTTCTCGTCGTCGCGGGTGAGCTGGAGGTCGTACCCCCGGTGCGCCATGCCGACGGTGACATAGCCACGCGCGGAGCGCATAAAGAGCGCGGTCCATGGAGAGCGGCGAATCCGGCAGCGGCAAAGAGAAGGCGGCCGCGTTGGTCGAGCACGCGTTACTCGATAACCTGGTCCGCCTGCAAGATCACGGTTTTCTGAGGTCTCGCGCTCCGGGCTGAAGAGCGCGAGAAATCTCAGAACGGCCAGGATTTCAGTGGTGACCCCGGCGGGATTCGAACCCGCGATCTCGACCTTGAAAGGGTCGCGTCCTGGGCCAGGCTAGACGACGGGGTCAGCGACCGTCAGTATACCCGAGCTACGGCTGCACTCTCAGATTCGGGTGTCGCAGTCGGAAGTAGCCGCCCATCGCCGTTGCCGCGAGCAAGTTGGCCACGAGGATCGCCGGCCACGCGAGCGCTTGCAGCACGGGGGCGGCGAGCAGCATCGCGGCCGCGATGAACCCGAACTCGAAGAACACGAAGAGCATCAGGATGCCGAAGCCCACGTTGGACTGTTGCTCGGCGAGCGCCAGGAGGCGCGCGACGATGCCGCCGACTACGATGAACGCGAGGCCGTGGACCCAGGTGAACATGAGCACCATCTCGAAATTCGGCACCGCGTCGAGCCACGGTGCGGCGCCGCGATGGAAGAGCGCGGCACCGAGGACCGTCGGCGTGTAGAGCGGACGGCCCTGGATCGAGTCGATGATCAGAAACCAGATGGCCACGGTTGCAGCGCCGACGAGGCCGGCGATCAAGCCCTCCTGGTAGAGCCTCGTGACGTCGCGCGAAGCTTGAGAAGACTCCTCGGTGTGAGAAGCACGCTCGGTGGTCGCGCCGGTCTGAGTGGTCATCACCCTCCCCTTTCTGGGTGGCGAACCGACCCGTTCGACGGATGACCGATTATACCGCCGACCTTCTACCTAAACGCGCGCGTCACGGCGCATCGCGTCCAATCGCGAAGCGGAAGCTGTTGATGCCGACGCGGTAGCCGGTAGCACCGGCAACGACCGGCACGCGGGCCTTGAAGGGAGCGCTCCCGCGCGCCGGCACCATGCCCACGTACGGAATGCCTTGCGCGAGCACCTTGCCCGACTGATCGACGGCCGCCGCATTGACGTAGACGTCGATCACGTCGACAGAGCCATCGTTGTAGACGCGGCCGGACAGCTCGGCCGTAGGCGGGGCCGCCTTGTCGACGGTGTGCACGACGCGGAGAGTCGACGGAGTCTGCGCCGTCGCCGGAGCCGCGGTGGCGACGACGACGATCGAGCAGAGCAGAATGCGGCGCCACGCTGCGTTCGACACGATACGCAACATCTTACGCCAGCCTGTCCCTTCCGGCGCGCGCGATCGCGCCCGACGCATGATAGCGCAGGAAGCACTGCGAGTGCCGTGGTACGCTTGGCCCCGATCAGTCGGAGCCGTCCCCCTGGGAGAACACAATGAGCAATGGAGAGCCGGAAATCCTGATGCCGACAGGCGAGCGGGCAACCGGTGAGTTCGTGTCTCAGCCAGCGAAGCTCCTGCGAATCGCCGCGATGATACGCGAGCTCCTCGAAGAGGTGCGAAAGTCTTCCCCGGACGACGCGGGACGTAAGCGGCTGCGGTCGATCTACGACAAGGCGCTCAGCACCCTGAAGGAGGGCCTGTCGGAGGATCTGCAGAAGGAGCTCGAGACGCTCACCTTGCCGCTCGAGAGCAGTTCGAGCGAATCCGAGATCCGCCTCGCGCAGGCTCAGCTGGTCGGGTGGCTCGAGGGATTGTTCCACGGCATCCAGGCCGCGCTCTGGGCACAGCACGCGCAAGCGCGCGCCCAGTTCGATGAGATGCGCCGTCGCGGTCTTCCCTCCGGCCCGTCGGAAGGCGGCGAAGAACGACGAGAGCCCGGACAGTATCTGTAGTTCCTACCGCTCTCGGCTTCGGCGCGGCCGTGCTTTCCCGAGACTTTCGCGCGCACAAGGAGCCGACGCGATGAAGGCCGGGGCCGTCACGCTGGCCCTCGTGCTAGCTGGATGTGCGCATGTTTCGGGCGTGCGATACACATTCACGCCGTGCAACCCGGGCTTCCAGGACACCGTCAGGGCGTGCTTCTATGAGGCAGGTATAGGCGGGCCTGTTGTTGGGTACGACTTCTACGCGGATTCGGGGATCATTGAGAAGCATTGGAAGAGGCAATACGAAAGCTGCATGTTCCGGCGCGGCTACAACCAGGTCGACGGTCCAACAACTTGGCATCCCAAGGAGCGGTTCAACGGCGCTACGGGATGGCCGTGGCCGAATGATCCACCCCAAAGCGCATGGGTTTGGGTGAGGACTGCGGGTGCCGGGGACCGGCACTACTACGACGCGGTATGTGAGCCATGAGGCCACAATTCGCGCGTGGCTTCGGCGCGCGCTCGCCGAGGTCGTCACGAGCGCGCCGGCCGACATCTCGCGGCTCGCGAGCTACACTGTTCGCCCGTCGCCGTCCGGCGACAATGGTTTGAGCGCCGGACGCTCAAAGCACACAGCCAACGGCGCAGAACCTCAGTTCCATGTCCTGGTGGTTAACCAGTCCATCACGAGCTGCGGGGCCGTGATGACATGGCGCTCGGTGCCGGGTGGCTCTGCGCCGGGTTCATCTTCGGGTTCGCGGCTCCCTGACAACCTCGCCGCTATCGGTACCAACCCCAACTACGGGCCTTCGTATCCGAGGCAGTCGGTGCCGGAGTCACGTTGTCGGTGGGAGTGACTGTGTCGGTGGGAGTCACGCTGTCGGTGGAAGTAACGGTGTCGGTGGGAGCGACGCTGTCGGTCGGAGTGACGGCGGAAACGTCCTGCGCGACGGCGTTGGCGGCGTCCGAACACGCGCTCTCGTTCCCGTCCGTATCCACGGCGGTGACCGCGACGCTGTAGATCGAGGCAGTCGTCAGATCCGTGAGCTGGAAGCTGACCGTTTGATCCGGTGGCGGGATCGAGGTCGAGCTCGCAACCTCAAAGAAGGTGCTGCCAGGGCACGGTGAGTCGGATGTGCTGTAGTAAACGCGATAGAGGGCGAGGCTTGTCAGCGCGCTCCCGTCGGTGTTCGTAGTAGGCGCAGTCCAGGAGGCATTGAGGACGCCGGCGTGGCCCGAGGCGGCTATTAGGAGGACTCCGCCGAGCGTCAGTCCGATCGCGCGAAACCAGCGGACACTTCCTGAACGAAACACTTTTGTATTCTGTCTTCGCATGTGTCGTTGGTGTCCCCGGAATCAAAGGGTGAAGTTGCGATGGGGGAGCAAACGCGAGGAACGGCAATCGTTCGGTGACCGCGCTGAGATCCCCGTGAATCCAACGTGCTCCGAGCTGCTAGTCTGGCGGACTAGCACCTGGAGTCGGTGATCAGAAAACGCCGCGACCGGAGAGACGAAATGCAGGAAGATTTTGAGAGCGCATTCTCACCCGCGGCCTGGCGCGAAGTGCAGCAGCGCCAGCGGTTTTGCTCGGGGATCCAGTCTTAGAGGCTTGTGATCGCATCGGTCGCGCGGCTAGACAGCAAAAGGGACGCCAGACTGCTTCATCCTGCGTTGCCGCACCACCAATTTCCGGATTTTCGTAACGACGGTTGACGATAAAACGTCCGCGTCCACGCCGCAGCGGGCCGCGGCCTCCGGAATTAGCCTCGCTCGACAGTCGGTGAATCGCGGACTTCGCCGAACACCACGGATGGTGAACTCTACAGAATTCTGTCACGAGACGGACACCGCTGACAGGGAAGTGGTGGGGTGCGTTACATAATGGGTTGGCCTGGCGAGATCGTTTTTCGTTCCTGACTCGAGTTGAAAGGGGGCGAGGTTGCCGCAAGCCGCTCCCGGCTGCAAAAGATGGGAGCCGCCCCGGCGACGGGTTCAGCTATCGCGTTCCGCTCGGTAAGCCGATCGTCGACGTCGCTCTAGATAGGGAGAAACGCTCGAGCGCCGTGATCAGATTCGGGCTTGCATAGATAGATGGGATGATCTCGAATCCAGGAACATCCGACATTTTCAGATGAATGTCCCGTACACGGAAGAGTGGGTTGAATGGGAGCCTAACGCACGGGTCACGTCCCCCGCCTCTTTGTACTGAAGGGTGTCGCCCCGGCGTGAGCCGCGCGCGCAGGTCGCGCGTGCCAAGGGCAGCATCACATGGCCGAGAAGATCACACGCCTCGATGCGATCATAGCTCGGCTGGAAGGAGAGACCTGGAACCAGGGAGAACGTTTAGTCGCCCTCACAAGATCGCGCTTTGCTCGACGGAGCACGGGGCGCAGGTGGCGCAGCTTGAAATCAGTCCTCGCGCTTGATGATGCCGGTCACTACAAAGTCGGTGTCGCCGGGTCGGCCAAATACCGTCACCAAGTCACCGGGGCGCAGCAACCTCAGGACCCTGGCACTGACACCACGCAGCAGCATTGTGGCCTCACGGCCGTCAGCTGCCCGAACCACGACGGTGGGCCCGGACAGCGAGCCAATGCGGCCATTGATGCGTTGGGATCGCACTGAAGGAGCATCCGCCGGCCGAGGCGTATCAGCAGGCGGATAGATCACCTGGGCCGCAAGCTGATCAGGACGAGACCCTTCGAAGCCGACCAAGGTCACGGCAGCCCCTCGTTCCACCGTTGGAATACTTGAAACCGCGCGGAGGTCGGCGTAGCACACAGTCCCCTCGTCGCTCTTGAGCACCGCCACGGGCGTGTCAGGGTTGAGTCTCGCCGGGTGGAGGAGCGTTCCAGAGATAACGCGGAAATCGTTGGGTGCTGCGAGAGCGGACACCGGCAGGTACGGAGCAAACAGAGCGATGATGAGAACGAGGATAGCGACCACACTTCTCATAGCGAACTCCCCGAGGCAAGCTGATAGACAGCCTATCGCTTCAGTGAGTCTAGTCGAGGAGATCACGGTAAGAAACTAGTTTCAGGAACGTCGTTTGGGCGAACATTTGGAGGCCCCGCATAACCCCTGGACGGTGACAGGTTCTCTGACCGGGACCGCGGCGAGTGGGTTTGGGACTTAATCGCGTTGGCGCTTACCCGTCTCGAGCTACGGGGATGGTGAACGTAAACGTCGAGCCCACGCCCACCTGACTCTTCGCCCAGATCCGTCCCCCGTGGAGTTCGATGAACTTGCGGCAGAGGGTCAGGCCCAGGCCCGTACCTTCGGCTTTCCTGTCTGCCGTTCCCACCTGCCGGAACTCCTCGAACACCGCCTCCTGGTCCTCGGACGCAATGCCGACGCCGGTGTCGCTGACCGAGACCTCGACAGATGCATCACGTTGCACCGCTGCGACGTCGATCCGCCCACCTTCGGGAGTGAACTTGATGGCATTAGACAGCAGGTTCAGAACAACCTGCCGGATCTTCCGCTCGTCCGCCCGTATCTCGCCCAGTTGACCGTCGATGTTCGTATGCAGGGCGATGGCCCGACGGCCCGCCCGTTCGCGTACCAAGGTCAGGGCGCTGTCGAGGGCCGTCGGCAGATGGAAGTCCGTAAGTTCCAACTCCATCCGCCCGGCTTCGATCTTCGAGAGGTCGAGAATGTCGTTGATCAAGGACAGCAGATGCGTGCCCGAGGCGTAGATGTCTTTGAGATACTCTTCCTGCTTCTCGTTGAGATCGCCAAACATACGTTCCGACAGCACCTCCGAGAACCCGATGATCGCGTTGAGCGGTGTTCGCAGCTCATGGGACATGTTGGCGAGGAACTCGCTCTTGTGCTGGCTGGCAGCGGCGAGTTCGCGGTTTGCCACTTCCAGCTCTTTAAACAGTCGGACGTTCTCAATAGCGATCACGGCCTGGTCTGCGAAGGTCATGAGGAGGCGCATTTCGCTCTCGGCAAACGGGCGAACCTCTGTGCGACGGACGACAATGACACCAATCGGCGAGCCTTCTCGAAGCAGTGGCACCGCCAGCACCGTCCGGACACCCTCGCGCAGCACGTATTCCCGAGCGTCGGGCGGCATGCCCGCGACTTCCTCCTGAGCATCCATCACCTGAACGGTCTCGCCCGTGAGAATGGCTCGTCCCGGTGCGGTGCCGTGGGGAATGGGTCCCTTCATTCCCACGGGACGCGGACCCTGGATTGAGCCTCGTGCCGCAACGTGGTGCAGGACGTCGCCGTCCAGCCGATAGAGCGAAGCGTGGGTAGCGCCGCAAAGCCGAACCGCGCTGTCCAGCAAAGGATCGAACACCGGCTGGAGGTCGGTCGGCGACTTCGAGATCACCCGCAGGATATCGCTTGTGGCCGTCTGCGTATCCAATGCCTCGCGCAGGTCTTTGTTGCTCGCCTGCAGCTCCGTGAACAGCCGTACGTTCTCGATTGCGATCACGGCTTGGTCGGCGAACGTTTGGAGTAGGGTGACCTGGGAGTCAGAGAAGGGACGGACCTCCCGACGGCGAATGTTCAGTGCGCCAATAGCGCTGCCCTCGTGAAGCAGGGGGACCGAGAGCATCGTGCGAAACCCTGCGCGCTGTGCTGACTCTCTGGAATCCGAGAAGTCCGATCCCTCTGGCGCCAGAACGTCTTGTAGGTGTACCGGCTTGCTGTCAAGGATCGTGCGATTGGACACGAAGCTGCGGTTGATCGGAACCAGGTCCTCGCGACCACTGGGGAGAGGGCCGTGGTGCGCGACCCGACGAACGAACTCCCCTTCTCGCAAGAGCACTGTCGCGTCATATGCTCCGCACACTCGCACCGCGTTGATCGCGATGGTATTCAAGACCGGCTGGAGATCTGTCGGTGAGCTGGAAATCGCACGCAGGATTTCGCTCGTGGCCGTTTGCTGGTCGAGTGCTTCTGTGAGGTCTCGATTACTCGTCCGCAGCTCCTTGAACAACCGCACGTTCTCGATGGCGATCACAGCCTGATCCGCGAAGGTCTGGAGCACCTCGATCTGCTGAGGTGAGAAGGGCCCGACGAGGTTCCGCGCCAGGGTGATGACCCCAATCGCCTCCTGCCCGCGCAACAGGGGCACGGCCAACTGGCTGCCGGCTCCCCGGTGCCTCGCGGTGGAAGCGGCAAACTCGGTCGCCGCCTGGAGGTCGGGAACGTGAACGACACTTCGATCCAGGAAGGCACGGCCGGGTGGATAGTCGCGCGCGGGGCGGCGTGGGTACGCCCGCTCAAGCCGCTCGACTCCTTCCACGCTCGCATTGTGATGGCCGGCGAGATGGAGCAGCTCACCGTCGAACCGGAGGACGACTGCGCCGATTCCACCACACAGGGTGACCGAGTTGCGCGCAATCGCGTCGAACACGGGCTGGACGTCGGTCGGCGACTGGCTGATCACGCGCAGGATCTCGGCCGTCGCCGTTTGCTGCTCCAGCCGCTCCTTCGTTTCGTTGAAGAGCCGCACGTTCTCGATGGCAATCAGCCCCTGGTCGGCGAAGGTCTTGACGAGACCGACCTGCTGATCGGTGAATTCGGTAGAGGTGGGTCGCACGACGGTGATCACACCGATAGCGACCCCCTCGCGCACCATTGGTACAGCCAACAGCGACCGGTACCCTCTAATGCGAGCCCTTTCGCGATATGTCGGTGGAACAGCAGGATTCTCCGGCACGTCATGGACTTGCACGATCTGGCCTTCGTGAATCGCCCTGCCGGGAATGCTCTCTGCGTCGACAGACTCTCCTGATGAGGCGCGGACGACGTGGCCGTCTGGCGTCATGTCCCATCGCGCGACGCAGCGCAAGAGGTCCCCCTCCGGACGCCAAACGGTACTTCGAGCGCCCTCGCATAAACGCACGGTGCTTCGCGCGATTGCTTCGAAGACCGGCTGTAGGTTGGTAGGCGAGCTGGAGATGACACCGAGGATTTCGCTCGTCGCGGCTTCCCGGTGGCCACCCTGGGTTAACGCTACTTGACGTTCAGCACTCTCGCGGGTGAGTGATGCCAGGCGGTCGCGGAGTGCCGCAATTTCAGCGAGCAGGTCTGCATTCGCCTCGCGTGGAGTCATAAATCAGTCCTCAACGCTATTCGTCACAGAGCTTCGCCCCTGGACGATTCTCCTGCTGGCACCGGGGACACTTCATCCAACCCCTCACGAGCCAGGTCGGTGACGGTCAGAACGGTGAGACGAACTTAGCTCCTGGGCACAATGAGGGTCAATAACGGCCTTGACGACTGAGATCAACCGGTTGAGAGGCGTTGTCGCTCGCTTGCGGGAGATCGAGCACGGCGCTACTGGATCACCTGATCCGCCCGGTGTAGGAACGTCTGGGGAATCGTCAGCCCGAGCGCCTTCGCGGTCTTCATGTTGATCACCAGCTCGAACGTGGTCGGCTGCTCCACCGGCATGTCGGCCGGCTTTCTGCCATTGAGGACCATGCCAACTTGTTCCGCAGCGCGGCGAAAGGTGTTCACGAAATTTGGTCCGTAAGACGCCAGCCCTCCGAACTCCGCCCACAGGGAATGGTGGAACATCGAGGGCAGGCGATGCTTCAGCGCCAGCTCCGTGATCTGCCGGCGCGCAGGCACAAAGTTGGCTGAACCGAGCACCAGCAGCGCCTGCGCTTTGGCACGTACTGCTTCGGCGAAAGCGGCGTCGTAGTCATACGGTGCGCGTTTGAACGCGAGCACCTGTAGCTCCACGCCCAGACGCTTTGCGCCGGCCTCCGTGGACGCGAGTTGGCCGGTGTTGGAGGTATCTGCGAGGACGGCGATTCTCCGTGCGCTCGGCAACATTTCTTTCAGCAGCTCCACGCGTTTTGCCGGCAGTTCGGATTGAATATGGGTCATGCCGGTAATCCGGCCGCCCGGGCGCACCAGGCTAGCGATATGGCCGGTGGCCACCGGATCGTAATCGACCGCCACCATGACAATGGGCGTGTCCCGACTCGCCTGTTTGATCGCGGCCAGATTCGCTTCGGTCTCCGGCGCCAAGAGTACGTCGCAGTTCTGCCGCGCAAGGTCAGCGGCGAGCTCGGGCAGCCTTTCGATTCGCCCCTGCGCCCTGCGGAACTCGATCACAAGATTGCGCCCCTCGGCGAACCCGAGTTCGCGCAACCGCTGCTCGAAGGCTAGATTGTAGGGCTCGGTGCGCGGCCCCAAGGACAGCCAACCAACCCGATAGGTCCGCTCGGCCTGCTGAGCCAGGGCGAATCGGGGCCAGGCCAGTGCGCCGCCGAGCGTCATGAGGAATCGTCGTCGATTGCTCATCTGATCATCTTGTCGGATGGCACCTCGGTGGAGGATGGCTGGCGGGAGTCTAGCCGAACGCCACGATGCGTACCAGCGCCCCGGCCTGGGCGAGCACCGGGGCGCGGGGCCAGCGTGCGCTATTCGATCACCTGGTCTGCCCCATTCCCCTCAGGCCGCCTCATCGTATTGACGACACGGGTACTCAGGGCGAGTTCCCGGCTACGGGGTGTACGGGGCGCCCGGCATACCGGAGTTGTGCTGATCGACGAGCAGCCAGCGACCGGCGGCCTTGACCCACGTCTGGCTGTTCCGCTGCATCATCGTGCTCATCCTCCCGTTCTTGTCGATGAATGTCTGATCGGTATAACTGTTGACCACGACGACGTTGCCTTCCTGATAGACGCGGTACGTGACCTGGCGGCCCAATTCCTGGCGCGTCGGATAGTTCTGGAACAGATTGGTAAGGAACGCGCGAAACGCCTGCTTTCCCTCGATCCTGAATCCTGCGCGAGCTACTGTGGCTATCACGTTGTCGGCAACGTCTGCCAGGAGTCCGTCGATATCGCCCTTGGCGCCCGCCTCTCCTCGCTTCCGGTTAATATCCGCGATCTCCTTGGCCGGATCAGCCTGCGCCCAGACCACAGGCACCGTTCCCAACAGCAAGACCAGGGCGAGAAACCCGCTCAGCATTCTCATCATGTCCTCCTTCATCCAGATGGTTGAGAACGACCGCATGGGCACCTCGGTGAGGATGGGTGGCGGGAGTCTAGCAGACCCTGAAGGTTACTTCAGCTATGAGTCCATCGCCCTTCGTTGGGAACGCCCGAAGTAAGATCGGCGAACGTAGTGTGAAGCCTGCCGTGCGACTCAGTTCAGCGACGCCACCCGCAGCAGACCCAACGCTGCATCCTCAGACGTCACCCACCGCTCAAACACCACCCCACACGAGCAAGCCACCGTGAGCCGATAGCCCTTCCACGCGGGCTCCGTGGCATCGGCGGCCAACGAGCCGTGCGGACGGTGGTCTTGGACGAACTCCTCAAGGTCGGCGAAGAGGGCTCGAGACGATGGCGTCGCTCCGCTCCTCATTTTCCCGGATGGTCGAGAAGCCGCTCGACGGCCGCGACAAAGTCACTCACCTTGAGCGGCTTGCTCTGAAAGGCGTCGAACCCGGCGTCCGTAATCTTCTGCCGGTCTGCGGTCATCACCGACGCGGTCATGGCCATGATGGGAATTCCTCGAGTGGCCTGCTCGGCTCGCAGCTGTCGTAGCGCCTCGATCCCATCGATTCCGGGGAGGCGAATGTCCATCAGGATCAGGCTCGGATGTCGCTCGTGGGCGAGACGGACGCCCTCTTCCCCCGTCTCGGCCTCGATGATCTCGTACCCCTTGAACGTCAACACGTCCCGGACGAGCTTGCGGTTCTTGTCGTTGTCCTCGACGACGAGGATCAGCTCATTCGCCACGGCGCACCGGGATCGTGAACGTGAACGTCGAACCCACGCCCACTTGACTCTTTACCCAAATCCGGCCGCCGTGGAGTTCGATGAACTTTCGGCACAAGGTCAGACCGAGGCCGGTCCCCTCGGCCTTCTTTTCGGCTGTCCCGACCTGCCGGAACTCCTCGAACACCGCCTCCTGGTCCGCGAGCGCGATGCCGACCCCCGTATCGCTGACCGACACCTCCACGGACCCGTCCTTGGACACGGCCGCGACCCCGATCCGCCCGCCCTCCGGCGTGAACTTGATCGCATTCGACAAGAGGTTCAAGACGACCTGTCGGATCTTTCGCTCATCAGCCCGAACCTGCCCCAGTCGCTCATCGACATTCAAATGCAGGGCGATGCTCCGTCGTCCAGCCCGCTCGCGGACCAGGGTCATCGCGTTGTCCA
>Ga0209160_1004238_pt1 | contig 11501 bp, 7 predicted proteins | sample GraSoiAngelo_153_FD_186167 | JGI IMG/M metagenome (GOLD analysis project Ga0209160, IMG submission 186167) | Grasslands soil microbial communities from the Angelo Coastal Reserve, California, USA - 14_1009_12_40cm (SPAdes) (version 2) | ecosystem: Environmental > Terrestrial > Soil > Grasslands ...
ATCGAGGACCAGATCAAGGCGATCGAGGACGAGATCCAGAAGACGCCGTACAACAAGAACACCCAGCACCACATCGGGAAGCTGAAGGCGAAGATGGCCCGCTTGAAGGAGGAGCTCCAGCTCCGCCAGCTGAAGAGTGGCGGGGGTGGGCCCGGATACGCGGTGAAGAAGAGCGGGCACGCGACCGTGGGCCTCGTCGGCTTCCCGAGCACTGGGAAATCCACCCTCCTGAACCAGATCACGGACGCCGTGAGCGAGGTCGCGGCGTACGCGTTCACGACCGTCACCGTGATCCCCGGGCTCATGGAGTACCGGGGCGCGAAAATCCAGGTCCTGGACATGCCGGGCCTCATCCACGGCGCCTCGAGGGGAAAGGGCCGCGGGCGAGAGGTCCTGAGCGTCACCCGGTCCTGCGACCTGATCATCCTGATGGTGGACGTCTTCGAGACGAACGTGCAGGTCCTCGAGGAGGAGCTGTACCTCGCGAACATCCGCCTGAACCAGAAGCCCGCGGACGTCGTGATCTCGAAGGCGAACCGCGGAGGCCTGACGGTGAACCCGACGGTGAAGCTCAAGTCCATCGACGTGGAGACGATCGCGGACATCTGCCGGGAGTGGGGCGTCCTGAACGGGACGGTCGTCGTTCGGGAGGACATCACGGCGGACCGCCTGATCGACGTCCTGGCGGGGAACCGGATCTATCTGCCGTCCTTCGTGGTCCTGAACAAGATCGACCTCGTGACGCCGGACTACCTGAAGACCGTCGAGGCCCGGCTGAAGGGACGGAAGATCCTTCCGATCTCCGCGATGAACGGGGTCGGTCTCGACCCGCTGCGGGAGGATATCTACAACTCCCTCCGGTTCATGCGGGTGTACCTGAAACCCCAGGGGAAGGAGGCGGACCTTCGGGAACCGCTCATCGTCCGGGAGGGCTCGAGCGTCGGCGAGGTCTGCGACGCGATCCACCGCGACATCCGCAAGAAGTTTCGGTACGCGAACGTCTGGGGCGAGTCCGCGGTCTTCCCGGGACAGAAGGTTGGCGTGAGTCACACGCTCCGGGAAGGCGACGTCCTCACGATCGTGGCCCGGAAGCAGTGAGTCCTGCGGCGGCCGTCTACGCGAGGCGGTGCATCCGGGTGAGGTCGTCCCCGAACCGCTTCAGGGATTCCGGGACGGAGATGCCGTCGATCGGTTGCCCGAGGGGGATCGTCCGGTCCTTCTTCGCCTGCCACACCATCGAGTTGAACGCCTCGATGTCCGGGGTGAGCGCCGTGAGCTCTTCCCGGACCCCGGCCCGGATGCTCGGGAGGAGTTCCCCGTGGACGCTCCCGCCGTACACCTCCCGCCAGATCTTGTCCGTGCAGAACGGGACGATCGGCGCGAGGAGGCGGAGGAGGTCTTGGAGGACCGCGTGGAGCGTGTACACGGCCCCGTCGTCCCCCTCGTACGCGCGGGCCTTCACCATCTCCACGTAGTGCGGGGCAAATCGGTTCCACAGGAACTCGCGGCACCGGTTCGAGGGGATGTACGCGTTGTGTTCCTCGTAGGCGCCGCGGCACTCCGAGACGAGGGCGTTCAGCTCTGCGAGGATCCATTCGTCCGACGCCTTCAGCTTCCCCGCGGGGATTGGCGGGAACGCGGAGATGAACCGGGCGACGTTCCACAGCTTCGTGAGGAACTTGCGGGCGCCGCCGATCTTGTCCTCGGAGATTCGGAAGTCGTCCCCCGGTCCCGTCTCGCTCGCGCCAAAGTACCGGATCGCGTCCGCCCCGTGCGCCTCGATCAGGGGGTCCGCGGGGAGATAGTTCCCCGTCGTGCGGTGCATCGCCCGCCCCCGGGCGTCGAGGCCGAGGCCGTGGATGAACACATGGTGGAACGGCTTCTTCCCCTGCGTCAGATACGATTTCAGGGTCGTGTAGTACAGCCACGTCCGGACGATCTCCCGACCCTGGGGCCGGAGGTGGGCGGGGAAGTTCTCCTCGAAGAACGCGTTGTCGATCCGGTACCGGGTGACCCACAGGGCCGAGCAGCTCGAGTCCATCCACGTGTCGAACACGCGGTCCTCCCCGACGAACTCCGTCGCCGCGCAGTTCGGACATTCCTCGAAGGGCGCGGGGTCCTTCCATGGGCGGTAATATTTCCCCGGTTTCGGGGCGAGCGCGAGTCCGCACTTCCCGCAGTACCACAGCGGGATCTCCGTGTGATAATACCGGTTCCGGCTCACGGGCCAGTCGATCGTGAGGGAGTCGATCCAGTCCAGCAGGAGCTGCCGTTGGCGTGGCGGGTGGAACGTCATCTCCATCGCGATCTTCCGGAGGGGCTCGCGGAACTCCAGCTGCTTCAGGTACCAAGCCTCGGAGGACAGGAACTCCACCGGGGTCCGGCTCCGTTCGCAGAGCGGGGTCTTGTGCTCGATCGCCTCCACCTTCTCGACGAACCCTTGGGCCTCGAGGTCCTTGAGGACCTTCGCCCGCGCCTCCTCCACCAGGAGGCCCGCGTACGCTCCGGCGACCTTCGTCATGCGGCCCTCCTCGTCGATCGCCTTCACGGGGTCCAGCTGGAGCTCGCGGAATAGTCGGACATCGACCATGTCCCCGTACGAACAGATCATCGCGGCCCCGCTCCCGAAGTCCATCCTCGCCTCCGGGTGGGCGCGAACAAGCGCGGCTCCGCCGAACATCGGGACCGTCGCGGTCTTTCCTACGGCGGTCGTCCACCGGGCGTCCTCCGGATGGACGATCACCGCCCGGCACGCCGGCAGAAGCTCGGGGCGGGTCGTCGCGATCGTGACGGAGCCGCCCCCCTCGAGGGGGAACCGGATCCAGACCAGCGTGGAGGGGAGCTCTTCGTAGAGGATGTCCGCCTCCGCGAGCGTGGTGCCGCAGGAGACGCAGTAGAATGTCGGCCGCTCCCCGCGGTAGAAGAGCCCCTTGTTGAACAGGTCGATGAAGATCCCCTGGCTGTACGCGCGGTACACGTCGGAGTCCGTGTAGTACGTGTTCGCGAGGTCCATCGTCATCCCCATCCGGCGGGCGATGCCGAGGATCCCCTCCCCGATGCCGGAAATCTCCTCCCGGCATTTCTCGATGAACTCCTCGCGGTCCCACTCGTGGAGGGGCTTGTGGTACTTCTTCTCCACCGTCCGCTCGATGTTGATCCCGTTCCGGTCGAGTCCCATCGGGAAGAGGACCGCCTTGCCGAGCATCCGCTGGGCCCTCGCGGACATGTCGATCAGCGAGTACCCCACGACGGCCCCCGGATGCCACTCCCCGCTCGGGTACGGCGGGGGCGTGTCGATCACGTACGTAGGGCCGCGGTCCGGGTTGAACGCGTACAGCTCGGGCTCCTTCGCCCAGAGGTCGAGGATCTCGCGCTCGAACGCGAGGTCCCACTGCTTCCCCTTCAACCTGGGCTCCGGCATGTGCGGTGCAGCCCTCGAAAGGGGGAGGGCCTAAAAGCCTTGCCCGTCGGTACGACATCGTCCCAGACCGACTCGCCATCAAAAACGAGAACGGGGCGAGAACGGTTATGTATCCCCCGCCCAAAGGCCGGACCGACCGTTCTCCGGGGTCGTTCATGGTACTGAGGCGGCATCTCAAGGCAAAGATCTGCCTCGTCGGAGAGGCTTCGGTCGGGAAGACCTCCCTCATCCGCCGGTATGTCGAGAGCCAGTTCAGCGACGCGTACCTGATGACGATCGGCGTGAAGGTCTCGAAGAAGCGCCTCGACATCGAGATCCCGGGGGAGCCCGCCGCCGCGCTCCTCGAACTCGCGGTGTGGGACGTGATGGGCCAGCCCAAATTCCGGGAGCTCCTCCAGGAGGCGTACTTCACCGGTGTCTCCGGCATCATCGGCGTCGCCGACCTCACGCGGCCCGACACGGTCACCGCGCTGTACGAGTGGATCGACCGGGTGGACCGGGTGACGAGCCAGGCCCCCCTCGTCCTCGCCGGGAACAAGGCGGACCTCGTCCCGAAGGAGAAGCTGCGGACGGGGGATCTCGAGGGTCTCGCCCAGGCGTTCCACGCGGAATGGCGGCTCACTTCCGCGAAGACTGGGAAGAACGTCGAAGAGGTGTTCCAACTCCTTGGCGGGCGGATCGTGAATCGTGCGCTGAAGGCCCGCCCCGAGATCGGGATTCAGGGCGGAGCTCCACCGGCCCCGCGTGGCGCCGACCCGGACCCGGCTCCGAAGGCCGGCTGACGAGATCAGCGGTCCCGTGGCGGGAGCCGGACGCGCGTCTCCTTTGCGGACACCTTCGTCACCGTGAATCGTTTCGCGAGCCCATGAAGAATTTTCTCGGCCGACCCGGGATGAATCGGCGGGTTGAATCGAAAGCCGACACGAACTCGAGTCCGGAAGAGGGACCGTCGCACCCCGACGAGAGCCCCGTGCCTCGGCGCACCCGCGGAGTCCCTCGCGTCCGTCCACGCGATGCGGATCCCGACCTCCTCGCTCACCTTGGCGATCTCGTGGCGAACGGCCGAGGGATCGTCCGTCGATAGTTCCACGGCGAGGCGCGACACGGTCTCGGGCCCCTCCCGATGTCGGCCCTTCCGCGGTTTCCTCAAGGAGGACGACGCGCGAAGCCATTCCTCCGCCTCTGAGGTCCCCCACACCCACGGCGGCTGCGGGAGGGAGGCCGTCTCTCGCTTCGCCACGGTCCCGTTACGGCGGGCGCACGTAAACCTACTCGATGTACCGAAGCGCCTCCGCGGGTGGGATCCTCGACGCCCGCAGGGCGGGGGACACTGTGGCCGCGACCGTCGCCCCCAGGGCGATCGCGGTGATCACCGCCAGGTTCCCCCACGGGATCACGAACGTCGCGAAGTCCGCGAAGAGGACCGTGTACACCTTGTACGAGAGGACGACGCCCAGGGCGACCCCCACGAGGATCCCGAGGGCCGCGATGAACGCGATCTCGATCAGGAAGGATCGCAGGACCATCTCCCGCGTGAACCCGATCGCGCGGAGGGCGCCGATCTGCTGCCGCCGCTCGACGACGGCCCGTGCGGTGACGACCCCGAGCCCCGCGATCCCGACCATCAGGCCGATCCCGAGGTACGCCTGCATCAACGTGAGGACCTGTTGGGAGGCGTCGAACGCCCGCCCAATCTCCTCCCGGATGTCGATCGTCCGCAGGCCGTACCGGAAGAAGATCCGCTCGAGCTCCCCCCGCATCCACTTCGTGTCAATGCCCGGCGCGAGCTGGAAGAAGTACGCCGTATAGGTGCGGGACACGTTGAACGTCGTCTTCACGACGGACTGGTCCGTGAAGATCCCGGAGGTGAACTGGAGAGCCTGCTCCAGGACCCCGAGGATGATCAGACGCACCTCGCGTCCCGCGCCGTCGGAGACGATCACGGTATCCCCAGGGGACGCACGGAGTCCGCCCCCGGGCCCGACGAACTGGTTCGGGCCCGTCACGGAGCGGTCAACGACCGCGTACGAGCGGTTCAGAGAGAGCGCGTGCCACACCTCTTTGCGCTCAATTTCTGGGTTCGGGTCGACGAGGTTCACCCGCGTCCCGTTCGCGTCCAATATCCACGGGAGGTGCTCGTGGAACCCGTACTGGTTCGAGTTCACGAGGAAGTTGTCAATCCCCCAGAGGGTGTAGTCAAACTTTACCGTAGAGTTCTCCAGATTCACCTTCGCGGGGAGGACGGTCGCAGATGCGACCCCGCTGTAATTTCCGTAGAAGTGGTCGGGGGTCAGATTCTCGAACAGGATCCTTCGGAACTGCGGGATCTCGCCGTACGTCACAGTGAAGCCCACGATGTCGTAACCCCCGGACTGCTGCTCGATGAACCGCTGGATACTCGCACCCTGGAGCGCCTGGACCATGGAAATCACGGTGACCGTGAACAGGATCAGCGCGAACATCGCGAGGGTCATCCCCGTCCGGAACGGGCGCTCCGTCGGGTACGACATTGCGATCCGGGCCGCCGGCCGGCCCTTCCGCCGCGAGCCCGCGACGAGGATCGCCTTCAGCGCGGGGGCCGCATTGAAGACGGCCACAAGAATGCCGCCGAGGACGAGGAGGAGCCCGATCGCGACGAACAGGACGGACTCCTCGTCCTGCCGGAGAGTTACGAAGTGCCACGGCCCGAGCTGCCACACGAGGTTCGCGAGCCCCGCGATCGTCACGGGCCAACGAGCGGGAACCCATCGGGAGGCCGCGACCGCGAGACCGAGGGCGAGGAGGGGGATCCCCGCGACCTTGCCGAGACTGTAGTCGTTCACGAACCCGTACGTGACACCCGCCACGCCGAGGACTGTGAGGACCGCGCCCGCCCCGAGGAATAGAGACGCATGGTGGCCCTCCGGCTCCCGCAGGTCCCGGACCGCACGGACGACGTTCAGTCGGGAGATCCGCCATGCGGCGAGGGCGACGGAGAGGAACGTCATCACGGTCCCCGCCGCGAACGCGAGCAAGAGGCTCGCGGGGTCGAAGTAGAACTCGACCCGGATCCCCTCCTGGAGAGGGACGAGGATCCCGAAGAAGTACACCATCACGGCTCCGAGGGCAAGGCCGACGAGGGATCCGAGGGCGGCAGCCGCGAACGCGAACGCAGACCCCTCGAGGAGGAACGCGGTCGTTAGGTCCGATCGCTGGAGACCGATCGCCCGAGACACGCCCATCTCCGCCTTCCGCTCCTCCGCCATCATCACGAAGATGTTCACGATCAGAAGGAGCCCCGCAACGACACTGAACGCCCCCATCACGAGGAACAGCTCCGTCGCGTCCCGCCCGAGCTGCCGCGCGCTGTTAAGGGCGTCCGCCTTCGTCGGGGAGGCGACGAGTTGCCATCCGTTCTCCGCGATCACGAGGGTCGCGTCCCGCGTGACCCGTGAGGACGCCGCGACCCCGTCCGCTACGCCACCGACGTTCGAGATTCGGATCAGGTTGATCCGCCCGGACTCGCTGAACGACGTCTGCGCGTCACGGAGGTCCATGAAGACAATCGGCCGGAGGTCCCAGTTCCCCTTCCCCGCGTCCACCACGATCGCCTCCACCCGCCGGTACACAAGGGTCTGGTTCGTGGTTCCGTAGAACAGGGTGAGGATGTCGTCCCGGCTCGCGTTCAGTGTCCCCGCCGCGCGCTCGTTCACGACGACGGAACTCGGGGGGAGGTTCGAGAGACGCACGGGGCTTCCGTCCCGCCGGACGAGGTCCCCGAAGCCCGCCTCCCGGGCGTCGTCGAGGCCCATCACCGTAACGTCCTGGCTCCCCTTGCTCCCGTTCGGATTCCGGACGGGCATCTGCTTCACGAGCGCGGGGGCGAGCCCGTCGATCGGCGAGCTCCGGTTCGCGAGACCCGAGCGCAGGGCGGGCACGACGCTCTCGTTGAACGACAGGAGATTCCGGTCCACCGGGTTCGAAACGGTCTCGTCCACGAGGTCGAGGCGGTCGTACACGTTCTGCACGAAGATGTGGTTCAACGTGTCCCCCACGACGAGGGAGGACGAGATGATCGCGGTCCCGACGAGGAGACCGAGGACGGCGATCACAACGCGGGCCTTCCGGCGGACGAGGTTCCGCGCCGCCATCCGGGCGAGCATCGGCTTCGCGAGGGCGAGGCCGCCGACGATCGCCGCGAGGAGGACGAGCACGGCCGCGGGCAGAATCAGGTCCGTCACGAGCCCACCCGCCCCGTGACCTCCTCGACGATCTGCCCGTTCCGCATCCGCAGGATCCGGTCCGCGTACCCGCCGATCGCGGCATCGTGGGTGACGACGACGAACGTCTGTCGGTTCCCGCGGTTTGTCTCGTGGAGGAGCTGCATGATCTGCGCGCTCGTGTCGCTGTCGAGGTTCCCCGTGGGCTCGTCCGCCCAGACGATCGCGGGACGGTTCGAGAGGGCCCGCGCGACGGCGACCCGCTGCTGCTGCCCCGCGCTCAGCTCGGAGGGCTTGTGGCGGGCCATGTCCGCGAGGCCGACGGCCTCCAGGTACTCGGTCGCGCGCACGCGGGCGTCCTTCGGCGGGACGCCGGCGACGAGGAGCGGCAACTCCACGTTCTCGAGCGCATCGAGGACGGGGAGGAGGTTGTACGACTGGAAGATGAAGCCCATCCGGAGGGCCCGGTACTTCGTCTTCGCGCGGTCGCTCATCTTGTTCAGCGGGACGCCCTCGATGAACACCTCGCCCTCCGTGAGGTCGTCGAGGCCGCTGAGGCAGTTCAGGAGCGTGGTCTTGCCGCATCCCGACGGACCCATCACCGCGACCATCTCCCCCTGCCGGATCTCGAGGTCAATCCCCCGCAGCGCGTGGACCCGCACGGCGCCGGAGTTGTACACCTTGTGGGCCTTCACGGCCCGGACGAGGACGGGGTCCGCCATGGCGATTCGATTCGAGCGGGGGCGGCCTATTTAGCGTTTTGGCGGGGAGAATCACTACTGGGGCCGCGCCTCGTAGAAGTGAATCAACCAGTCTTCCTCGAGTCGGGCCCCGCCCGCCCGCGCCCGCAATTCGGCCCCGGCATCCTCCAGGAACGCCTTGCGGGTCTCCGTGTCCATCGCTGCGACCTCCGCCTCGTTCGCGCCCCACGCCAGCCGGAAGTCGACGAACGACTCCGGAGGGTCGAACACGGCGCTGATCGTCTCCGTTCGCACGGCGACCTTCCGGAAGCCCGCCTTCGCGAGGGCGGTCTTCACCACGGCCGGGTTCCGGAGGTCCTTGTACCCCTGGCTCGTCCGGAAGTATTCGGACGCGGCTCGGATTTCCGAGAGTTTCTTCGGAGGATCGCGGACCCGATGACGGTCCAGGGCCGCAAGGAACACGTCGAACGCCGAGTCCGACATGTCCCCCCATTCCGAGAACACGAACCTGCCCGCGGGGTTCAGGACCCGCGCGACCTCCGTGAAGCAGCGGTCGTACCCGATCGCGGGGACCCCGAGATTGCTCGCGACGCCGTCGAAGAGCCCGCCTCGGTACACGATGTTCCGGACGTCGAGCATCTCGAACCGGACAGACTTGACGCCCAGGCCCGCCGCGCGGTACGTCGCCGCCGCGATGGCGCCGTCCGCGAGGTCGATCGCGACCATTGGCCGGGGCAACACCTTCGGGGCGATCATGCACGCGAGGAGGCCCGTGCCCGTACCAAGGTCGAGGAACATCTCGCCGGACTTCGGTGCCGCGAGGGCGAGGACCCGCTCCGCGATAGGAGCGAAGTGCGGGGTGACAATCCGGTCGTACGTCTCCGCCATTCGGGAGTACTCGTCCGTCAGGAGAAGGACGACCTCCTCGGGGTTCACGGCGCAGGCGATGGGGACCGTCGGCTTAACGGTTGACGTCCCACACCCGCGCAGAGACATGGCCGATTATCCTCATGTAAGGATACTCGGCAGCCTCCTCGCACATCCCCGCCACGGCATCGTCGGGGGCATCGTCCGGAAAGATTGTTAAGGGAGGGGGAAGTAACCCGCCCCTGATGGCGGTCCTCGAGCCCCGCTTCCGTGAGGAGCAGGTCGCGATCGTCACGTCCTTCATCCGCCACCATTTCGCCGAGTCCGGGGCGCACGGCATCGTCCTCGGGATGAGCGGCGGGGTGGACTCGTCCCTGGTCGCCGCGCTGTGTGTGCGCTCCATCGGCGCGGCGAAGGTCCTCGGCATCTGGAGCGGAGAGGGCCCTGCGAAGGGCGCCGAGTTCCGCGACGCGGCGGACTGGGCGAAGGACCTCGGAATCGCACTTCGCGCGTTCGACATCGCGCCCCTCGTCTCCGCGGTCCAGCGGCCTCTGAAGATCCCGAAGAAGGATCGAGTCTCCCGGGGGAACCTCAAGGCACGGATCCGGATGATCCTGCTGTACGCGATCGCGAACACGGAGAACCGCATCGTGATGGGGACGGGAAACAAGTCCGAGCTCGCCTGCGGGTACTTCACGAAGTTCGGCGACGGTGGCGCCGACTTCCTGCCGATCGGGGACCTGTACAAGACCCAGGTGCGGCAGATGGCCGCGTTCCTCGGCGTCCCGAAGCGGATGGTCGAGAAGGTCCCGACCGCGGGCCTTTGGAAGGGGCAGACGGACGAAGGCGAGCTCGGGATCCGATATGGGGACCTCGACCGCGTCCTGCTGGGGATCGAGATCCATCTCACGCCCGACGAGATCGCCGCACAGACCGGCCTTCCGATCAAGAAGGTGCTTCACGTGGAAGGGCTCGTCGCGGCCTCAGTCCACAAGCGGAAGCCGCCGCTAATCCCGAAGATAGGGATCCGGACGTTTGGCCTCGACTGGCGCGAGTGAGGACATCCGCCCGCCGAACGTCTCGAGGAAGGCCGTCTGGGAGTCGACGTCGAACACGACCTCGTCCACCTCGGCCCCGAGGACCGCCCAGAACCGACGGGGCGTCCGGAGCTTGAGGGCGAGGAGCCCGACCTTCGAGCCGGTCACGAACAGCCGACGCTTCCCCACCTGCGCGCGGAGGCCGAGGGGTGCGTCCCCGTCGAACTTCGACACGGACTCGATCTCCCGCAACGGGAAGGCGCCACGGAAGTACCACCCCTGTCGAAGGATCAGTCGGCTCGTCGTGAGCCAGTGGTTCGTGAGGAGAGGGGAGATACCCCAGACCAACGTGAAGGCCCCGAACAGGACCGCGATCCCTGCGACCCATCCCGGGGGGGCGGCGAGCTGGAGACCGAGGACGATCAACGCGAACACGACAAGGGCGAGGAGGAGAAGGAGCCGCTGAACGAAGAATCCGTGGCCGTAAGGGAACTCCCTCCGTTTCTGCGACGGCACGGTCCGGGCACCTCAAGCGTTCCGACTCGTAATCACGGACGGCATCACCTCCACGCCCATCAACGTTGCGAAGGCGGACATCGCCTTCTGTCGGTTCGCGGACAGCCCGAACAGCGGATGAAGCTCATCGCGAGCCGAGCGATAACTTTCAAGGTCGCAGGGTCGTCGAGTTGCATTCTCCTTCGAGAATATAAATCACAACTTTCGCGCGATGTCGATTTGCGGTGCGACCGATGAGAAATCCATTTATAGACCCCGGGGCTATCCGCGCGCGCTTGATTTCATCCGCGCGTCGTTGCGCGGAATCTCGCATTCTAGGGGGAGCCGAAACACATGGAGGAAAGCATCTTCCAGCCGTACATCGGGTCACGTCCCATCTTCAAGATGGACCGGGACATCCTGAGGCCGTCGTTCGTCCCGGACCGGCTGCCGCACCGGGAGGAGCAGGTGGACCAGCTCGCGCAGATCCTCGCGACCGCGCTGCGGGGGGACCGGCCGAGCAACGTTCTGATCTTCGGGAAGACGGGGACGGGGAAGACCGCGGTCGTCAAGTACATCGAGAATGAGCTGAAGAAGCTCGACGGCGGCCGGACGGTCACGTACGTGTACATGAACTGCGAGATCGTGGACACCCCGTACGGCGTGCTTCAGAACGTCGCGAACCGGTTCGTCGAGAACCTGAGCCAGCGGATCCCGTTCACAGGGCTGTCCACGGACCGCGTCTATCAGATGCTTGTCGAGAAGTTGGACGAGGAGAAGC
>Ga0209160_1004239_pt1 | contig 11499 bp, 9 predicted proteins | sample GraSoiAngelo_153_FD_186167 | JGI IMG/M metagenome (GOLD analysis project Ga0209160, IMG submission 186167) | Grasslands soil microbial communities from the Angelo Coastal Reserve, California, USA - 14_1009_12_40cm (SPAdes) (version 2) | ecosystem: Environmental > Terrestrial > Soil > Grasslands ...
TAGAGGTTTCGCTGGCCTAGGTATTCAAGGTCCGCCAATAGCAGGAGGGCGAACAGGGCCGTCGATCCGATCAGGAACACATTAAGGGCCGCCCGCCGCCACTCGACTTTTCCTGATCCCAACCTTGGCTTCGCCTTCGGTTGATCGTAGGTGCCACTCTCTGTAGGTTTGCCACTGGCGTGCCCGTTCTTGATCTTGGAGGCCGCGAGTGAACCCATGGTAGGCGATGGTGAACCCGTACAGGGCCGATGCGGAGCCCAGGATGCTCAAGACGACATCGATTTCGGCCATCGGTCTTCGGATTCGAAACCGGAACCCCCGGCCGCCTTTCCGCGATTGCCGCGAACGAATTGTCGAATGACTTCCGTTACAGACGATCAATGGTTTGCCCGTCATTCGGGGACCCACGACCTACCGAGTGTCCACGAGAAAGACCTGTGCTGAATCGAAACCCAATTGTCGCCACTTGGGGAGCGACCGACATCCTCATCCTTGGAACCTTGACGGAAAGGTACTTCATCAGGTTGATGCGGATTGCAACCCAAGTCAAGGTCTTGGCAGGACACGGGCTCTCGATGACCGACACAAGGCGGAGACTGGGTCGGTGGCTCAAGAAGTGGTTCATGAAGTTCTACCTGAAGATAGACGAAGTTGCGACCATAATCACCTATTCCCTGTCGATTCCGATCTTGCTCCTCTCCCTTTTATTCGCCGACGTTCTGGAGGTTTTGAGAGGACGGTTGTGGGTCCTTTCCACGGCGTACCTTGGGTTCCTCTGCATGACTACGCCCGTGTTCATCTACGGGCGTTGGAAAACTCATCATAGGTCAGGGGGCATCGGACGTGTGGAATTTGTCTGTTGGCTGTGCGAGCAATCGATGAGTGCAGATTATCTTCCGGGGGAGCGGCCTGTTGGAATCTGTCAGACCTGCGGAATTCGAATGGTCGAGAAGTCTTTTACTCCGATCCGGTTCCGTAACCGTTCGATGCCTGAAATCGACCTAGATGACGTCCAAGACGAGTAAGCGGGCCGATGAACCCGCCATGCCGCTCGGAAGTTTTCGCGTAGCCAGGCGCAATACTGTTTCGCGTTCCGTGGTAAGTGCTTGCAGCGTCGCTCCATTGTTCATCATGGCATCGTTCACCAAGGTTTCGTGTCCTTGAGCCTCTCACTGTTACAGAGAACCCACTGCGAAACACGCGGAGGATTTAAGGCGTATCAATCGATGGAACTTTCATGGCAACCAAGCACGATTCCACTATTCGTCCCGTGAAGAAAGCGAGATCCGCACCTCCGGAGCCATCGGACAGAAGCCCTGCGCCGACGCCCGAACCACGATTCGTGATTGAAGCGAGGCCAGCTCCGCCCGAGCCCGGTAGGCCCCCAGCACACACTCCAGAACCGCGAACCGCTCCAGTCCCCGCAGAGCCGAGTAAGAAGACGAAGACTTAATGCACTTTGCATTGTCCCGGCCAACGGAGGGATGTACTTTGGCCTTACCGTCCTTGCTGGATACTCTCATTGTTGTCGCGCTGATAATCCCGGGGTTCGTTGCCTTCTCGATTGCCCGGCGGCTCGCAATCTCAGAACGCAAGTTCCCAGAATTCGAGACGATAGTATGGAGCCTCCTCTTGAGCTTGGGAATCTACGGCGTTTTCGCCTCGGCCACCGGTGTCCGGGATTTCGACTCTCTCCGAGACAAGATCTTCCTGCCCCTGGTGCTCTTCGCCTTGGTCGCCTTCACCGTTCTCACCGGAGTCTTGGTTGGACTTAGCTGGCACCTTGCTGTAAACCGCGGAGTTCGGCCCGAATTCGGGAACCCTTGGGACATCTTTTTCGACGCGATGCGAAAGAGTGGGCGAGATTTGGTGGTGTTCACAAGCGATGGGTTGGAGTTCAGGGGATGGGTCGGGCCTTCCGGAAAGGAAGACAACCGGCTTGAGCTAATCTTGGAGCATCCTCGGTTGATCGTTCGCGACCAGGACAGGGCGGTTGTCTCGGAGACCGAGTATGGCCAGCGACTGCTGTTCACAGAAGGCGACATCAAACGAGTCGCAATGCTCCAGCCCAGGTAAAGATTCTGACTCGAGGGACGCACATTCCTCAAGGACTCGCACTCTGAGTTCTCTCGGGCGGATTTTTCCTCAGGATTCGAGCGACTGGTGGCAATCGGCTCATCGATTGTCACCGAACCACAGAAGTGTTTCTCGACGTTCCGCTGCCCAAATGAACCGACGATGACGGCCAGCGGCGATCGTGATGAACGCCCTCCGTGAAGGCCTCCCCAAGAACGAAGCGGAGAAAGGGAAGGAGGAGGCGTTGATTGGCGCCTCCTGTCGGGAATCGTTCCGTCCCGCGGCCTCCGATCCGATTCGCGTAAAGCGGACAACCAGCCGTTCTCTCGCGTCCTCCGACGCCATGCGTTCAATACGGAGGCACGTTGAGCGCGATAGTCGCCGAGTCGGAAGCACTTACCGTAGGGCAGGATGACATTGAGATCGAAGCTTCCCAGATCACGGCCAGGTTGTAGTCTGCATCGACGGGAGCTGTCGTGACCGAGAGAGACGTGCTGCCGGACTGACCCCCTGTAGTCGTGTTGTTGTACCAAGCATCCCAGTGGATTGTGACCGCCCATGCCGACTGCAGGTGAAACCTGTGGGTGGCTGAAGCCGCAGGTGCGTGCCGGGTATCGCTCCAACTGATGTTGTAGTGGGACGTGACAGTGTCGTTAAGGCCGAGGTTCAAGGGCGATCGATAGACCTTGTTGGTGATCGACGCCCCCATCGTAAGACAGGACCCGGAGACGCTCGTCGACCCGACGGCCCATCCATCATGGACATTCGTTGTTCCCACGACTCCAGGAAGGACGAAGAGTGCTATCGCAAGCCCAATGCACACGCCCCCGATCGGTCGGGGTTGGCGGGTGCGAACGGAGCGCCATCCGTCGACCGAACAAGCATTAAGTACCGGGTCGGGATGCTTGCCTCGGGGACGGATAGAGACCGTCGTCCGGCCGATACCGGAAGCAACGGCAGCATCCTAATCTGGCACACCTCGCGGGGTGTGCCGCACACTCACGCATACATCCACACGAATTCTCATACGATCTCTCTGCGCAAACTTCGGAAACGCGCGTTCGAGGGTAGCCCCGATCCCTCCACGCGAAACAGGACGCGGGTAAACCCGTCTCTAGGTGGTGATACCACCCGAGCAATCCACAAGCCCGCATTGAAGGCCAGCACCGTGGAAACGATCCGAGCCCAGCTCGAGTTCCAGCGATGGCACGATCCGTCGTGGTTCGCGTTCCACTTCCCGGGAATCGCCGACCGCGGAACCGCGGTTAGCTATCCGGAGGTGGAAGCGATGTCGGACCGTGAGATCGACTCGGTCCGCCAGCTGCTCGCGAACCAAATCCTCCACGGTCGAAAGGTCATCTGGAAGCGCAAGGCAAGGAGGGTCAGCTTCCTCGTGCAAACCGACGGGGATGGACCCGCCGATGACGAGTGGCCGATCCGTCTAAAGCAGCTGGAGGAGGCGCTCCGAGACCTGTCCGAGCAATACGGCCTTCCATACCCCCTTTGAGGGACTCTTCGCCAGGGGTCGCCAACAATCGTTGGCGACCCCTCTTTTTTCTTAACCGCATGCGGTTGAAACGGCGGCCGTCGCTCCTAGCGGATGCCGAGCTGCCGGATCCGCTGCACGAGGAAGTCTTGCACCCTCCGGTCCTTCAGCAACCGGGAGAGCTTTTCATCGAGGGAGCTCTGCTCCTCGTCGATCGCCATCGCGGCCCGCAGGTCGAGGGCCCCGCCGCAGCGGGAGCAGAAGCGGCCCGTCGCCTTGTTCGCGAGACCGCACCGGGGGCACGGCTTAGGAGCCAAGTCGCTCTCGGGCGGCGGCTCCGCGGCCTTCAGTCCCCTGAGCTTCAGGATCGCCTCGTCCACGTCCCGACCGGACAGGTGGACGTACGTCCCGGGCATGTCCGACCCCCGGACCCAACCGAAGTATTGGTCCATCTGCGCCTCCGTGAGGTGCTTCGCGAGGGCCGTCGCCCGGGAGTGGCGGAAGTTGTGGGGGTTCGATCCCTTCTTCACGCCCGCTTTGGTCGCCAACGTGGCGAGGAGTTTCCGGAGGGCCGCGTACTGCAGCGGCTCGTCCCGGCCCACGGTCCCGATGCCGACCCAGAGGGCCGCTTCCGGCTTGTTCCGCTTCGGGTGGGAAGCGAGCCACTCGGCGAGGTACGGAGTCGAGTCAACGAGGAGGATCCGCCGCATCCCCGTCTTCCCCTTCATCGTGAGCCGCGTGCCGACGTCGTCGAACTGGACGTGCCTCACGTTGAGTGTGAGGAACTCGCTCACGCGGGGCCCGGCCTCCCACATCACGCTGATGATCGCCCGGTCCCTCGGGTGGTTCGCGGCCTCGATCATTCGCCGGACCTCCGCCTCCGTGATCAGGGACTCGGGGAGCTTGTCGTTGTTCCGGCTCCGGGTCGTCTTCACCCACGCGACGATGTCCTTGAACTTACCCTCCCTGAACCATTTGTAGAAGGCCTTCATGTCCGGCGCGGTGTCCTCGTTCTCAACGTCCGCGAGGAATTGCTCCAGAACCTCTTTCGTCGGCCCGAGGAACGCGGGCCCTAACGTCTCCGCGATCTTCCTCAGGTCCGTGACGTACCGCAGGGTCCTCGCCGGACCCCGCCCGTTCGCCCGGGACGCCCGAACGAAGCCCGAGATCCCGCGCTTCGCGTCCGGTGTGAGGTCGGACGCCCCGATCCGCTCGAGGGACCGCCGGAGCCTCCCCTCGTAGTCGTGCACGCTGCGCGTCTCCATCGTCCCTCGGGACGGATGGAGTAGGCTTTGAACCTTGGGTTGGACGCCCAGGGCAGGATTCGAACCTGCGCTCCCTTTCGGGAAGCGGTTTTCAAGACCGCCGCGATACCGAGCTTCGCGACCTGGGCACCGAGTTTCATCGTGACATGCCAATAAAAGGTTTCCCGGTGTCTAGAGGAGGGGCGCCACGTCCATCTCGAACGCGCACACGGGATGGGTGAGCTCATACCCTTCGATCACGCGGGGATGAATCTCTCCGAAGACCCCGACGGGACTGCCCTCGACAAGGACGCGTGCACAGCGCCCCGGGATGTAGTTCCCGTTCTGGGCGGGCTCGATCTCGGCTGACTTCCCTAGATCCCGGAGGAGGCTGAGGACCAGGCTCTTCATCTCCGTGAACGACGCCTTCGGATGGATCGATGCCGCAGCGATCTGCTGGACGTTCGTGCCATGGAGGACGACGTCCCCGATCTCGAACTCGCGTTGGGGCAGCTCCCGGTGCTTGTTCAGCCGGAGCATGTTGAGGACTCCCGCGAGGAGGCCCGTCCGGATCACGCTGAACTCCTCGCTCACGGGGTTCTGGATCACCGCGGGCGTCGGCCCTTCGAGGGGGAGCTTCGGGGACGAGGTCGCGAGGGACATCACCTCCAGGTACCCATAGCCGATCATCAGGGCGCGGAGGCTCTTCGCGAACTCCCCCATCGGGAGCGCCTCCCCGATCGTGAGCTGGCGGGGGAGGCTCGGCGGAGTCTTGTCGTAGCCGTACGCGATCCCGATGTCCTCGAACACGTCCCAGTCGTGCAGGATGTCCGCCCGGTAGGCGGGGATTTCGACGGCGATCTTCGTCCCCTGGGCATGAGCATCGTACCGCATCAGCCGCAGGAGTCCGATCGCATCCTCCGTCGTCAGCGTGAACCCAAGGAGGCGTTTCGCGCGCTCGATGTCGACGATTCGGATCTTCGGCTCCAGGTCCGGGGTCACGAGACGCCGGTCCGCAAAAACGGTCGAGACCGTCTCAATCGTCCCGCCCCGCTCCGCGAGCGCGGCGCAGAGGATCGTCAGCGTCGTCCGGATCGCCTGCAGATCCGTGCCCGTTACATCGATGAACAGGTTCCGGGTGTCCGGAGTCAGCTGCGTGACGACTCCGTTGATCACCGGGGGGAAGCTCAGGACGACGTCGTTCGCGTCCAGGATGATCGGATACACCGGCGCCCCCGCCACGATCGGTCCGTACTCACGGCCCTTCTCGTGCTTCTCAAGGATCTCCTTGAGGTCCATCTCCTGGGCCATTCCGAGGGGCACGAAGCGGACGGACGTCGGAGGGACGCCCTTGTACGTGAAGGGGGGTCGGACACGGTCGAGGTCGTGGATCCCGATCGCGACCTTCCGCCGCCGGCGCCCAAGGGTGAGGTGGAGCCTCTCCTGGAGGTCCACGAGGGACGCCACGGACTCATCCTCGAGTTCGATCCCACGAACGACCCCGCCGACGCCAAAGGGACGGACGGCCTCGACGCTCCGGTCTACCCGTAACTCGACGAATCCGGATTGGGTCTTGAACTTCGGTGGCCCCACTTCGAGCCCCAGGAAACCCCGGAGGGAGCGCGCAATCCCCTCGATGCTGTACATGTCGGGGCGGTTCGGAAAGATGTCGAACGTGATGAGATCTCCCTCCGTGGCCTCGTGCCCGGAACCCATCATCGTGATCCGGTCCACGAACTCCTCGATGGAGAGGGGTTTCCCGACAAGCTCGACGAGATCGTCGTATCGCACCGTGACGTTCGTCATGGGCGGCGAGCGAACGTCCGAGGGGATATAATAAGGGATAGGGGCCGCGCGTCAACGGGAGAGGGCCCGCCACATCATCGGCAGGCTCGTATCATATCGATACGTGATGTTCAGGTGGCCCTCGTCGAACTCTTCGTACGCGTGCTTGATCCCTCGGTTTGTGAGCTTGTCGTGCAAGGCCCGCGCGCCCCAGATGAGGTTGAACTCGTCCTTCGTCCCGCAGTCCACGTACACGAGCCGCATCCGGCGCAGGCCGCGCGAGTACTTCTCGATCATGTTCACGGGGTCCCACGCCCGCCATCGGGCCCACACGTCGTGACGGAACTCCCCGGTCTCGAGGTCGAAGGGGAAGTCCGTGCGGAGGTGCGGGCTTCTCGGATTCGGGGAGTAGTGGGCCGCCATCCCGATCGTGTTCAATACCGGATAGAATTCGGGCCTCCGGCGGACCGGCTGCCGCCAGAACCAGCGGAGCCATCCCTCCGGCCCGCCATGCTCGCGGAACGCGGCGAGGGCCTTCGCGAAGTCCATGATGTAACAGTGCTCGAAGCAGGAGTCGCCGGAGTGGCCCGCGAGTGCGGACCACGTGTCCGGATGCAGCATCCCCTGCACGATCGCTCCGTACCCTCCCGAGGACTTCCCCCAGATCCCTCGACGGCCCACGCGATACCGGGACTCCACGAACGGGATTACCTCCTTCCGGAGATAATCGTCGTAGCGGCCCGTCGCCGACGAATTGATGTACTGGTTCCCGCCGACCCGCGTGAAGCAGTCCGGCATCGGGACGATTACCGGCCCCATCTTCCCCGATCCGATGAGCCGGTCGAGTTTCGTCTTCAGGTCCTCGCCGAGAGGGTCGACGCTCAGGAGGCTCTTGCCGGTCCCCGTGTAGCCGACGATCCCGTACAGGGCAGGGTACCGCTTGCTAGGGTCATACCTCGGCGGGAGGTACACAGTCACGTCGCGCCGGGTCGGGTCCTTCAATGCGTTCCCACGGAGGACCTTCGACTCCAGCGTCTCGACGACGATCTCCCCGCCCGCCATTGCAAATCCCCGGGGCGGGATGGCGGGGGAGGGGAAAGCCTTGCGGTGGCGAAATGGGCCCGGCCAGATTTGGACTGGCGACCTCCCGGTTATCAGCCGGGCGCTCCAACCGGGCTAAGCTACGGGCCCACCGCGCCCGCGAGATTTCGGGCGGCTAATAAGCTTTGGGAGACTCCGCCGCGTCACCTCTCTTCCGGGAACTCCAGAGAATCAGAGGTCGCACCCACCCCGAAAGCCTTATTATCGCTCTTCGAAATCCGACGGCTTAGGAGATAATGGAGGTCCTAGAGGCCATCAAGTCAGGGAAGAGCGTGAGCAAGTTCAAGCCGACCCCGGTGCCCGAGCAGAAAATCCAGGCGGTGTTCAACGCCGCTCGCCTCGCCCCGTCCGCGGACAACCTGCAACCCTGGAAGTTCATCGTCGTGAACGACGAGGACGTCAAGAGGCAGGTCGCCGCCGCGTGCACGAACGCGAAGCGCCTGGCAGACGCCCCGATCCTCGTCGTCGCGTGCGCGCGGCTCGACGAGGCGGTGGCGACCGTCGGGGGATACATGAACTCGTATCCGGTGGATGTCGGCATGGCGCTCGCCCATTTGAGTCTGGCCGCGACGAGTGAGGGGCTGGGAACCTCCTGGGTCTTCGCCTTCAACGAGGAGAAGGTGAGGGCCGCGCTGCGCATCCCCGAGGACGCCAAGGTGGTCGGGTTGTCTCCCCTTGGATTCCCCGAGGGCTACCTCCCGCCGGAGGGGCGCAAGCATCTCTCGGAGATCGTCTCGTACAACGGATACGAGTAGACCCGAAGGACGTCCTCGCGGAAGCGGACATCGATGGCCCTCCGTGCCCTCACTCCCAGCGGAGCAGCGTACTGCAGCGAATGCGGAGCGGACGCGCTGGAGGGCGGGGATCGCTGCACGCGATGCAAGCGGCCCTTCGAGGGGGTGCTCGAGGCGGTGCGGTGTGCGTTTTGCGGCGCGATCTTGTTCCGCAACGCCACAGAGTGCTACCACTGCGGGCGGAAGGTCCCCGCCGCGGAGATCGAGGCGTCGGAGGAGAGCTACTTCGAGAAGCTCCTAGATTCCACCCGCCAGTCCGCGGGTGCGGCTCGGTCACCTGCTGTGGAGCCACTGCCCCCGCCCGGTGAGAACCCGGCGGACTCCGTCGTGTGGCGACTCTCGGAGCCGTTCCAGAAGATCCTCCTGAACCGGAAAAAGCGGATCGAGCAAATGGATGTCCTCGTCGAGCGGGCACGCCGCCGGATCCGCATGCTCGAGTCTTCGAACAACCCAATCGAGATCCGGGAGCGGGAGGAGCTGAAGCGGCAGGTCGAGGAGATCCTCGTGGAGCGGGAGGACATCATCCGGATCGAGGAGGGCATCGTGGAGATGGAGCGGATCTACCGGAACATCCTCCAGCTCCAGCAGTCCCAGCTTCGGGACCGCGAAGATTCATTGAAAGGGCGCATGGAGGCGTTCCGGAAGGAGCTCGAACGGCGGGACCAGGAGAAGGCGGAGATCAAGGAGCGGGAGGCGGACTTGACTCGGCGTGAGGACGAGTTCCGGTCCATGCTCGATCGGCTCCGCGAGAGGGAGCGCGACCTCGACGGCCGCGAGGCCCGGCTGTCCGAGATGATCAAGGGCATCGAGGACCGATCGCGTCAGATCGCCGCCAAGGAGGACGATGTCCGGAGGCGGATCCAGGTCGCCGCGATGCGGGGAGGTCCGACGGAGATCACGATCCAGGCCCCGGACGCAGAGATGCGAGACCTCAAACTCCGGATCACGGAACTCGAGGAGCAGATGGAGCACCTCACCGAGGAGAAGAACCGGCTCCGAACGCAACACGATCGGATGTCCGCCCTTCAGGACGACGTGAAGGCCGTGCTCAAGCATCTGGACGAACTCCTCGAGAAGCTGCCGGAGGCGGAGATCAAGAAGTTCGCGAAGTCGAAGGAATTCTCCGCTTACGAGAAAGTCCTCGACTCGTACGGTCTGTGATTCAAATGGGACTCCGCCAGAAGGCAAAGAAAGCGTCCGAGGAACAAAACCTCGAGGATATCGAGGCGTTTACGGACCCGAAGGAATCGGACGAATACCTCGCAGCGTCCCGCGAACTCGAAGGATTGCGACGAGACCTGCAACGGTCGCGGGAGGCGAGCGATGCCCGAGGCAAGGATCTCGCCGCAGCGGGGAAGGAGCTCGCTAAGCTGCGGACGCAGTACGACGACCTCGACCGGGAGCAGGTCACCCTTGTAAAAGACCTAAAGGCTCGGCTCAAGGACTCGGAGGGGGCCCTTAAGACTGCGGAGCGGGAGGCGGAACGTCTCAAGGGGCAGCTCGGCAAGAAGGAGGACCTCGGGGAGAAGGAGTCTGCGATCGCGACACGGACGAAAGACGTTGAGGCGCGGGAGGCGAAGGTTCAGGCGCAACTCGCGGAACTCGGGGACCAGATGAGGAGCCTCGATCAGAGGAGCCGGGAGCTTGTCGGCAGGGAGAGAACGATTGCGAAGAGACACGCCGACGCCGAGGCGCGCGAGAAAGACCTCGAACGCCGGGAGGGGAGCGCGGAAAACGCCGAGGCTCGAATCAAGGAACTTGAATCGGAGCACGAGGATGCGGCGAGATCCCGGGGCAAGGCGCGGGCCGAGTCCGAGGCCCTGAGCAGGCAGGCCGCGGGACTGGAGAAGAACCTCCGTGATCGGGAAAAGGCCGTTGCGGACGCGCGGGCGGAGACCGGGGAGCTCCGAAGCCGTTCGCACGAAAAGGAATTCGAACTCTCGGGGCGGGCTTCGAAGGCGGAGGCCGCCCTCGAACGAGCTGAAGATCGAATCAAGAGGCTTGAGGGCGAGATCGCCGACGCCCGGAAACGGGTCGGCAAGGCGGGGGACCTCACCGCAAAGGAGGCGGAAATCAAGGCCCATGAAAAAACCCTCCATGAGAGGGAGGCCCTCGTGGATGAGCACCGAGTGGACCTCGAACAGAAATTGAAGGGGATTGAGAACCGCGAAGTCGAGATGACGCGGAAAGAGCGGGAACTCGTTGCGCGCGATGCGGGGGTCGATGCGGAACTCAAGTCCGTGCAGGATCGCCAGAAGGCTCTCGCGAAGTCGGAGGCGGAGCTGAAGAAGGGGTCCGAGGCCCTGGACGCGGAGGCTAAGAAACAGAGGTCGGAGGCTGACGCCGCGATGGCGGAGGCGAAAAAGATCGCACAGGCAAAGGACCGCGAACTCGCGAAGCACGACAAAGAGCTCGACGTGTCCCGGGACGCCCTGCGCAAGGCAGAAGTCGTGCTTGCCGAGAGGGAGAGAGTCCTTGCCGGGACGACCGCGAAGGCTGACGCCCGGCTCCTCGAATGGAAGGAAAAGGCGAAGGACACGGAGGAAGAACTCAGCCGGCTTCGGAAGGAGTTGGCGCGGGCGGGAGACTTGGCCGCGCGCCAGGATGGCGCTCAGAAGATCGCGACGGCTTTGGAAGAGAAGGAGGCGCAGATTGCGGCGGCGGAACGAGATCTGCACGTGCGGTTGAAGTCGACGCAACGACGTGACGAAGATCTCTCGAAGAGAGAAAAATCACTCGCCGGGCGCGACAACGAACTTACGGGATTGGACAAGTCCCTCCGCGAGCGGGACCGAACCCTTCAGCGCGCCGAATCCGACCTCAACCGTCGAACGGGAGCCCTTGAAGCGAACTCGGCGAAGCGGGAGGCTGAGGCGATAGCGACCTTTACGGAATCGAAGAAGATCGCTCAAGCAAAGGACCGCGAGCTCGCGATTCGGGACAAGGAGATCGACGCCTCCCGAGAAGCCCTACGGAAGGCCGAGGCCACGCTCGCCGAGAGGGAGAAAGAACT
>Ga0209160_1004244_pt1 | contig 11481 bp, 9 predicted proteins | sample GraSoiAngelo_153_FD_186167 | JGI IMG/M metagenome (GOLD analysis project Ga0209160, IMG submission 186167) | Grasslands soil microbial communities from the Angelo Coastal Reserve, California, USA - 14_1009_12_40cm (SPAdes) (version 2) | ecosystem: Environmental > Terrestrial > Soil > Grasslands ...
CTGAGCTACCGCCCCGCAAGTTCCTGCCAGTTTCAAACTTAATCGCATCCTCCCGCCGGCCAACACCTGCCGACTGCACCGATTTCCCCCCACGTCGTCCCCCCATGCTGCGGATTGATGCAGCCGAGGAGCAGCCCGTAGCACGAAACTGGGTCACCCTCTGGCCCGAGCTTGCCCTATAGGGTGCCGGATGGACGTAGCGCACCCTCGACACGAGGCAGATCATGTTCCAGAGATCAACGGCCGCGGCGCTCTCGCGGCTTGTCGCTATCGCGTTCCTGGCCGTCGGCTGCCGGGACGCCGTCAGTCCCCAGCCCCACGTAATGCACGGGGTGGGCTTGGCCGCCGCGACCGGGGCGGGCATCTTCCTCGACCAGCAGAACGGTGCCTTCGGGGACGCGGTCCCCTGGGGCAACGGCGGCACGCACGTGGGCAAAGGCTTCGATCCCCGCAACCCGCACGTCGGCGACGCCATCGTCGCGACGTTCTTCTGGGTCGGCTCCACCAACACCATCACGATCGTCACCGACCACCTGAGCGACGCCGCTCAGACGCCCGTCGGCAACACCTACACGCTGATCGATTACGTGACCCTCGGAGGCATCTCGATGGCGACCTACGTCGCCACGGTCCACGCCATCTTCTCGAACTCCATCGCGGAAGGTGGGGTGCTGCTCTCGGCGTGGAGCGGAGTGAGCTCGGTCGGTGCGGTAGCGTTGGGCCCTCACAGCTCGGCATCGGGCTCCGGCGCGACGCCGACGACCGCCGATCCCGGCGTCATTCCCGTCAACGCGGGCGCGCTGGCGTTCGGCGTCTCGATGTCGGACCGGATCGTGGGCCTCGGCACGCCGACCGGGTTCGCCAACGTCAACGAATCGGAAGATCAGAAGATGAAAGGCGATGCCGAGTACTTCGTGCAGGGCGCCGTCGCGGGCTCGGCCGAACCTCGGTGGACCTGGTTCTTCGATCAGACGCCCTCACCTGGCAACTGGCTGGCGACCGTGCTCACCCTCAACCCGGCCGCGACGCACCTGGCGTTCACCGTGCAACCCAGTACCACGCTGCCGTTCATGACGATCACGCCGGCCGTGCAGGTCACCGCGGAGGACGACCAGGGCAATCCGCTCACCGGGTTCACGGGCGCCGTATCGATCGCGATCGGGCACAACGGCGGCATGCTCATCCCCGGCACGCTCTCGGGAACGAAGACCGTCGCCGCGGTGAACGGCGTCGCCACCTTCTCGGATTTGAGTATCGACCAGCTGGGCAACGGCTATACGCTCAGGGTGAGCGCCGCAGGGGTGCCGGCGCAGAGAGCGCCGCCTTCAACATCGGCCCGTTCGACGTTCTCGGACTTGAGTATCGATCAGCTCGGAAACGGCTATACGCTGGTGGTGAGCGCCCCGGGCCTGGCGGGCGCGGAAAGCGCGCCCTTCAACATCGGCGCGTTCTAGAGCCGGGGGCCGGGGGGGGCCGGGGGGGCCGGCCGCTAGGGGACGAGCTGCGGAGCGGCCACCTGCAAGGAGGGCACTGAAGCGAGGAACGCGCCGTACACGGCCTCCGACCAACACTTCCGATAGCGTCCGATCTCCGCGAGCGCCTCCTCGGGGGCCAGCGCCGGATGGTAGGGACGCGTGGTGACGAGGGCGTCATACACGTCCACGATGCCGACGACCTGGGCCGCCACGGGGATTGCGTCGCCGCGCAGCTGGTCGGGGTAGCCGGTGCCGTCGTAGCGCTCGTGGTGCCAGCGGATGATCGGCTTGATCTCCCAGGGGAACTGGATCTCGGCCAACAGCTCAATGCCCCACGTCGGGTGCATCTGCACCACGGCGAATTCGTCGGGCGTCAGTGGGCCGGGCTTGCTGAGAATGTCCTGCGGAATGCGCACCTTCCCGAGATCGTGAAGGTAGGCGCCGACGCGGATCGCGGTCTGCTCGCGCTCGTCCAATCCCAGCGCCCGCGCCACGGCGACGGCGTGGTTCGCGACCCGCTCGCAGTGCCCAAAGGTGTAGGTGTCGGTCGACTCGATGGATTTCCCCCATTCGCTGACGACGGCCAGGTAGGTGGTCTCGAGCTCGGCCATCTTCGCGTCGACATTGACCAGATCGGCGCGCGCGTCGAGCCGGCTGAACAGCGCGTGCGCCTGGTTCAGCAGCGCCAACGCGTCCTGATTACGGCCTTGCGCCTGATAGAGGACGGCCAGCTCGCGGCACGCCGCGGCTTCGTTCAACACCGAACCCGCCCCCACGGCCAGAGCGACGGCCGAGCGTAGCCGCGACTCCGCGAGATCCGGCTCGCCCGTTTCGCGGTGGACCATGCCGAGCACACGGTACGCCTGCGCTTTGACCACATCGCCGCCAATGTTGCCGAGCAGCGCCAGCGCCGCCTCCGCGTTCTGCCGTGCCTCCTCGTAGCGCTCGCGCTGGAAGTAAACGTCGGCGTAGTTCAGGAGGCACAGCCCTTCCAGATACGTGTCGCCCGTCCGGGCTGCGATCTCGTAGCTCTTCGTGAAGTAGCGGTCCGCGTCGGCGAGGAGCCGCCGCTGTGCGCTCACCATGCCGAGGTTGTGGTACGCGATGGCGCACCCGTGCTCGTCGCCGCAGCGATTGTACGCCTCGAGCGACCGGGTGTAGCACGCCAGTGCATCGTCGATGTCGCCCTGGATGTTGGCGACGATTCCCAGGTTCTGCTCGACCCGGGCCCGCAGCTCGAGGCTCGAGCCCCCCAGCCGCACGGCGCGCAGGAACTGACTGCGCGCGCGGTCGAGCGGGCCGGCCTCGAGGTCGATTCCCCCGAGCGTATTCAGGGCCTCGGCGGCGAGCACGTCGCTGCCCGCCCGGCGCGCCACGGTGAAGCTGCGGTGCGCCAGGCGCCGCGCCTCCGCCGACCGGTTGCTGTGGTGCTGAACCACTGCTAGTCGCCGTAGCGCTTCCGCCAGCACCGCCCGGTCCGCCGTCGCCCCTCCCGCCGCGCGGATCGAGGCCTCGTAGGACCCGACCGCCTCAGCGATACACCCGGCGCGCTCCAGGGCGCGAGCGTCGATGAGCAGGTCCGCCGCGGGGCGCGCCGGACGTGCCCGCGCGCGCGCACGCGAACGTGGGGTGGCGGAAGCGAGGACCGGCGCGGCCGTCATCCGGATGTCACCACGCGATGGCGTAGTTGGAGAAATGGCTGACCTGCCCCGTGACCTGCTGTCTGAAGAGGTCGTCCAGCGACGGCACGAACGAGATGATCCCCAGCCAATCGGTCGTGTAGGCGACCTGCTTCGCGGCCAGCGCCCCGTCGGTGCTGCAATTCGCATAACTCAGCGTCAGATAGGCGGGTATCGAGAACGTCAACCCCTCGGGCTTGAACGCGACCGCGTTCCCCGTGCCGCCCGCGGTCTTGGCGCTGATGGTCACCGGCGCGAGGAGCGCGCCGGCCGGGACCACGAAGACGTGCGGGCCGATCTGCATCCTGCCGCCGAGGAGACCGATCGTCTGTTTGACGGAGGTCGAGGGCAGCGGGCTGCATGGCAGCAGCCCGGTCGGCTTCACCAGGCTGGCGGAGAGGCCGGTCGGCGAGGCGCGGTCGGGGCCGCACCCGCCGCTGAGCACGACGGCGCCCAGCACAGTCACGAGGCGCAATCGGCCGAGAGCGCTCATTATCGATCCAACCCTTCGCGCTTCGGAATCGCGATGTCGCGGGATGGAAGCACGGCATCCCCGCCCGCTGCCGACGACGGCGTCTCCGGCAGCGCGGCGTCGACGCGGGTCGTGTCGAATTCCGGATGCGCGAGCAACGCGTCCAGTTTCTCGATCTCCACTCTCGCCCCCAACCGGTGGAACGTCGCGCGGGCGGCGTGGGCGACATCGCGCGCGTCCGCGAATTGACCCTCGCGCGCCAATAGATAGGCGAGATCGCGCTGCGCCAGGGCGACCAGCAGCGGCCGCCCGTGCTCCGTCGCGCGGTCGATCGCGTCGCGGAACATCGTTTGGGCGTCCGCGGTCTGTCCCCGCATTCCGAGAACCACGGCGAGGATCCGCAAGTCCTCCGTCTCGAGCACGGCCTCCTGGAGCTCGCGGTGCACCGCCAGGGCGCCCTCCACCTCCCGGACAGCGAGCTCGGGTTCCCCCCGGACCGCGCGGATTTCCGCCCGCCCGGCGAGCGCCTGGGCCTTGAGTCGCCGGTCGCCCAGACGCTCCGCCTCGCGCACCGCCGTATCGGCCGCCTGCATCGCGTCGTCGAGGTGCCCCTGCTCACGGTAGGCGATGCCGAGATTGTGGTGCGACTCCGCGACGCCCTGGTCGTAGCCCGCCGCCTGGTACGCGGCGATCGCGCGGGTGTACGCGCCGACCGCGCGGCCGTAGTCCCCCTGCATGTTCGCGATGATGCCGAGGTTGTTGGCGCAGCGGCCAAGCGTGGCCATGTCGTTGTCCTGCATCGCCTCTTCCTGCGCCCGCGTGAAGAAGTGCGTGGCCTCGTTGATGCCGCCCCGCTCCAGCGCGATGGCCCCGCACACGTTGAGTCCCCGCAGCTCCAGCCGGCGATCGCCCTGCACGCGCGCCCGCGACAGCGCGACCATCGCCCACTGCTGCCCGAGGTCGAGGCGTCCCAGCCGGCTGTGCGCGATGCTGCTCAGGAGGGCCAGCATCGGCGACTGCTCGAGCTCGTTCTGCGGACGCTCGCTCAGGTAGGCGAGGAGATCGGCATAGCGCCCCGCATCGGCCAACTCCTGCGCGGCGTGCAACGGCGCCAGCGACCCGCGCAGCTCGGCCGCGAAATCGTCGCCCCACTCCTGGCCGGCGAGCTTGCGGATTTCCTGCTCCGCGCCGAGCTGCACGAAGATGGCCTTCGCCGCCCGGGCCGCCGCCTGGGCGTCCGCCTTGCGGCCGCTCCGGCGCAGCACCAGACACAGATCCCGCGTCGCCTCGGCCTGCAACAGCGGCCGGTGGTGGGCTTCCGCGCGCCCGATCGCCTCCCGCAGCGCCCGCTCGGCGGCCACCAGCTGATCCTCCGCCGCCAGCACCATCGCCGCGATGCGCAGATCCTCGGCTTCGGCGACGGCGTTCGGCAGCCGCGTCCGGATCTCCCGCACCAGGTCCAGCTCCCGACGCGCCAGTCCCACCTCGCCGCGAACGACGCGGATCTCCGCCCGCCCCCGGAGCGCCATCGCCCAGAGCGTGCGATCGCCCGCCGCTTCGGCCTGCGCCACGGCCCGGTCCGCCTCCGCCAGGGCCCGGTCGAGCGCTCCCTGCTCGCGATAGGTGATCGCCAGGTTGTGGCGGCACTCCGCGACGCCCTGCGCCAACCCCGCGCGCTCGAAGGCGGCGACGGCGATCTCCCAGGAGCCGATCGCCTCGGCGTGCCGCCCCCGGAGGTGGCTGATGATGCCCAGGTTGTTGGAGCAGCGGCCGGTCGTGGCCAGGTCGCCGTCCCGGCTGGCGGCCATCAAGGCCCGCGTGCAGAAATCCGCCGCCTCGTCGATGCGACCACTGACCAGGGCGAGCGCGCCGCGGGCATTGAGCGCGTGACGCTCGACGGTCTGCTCGTCCCGCTTGCGCGCCTGGTCCAGCGCCCGATCCAGCCACCGCTGGCCTTCGTCGTGACGCCCCAGCCGCGCCTGCGCGGTCCCGTACAGCAACGCGAGGCTTGGCGAAAGCTCCAGCTCGCGTCCGGCGCGCGTGCCCAGGTACTCGATGACCTCGGCGTGGTTGCCGGCCGCGGCGAGCTGCCGCGCTTGCTCGACTACGAGTGACGACGTACGCATCGTGTGTGTCTCCCAGCCCTCGGGAATATCCTCGGCACCTTCACGCCTAATAGGAAACCGCATACTCGGAAAAGTGGTACAGCACCGTCGAAACGCTCGGCAACGTCGGGTCGTTGACCGACGACAACGGCACCCAATACACCTTGTCGGCATGGTACCAGAGCGCGATCTGCTGACGCAGCAGCTGATCCACGCTGTCGACGACCCCGTCGCCGTTCAGATCCGGATCCGCGTTCTCATACCAGATCGTCAGCCGCGCCGGGATGCCGTTGGAGAACCACACGCCCGACGGCTCGAAGGCCACCGAGAAGGTGACCGGATCGATGGTCACGGTGACGAGCACCGAGTCGCCCCGTTTCGTGCGCACCCCATCGGCGCCGGTCACGAGCCCGTTCTTGGGGATGTCGAACCGCAGGAACGGCTGGCCCACCTGCTGCCCGGCAGCCGGCTGGTAATTCACCGTGACCCCTGACGCCCCGCCGTCGTACGCCCAGAACGACGTCTGGTAGGTCTCCAGCGGCGGCGCGCTCGGCGCCTGCCGGAGGAACCCCGGGCCCGCGGGCGGCGGCGACTGGTCCACCGACGTAGCGGTCAAGTCGAGCTGCGGACTGGCGCTCGCCGGGGGGCTGGGAGGAGCCGCCACGTCCCGGCATCCCGCCAGGACCACCAAGATCACGAACAGGCACCGACACTGAGGTGTCATCACATTTCCCTATGGTTCAGTACGCCACGGCGTAGTTCGAGCATTGGCGGATCGGCGTTTCCCGCCGTGGGCCGGCCTCGCTGACCACCACACTCAACCCGGTAGCCGGCGTCTGAATTCCGCGCCGCACCCCAAGGACTCCCAGGAGTGAAGGATGCATGTCGCGCCGCTACCAGGAAACGGCCCACTCGGAGAACGAAACCTCGAAGTCGCAGAAGTGAAACAACTCGCTGATGAACGACTTGTCCGAGAGCGAGTGGATCGCTGGGATGGGCGTCCACGTACTGGTCGCGCCCTCGCGATACCACATGCCCAGCAGCTTGCCCTCGATCCCGGCATCGGTCGAGTCCGCCACGCCGTCGCCGTTCAAGTCGCCGCCAGCGCCGGCGTACCAGATCTGCAGCTGGGCCGGGTCGCCGAACTGCAATCCCGTCGGCTCGAGCGACACGCCGATATTCACGGTGTCGATAGTCACCGTGATCAGCACCGAGTCGCCGGGCGCGAGGTCGCCGAGACCAGGGACATAGCTCGGATCGGTGATGGTGAGGTGCAAGAAGGGGGAGGTGGTGTCCCCGGTGAAGCTCCGGTAGTTGATCTGGACGGAACGCGACTCCCCGCGGACCGCCCAGAAGCTCGCCGTGTTGTGATCGAGGCTGAGCCCATCCGACAGTGAGGCCAGGCCAACGAAACCGCCGCCGGCCGTGAACTGCGGAGGGGTGCTCCCCGCCCACTGCAGGAAGTGCGGCGTCGGGATGGGCGGCAGCTGGACGGCGAAGGGATGTCGTTGGTCTGAGCATCCGACCGCGATCAGGACAGCTGCGAGCGGGATCAGGGCGCGGCGCAGAAACATACGGTTCTCCGAGTGCATGGGGTTCTACCAGGCCACGGCGTAATTCGAGAAATGCTGCAACAGCCCGACGACGTACTGATTCGCTTGACTCCAGGGGTTCTTCCGACTCTGGACATAGGTCGGCAGGTATACCTCGATGGCGAGGGCGTCGCTGACCTGAGCGAGGCGGACGGTTTGCGTCGTCGGCACGCCGCAGTCCTTGTAATTCGTGTAGAGCAGCGCCGACCACCCGTCCACGGTGGGCTGGAACACCAGACCGTCGGGATGGAAGCGCACCCACCTGACCGTGTCCGCCGGCGCCACCGCGGTGATGCTCACCGTATCCGTGAGCGCCAGCGCATGGACGACCAGAATGTGGTGACCGACCTGCAGCGTATCCCCCAGCGGTCCGATCACCTTGGTGACCGAGTCGTAGGTCTGGGAGCATGCCACCAGGCCGGTCTTCTTGGAGGTAGTCGAGGTAGTCGAGGTGGTGTCTTTGGAGCGGGCCGCCGCCAGCGTGGGCGCCTGGAGGCCCACCGGCGTTGGGTCCGTACAGTTGAGGACAGCTACGGTGGCGCCGGCGAGCAGCGCCAGAGAGGTCAGAGAACGGCGGACGGACATGACGAGGCTCCTCATCTTTCGAGACGGCGGCGCCAACTCACGCGCGCCTGGTCAGAGCAGGAATCGTTCCAGCTTTCGCTTTTGGAGCTAGCAGAAGAACCGAGCAGGACTTGCGGGTGGGAGCCTCGGTCGGCGCGCCGGGGCGCTGGGTCGTTTTGTCCCTGGTCCGGGTCGAGACGAACCAGGGGGCGGGGCTAGATCGACAGCTGGGTCGGCTCCATCAGGTCGTCCGCCTGCTCGTCCTCGCCTCCATCCCGCTCGCCGCTCAAGAGGCGCCGCAGGCGCCGCGGCGAGATGAGGAGGCGGCGCGCCGATTCACTGCGGTTGCCGCCACACAGCTGCACCGTTGCGCGGGCGGCGGCGCTGGCGATCTGGTGCAGCGGAGCCGGGAACGGAATCGGCGTGTCGTGCCGGACTTCAGGATGCGCGGGCGGGAGCAGCTCCTCCGCGCTGAGCTCGCCGGACGGCGACAGGAGCAGGGCCCGTTCCACGGCGTTCTTCAATTCCCGGATGTTCCCGGGCCAGGGATGGGCGACGAGCCGCTGGCGCAGCTCGGGGGTCAACGTGGGGAGGGGCAGATGATGCTCGGCGGCGAGCCGCTCGAGCAGCGCCTCCGCCAGGAGCAGGATGTCGTCGCCCCGCTCCCGCAGCGGCGGCAGACGCAGCACGACGGTGCTCAGGCGGAAGAAGAGATCTTCCCGAAAACTCCCCGTCCGGACGCGCTCGGCGAGATGATCGTTCGTCGCCGCCAGAATGCGCACGTCGACGGTGCGGGACTTCGTCCCGCCGACCCGGCGAATCTCGTTGTCCTCGATCACGCGCAGCAGCTTCGCCTGGAGACTGAGCGGCAGGTCGCCGATCTCATCGAGGAACAAGGTGCCGGTGTCCGCGACCTCGAACAGGCCCGGCTTGGCCGCGTACGCGTCCGTGTACGAACCGCGCTCGTGCCCGAACAACTCCGACTCGATGAGGTGTTCCGGAAACGCCGAGCAGTTGACCGCCACGAAGGGGGCGCCACCGCGCGGCCCGCCGGCGTGGATCGCCCGCGCCAGCAGCTCCTTGCCGGTCCCCGTCTCCCCGACGATCAGCGCGCGCGCGCTGCGGTGCGGCAGCAGCCGGGCCGCCCTCGCCAGCTCCTTCTTGAGGACCTGGCTCTCGCCGACGATGCCGGCGAAGGCGTCCGCGGCTCGGTGCGAGGCCGCCGCCGCGCGGGAGCGGTCGCCGTTGCGCGCCGCCATCACCGCGTTGCGGAAAATCTCGAGGTCGTCCGGAAGCGCGAAGTAGTCGCTCGCCCCGCGGGCGACCAGCTGCATCGCCGTGCGCCGCCCGGTATCGGTGCCCACGACCAGCGTCGGCAACCCCGGCGGCACGCGGTGACTCTCCAGCCACTTGATCGCGTCCCGCTCCGCCCCGCCCGCCGCGACGATCACGGCCACCGTCTCCGGGCTCGGGGTGACGGGGTCCGCCGGAGCAATGAGGTCGATAGCGACCCCGAGGTCCTTGGCAAAATCGTTCCAGAATCCGCTGAACGCCTCGGAGATTGCGATTACGCGCAGACGCGACACAGAGGAACCACCTTGACAAGGGCCTTAATGCGCGACACCTTATGCCAGTCGGAGCCAGTTATTCGGTGCCAACGGAGCACGTTCGCGTCACCAATCTGGGGCCACCTTGTCATCTGTCAAGGACCGAAACAGACCCAAACAGGGACCCGTCGCTGAGCGGCTCGCGATCCTCCTGGACCTCTTCAGTCCCTGGGAGGCCATCTCGCTGACCTATCGGCAGTTTGCTGCCGAAATCGGTCCCCCGGTCACCGAAGCGGCCGTCAAGAAGTGGCCTCAGCGCAAGAAGTTTCCCGCGGATATCGCCCGGCTGATCGTGGTCAAAGCCCAAGATCGGGGCGTGACCGGTGTCACATTGGAGTGGCTGCTCTGGGGTGACGGCGAAACCCCCCGGAAGACACCGCGACCCGCGCCCGTGACCCTGGCGACCCCGACCACCCCCCAAGGGCCCCATGGCCGCTCCGCCGCGCGGATTGCCGAAGCGCTCCAAGCGGACCTCAGTCACAACGAATTCGGCCAATGGTCCTCGGTCGAGGTGCAGCGCACCGTCACCTGGGCGCTCAAGGACCTGGCCCGCCGGCTGCGGGTGCTGCGCTTCGACATGGGCAGAACGTTCGAGCTCACCGACGAGTGGGCCGGGCAGATCGGCCTCCCCGTGCGGGGATCCGAACGCCTCCCCGAGGGCGAAGCGGAAGACGCTTAGCGTCCGATCGTCTCTTCGAACAACCTGAGAATCCGCCGGTACTCGTCCGTCCAGCTGTCGTTGCGACGGAATCCGTGCGCCTCCACCGGATACACCGCCACGTCCCAGTTCTGCTTGCCCAGCTCGATGAGCCGTTGAATCAGCCGTGCGGTATCCTGGAAGTGCACGTTGTCGTCCACAAGCCCGTGGCACAGCAGGAGGCGGCCCGTGAGCCCCTGTGCGAAGTAGATCGGACTCGACTGCCGGTAGGCGACCGAGTCGTCCTGCGGCTGGTTGAGGATGCGCGCCGTGTAGCCGTGATTGTAGTGGGCCCAGTCGGTGACGGGCCGGAGCGCCGCCCCGGCCGCAAACACCCCGGGCTTGGTGAACAGCGCCATGAGGGTGATGAACCCACCGTAGCTGCCGCCGTAGATCCCGAGGCGCGTCGAGTCCACCGCCATCTGCCGGACGAGCCAGCGCGCGGCGTCCACCTGATCGTCCAGGTCGCGGCCCCCCATGTGACGGTAGATCGCCGTCCGCCACGCGCGCCCGTGCCCCGCACTGCCGCGGTAGTCCAGGTCGAGGACCGTGTAGCCGCGCGCGGCGAGCAGCTGGTTGAACATGTATTCGCGGTAGTAGCTCGACCACCACTTGTGGACGTTCTGGAGATAGCCCGCGCCGTGGACGAAAATCACCGCCGCGTGGTTGGCCGCTTTAGTGGGCCGGTATAGACGCGCCGGAACCTGCACGCCGTCGCTCGCCGGGATCGCCACGATCTCGGGCTTGCTCCAGCTGAATCCGCGCCATTCCGGCGTCGTGCTCTCGGTGATCTGCCGCGGCGCCGCGCCCGGGCGGTTGCTCTGCACGTACAGCTCGGGCGGATGATTGGCCGTCGATTGCAGGACCGCGAGCGTCGCACCGTCCGGCGCGACGACCACGTCCTGCCGTCCCTCAGCGCTCGTTAACTGGATCCTCCGGCCCCCGGCCACCGGCAACGCGTAGTAGTGCACCTGGCCCCAGTCTCCCTCGTTGGTCTCGAGGAAGAACGTCTGCTTGTCCGGAGACAGCGCCACGCTCTGCACCTCCCAATCGCCACTCGTCAACGCGCGTGGCGCTCCGCCCGCGGCCGACACCACGTAGAGATGGGCATACCCCGTCTCTTCGCTGGCGTAATAGGCCGTCTCCCCGTCCCCGAGCCAGCCGGTCCAGGCGCCAGGGCCCAGAAACCCGTCCACGCCGAGCCACGCGTCGTCGTGCAGGTGGACGACGTCGCGCCGCGCGAGTGACGGCAGGTCCACGACCACCAGCCAGGCGTCCTTGAAGTCCCGG